>Ga0265296_1005575_pt1 | contig 10242 bp, 10 predicted proteins | sample MunlanPumphouse1_FD_189073 | JGI IMG/M metagenome (GOLD analysis project Ga0265296, IMG submission 189073) | Groundwater microbial communities from a municipal landfill in Southern Ontario, Canada - Pumphouse #1 | ecosystem: Environmental > Aquatic > Deep subsurface > Groundwater | place...
TATTATGAATAAATCAAAACATTCCCTCTGTACCAAAATCCTGGATTCCTGGCCAGAAGAGCGCCTGCGCGGCCTAATCGCCGAGGCCGGGCCGGAGGAGGTGCAGCGCGCCCTGGGCCGGGAGTTTTTGCAGCCCGAGGACCTGGCTGCGCTGCTGTCGCCGGCGGCCGCGCCGTTTCTGGAGGACATGGCCCGGGCGGCCCAGCGGTTGACCAGGCGGCAGTTCGGGCGCACCATCGGGCTCTACGCGCCCATTTATCTCTCCAACCTCTGCTATTCCGACTGCCTCTACTGCGGCTACGCCCTGCACTCCGGGAGCTCAGGCGAGCGGCGCACCCTGACGCCCGGGGAAATCCGGGCCGAATGCGCGGTCCTGGCCGGGCACGGCTTCCAAAATATTTTGCTGCTCACCGGCGAGGCCCCGAAGGCCGCGCCCATCGAGTACCTGGCCCGGGCCGTGGCCATCGCCCGGGAATACTTCCCGTCCGTGGCCGTGGAGATCTACGCCCTGGACCAGGAGGGCTACCGCGTCCTGGTGGAGCAGGGTCTGGAAGGGGTGACCCTGTACATGGAGACCTACCACCGGCAGACCTACGCCCGGGTGCACCGCCGGGGCAAAAAAAGCGATTTCCCCTACCGCCTGGAGGCCATCGAGCGGGCGGGCCGGGCCGGGGTGCGACGCTTAAGCATCGGCGCGCTCCTGGGCCTCTTTCACTGGTGGGCGGACGGCTTCTGGATGGGCCTGCACGCCCGCCACCTCCAGAAGGAGTGCTGGCAAAGCGCCATCTCCATTTCCTTCCCCCGGCTGCGCCACGCGCCGGAGAGGTTTAAGGTGCAGCATCTGCCCAGCGACCGGGAACTGGTGCAACTCATGCTGGCGCTACGCCTCTTTCTGCCGGAGACGGGTTTTAATCTGTCCACCCGGGAAAGCCCCGGCCTCCGGGACCGCCTCCTGCCCCTGGGGGTGACCATGATGAGCGCGGGCTCCTCCACCCGCCCCGGGGGCTACGCCCACCTGGACGAGGACGCGGCCCTGGAGCAGTTCGAAGTGGAGGACCGGCGCAGCCCCCAGGAGGTGGTGGAAGCCATCCGCCGCGCGGGCTATGACCCGGTCTGGAAGGACTTCGATAAAGCCTTTGTAGAATAATAACCATAGCCACTCATGGATATTAGGCCAACCCATAAATTATATAAAGTTACGCATAATGATGGTGCGCAGGGCGCACCCTACAAGAGCCTTGTGGAATAATTTAACCACAGGGGAATTATCAGTGGCCAGTGGTCAGCAAGTTAATTGCCTGTTTTTTACTGATCACCGGCCACTGACCACTTTCATGTAACCTTTCGCCCCTCTTCTCCGTCTTAGGCTTATCTATCAAAGTCTGGAGGTCTCGTAACCATGGACGAAAAGACGAAGCTGCTGGTTTCTCTGGCCGCGGCCACCGCGGCCAATTGCATCCCCTGCTTTGAATTCTATTACGCCAAGGCCCAGGCCGCGGGCCTGGCGACCGCGGACATTCAAGAAGCGGTGGAATGCGCCTATAAAGTCAAGAACAATATCAATATGCTCATGAAAAACAGTATCATCACCTTAACCGGCCAGGAAGGGGACGCGCTCCCTGCACCCGGCGGCAAATGCAGTCCGGGTTGCGGTTAGACCGGGAAGGGGCCATGCACCTCACGGAGATTTACGATCAGTATTACCAGCGGGTGAGAAAATTTATTCTCCATACGGTGAGAAACGACTGGGTCGCGGACGACCTGGTCCAGGAGACCTTTATCCGCGTCAACAATAACCTGGAAAATATCCGGGACGCGGCCAAGCTGCAAGCCTGGATCTTCCGGATAGCCTCTAACCTGTGCCAGGATTATTTCCGCCATCAGGGCAAAGCCCCCCAGCCCGGGAGCGAAGAAATTTCCGCAGAAACCTTGCCAGCGAAGATACCGACGATTCAGAAGGAATTGGAGCAGGGCCAGATGCGCAAGTGTGTCTTCGGCCTGGTCAACCGTCTGCCCGAGTCGCTCAGGAGCGTCATTATCCTTGCTGATGTCAGCGAATTCAGCCAGCGGGAGATCGCCGAGATTTTGGGAATCACGGTGGATAACGTGAAAATCAGGCTCCATCGGGCCCGGAAGAAGTTGAAGGACCTTCTGGAGGAACATTGCGTCTTCGAGAAGGATGAAAGAAACGTCCTGACCTGCCAGCCGGAAACCACCAGCGGCTACAACCTGTTCATTAAAGAGTCCAAGCCTTAATCCCTTTTGCCCGCAGGCCCCGGGCCGCCATTAGGCCATGCCGTCATCGCCGCCGCCAGGAAGTGCGTCTGCTCTGAAAAGAATATACCTCACGCAAAGACGCCAAGGCGCAAAGCAAGACGCAAGATAAAATATATATAAGCAAAATTACCTCATGAATCAGCAGGTTGCTGTAGGAAGGGCACTGTCCGCCAATTCCTTGCCTATTTTGCTGCTTCCAGCCAAAGGTTCCCTTTCCTGACCGCTAAAAATTGTATCCTTTTCCCCCCGGCCATCGTCTTAGGGTTAAATTTCCAGAGAAAAAGGAGAACCACCATGGCTAAGACAATGCAGAGCGGCGCGGCCCAACCGGCCTGTTGCGCGTCCCGGGAAGTTAATCCGCAGCAGGCCCCGGCCAACAAGAAGACCCTGGTGCTTCTGGCCACGGATAGTCTGGGCCAGGGAGATGCGGAACTGGGACGTAAGATCGTAGTCAACTTCGTGAAAACCATGAAAGAGATGGGTGATGACCTGTGGCGCCTGGTGCTGTTAAATGGCGGTGTCAAACTGGCCGTGGAGGGCGCGGAAACCTTGCCCCAGCTCCAGGAACTGGCCGCAGAAGGGCTGGGTATCCTGGTCTGCGGCCCCTGCCTGAAGACTTTTGGCCTTTTTGAAAAAAAGCAGGTGGGCGAACTTACCAGTATGCTGGATATTATCACCTCCATGCAGATGGCGGAAAAGGTCATTACCCTCACCTGATTGGCATCTTTCCGGAAACGGGCGGATTGTAGTATAACGTAGACAACCGGCAAGATGGAAAGGGGGGGCCGGGGCCATGGCTCCGGCCTCCCCGCCACGGCCACCGAGCCGCAAAGGAAGAGAAATGGCTGACAAACAGCAACTCGACCGGACTTATCATTTTATTTTGGAAACTCTGGCAAAACGAGGCTATGCCCCCCACTTCACTGAGATTGCCAAGGAGTTTTCCGTCAATCCGGAGGAAGGCAAGAAGCTCATGCAGGAGTTGATGGCTCTCCCACTGCCTATTTGGCTGTACCCCAATACCGATTTGATCGCTTCATTTGCACCCTTCAACAACCTGCCCACGCAATACCTGATTACTGTTGACGGCCGGCAAAGATGGTTCGCACAATGAGGTTTTGAAGCCCTGGCGGTCTGCTGGGTCTTCCCTGGTAAAACTATTCAGATCGATGCGCCCTGCCTGGATTGCGGTGAGTCCATGCGGGTAACCGTGCGTGACGGGGTCATAGAAAGCCAGACCCCGGCCACAATCCAAGGTTATGTCGACATACCCTTGAGAAAATGGGCCAAAGATTGGCCCTACACGTGAAGTCGCATCCATCTCTTCCGGTCGGAAGAGCATGTGCGAAACTGGTCAGGGTTTAGTGCCGGAACGGATGAGGCCATTATCCCGCTCGCGGATATCATGGCGATTGTCAGCACACCCCGTCACAGTGCCAGATTGAGTGGCAACTATGTTTCATCTGCCCCTGATTATGGCCCGTTGTTTTTTAAGAAATTAAGAAAAATAACTAAAGACGCGGCATTCTGGGACCCTAATCCCCGTTAGCTCGCTAAGGCTACCGGCAAAACGAGGCGCTGGGGGCGGGGAGCCGATTACCCCTGCCCCTTACCCCAGCCCAATGCAGGGGTTGAGATAGAGTTCGAGGTTTTCAATCATGAGACTGACCGTGAACGGTGAACCCCGGGACGTGGCCGCGGCCACGGTGTTGGCGCTGCTGGAGGAGTTGGGCCTGCGGCCCGGGTCCACGGTGGTGGAGCGAAACGGGGTGATTGTGGACCGGGCCGCGTACGGAGACACGGCCCTGGCCCCGGGCGACGTTTTGGAATTGGTCCGGATTGTGGGAGGCGGCTGATGGACCTGGCCCCACGCCTGGCAGCTTTCGAAAAGGCCGATCTTTATGTGGTGATCACCAGCGCTTTCTGCGCCGGCAGGTCCGCGCTGGAAGTCTTGGACCTGTGCCTGGCTGCCGGGGTCCGGCTGGTGCAGCTGCGAGAAAAGGAACTTGGGGGCCGCGCCCTCCTGGAACTGGCGCTTGCCTTCCGCCAACGCACCCGGGCCGCGGGCGCGCTGTTGATCATTGATGACCGGGTGGACATCGCCCTGGCCAGCAATGCTGACGGCGTGCACTTGGGCCAGGATGACCTGCCCATTGAGGCTGCGAGGCAGATCGCGCCGCAGCTGATCATCGGCGCGTCCACCCATTCCCTGGAGGAGGCCCTGGCCGCCCAGATTGCTGGCGCCGGCTACGTCAACATCGGTCCCATCTTTGCCACCCAAACCAAACCGACTGTGACCCCCTTGGGTCCGGAGGCCATTGCCCGGATCGTCCCCCATCTCCGGATTCCCTGGACCACCATGGGGGGCATCACCAGTGCCAACCTCAGCCAGGTGGTGGCCCGGGGCGCGAGACACCCCGCGGTCATCAGCGCGGTCACCGCGGCTCGCGACCCCGAAGCCGCGGCCCGGCAGCTGCGGCGGATTATTCTGGGCGAGGGATAGAATTCTGTTGAAAAACTGTCACGCTGGTAATCAGGAGCATCCTGGATTAGCAGAAGTGCCTCAAGTCCCCCTTTGAAAAAGGGGGATTTAGGGGGATTTCAGACGCTTACAAAATCCCCCCTGACCCCCCTTTAGAAAAGGGGGGAAGATGATGACTCCTAATCAGACTTAAAATTCTTTTTTCAACGACCTGATAGTTCGGCAGCACAGGCTTTCCAGTTTGTGCGAACTTGCGGGTAACGAGGGGAATGGGAATTATAATGAGAATTCTCCCAATCCCGGATCATCAGGAAAATCCATGTCTCGAGAACGCCTAACTTTGGGCGCCATCCAGGTGTACACCGGCAACGGCAAAGGCAAGACCACCACGGCCCTGGGGTTGGCCTTCCGCGCCCTGGGCCAGGGGTTCAAGGTGTATATGGTGCAGTTTCTGAAGGGCAGGGAGACGGGGGAAAGCGCCATGGCGAAACGCTTATCTCCGGACCTGACCCTCCGGTTTTTCGGCCGTCCGGGCCTGGTTAATTTAAAGTCCCCCTCCCCTGCTGATCTGGAATTTATCCGGGAGGCCTGGAAACTGGCCCGGGAGGTGATCGCCTCCGGAGACTACGACCTGGTGATCCTGGACGAAATCAACCTGGTCCTGGCGCATCAGCTCATTCCTTTTAAAGAATTAGAAGAAACTCTGCGTCAGCGGCCTGCCTCGGTGGAAGTGGTACTCACCGGGCGCCAGGCCCCGCCGGAGCTCCTGGCCCTGGCGGACCTGGTCACGGAGATGCACCCGGTCAAGCACTATTATCAGGCCGGAGTAAAAGCACGCCGCGGCATTGAGTGGTAGGGGAAAAGATTTAACCACAAAGGCACCAAGACACAAAGAAACACTAAGATAATTTTTGGCGATTATCCCTTTCACAATGTATTAGGCATTCCCCTGGGGGTGGTGTAGGATGACCTCCAGGGACGAAACATACGAAAACAAACCTAAGCCCTCAGATTATATCAGGGTACTCGTATGCGGATTCCCCTCTAATCTTCGCAGGGGAAGGTGCATCGTGGTTCTCCAAGGGTTCGCAGATGATAGTGGTTCCAGCGACAAGGATAATAACTTTGTGCTCGCCGGGTTTCTTTCGTCTGCCGAGCTTTGGGAGCAATTTTCAGATGAGTGGCAAGCAATATGTGAGCGCGATCCAAAGACACTTGATTTCCATATGGCAAAAGCATTTCGATTAAAAGAGTACCGATGGAGGGAAGAACAAAGAGATACACGAATTAGAGAACTTGTTGACCTAATTATTAAAAAAGCATTATATCGAGTCGATTGCAATATGATAAGGCCAGTTTATGATCTTATAGTAAAAGGACGGATACCACCAGAAATAGACAGTCCATATTTTGTACTTTTTTATAATATTATCATCTCAATTGCAGAGTTTATGGATCACACCAATCTTGAGGGAACAGTAGATTGGGTCTTCGATGACCAGGGACCAATAGGAGCAGAATGCGTCCGCTGGTATGAATGGATAAGAGACCATGCACGTCCTGAAGTTAAACGTAGGCTTGGCAGTACACCGATCTTTCGTCACGATAAAGATGTGCTCCCTCTTAAAGCAGCCGATATTTTTGCTTGGCATGTCAGAAGATATGTGAGCCAAGAGCAACTTACTAAATTAGAACATAATATTATTCTTAGTTACATTTTATGTAACATACCAGGCTCCAGTTGTATTATTCAACCAGAAGACCTGTCAAGATTCGTATTAGACATAAAAAATGGAATAACCTTTCATTCTAGAGCAAGGTTTTTATGGAAGAAAGATGATTCGCCTTAGCAACTCGTTTCTAAAACCCTGTCCAAAAGGCAGGCTTGTTCACGTAATTTTTTATGCTTTGGCGTAAAACGCCAAAACATAAAAGTTCTCCTTGGTGCAACTTTGTGTCTTAGTGTCTTTGTGGTTAAATTAAGGCCTCTGCCGCCCAACTCACCCCAGCAGCCCCAACAAGCCCCAGGCTCCCGCGCCGCTTAATTGCAGGGCCAGGAAGGTAATCCCGGCCATCATCAGGGAAGTGGCGTAGAGGAGACGGACCGCCTGGCCGTAGCTGTTGGAGCTCAGAGGCTGGATGGGTTCGCCGATGAAAGGTTTGGGGACCGTTTCCCCAAAATAGGTGCTGGGTCCTCCCAGCCTCACCCCTAAAGCCCCGGCCATGGCGGCTTCGGGCCAACCGGCATTGGGGCTGCTTGCGTTGCCCGCGTCCCGGCGGAGGATGCGCCAGGCTAGCTGCCGGTCCGCACCCGCCAGTGGAGCCGCCAGGACGATAAGCAGAGCGGCCAGGCGGGCCGGAAGAAAATTGAGGATATCGTCGGCCCGGGCCGCGACCTTGCCGAACCTGGCATAACGGAGATTTTTGTAACCCACCATGCTGTCCATGGTATTCACGGCTTTATAAAGGAATAGCCCCGGAACCCCCAGCAGCATCAAGAAAAACAAGGGAGCTATCACCCCGTCGGCCAGATTCTCCGCCACGGTCTCCAGGACCGCGCGGTGGATTTCCTGGGGGGAGAGGTGGCCCGTTTCCCGGCCCACGATCCGGGCCAGGAGTTCCCTGGCCCCCTCCAGATCATGCTTCAGGGTCTCCTCCACTTTCCTGCTTTCCACGTGCAGAGCCCGGGTGGCCAGGCCGGTATAGATCAGCCAGGCCAGAATGGCGGTGGCGGCCCAGGCAGGGAGAAAGGCCAGCCCGTCCAAAGCCCCCAAAACCCCCACCAGGGTGGTGACCAGGACCGCCAGGAAAAAAAGCGCGCCCACCACCACTCGGGGTTGATAAAGGGCCGTTTCCCAGTACTCGATGACCCGGCCGATGAGCCTGATGGGATGGGGCCAGTGCGGGGGGTCCCCCAGCAGCAGGTCCAGAAAATAGCCGATGATAAAGGCCAGGCTTAGTTTCACAGTTCCCCCGTGATCAGGCAATCTTGCAGCGCCCTGAGGAGGCGTTCATTCTCGGCCCGGGCCCTAACCGCAATACGGAAAAACCGCTCATCCAACCCCCGGAAATTGGCAGCGTCCCGGATGACGATGCGGTGGGCGAGCATGGCCTGCTGCAGCTTCGCCGCGGTCCAGCCGGGCTGAGTCAGTTTGATCAACAGGTAATTTACCGCGCTGGGAAAGGTTTTTAACCCCGGCAGGGCCGCGAGCCCGGTCAGGAGATAATCCCTTTCTTGTCCGATCAGGGCCCGGGTCCTGGCTAGATAATCTGCCTCGGCCAGACAGTGCCGCCCCATGGCCTGGGCCATGGTGTTTACCGACCAGGGTTCCTGGTTTTCTCCCAGCCGGACGAGGAGTTCCGGGTCCCCCAGGAGGTACCCCAGGCGCATCCCCGGGATGCCGAAAAATTTCGTAAAGGAGCGCAGAATCAGCACCCGGGGGAATTGGGCCAGATGACCCTTAAAAGAGGCCTCTTCCACAAAGTCCACAAAGGCTTCGTCCAGTAACAGATAGACCCCGGCTGCGTCCAGGGCCGCCACTGTGGCCAAAAGACGTTCTGGCGGCAGCAGCATGCCGCTGGGACTGGCGGGGTTGGCCAGGAAGACCAGGTCCGCGGCCCGGGGGTCCGGTGGCTGGTCTAACGTGAAATTCTGCGCCTCCCTGGTTACCAAAAACTCCACCGGCACCTGGGCCGCGTTCAGGGCGTGCTCGTATTCGCTAAAGGCCGGGGCCACGATCAAGGCCTGCCGGGGCTGGAGGGCCCGGGCCGCCAGGTAGATGAGCTCCGTGGAGCCGTTGCCCACCAGAATCTGTTCCGGCTCCAGGCAGTGATAAGCGGCCAGGTCCTGGCGCAGCCCCAAGCAGCGGCGGTCCGGGTAGTGCACAATTTCCGGCAAAACCTCCTGGATCAGGCGCGGGATACCGGGAGGAAATCCCAAGGGGTTGATATTCGCAGAAAAATCCAGGAGATCGCTGAGCGCGATTCCCAGGGTGCGGGCCAGATGATAAACATCGCCACCGTGTGGCGGGGTCTGTGCAGACAAAAGCGTTATCCTTTCCGGCAAGTAGGGTTTCTCATACCAATTCGCAGTCAAACGTATAATTTTTTCCTAGGGGCGAACCTGGTGTTCGCCCACGCCACCTCAGGGCAAACACCAGGTTCGCCCCTACTTTTGATACCTTTTGGATGCGAAGTGGTATCAAGATTAACCGGACATAAATTCAAGTCCGGAGCGCCGGACCTGACAGGTTAAGTCCCCCTTTGAAAAAGGAGGATTTGGGGGGATTTCATGTGCTTAGAAAAATCCCCCCTGCCCCCTTTAGAAAAGGGGGAAAGAAGACCAGACTACCAATTTCGCCTTACCCATAAGGGTTACCGCTACCCTAGCAAAGCCCGAATACGGCCGATATCCAGGTGTTGCCGCATCAGGTCGGCCAGGCGGTCCAACTGGGCCTCTTGAAAGTCTTTAAAAGACAAGGCCGGGGCAGCCTCCCCTGCCTGGGCGCGGCCCGGGGTGATGGCCGCCAGGAATTCCCGGCGAAATTGGTCATTATCAAAGAGGCCGTGGAGATAGGTGCCCCAGACGCGGCCGTCGGCACTCATCCAGCCGTCCGTGACCTGGAGGGGCCGGCCGTTGCGGCTGATAAGGTCAAACGCGGCGTGGCCCGGACCCCGGGGTTCGGTGACGCCCATGTGAATCTCGTAGCCCTCCACCACCCCGCCGGAGCCCGGCCGGCCCGCGACCCTGGCCTGCACCTGGGTGGTGGTCTTGGCCCCGGCCATGGTGGTCACCAACGGCAGCAGGCCCAGGCCGGTCTCCGTCCGGGGCGGGCCTTCCACGCCCATGGGGTCCCGGACCTCCTGGCCCAAAATCTGGTAGCCGCCACAAATGCCCACCACTCGGCCGCCATTCAGGGCATAAGCTTGAATGCGGGGAAAGAGCCCCGTCTCCTGGAGTTGCATCAGGTCGCTGATGGTATTTTTGGTCCCCGGGAGAATGAGCAGGTCCAGGCCGTCCAGGGGATCGCGGTGGTCCAGATACCGGAGGGACACCCCCGGTTCCTGCTCCAGGGGGTCAAAATCCGTGTAATTGGAGATATGGGGCAGCCGCACCACCCCGATCCGCACGCGCGCAGCGCCCCCCCCGGATGTTTCCCGGCTTTTGCGCCCCAGGGCCACGCTGTCCTCCTCCGGGATATTAAGATCGGCAACATAGGGCATGACGCCTAGAACCGGGCGCCTGGTGCGGCTCTCAATGATGCCGATCCCTTCTTGAAACAGGCCCGGGTCGCCCCGGAATTTGTTGATGATGAACCCGGCAAGCAGGCCCCGCTCCTTGGGCGTCAACAGGTGGAAAGAGCCGATGGTCGCGGCAAAGACCCCGCCCCGGTCGATATCCGCCACCAGGAGGACCGCGGCGTCCGCCTTTTTGGCCATGCTGAAGTTCACCAGGTCGTTCTTTTTCAGGTTCAGCTCCACCG
>Ga0265296_1005577_pt1 | contig 10240 bp, 15 predicted proteins | sample MunlanPumphouse1_FD_189073 | JGI IMG/M metagenome (GOLD analysis project Ga0265296, IMG submission 189073) | Groundwater microbial communities from a municipal landfill in Southern Ontario, Canada - Pumphouse #1 | ecosystem: Environmental > Aquatic > Deep subsurface > Groundwater | place...
CATTTCTTCGCTCGGTATAACGCTACTGGAAATAAATCACGTACCTAATGATGGAATAACCAATCTTGGTTGGGGAATTTTTCGCGGAATCATTCTTGGACTTAGCTTTGCTATCTTCATTTATTACTACACTCGAGCGTCATCAAACATTTACCGTGGCCGGTGGAGTGATCTGAAACTTTTCTTTGGTGTCGCCTGGATAGGTTTTTCTTTACTTCTCTATATCGTCCAAAAATTTGATATTGGTTTTACCGAGTATCAATTACTTCTTCCCATGCTTCTTTCATTTTCTTTTGTTGCCGGTCTAAGTTTAGTCTTAGTTATCAAAAGACTAAAAAATGGTGGTTTTCGTCTAAACTTCAAAAAGAAAATAAATCAAATCCTTAAGCTGGACTAGTCTTTATACACTATCTCCGCTAACCTCTTTGACACTTCATTAGGGTTCTCATCCTGCCACACGTTTCTACCGATCGCAATTCCCGCTGCTCCAGCCTGCATCACCCCCCTAACTTCCTCTTCCAAATTTTCCCAGTCCACTTTCTTTCCTCCCTGTGCCAGCACTCCTGTTTTTCCAGCCGCTCGCACTGCCCAGGAAAAGCTCTCCGAATCTCCGGTATAAGGAATCTTTACAAAATCCGCGTTCATCTCCAGTGCCAAACGTGCCCCATAAGCCACCACATCGCGATCATTTTCCCGCCCGGCCACCTTTCTCCCTCTGGGATACATCCAGGCAATCACGATCATGCCTCGCTCATGTGCTTCATCTTCAATCCGAGAAAACTCCACCATCATTTGCTCCTCAAACTGACTTCCTACATAAATGGTATAGCCCACTCCGACTGCTCCCATCTCTGCTGCTTTTTTAACCGTACAAAGCTGTAAAGATAAGGGTTCTTCTCCTTGAAACGATGTTTTTCCATTAAGTTTTACGATAAGTGGTACTCCCGATTCTTTTTTATAGTACTTTGCCGCGACCCCCTCTTGAAAAACTACTCCGGTAAAATCACCATTTTGGGCAATCTTCATAATGTAATTGGGGTCAACCGATTTCTCGTTAAAATCCACCGGACCATGTTCCATCCCTTGATCATAAGCCAAAAGCATTACCTTGCCTTTTATTTCAATTCTTGAAGTGTCAATCATTTATTATTTTTCTTATTACTTTAATAACCCCATCTTTGTTCAATCCATATTTAGCCAACAGTTCTCCCGGATCACCACTTTCTCCAAACGAATCTTTCATTCCCATTCTAACCATTTTTGTAGGCCATTTCTCACCCAAAACCTCAGCTACCGCTCCCCCCAACCCTCCATTAACTTGATGATCTTCCAAAGTAACTACTTTCCCTGTTTTCTTTGCACTTCGTACAACAGTCTCCTCATCAAGAGGTTTGATGGTATGTACGTTGACCACTTCAACTTCTACTTCTTCCCTCAACTCTTCAGCCGCCAACAATGCTTCATAAACCAAAGTCCCGCAAGCAAAAATCGTTACGTCCTTACCACTCCTCAATACTTGTGCCTTCCCTAACTCAAATGGCGTTGTTGCTGTTGTAAACATCGCCGTCTTTGGTCTGGTAAGTCTTAAATATACCGGTCCCTTGTGTGTAGCAATCGCCATGGTTGCCTTCTTAGCTTGTTCAAAGTCCGCCGGCACTACTACCATCAAGTTTGGCAAAGCCCGCGTCATGGCAATATCCTCTAAAGCTTGGTGGGTTGCTCCATCTGGTCCAACTGAAATTCCAGTATGTCCTCCCACAATTTTTACATTGGCATTGGTATAACAAACGGAAACCCGCATTTGATCCCAGTTTCTGCCCGGATTAAAAACCGCATACGAAACGGCAAAAGGAATTTTTCCCGAAAGAGCCAATCCCGCCGCCACCCCCATCATATTTTGTTCTGCCACTCCTACCTGTACAAATCTATTAGGATTCTGTTTCTCAAACTCGTCTACCCTCATACTTTCTCCCAAATCCGCCGTTACTACCACCACCTCTTTGTTACTCTTTCCCAATAAAACCATCGCTTCCCCAAAACCCTCTCTGGTGGCCTTTCTCTCTACATTAATGATGTCATTTACTAAGTTCATCTTATTTTAGATCCCATAATGCTTTTTCGGCTTCTTCACTGGTTGGTGCTTTTCCATGCCAACGAAAATCTCTCTCCATAAAACTTACCCCCTTACCAGCAACCGTTTTCATAATAACCGCCTTTGGTTGGTCAGGAAATAATTTTCCCTTTTCAAAAACGGCCATAATTTCCGGAATGTTATTTCCGTCAATTTCAAACACTCGCAACCCAAAGGCCGTCAGCTTATCTTTCAAAGGTTCAATTGGCATCACTTCTCCCAAATTTCCGCTAATTTGTATTTCATTTCTGTCAATTACAAATGTCAAATTTCCCAGACCGTACTTGGCTGCTGTTTGGTATGCTTCCCACGTCTGCCCTTCTTGTTGTTCGGCGTCACTGTCAATACATATTACTTTCCATTTTTTTCTATCCATTTTCCCAGCGAGTGCCATTCCTACGGCCACACTTACTCCCTGGCCCAAAGGACCACCCGTACTTTCAATTCCCGGTAGTTGTTTATAGTTACTCCCAGAAAAATCAATTTGTCTTACCGGATGCCCTTGCAATCTTGTCCCCAACTTTCTTAGTGTTTTTAACTCCTCCATGGAAAAAAATCCGGCCAAAGCAAGAGTCGCGTACTGTACCGGACAGTAATGTCCGCAGGATAAAACAACTCTGTCTCGATCATCCCAATATGGTTCGTCTACCTTGAAATTTATCAACCCTCCAAAATACAATGTTGCAAAAAGATCGGCTGTGCCCAAAGGCCCCGCCGTATGACCCGACTCGGCCAATGTTAACATCTTAATTATTTCCACTCGAATTTCTCTCGCTTTATCCATCAAATCCACCATATATTCATTCTAAACCATTGTTAGGCTACATACTTATATCCAGAAAATATAAAGCTAATCAATAAAGGCTTTTTCTCCACTTCCGTCATCCGCCACTGGCACGCTATCCTGTTTATGATTGTCTAAAACTTCATCAAATTCTTCCAGATACTTCAGCACCATTTCCGGAGTTGTTGCGATTCTATAAACTCGGAGTGCTCCCGGCCTTGCCCCTATCAACATATTTTTTACCAAAGACTCCACAATTGGAAACCAAAAATCACCATACAAAATCAAAGGTTTGTGATGTCCAAAATAAAGATAGGCCAAACCCCAAGCCATTCCGAACTCCGACAAAGTTCCCGTCCCTCCGTTAAAAATCACATAAGCATTCCCCAGTTCTAGAAGTTTCATCGTTCGATCCACATAGTTATTCATGATCACTTCCCTATCCGCCTTGTTTTGTTGATCTTTTCCTTCAAAATTTTCAATAAACTTTGGATAGAATGTCGCTACCGTTGCTGTACCGCCACCCTCATGTGCTCCCTCTGTTGCCGCCCTCATCACTCCGGGACCCCCTCCATTTACAATTTCCAATCCCTTCTGCGCCAATAAACGTGTCACCTCCAAAACTTCCTTGTAAAGAGGGCTCTCCGGTGGACAACCCGCAAAACCAAAAACTGTAATTGCTTTTATATTTTTAAATGCCATATTTTATCTTCATACATTTTCTAATTTTCGATAAGCTGTCTCCGGATCATCAGCAGACAACAACTCACTCCCAACTGCAAATTCCATTTTTTCTCCTCCCACCGCCAAACATTTCTTTATTGTTTCTTCATTCAAGCCACCGTCAATTATTATTGTCACCGAGGACGATAGCTCTCTCACTTTTTTTATTTTTTCCAATACAACATCATCAAACTCTTGCCCCTGAGCCCCAGCCTTCACACTTAACAATAAAACTGAATCCACCAAATTCACCCACTCATCCAATCCTGTTAGTGGCGTATCCAAATCAAAAGCCAGTCCGGTTTTCATTCCCGTTTCTTCGGCTTTCGCAATAAAGTCCAGCTTATTTGTCATTTTTTCTACCTGTCCATACACCGCCGTTACCCCAGCCGCCACACATCTCTCCACCCATTCTACCGGCTCGACAACCATCAAGTGTGCTTCTACCTCGGCCATTGTTTCCACAGTCAGTAATACCTCGGGCGTCACTGTTTCCACTGGAGCAAATTTTCCGTCAACAACATCCATCTGCACTCTCCCCGCAAAATCCTCCACTTTCCCCAAATCTTCCTCAAACTTACTTATATCTTTAGCCAAAATTGTCGGTACTATTTTATTCATCAAAGTAAATTGTCTAACTTCATAACGCGTCTTTTATAGTTTTCTCCGTCGGCAAATTTCTCCGTCAAAAATATCTTGATCATTCTCTGAACCAAAACCTCATCTACATAATCCGACGGTACAGACAAGCAGTTAATATCGTCATCGGTCCTTCCTTTGACCACCGCTTCTTCTCCAAAAGCCAGTCCACACCTTACCCCTACAAATCTATTTGCCGCAATCATCATTCCAAATCCATTCCTGCAAAATAAAACTACTCTGTCATCACTCGAAGCTGCCTCCTTAACTGCCGCCTTAGCATAATCCACATAATCATCGTCCGGAACCAAAGAAGTTGCACCCACATCAACCACTTCATATCCCTCATCTAAGAGCCAGGTTCCAATTTTTTCCTTCAATTGAAAACCCCCATGATCGGAACCAAGTATTACATGCATATATACAATATATCAAAATCCAAACTCGGCCTTCAGTTCTTCACTCATCATGTCCTTACTCCAAGGTGGATCCCACACCAGTTCTACCGTTAATTCTTTTACTTCAGACACTCCTTTCAAAGCATCCTTAATTTTTTTATCGATTACTGGCGCTAGAGGACATCCTGGAGAAGTCAGGGTCATTTCTACTTCTGCCACACCTCCCTCATACCGAACATCATAAATAAGTCCTAAATCCACAATCGAAACTCCAAGTTCCGGATCAATTACGTCCTTCAACGCCTCTCTGATTTTGTCTTCAACCGTTTTCATTTTTTCATTCTAAACTCTGCCTCAATTAAGACAAACACGCCCCAGACTGCCGCCGTTAAACCCACCAGCATCCACTGGGTGCTGGCAAGCCACAGGTCCGTTCCCAGAGCTCCAATAAAGGCCAAAATTACACTCACTATTGAAAAATATATTAGGGCTTTCCCAACAGCCAATTTATCTTTACTTCTCATGTTTTCACCTCCAATCTTGTTTTCGGCCACACCGTTTCTCCGGTTGCCGTGTTAATAACTTTTATCGCCATATTTGGACAAGCTTGAGCCGCAAGCATTTTTTCCTCATCACTATTTCCATCCTGATCGATTAACTCTGACTTGCCGTCACTTCCCATTCTAAAAGTCAAGCCGGCTAAATTTACGCAAGACCCGGCACCAATACATTTATTTTTATCAATCACCACCCTGAATTTCGTCATCACCGGTTCGTCGTTCATCATCATCAGTTTATCATGCGAATCGTTCATAAAAGATCTGTTCCTCGGACACACCCATATCCATTAATTTTTTTCTTGTCTCCATTATCATCTCTGGATTTCCACACAAAAAGGCGCTCGTTTCTTTTCCCTCAATCTTTATTTTGTCTATTACATCACCGACATGCCCCTGCACCCCAGGCCACTTTTCTCCCGGACGAGACAGGGTAATATCCAAATGAAAATTATCATACTCTCTCTGTAATTTATCGAGTTCTGCTAGCCAGTAAAGGTCTTTTTCAAACCTCATCCCCCAAATTAAATGTGTCTCTCCCCGAAATCCCTTGTTTATCAACAAATCTTCAATCATCGGTTTCAAAGGAGCAGCCCCGGCTCCGGTTCCCACAAACAATAATTTTTTCTGCCTTAGCATGGTGTCACCACTCACTACGAACCTACCCAAAAATCCCAGTAACTCCACCAAATCACCCACCTTAAGCCCCAAAACATATTTTGATCCCACTCCCATTGGTGCTACATCCACTACCAGTTCAATATTTTTTTTGTTCGGCAAACTGGCTATCGAGTATGATCTTCGCAATCCTTCCTCGTTTACTTTCAAACTTACAAACTGTCCGGGAATGAAATCTGCTTTTTCTTCCAATTCAATTCCCAGTATCCAGGTATCACCCGCCAAATTAGTCTTATAAATCACCCTACCTGGCATCTTCTTTGCGCTCATATCTCAATCATAATCCTTATTTAACTCCAATCCAAACTCCTACTAAAATCAAGGCCACTCCCAAGACAAATCTCATCCATTTGGTATTCTTATGCTCCCACTCTTTCATGTTCACAATTTGTTTTCCTCCGGCCATCACCAGCAAAATAACAATTAGTGGCAGAATAAATATTAAGTTGTAGTAAAGGAAAAATCCTAATACTTTTGCCATGCCCAATCCTGATCTGGCGATTACGGCTGTTGTTCCAATATAAAGAGGCAACATGCAGGGGGTTGAAAACACCGTTGTTAAAAATCCAATCAGGGCCGTCACCCCCAAGTTGGCCCTAGCCATCAACTTGGTTATTTTTTCAAATCCTTTCATACTCATCCGTAAATGAATCGGCATGTCGGGAAAAAATACATCTTTTAGTTGAATTAATCCCGCAACTGCCAAAGCTCCTCCCACAATGTATTTGAATACACTCGCCAGCCACCAACGTTGGATATAAAACGCCACTCCATAAAACAACAATCCGGTCAGAAGATAAGTCACAAAAACAGCCAAAATATATACCGCCCCTGTTTTTATTATCCAGTTTCTATCCTTTCCCCTTCCTCCAAACACAATCAGATAGCCTAAAAAGGTAATCATCATTCCGATTCCGCACGGATTTAATCCGTTGGTCAATGCGGCAGCCGTAAGTAATGGAATATTAATTCCCATTATTGTTTTTAAGTAACTCCGTAACCTTATTCATCACAAAATCCACTGCCATTTGCTCTCCATTTACATAGATAGTCGGTGTTCCCGAAAGTCGTAAACTGTTACCCAAACTAATATCCTGTTGCACTACCGCCGCCACCTCTGCCGAGTTAAGTTTTTCTTTAAATATTTTTTCGTCCAACCCCACGCTTATGGCGTACCTCACTAACATCTCTTCAATCTTTGACTCACCCGTCCACTCTTCCTGTGTTTCAAAAAGCAAATCTATCATTTCAAATCCCTTACCCATTATCCGAGCCGCTTCTACCGCTCTGGCTGTAATTATCGAATTTTTGTGAATTCCCAATGGAAAATGTCTAAATACTATTTTTACTCCTGGAATATTATCGCTGTATAAACTCCCGATTAAACCATGTGCTCTTTTACAGGCGGGACACTCCATATCGGAAAAATTGACCACCGTCACCACTGTTTCTCCGTTTTCTTTAACTAGCTTTGCGCCATCCAATAATATATTCTGATCTACCGTGAGGTTTGTTTCCGTACCGCTCATTTTCGACAACCCGAAGATTACCACCATCACCAAAGCGGTACTTCCCAGTATTATTTTTAGTATTAATTTCCAATCGTTAGTCATTTATTCAAATACTTTTAATAATCCTCGAAATGCCAGTGTAGCACACTTCATTCTACCCGCATTTATTTCCCCTCCGAGCATCTGCACTACTCCTCCTTCCCCAAACTTTTCCAGATCTACTTTATTCATGCCCACAACTTTCTCGGAAAGCATTGAAGCTCCTGCTGTTGAAATTGCGCAACCAATTCCCTGCCACTTCATCTCCGTAATTTTTTCATCGTTAATCTTCACAAAGATTTTAATCAGGTCTCCGCAAGAAGAGTTCGCCTCATCCACTATTTTATCGGCTCCGGGAAGTTCTCCCATATTTCTTGGATTTTTATAGTGATCAATAATTATTTCTCGATACTCTGACATTTATTTATGCAAATACTTTTTGTACCTCTCTAATTTTATCGACCATATAATCGACCTCCTCTTTGGTATTGTAAAGATAAAAGGTTGCTCTTACCATCGCCATCACTCCAAAACTGGTCACTAATGGGGCCGCACAGTGTTGACCGGAACGCACTGCAATACCAAAGCTATCTAATATCTGTGCCGTGTCATGTGCGTGCACCCCGACGACGTTAAAAGGAACGGCCCCTCCACGAGTCTCTGCATCTGGTCCGTAAAGTATTATCAGACCCTCCTTCTCCAAATCTCTCATTTTTCCCAGAGCATATTGCAAGACTTCTTTTTCGTGGTTGTGAATATTTTCCATTCCGACAAACTCCAAATACTTTACCGCCGCACCTAGTCCTACAATTCCAGCAATATCCGGTGTCCCGGCTTCAAACTTGGCTGGTAACTCGGCCCAGGTAGCTCCAGTCAGTTTTACCTCTCCAATCATATCTCCCCCAAAAAGAAATGGTTTCATCTTTTTTAGAATCTCTTTCTTCCCCCAAAGTACCCCTACTCCCGTTGGGCCAAGCATTTTGTGTCCGGAAAAAACCAAAAAATCTATTCCCAGTTTTGAGACATCCACTTGCATATGCGGCACCATTTGTGCTCCATCAACTAAAATCAGTGCACCCGGCGACTTTCTCTTCACTATTTTTACAATTTCCTCTACTGGTGTTTCTGTTCCCAGAACGTTCGACTGTCCGGTGAATGCCACCATTTTTACCTTATCGTCCAACAGATCACTCCAACCACCAACAACTACTTTTAATCCATTCTCTTCTATCATTTCTATTTTCTTAGCCTTTTCTAACTCCCCTTTTTCATTTACGTCCACCACTCGAAGTTGCGCGCCCTTTTTCCTACACAGTTCCTGCCAAGGAATCATATTTGAGTGGTGCTCCAACTTGGTGATAACTACCGCGTCACCCTTGTGAATATTTTCCTCACCCCAAGAATAGGCTACCAAATTGATACTTTCTGTCGCATTTCTGGTAAAAATTATTTCTTCTTCTTTCGCTCCAATAAACTTGGCCACCTGGGTCCTCGTCTCATCAACCAGACGCGTCGACTCGACAGACATCTCATATACCCCTCGGTGAATATTGGCATTTGTCTCACGATAATACTTATTCATGGCCTCGATTACCGCTTCTGGTTTCTGACTGGTTGCCCCGGAATCAAAATAGATCAAATTATGACCATGAATTTTTCTCTTTAAGATAGGGAAGTTTTCTCTGATTTTGTTTACGTCAAACATACTTCATTTTAATCGAAATTAATAAAACCATTAACAATAATGTTTTTAGCCCTTGCCTCTTCAATCCCTCTAGACTTCAAATAAAACAACTGCTCGTCATCAATTTTGCCCACACTTGCTGAATGACTGGCTTTTACTCTATTGGCCTCAATCTCCAGTTCCGGCTCCGCAGTCGCACCAGACTTTTTATCCAAAAGCAATATTTTCATTGCCAAAAAACTATCTGTATTTTGTGCCTGTTTCTCTATTTTTACCAATCCTTTAACCGCTATTCTCGCCCCATTTTCCGCCACCCCCCTTATTACCACTCTTCCAAAAGTATTCGGCACCATATGGGAAATTATCAAATTCAACTCGTACTCTCCGGACTCTCTGGCATCAATTATTCCCAACCACTCCAACTTTTTCCCTTCTTTATTTAAAGAAAGTTTTATTTCGTGTTTTCCTGGTTTGGTAATCCTTAAGTTTTCCATATCCATATATTTTTAACCAACACTCCCTTCCATTTCTAACCCTACCAGTCTGTTCATTTCCACCGCGTACTCCATTGGTACTTCCTTCATTACTGGTTCCAAAAAGCCATTAACTACCATTGCCTCTGCTTCGTGCTCCGATAAACCTCTGCTCATCAGATATAGTAGTTGTTCTTCGCTCACTCGACTAACTACTGCCTCGTGCTCCAAAATCACATCTTCTTCAAATATTTTGTTTGTCGGATATGTATCGCTCCTGCTTTTCTCGTCAAGAATCAAAGCATCACATACCACCTTAGACCGTGATCCATAAGCTCCTTTATTTATCCGCACCATCCCTCGATATGTTGCTCTTCCTCCGTTCTTACTGATTGACTTACTGATTATCTGTGAGGTTGTGTTCGGAGCTAGATGAATCATCTTTGCTCCGGTGTCTTGATGCTGGTCTTTTCCGGCCCAAGCAATCGAGAGCATCTCAGCGCGCGCTCCTTCTCCCGCCAGTACACATGAAGGATACTTCATCGTCAGAGCTGAACCTAAGTTCCCATCCACCCACCTCATCTCTCCTTTTTCTTCCACCCAAGCTCTTTTGGTTACTAGGT
>Ga0265296_1005579_pt1 | contig 10235 bp, 13 predicted proteins | sample MunlanPumphouse1_FD_189073 | JGI IMG/M metagenome (GOLD analysis project Ga0265296, IMG submission 189073) | Groundwater microbial communities from a municipal landfill in Southern Ontario, Canada - Pumphouse #1 | ecosystem: Environmental > Aquatic > Deep subsurface > Groundwater | place...
AACAGGTCGCAGCCCATTTCCAGCACATAGTCGAAGTCCAGCTTCTCGAAGCGCCGCACGTCGTGGCTCGGAGCCGGGCAGGCCTCGTCCAGATCGAACACGACGTCGTTCAAGAGAAACAGCATGGGCCGTCCACCGCTACGCAGGCCGTTCTGGCCCGATGAGACAGGTTTACGACGCGCTCGCTTGCGGTCCCGTTCACGAACGCGGTGAACGTGCGGTTAGGCATTTTTCTGGGGGCCTACCGCCCTTCGGGCTGCTTGAGGCCCGTTGTTTCTTGAGCCTATCGGCCTTCGGCCTAGTTGAGGCCCGTTGGTTTTGGAGGAGCGCGAGGCTGCTTTCCTCCCCATGGAATGGGGAGGGGGACCGCGTAGCGGTGGAGGGGGCGACGCCGCCGTCAGCCATCTGCGCAAGAACCCGGACAGGGTGCCGCCGCCCCCTCCGTCACGACGCCTTCGGCGCCGCGCCACCTCCCCATGGAATGGGGAGGAAAGACGGATGGATCAGCCCGCCTGCACCTTCTCCGTCAGGAAATGCCTTCCCTGCCGATCCTCGATCTCGACCACCCAGAGGTCGGGGTCATAGCGACGCTGGCGCTCGATATAGGCGTCCAGCTCGCTCTCCATCTCGCTGACGACGGGCTGGATCCACAGGGGTTCGCCGTCTTGGCCGACCGCCTCGCTATAGAGCCGCGCTGTGCGGTCGGCGGTGTTGTAGGCCTTGACGATCACGGCCCCGCCGCGCGCATCCCCCTTCTTGACCACGGTGGCGTAGGCGCCTTCCAGTTCGGCGCGGCGGATCAGGGCGCCGGCCCAGACATCGGTGGAAAGAAGCAAATCGCTAACCCTGATTGGACACGGGACCGGAACCTTGCGGCCCTAGGGTCGAGCCTATGAGGATAGGCCTTTCCCCCCGATCCGCCAGCAGAATGCTGGCCGCCGTGGTCGCCGCGATGACGCTGGCGGCTCCGGTCGGCGCGGCGCGCGCGGCGGTGACCGACGCCTTCTATGACCGCGCCTTCATGCTGGCGGCGCATCAGAAGTGCGACCTGTTCGAGCCTAAGCTTATCGCGGCCCTGGACGCCGCCGCCTGGCAGGCGCGCGGCGCGGCCCTGCGCGCGGGAACCCCGGCGGCCGATCTGACGGCGGCGGCGGCGCGGGCGCAGTCCAAGGCCTCGCGCACGGCTTGCGACGACGGCGACCTGAGCCGGGTAAGCGCGCGGGTGCAGGCGGGCTTCGCGGGCTGGTCGCGCGCCGCCCGGATGAGCTTCCCCGGCGACCGCTCGGCCTGGCGCGGCGACCGCTATGAAAGTCAGGCGATCGGCTGGCGGCTGGTGCAGGACAGCGCCACCGGCGGCTCGCCCGTCCGCTTCGGCCTGGCGGGCGTGGGCCCGACCGCGACGACGCCGACCGCCGTGGTCTCCTTCGTCGGCAGGCCCCGGCCCTATGCCGCGCGACTGGTGATGCGGGATCAGGTGCAGACGCCGCGCGTCTGGCTGACTGGCGGCGGACTGCCGCCCGAATCCGTGCGCCGCGTCTTCTTCGCCGCCGCCGCCCGCGCCGCCGATGCCACCCTGCTGAGCCCGGGCGCGCGTCAGGGCGAGACCTGGACCTTTTCGTCCGAGGCCATCGACGCCCTGGCCCAGTTGGACCCGCGCGAGACCTTCGTCATCGAGTTCCTGTTCCGCGACGACAGCGTCGCCTCGGCCCGGTTCGAGGCCGGCGATTTCGCCGCCGGCCGCGCCTTCCTGGCCATGGGCGCGATCTAGCCGCGCGAAGCGTCAGTCTGGCGTGTTTTGCTCCGTTCCACGCTCCACGATCCCGAGCAGGGTCGAGGCGAGCGTCGCTTCATTCGCCCCTCGCGACGCCTTGTCCTGCGGACTGGCGTAGACGGCCTGCAGGTAGGCGCGATCCCATTGGGTAAGTGTAGAGGTCTGGGCCTTGCCCCCGTCGAAGAGTTGAAGGATCGATGACGTTGGCGGCGATACGTCCGGGCTGATCTGGGCTAGGGCGACCATGGCTACATAATCGGCGACCTGCATGAAGTCGGCATGATCCAGCGCCGTATTCTCCACGATGATCAGGACCTGCCGCAGATCGTCACGCGTCTCGTCGCGTAAACGCGACGGCTGGACAATAACGCCATAGGGGCCGACATCAGCCGGCGTGCGTATTTCTCCGGCGGAGAACGGGTCCTCGCCTCGAACGCGGACGGCCGGTTTGCCCGTATCGGCGTTGATCGGCATGCTGTTGTACCACCAGCGGACCGGGCGACCTGAGGTCTGGAAGGAGCGCAGAGCCGCTGTTCCCGCCGTTGTCCCGGACGTGCCGGTGTGGAAGACGCGGCGATGCGTGGTCGCCAGGCTTCGGGCCGCCTCGTCGCCGTTCTCGGCGGCGATGATGAGGACGTTGGGCTTGCAACCCGGTCCGCCGATACGCAGGCCGAAGCTGTGCCCCCAGTCCGACACCCGGTCGATCATGGCGCGCGCCGGGTCGTCGCGCATGCCGATCGCGCCGACGCATATGGGATTTCGCCAAACGGCGAGTTTGCGGCCCGGCGCGGGTTGGCCGAGGCTTGTCGCGAACTGCTGGGCGATCTGACTGTTCGACAGGCCCTGGACCAGGATGTCGTCAACCGGGGTCGCGGTCGGCGGCGGCGAGGCGCCGACGGACTGCGCCAGGCCCGGCGATGAAGCGGCCAGCGCCGCCAGCAGGATGGGCAGAAGTTTACGCATCGTCATGGTCGGACCAGGCTCTACTTCACGGGTGGGGCGAAGGCGCGCGGGCGATCAGGGTCAGGGCGATCAACTCCTGCGCCTTGGCGTTCATGTAGATGAGCGCCTGTTCCGACGCTTTGCGGTCGGCGCGAACCGAGTGATCCAGTCCCAGGCCGCTGGCGAAGGCCTGGGGCGCGCGGCGGTCGGCGCAGGCGGGACCGTCGATGTCGAACACCTTGGCGGCGTTGGCCAGGGTGCAGTTGCGAGCGTCAATGGGCGCCGCATCCCAGGCCGCATCCAGTCGAGCGCGGTCCAGGCCCTTTTCTGACAGGACGACGCTGGCCGCGCCGGTCTGGATGACATGGGCGGCGACGGCGGAACGCACCCACATCGGCGGCAGGTCGCTGCGCCCGGCGCAGGCCGGGGCCGCCGCCATCACCTTCAGATCACGGTGATTCAGGGCGCTCATGCCCGAGGCCACGCTGCGCTCATAGGCGGTCAGGATCTGCTGCTGTTCGGCCGGGGCCAGGCGAGACCAGACGCAGGCGCCCAGGGTCTGAGGCTCGTCGGCGACCGGGGCGATCGCCATCATGGCGGCGGAGAGCAGGGTGATCATGATCAAGCCTGAAAACTAAGGGACGAGCGGATGCGGATCAGAGCGGCCGCACCAATAGGGCCACGCCGACCGTCAGATACAAAATCTGGAAAATCATGGGTATGCTCTAGGCTGCGCTCGAGGGCCTTGGCAAGGGAGCGGGCAGGGGAGCCTAGGCGCTGCGGTTCAGGGGGATGACCTCGCCCTCGACATCGGGGCGGGCGGGCGTCGCCACGATGACGGGCAGCGGACGGTGACGGCCGCACCTTCCTGGCGATCTTGGGAAATCTATTATGAGTCTGCTATTGATGAGATGAATGGCTGTCATGGGAAACGGACGATCAACCATGAAGCGTTTCTCCCCTCAGCAGTTTTGGGCGGGGATAGTCTTGATGGCCCTGTGGTGCGGCTTGTGCAGCTACATCCTCACAGACAACACCATTGCCCGCGTCATCACGTTTCTCATCCTGACGGTTCCAATATTTGTATGGAGCTGGAAAAGGCGAAACACAGAAAAGTAGCGTGTCGATAGCTATCCGCGCTTAGGCGATTTTCAGTGCGTCGGCGCCGAAACTCAGATCCAAAATCGACCCTTAGCGGTCCTTGGCGAAACGTTTAGCTGTCCGAACCGACGCCACTGCGGCTACGACCATAACCGTAGCAACGGTCCAGCCCAGACGGTCGGATGGCCCGGCGAAGAGGCGTGTGATGCCGGCGATGCCAAACAGCGCCGCACACACCCATGATAAAAAGATACTGCCGTTCATCACGAAACCTGCGTTATTTTAAGGATGATAGACTGCAAAGTTCCGCTCCCCCTAGCTGACTGGCGGCCAACGTCCGCTTTCGGCGTCCAAGCCCAGGACTGAAATCGACCCATTGCGGACCTTGCCCTGCCGCTTCATGGTTTGGCGGATCGGAGGCCCACGATGCTGAGAACTGGCGACATGCTCCCGTGGGGTTTTGGAGCGTTTTCGATTTTCGCCGTGCTTGCCGGACTGACACTGCTTGTCGGAGCAGACTATGCCTCGCCCGGCTGCACAGGCCCAGAGGTTCAGCGATGCGACTACGTAGCGAGCGCGCAGGATGCAGTCGCTCGCTCAGAGCATCACCCCTTTCAAACCGACCTCGGCTTTGAAATCTTCGATCAAGGGTCTGCAGTTCTGGTTCAGCAATTCACTCCACCGGGCGAACCAAGCCTCAATCACGCACCGTCGGTCCTGGTAGACAAGAGAAGTTGTCGTGCGTGCCGCGTTGATTGGCACTTACCCACGGGAGGCGATACCTTGGACCCCTACGTCGGGCCATTGATCAGGCGCGTTCCCGCAGAAGACGCCATAGCGGCGGCGAAGCGAGCGGAGCGATGGAAAGACGGTCCCGGTGGCATCTCCATCCTCTAGGACCTACGTCCGCTTCCCACCCCTAACCGACGTTTCCGGCGTCCGCTTGCGGTCGTGCCGACAAGGATATCCCTCGCGCTCAGGCGCTGCGGTTCAGGGGGATGACCTCGCCCTCGACGTCGGGGCGGGCGGGCGTCGCCACGACGACGGGCAGGCGGATGGTGACGGCGGTGCCTTCGCCGGGGGTGCTGTCGATACTCATGGCGCCCTGATGCAGTTCGGCCAGCGACCGGACCAGGGACAGGCCCAGGCCGGTGCCCTGGGCGCGCTGTTCGGCGCCGCCGGCCTGTTCGAAGGGGCGGCCGATCCGGGCCAGGTCTTCGGGCGCGACGCCGACGCCGGTGTCGGCGACGGTCAGCTCCAGATCGGCGCCCAGAGCCTCGACGCTGACGGTGACGGCGCCGCCGCTCGGGGTGAACTTCACCGCATTGGACAGCAGGTTCAGCGTGATCTGCTTCAGCGCGCGGCGGTCGGCGGCGACGGTCAGGGCGTCGGGCGGCAGGACGGCGGCCAGATCGACCCCCTTGTCGTCAGCCTGGACCCGGACCAGGGCGATAGCCGCCGAGACCACCTCGCGCACGTCGAAACGCTCGATGCTGAGGTCGTAGCGCGCGGCCTCGATGCGGCTGACGTCCAGCACGTCGTTGATCAGGTCCAGCAGGTGCCCGCCGGCCGCGTGGATCGACTGGGCGTAGTCGGCGTAGCGGTCGGGGACCGGGCCGAACAGCCGCTGGCGCATGATGTCGGAGAAGCCGATCACGGCGTTCAGCGGGGTGCGCAGCTCGTGGCTCATATTGGCCAGGAAGCGCGACTTGCCGGCGTTCTGGGCCTCGGCCTCGGCGCGGGCGGCCTCAAGGCCTTCTTCGCGGGCGTGTTGCAGGGTGGCGTCCAGCGCCAGGGCGATCAGGCGCGGCGGCTCGTCCCTGTCCAGACGGCGCAGGACCAGAAGGATGCGGCGGTCCAGCGCCAGGCGCGGGGCGAACCGCACCTGGGCCTCGGCGCCCGCGCCCGCCTTGGCCAGGGCGGCCTGCACGGCGGGGCGGTCGGGCGCATGGACGGCGGCGATCAGGCCGTCCTCGAACAGGGGATCGACGGGCAGGGCCGCCGGCGCCGCGCCATAGGCGGCCAGGGCCGCGCCCGAGGCGTCCAGCACCAGGGTCAGGCCCGGCTGGCCGGCCAGAACCGTCTCGACCTGGGTCACGGCGGCGCTCGTCGCGCTCAGGCGGCGCGTCTGGCGGGCCGCGCTCAGACGAAAGGCCAGGGCCGCAGCCCCGGCGGTCAGCAGGGCGGACACGGCCGCCATGCCGGGTGAGGCGTCGGGCGCGCCGTTCAGGGCGGCGGCGATCAGTCCGGCCAGCACCGCCAGCGCCGTGCCGAGCGCGCCGAACGGGGCCAGTCGTGCAGAGCCGAGGGCGATGGCGGCGGCCAGAGGCATGAAGACGAAACCGCCCAGCGGCCCGGTCAGCCCGCCCGACAGGCCCGCCGCCGCGATCGCCGCCAGCGACCAGGCGGCCAGCAGGGCCGCGCGCAGGGCCGGTCCGTCGCGGCCCATCAAGGTCAGGCCCAGCAGACCCGGCGTCGCCATGGCCAGGGCGGCGGGAACCACCAGCGTCTGACTTCCCGACCCCATCCAGACGCCGCCCAGCGCCGTCAGGCCGACCGCCGTCGCCCAGCCCGCGTGCCAGGCGGCCAGGGCCGATCCGCCGGCTGCGTCTTCCAGCAGGGGTTCGGTCGAGGGGGATGGGACGGGGGGAGGGTTCAATCCGGGGCTTTGCGTCAGTGATTCAAGCGGTGCAGTCTAGGCTCTGGCGTGGCCGTCCCCTAGGCCGCTCGCCTCGCGGGCGACTGGGAACAGGCCATCCTGGCCATACAGTTGGGGATGAATGGGGCGGTTGTCGTTAACGCCGCCGGGGCCTATGTGGCCCGCATGAGCACGACCGACGCTATCCCTGCCCAGACCCTCGACGAAACCCTGGCCGAACTGGTCGAGGAATTCGACCTGCTGGGCGACTGGGAAGGGCGGATCGAATACGTCATCGACCTGGGCAAGGGCCTGGCGCCTCTGCCCGATCACGCCCGCGTCGAGGCCAATAAGGTGCCGGGCTGCGCCGCCCAGGTCTGGCTGTCGAGCCGCCGCGCCGACGGGCGGCTGTTCTTCGACGCGGACTCCGACAGCGCCCTGTCCAAGGGCAATATCGCCCTGCTGCTCAAGCTCTATTCCGGCCGCACGCCCGCCGAGGTTCTGGCCTTCGACGCCCGCGCGGCTCTGGACCGCCTGGGTCTGCCCTCGGCCCTGACCCGCCAGCGCGCCAACGGCCTGAACAGCATGGTGGGCCGCATCCGCGAAGCGGCGGCGCAGACGGCGGTCTAGGGGGGGCTTACCCGATGGTCAGAAAGGCGCCGACAAACGCCGCGATGGCCGCCATTAGGAGCAGGGCCTCAAACGGCGAAAGCGTCCAGGCGGAACGGCGTCGACGGGTTCTTGCAGCCATTGGGGTCTCTCCCTTTCAATGATGACCATGAGGGCGAGTTCCGGCGCGCCGCGAAGCGGAAGCGGCTGGCCGTAAAGGCCGCGCCACAAGGCGTCCATTGCGCGATCTGCATCCCCCAGGGGTTCCATGCGAATCAGGGAGCCATGGGCGCGGGGGCGCGTCGTTAACAATTGTTGGGGATTTGGAACAACCTTGGTTTTTGTCGGCCTCGCCGTGCAATGCGCCCGGTGTCAGGCCGTCCGTCGCCGCTGGATCGTGAGCGCAGCCCCGCCCGCCAGCGTCAGGCCCAGCAGGATCATGCCCCATTCCGACAGGGTGGGCACGGCGGCGACGCGCAGCACGAGGTGCAGCGTGCTTTCCTTCTGGATATTGTAGTCGGCCAGCGTCCGTCCGTCTTCAAGCTGCTTGCCGGCGAAGATCAGGCGCTGTTCTTCAGGAGGGACGCCTTCCTGATCCTGGATCTTCGCCTTCACGTTTTCAATCGAGTCGCTCGGTTCGACCTCAAGGGCGATCGTCTTGCCCGTCAGCGTCTTGACGAAGATCTGCATCGCCGCCGCCGGTTGAGCGATCATCATGGCCAGGCAAAGCGTCAGACACAGGGCGGTGGGGCGGGGCAATGAGCGCTTCCTGAAACAGGGCTGACAATCGGCGTTTTCTGTAGGCCGCGTGGCCAAGGGGAGCAAGGCGTCTAGCTGGTCCCGCCTCCTGATCTCACCTGATGCCATAGTGCTCGGCCAGGGCCTGAAGCCCCTGCTTCAGCACCGTCTTGCCCTGGCGGCGACGCAGGCACAGCGCCTCCTCGGCCAGCTGTAGCGACGTGCCGTGGATGCAGACTTGTTCCACCATGGCGCGCAGGCGCGGGCCGCAGGCGGTCAGCGCCGCCTCGACGCGGGCGGACGCCGAGAGGGCGCGGTCGGTCGGCTCGACGCGGGCGGAGGAGCCGCCGCCGGCGCGGGGCAGGGCGTCCCAGCGCATGGTCAGGGACGGGCCGCTGAGCGCGATCTCGGCCTCGGCGCGCAGCCGTTCGCCCGCCGCCACCTCTGCGGCGCTCAGCCAGGGACGGCCCGAGGCGTCCTTGCGCCGGGCCAGCCAGGCGACGGCGCTTTCGCCCAGATTGGCGCGGCGTGTCGTCAGACGGCCGTCAGGCTCCATCACGGCGCGCTCGCCCTCGACCACGCCCGGTCGGCCGGGCGGCGGGTTGGGCGACAGCGAGGCATTGGTCGCGGGCCGGGGCCGGGGCAGCCAGCCGCCGCCCTCGCGTCGGCGCAGGCCGGGCCGCTCGACCAGGGCGCGGAACGCCGCCTCGTCCAGGGTCAGCACCACCCGCCCGCGCCGGTCGCCGCCGAGGCGCAAGGGGTAGGCGGCGCCCGACTGGTCCAGCCAGGCGCCCGGCCGGTCCAGCAGGGACCGGGCGCGTTCCAGAGCCCGGCTCATCGGCCGCCCCATACGCTCAGGGCCAGATCGACGGCGGGCAGTTCCGACACAGCGCGCAGGCAGGTCTCCAGCCCGTCCATCACCGCGTCGTACTTGTCGTCGTCGCGCGCGTCCTCGGCCCAGCGGCAGGCGGTCGAGGCGGTGGCCCGGTTCAGGCCGAAGGCGTGTCCGACCCGCTCCAGCGGCCAGCCGTAGGAGACATGGGCCAGATACATGGCTGACCAGCGGGCGCGGCAGGCGCGAGGGCGAACCCGCTCACGCCGCAGCATCTCGGACGCGGGCACGCCAAAGGCATAGGCCGCCAGATGCAGGGCCGCGTCGGCGCGGATGCGGTCGCCCTCCGTCACCGGCACGCGGTAGGGCTCGATCCGATAGGCTTCCATGTCGTCAGTTGCTCCCCAACCTGTTTTTCTGTCGTCCCCATCATGCGGTCTGTCGCGGGGCAGGTTAGGAATGTTGTCCTAATCAACGTCAGAATCGGTCGCTTCGCCTTGTGCGGCCCGGGATCGGCTGTGGAAGATGGGGTGCGCTGCAGGGGACAGGTCGCGCGTCAAGGGGGCAATCGGCGTCACATGGTTAATAAATTAACGAATCCTTGACTCGGGACTCTCGACGGCGATTCGCAAATCAGCCTAAGCGTTTCATATCGGGACCGTTAACCCTTCTTAAGGTTTTAACCCGTTAACGTTGGAACAAGGTTACCCGGTCGTCGCTCCCTTGGCGGCCGCACCCAAGCTTTGCCTGGAGGGGCATGAATGCGCGTCCTGCTGATTGAAGACGATCACGCCACCGCCCAGAGCATCGAACTGATGCTCAAGTCGGAAGGCTTTAACGTCTATACGACCGACCTGGGTGAAGAAGGCATCGATCTGGGCAAGATCTATGACTACGACCTGATCCTGCTGGACCTGAACCTGCCCGACATGAGCGGTCTTGAGGTTCTGCGTCAGCTGCGCGTGGGCAAGATCAATACGCCGGTCATGATCCTTTCGGGCACGCATGAGATCGAAACCAAGGTCAAGACCTTCGGCGGCGGCGCCGACGACTACCTGACCAAGCCCTTCCACAAGGACGAGCTGATCGCGCGCACCCACGCCGTGGTCCGTCGCTCCAAGGGTCACGCCCAGGCCATCATCCACACCGGCGAGATCGCCGTGAACCTGGACGCCAAGACGGTCGAGGTCGACGGTCACCGCGTGCACCTGACCGGCAAGGAATATCAGATGCTGGAGCTGCTCTCGCTCCGCAAGGGCACGACCCTGACCAAGGAAATGTTCCTGAACCACCTCTACGGCGGCATGGACGAGCCCGAGCTGAAGATCATCGACGTCTTCATCTGCAAGCTGCGCAAGAAGCTGGCGACGGCGGCGAACGGCAAGCACTACATCGAAACCGTCTGGGGCCGGGGCTACGTCCTGCGCGACCCGTCGGAAGGCGCCGTCAGCGTCGCCGCCTGAGCCTCCAGTCAGGTCGGATTTTGAAGCGCCCGCCGGGAAACCGGCGGGCGTTTTGCTGTGTTGGCTGTGGCTTCCTTCTCCCCTTGCGGGAGAAGGTGGGCGCCGCAGGCGCTCGGATGAGGGGTTTCTGACGGCTGGATG
>Ga0265296_1005582_pt1 | contig 10231 bp, 10 predicted proteins | sample MunlanPumphouse1_FD_189073 | JGI IMG/M metagenome (GOLD analysis project Ga0265296, IMG submission 189073) | Groundwater microbial communities from a municipal landfill in Southern Ontario, Canada - Pumphouse #1 | ecosystem: Environmental > Aquatic > Deep subsurface > Groundwater | place...
ATTTTAATCGCCCCCGAGCGCATGGTTGCGTTGCGTTGGTATTTGTATTATGTGCCCCCTATTCCATTGCTTTATTTTCTCTTCAAAAATGAGTTTGCCCCAAGCAGCCGTAAGGAGCCGCTCTTGATGCTTATAAGCGTATCTGCGGCGCTGGTGGCACTTCTGGCCATTTATGAGTGGATATTCCGCCATAACCCTGTGTACGAATATCTGGTTCACAATGAGTATTACCGCCAGTATCTTGGGATGCACAGGGCTATGTCTACACAGTTTGCGCCGGCAAATCTCGCCGCATATTTAGTGATGTGTTTTCCTCTATCATTGTATCTTGCTCTGGATGGCAGCAGCCGGAAGATAAAGGCCTGTGGCGGTTTCTTTGGTTTAATCATTTTCTTTGGGGTTATAAGTACTTTGTCGCGCGCTGCAGTGTTTGCGCTTTTTCTTTCAAGCGCAGTGTTGTTAGGCAGCCGAGGCAGAAGGGTAATTATTATAGTAGGTGGTTTGGTCATTCTTGTAACATTGTTTTCTTTATTACCTTCGCGATACGGATTTTATCGTTTGAGCTTAAGAGGATTTATTCAACGCAGCCCCTATAGCGCAAGGCTGCAGAGGGCAGAAGTGGTTAAGGCTATGGTAGAGAAGCATCCGTTTTTAGGGGTAGGAGGAGGGTATTACAAAGAGGTGTATCCGCAATACGCGATAGCTGTTCCGTATAATGATAGGACGCCCGATAACTCCTTTCTCATTGCGCTTGCGGAAACAGGTTGGATTGGATTCGCCTCTTTTGCAGCGTTTCTTGTTTCGCTTTTTTTGAAAGCGCGAAGAGCATTTTTTAAGATTCCGCAGGCATCCGCCCACATCCTTTGTTTTGTATCTTGCCTTGTTGCGCTATTGCCGATGATGTTTGTGTATGATGCCCTCTATTGGACGGTGCCGCTGTTTCTGTTCTGGTCGTGGTGCGGCGCGCTGGCCTCGTTTGACAACATCCGTCTTAGCCGGTTCGCAGCTTAAAGAAGAGAGAGAAGCAATGAGTGCATCGTAAATGAGAAAAGTATTCTTTCGCCTTTTTGCCAAAATAAGCCTTTATAACCGGAATAGAAAATATGAAGAATTCCTACGTATTCTTCAGCCGGATAGTACCACAAAAGTACTGGACGTGGGGCCTTCAGGGGAAGAGGATATCGCAAGCATCAATCTCTTCGAAAAGAAATACCCCCATCGCAACAACATCACTGCCCTGGGGGTAGAGGATTATTCACAATTTCAACAACGCTATCCGGGTCTCAAAGTAGTGCGCTATAATGGCACAACAATTCCCTTTAAAGACAAGTCATTTGATATTTGTTGGTGCAATGCGGTAATAGAGCACGTGGGCAATAGGGATGCGCAGGCAGCATTTTTAACAGAGATGGCCCGCGTTAGCCGCGGGGTAGTGTTTTCCACTCCCAACCGGAAATTTTTCTTTGAGCCACATGCGAAGGTATTTCTTTTGCATTATCTGCCGGAACGGATTGCCCGCCTGTTGCCTTTGAGAGTAAGACGGAGGATTCCCGCAAAGGATTCGTTGCATGCGTTTAGTTTTGGCGAATTGCAAGATTTTCTCCAAAAATCCGGCATAGCATCGCCCTTTATTATAAAAAACAAACTGCTCGGTTTTACGCTTGATTTTATGGTGGTTATGCGATAAATGCATTTATCAATTTTTATAATAAGGTATTAAGAAAAGGCAGGGGTTTATGACCGGCGTTTGGTTATCTAAAATGGAAAGTGTGCAGCTTGCATCCGGCGTTCGTTTACGCCCAGAGTATTTTGGAGGCCTCGTTTATGATACGAGAAATGGGAATATAGTAGAGGTTAATAAAGGAGCATTCCAATTCCTTAATTTGATAAAAGACACCCCTCAGAAAATTAGCAATGTTATAAATTGTTTGGTTAAAATCGGTCTAATAAAACAGGACAGTAATTCAACAAAGGATACTTTACATAAGCTATTTGATTTGAAGATTATCGAAATGATTGATGGTACGCCATCATCTTCGATTGCTGTGCCTCAACAGTCAAATGACGTTGAACATCGGTCATGGCTTTGTGCTCCGGAGACAGTCCATTGGGCAGTAACGTATCGGTGTGACAAAAATTGCCCTGATTGTTATGTGGCACGTTTTTCCTTTTTAAAAAATGAGCTTAATACTTGCGAGGCCTTAAAACTCATTGATAAGATTGCTAATTGGAATGTATTTCAGCTTGCCATAGGCGGGGGAGAGCCTTTTGCCAGAGAGGATTTACTGCAACTCCTGCAGTATGCTGCACAGCGGGGATTGTCTGTTCATGTTACGACGGGCAAGTTGGACGTAGCTTCTAAGATACTGAAATCTGTTTCGCCTTTCATCAGAAGTTTGCAAATCGGTGTTAGGAATGATTTTTTGCTTGGTGCCAAGTCTAAGAAATATACACGACAACTGCACAATTTTCTTATCAATGCCAGAAAAAGACATATAAAACCAGGCATCAATCTAATTTTAACCAAATCCGCTATTGAACGGCTGGAATGCCTTATTACAATTCTTATTAATATTGGATTTAATCATATTGTTCTTTTACGTTATAAACCTCCTCAAAGTATTGAGCGATGGAAGACAGAACATCCGGAACCATGTCAGATGAAGGGGTTGCATAATGTGATTAATAAAATTATCAGGAAATACCCTCAACTAAATTTGCGGGTGGATTGCGCTCTAAGTTTTGTTCAACGCTATCTATCAAAAGAGACAGCTACTCAATATGGCATAAAGGGATGTGTTGCTGCCGGAAGAATTTTAGCTTTGGCTCCAGATGGGTCTATCTATCCATGTTCTCAGCTTGTTCATCCTAAGTGTTATGCTGGAAATCTATTGGAATCTGAACCACAGACACTATGGGATAAGTCAGAAGCGTTGCGCAGATATCGGTTTTTTCATACGAAAAAGACATTTTGCCATAGTTGGTGTGGTGTTTGCCTTGCAAAGGCCAGTTGCGGGGGATGTCGTATCTTTGCAATGGATGGGGTAGGGGGTGACTCGGGCTGTCCTGAGCCGTTGTTGCCTTCATTAAGACAGATTGGGAAGGTTGGAAGACGTCTAGATTTGTCGGAATACTTGAAAAAACATCATATCATTTCTGTTGGTGAATATATGAAACGTTATGGGGTTGAGCAGAAGACGGCAATTAAGGAATTGAAAGTTTCCCCTCAAACCACAAGCACAACGGCCAGGCCTATGAGAAAAAAGACGGATGCGTATGAGTATGTTGAGGATGACATTATTAAGGATATACAGGATTCAATTGGATATACCTCAGGAGGTATTCCGTTTGCCTCTCATGAGGAAATTGCCCAGGCGATTGAAGATTCTGCTTATTCGAGAAACTATCCTCAATGGATTAAACTTTAGTTAAAATAATAAGGGAGAAACAAATTATGAAAATACTAAGTGTACGCAAAGGATTTCCGGTAGACCACAGTTCTACGTCTTATGAATTTCTAGCCATTGATAAAACATTAGGCCAGTCTGAACGTAAAGCCGTTGCCAAGCTATCCAGCCGGGCCAGGCCGACAAAAAGAAAGGTAAGTTTTATTTATCACGGCGACTTCAATGATCTGCCTGGCGGCTGGAAACCGCTTATGAAGAAATACTACGATGTTATGTATTCAGAAAGCTATGATTGGTGGACTTTAGTTTTTGCCTTTAATACAAATCAAAAAACAATTGGCGAGATTAAGAAACATGACTTCAGTGGAAGTGATGATTTAGGTGTCAATGTGGTTTCTTATGAAGATAGAGTTATTATCTCGATCTATTGTCGCCTTAGTGCAGAAATTCTATGTTCTGATTATGGTGTATGTGACGATTCTTATGAACAGGAAGAAGACGGAGAAGGTGATGAATTCGAGGCAATGATAGTAAATGATAATCTGTTGCAACTATTGGAACAAAATCGTAAGTATTTGAAGAAGGGTGATTGCCGGTTACTTTATGGCGTTTGGAAGGAATATGGACCCGACGCAGAAGATAATGTTCCTCCTAAAGCCACCGGAATGAATAAATTACCCAGACCAACTAAACACTTGTTGTCTTTATTGGAGCAGATTTGATTGTGTGCAGGATTAAGGCGCGAGAGGAAACGAAGTCCGGCAGAGGGATTGAGATTATATAAAAAAGCTAAGTAGTAAACCCCGTTAGAAATGACGGGACTTTCTAACGGGGTAAATAGAAAGTTTTAGGAGGGAAGAATGGCTCAATTTAACCAAAAAGTAAAGGAGACGATTAATAATCTTAAGCAAGTCGAATCTTTAGTCCAAGATCTTTACTTGGGCCGTATGGGCTTGATTACCAAGGAACGGATCTGTATGGTAAGCACGGCAGTAAACGAGGCGATCGAAGCGTTGATTTCGATAGAAGCCATGGCAAAAAGTCGAACAAATCTACAAGAATAGTCCTAACTCATGTTTGCCTCTTTAGCGGTATCCGCGCCGAAGGCGGATAAAAAGGATATAATTTGTGCGTAAATATTTTAAGAGAGTCTATCAGGCTGTCATTGGCAAATGTCTTTAGAAGCCCATTCCTTCTCCGTCCATCCTTATTCGGTAATCCATTATCAAGCAACAAATCTAATTCCCTTTCCAGTAATTTCTTTAATAACTGACGGCGTATCAATCCAGAAGGAAATGATTTCCATATATTATCCGGACAAGGCGAACAAAGCAGCTGTTGGCACAGGTACAATCCCCAATAGATGGCCCCTTGGATTCCATATTCTTTAGATGATTTTAGTATATAATCCCAATCAAGTTCGTCTTCTTGGTTGATTAAGATTTCGTGCAGGTCGCAAAGCCTGAAGAGTTGAAATTGCGGCCAGTCATGGCGGATCTGCAAAGGTAAAGATAAAAGCATGTCCTCCGGGGATAATATCCTGATTTTTTTGTTGTCTATTATATGCTCTTTTGACCTCATCCAGAGAAGATCTATATTAAATCTGTTTAACCACGGAGGGAGAAGAAGGCGATGCAACTCGATAAAAACCCCTTTTTTATGAAAGGTTCTTATATGTTTCTCTGCGCTACAGGTTTCATTATAGCCCATTTTTTCTAGCTGCGAAGAAGCAATGGCAAAATCATTTTCGCGGACGAGGATATCGATATCAGCGTGAATCGGCCTTAGCGCAGGATTGCCATACACGCAATCCCCCAAGATAATTCCCTTTAAAGGGATGAGTTCGATATTCTGTTCTTTAAAGCCGTCGTAGATAGCGTAAAACTCTCTTTTTAAGGCCAAATTTCTTGCTAAAACAGAATAGTAATAAGTTTTGAATTTCGCTATGACGGATTTGGGGATTTTACTTTTAATAAATTCGTTTGCGGAAATGTTATGGTAGAGAAGAGAGGCTACGCCATGGTATCTTGCGGTAGAGAAAATTTGTTCCCAATTGAGCGGTTTAGTCAGAATGCCCTTAAGAGAAGATTCTATCTTTTCTCCTAATTTTGTACGGCTGCAAGAGACTATAAAATTTAGTTCCGGGCTAAGCGGTTTTCGTTTGGGCATACAATTTTTCTAATTCCAAGATATGATCAGAGATCAGGTATTTTTTCGAAGATGCAAAGGCATTCCCGCCCATTGTTTTCAGTTTGGCGGGGTCACAAGCAAGCCGTTCAATAGTGCCTTTTAATTCTTCAATATTGCCCGGCTCAAAGAGGCACCCGTTGTAACCATCTTGAATTAATTCCGGCATACCGCCGATACGGCTGGCAATAACAGGCGTTCCGGAGGCCATGCTTTCCAAAATAACATTGCCTAAGATTTCAAAATAAATTGATGGCACGACCGTAATATCGCTTTGGCAATAAATTTCTTTGAGCTTGTGCCAGGAGATCTTTCCGCAAAAACGGATGCGTGTATCGCCGGCAGCCAACCGCTGGAGTTCGGGCTTAAAATACCCTTCTCCGACGATGTAAAGGCGCAGGCCATCATCTTTTATTTGCCCGAATGCCTTAATTAAGACATCCACGCCTTTAATTTTTACTAACCTGCCGGCATAGAGGATGTTTATCCTGCCTTCCAGCGCGGATTTCTGCGCGTGGGGATTTTGCGCGTAGGCCTCAATGCCGTTGGCAAGAACAATTTTCCGCGAATAGGGGAAAAATCTTAATCCTTCGTAGAGCTCCAGACAGAAGCGCGAGGGAGAAATTACTATCGCGGGGATACTGTCAATCAGCGCCGCGGAGATTTTAGCGAAGTAATTGCAGGGAAAGGGAAGTTCTGCGCAGGCTTTGCCGTTATGCCGCAGCAGGTCGCATCTTAAGCAGAAAAAGCCGTAGGAATGCAGGGACTGCACCAGCGGTATACCGGTTGCCTTTATAAGGCGCAGGAGGAGAAATTGGGAGAATCCGTGCAGGATATGGTTATGGATGATATCCGGTTTTTCGCGGAGGATAATCATCCAGGCGAAAACCGCCGGGAGGGGGTTAAAAAGGTCAATAATACGCCAAAGGGCTTTGGCAAGGCAAGATTTCTTATGGGTGTTATAGATGGAGAAGATGTTCAGCGGGTAGAAAGAATAAACCTTAAGGTTTTCCTGAATTTCTACTTGCGGGAATAACGAGCGCAGGCCTTGGTAAGGCCGCTGGGTAATGATGATTACCTCACGGCCGTTTTGCGCCAGATAACGGGAGATCCTTTCGGCGCAGGCCTCTGCCCCGCCGATTTTCTTAGGCGGTACTGCCTTTTCCAGCGAAAAGGCGTTGGATAAGGTGCAAACTTTCATCATTATTAAATAATAGCATATTTCTTCCTAAAAGGCACTTAAAACATGGTCTGAAAACCATTGTCTCTGGTTGCTCCTTATGGTAAAATAAAAACAAAAGTTTTAATTTAGTTATTACTGAAAAACTCCGGTAGTTGCCCAATCCTTCGCTATCGCTCAGGACAAGTTTATTGGGCCCGATAAATTGGGCAACTACAATACATGGTATAAATAAAGAGGTTTTTTAGCGTTAACTAATTTAAGAATTTTCTGCTGCTTACCGCAGAAGGGGGATATGGTCCCGAATATTATTCATTTTTGTTTTGGCTTAAAGGAAGATTTTGGCCAAAAGCCGTTCTCTTTCATTCACTACCTCGCGGTAAAATCCGCCTATGAATGTAACAGGCCTGAAATAATCAACTTTTTTTATAAATATAAGCCCGAAGGGCTATGGTGGGAGAAAAGCCGGGGTTACCTAAACCTGATAGAATATGATCCGCCAAAGGAGGTTTTCGGAAATCCGCTCCTTCATTACGCGCACCGGGCCGATGTCTTGAAATTGGAGATACTCTTGAAAAACGGCGGTATTTTTCTTGATCTGGATGTGGTTTGTTTAAGGCCTTTCGCTAAACTAATGAAATATGATTTAGTTTTAGGCAAGCAGGGCAGGCGCGGTCTTTGCAACGCGGTTTTATTGGCCAGGCCCGGATCAGAATTTTTAAAAAAGTGGCATGAGACATATATCTCTTTTAGGTCTAAGGGGCGCGATGAGTTTTGGGATGAACATTCAGTGTTGGTGCCGATGGCGCTATCCCGCAGGTATCCTGGCCTTGTTCATGTTGAAGGGGCAAGTTCATTCTTCTGGCCCGAGGGGAGTACGATAGGGCCGTTATGGGGAAAGGATACTGTAGGCATATTCAACAAATTAGGGCGGAAATTCAAAGAAATTATCTCCCGGGCGATCCTTAGCCGGGCATACTGCATTCATTTATGGGAGTCGTTATGGTGGGATAAGTACTTAAAGGGCCTGACTCCGCAATACATTCAAAAAGGAAATAATAATTTTTCCCGGTTATGCAGGAGGTTTCTGTGATAGCCTTGGCGCGGCGCCTCAAAATAATATTTCTTAGAACAAAACTATTAATCCGCGGCGTGGCTTGGCGCGATACCCACGCGTGGAGGCCGCGTGGCTTTTAAAGGCATAATGATATGCAAAAATTATTTGAGCAGTTTTACACAAAGAAAATATGGGGCGGGGGATCAGGTGAGGGCTCCAGCCAGGAGTTTACCAAGGACTACCGGATATTCCTGCAAAGCTTCTTTGAAAGATACGGCATAAAAAGTATTCTGGATTTAGGCTGCGGCGATTGGCAGTTTTCTCGCCTGATCGATTGGTCGGGCATAGAATATACCGGCATTGATGCGGCGCAATCGGTCATTGATTATAATAAAGAAAATTACTCCGCTGGAAATATACGCTTTTTTCATGGCGATATTACAAAAATGAAATTACCGGCCGCGGACTTAGTTATCGTCAAAGATGTCTTGCAGCATTGGTCTAATGCTACAATTTTTAAACTTATGTCAAATTTGAAGGATTTCCGTTTCGCGCTGTGGGTTAATGATTTCCAAGATATTAACTTTGATTGCTGTGACGGCGATGGGCGCAAACTTAATTTAAACGCCCGGCCTTTTAATCTTGGCGCGAAAGAAGCCTTTTCTTTCCGCGGGAAGAAAGTAATGTTGCTTCTTGGCCCGGGGCCGGTCAAAGGAAAGCCGCAACGATGAAGATTTGTATCGCTGCACTTTTTGGTATGCATAGGACTACCGGCGGTATCCAGGCCCACCTGAAGTGGCTAATGCGCTACTTTGAGGAAAACGGCATAGATTATATTTATGCCAGCCCCTATAACTACAACAGGGCCCTGGTTTACCCGGTTTTTGCTGTGAGGTGCCTTTTAAAAAAGTTTTCCCGGCACCTGAGCACTTATTGGTTTAGAAAATGGCACTATTATTTTTTAAAAAAGGCGTTAGCCAGGCTATTTGCCCGGCGGCATTTTGATGTGGTAAACGCCCAGGGCCCGTTAGCAGCTTTAGCTGCCTTAGAAGTCAGGCAGAGATACGGCTATCATTATCAGGTTGTGCTTACGGTGCATATGAATTGGCCTTCTCAGGCAGAAGAAGATGCCTTTGCCGGAAATATCAAAAGAAACGGCCGGTATTACCGCAGGATAAAGGAAATGGAGGGCCGGGTATTTTTAAAGGTTGACAAAATAGTATTCGTTTCAAATTATATTAAAGAAGCGATGTTCAATGATTTTCCGGATTTACTGGGTAAGCCGCACGCGGTTATCTATAACGGCGTAGCCGTAGATGCCGGGGGTAAAGGCGCTGCGGGTGCAGGTAGTAAGCCGTATTTTGCCAGTGTAGGCCATTTAGAATTAAGGAAGAACCAAGGGTTTTTACTACAGGTAATGAAGAAGATAGTGGTCAATTTCCCCGATTCAGAATTGCGTTTAGTCGGAGGCGGAGAAGACCGGGCTAAGTTAGAGAAGATGGCCTGCGCTTTTGGCCTGAATAAAAACGTAGTTTTCACTGGTTTTCTCCGTAATGTCTACCCCTGCCTTGCTGGCGCTTATTTATACCTGCATGCATCGCTGGGCGAAAGCTGTCCGTTTGCCATAATTGAGGCAATGTCTTTGGGCATCCCGGTAATTTCTTTCTCCACCGGAGGTATCCCGGAAATTGTAGAGCACGGGTTTAATGGGCTGCTGGTAAAAGATAAGAATATTGATACCTACGCCGGATATATAGAGAGGCTTATTTTGCATAAAGCAGAGCGGGATATTATGAGCGGAAATTGCCTTAAGCTGTGCAGGGATAGGTTCAATTATAAGATAATGGGCAGGGGCTTTATTGAGTTCTACAGAAGAGGGGGTTTACTTGGGGCGGGATATAAGGCATCTTAATAAGTTTACCAGAGATTTCAATGAGTTAAAAGAACAATGAGTTAGACAAAAATAGATGACAACAAAGAAAGAATATGCTATATTTATCTCTATAAAGATAATATTGATACCCCGCGGGTAGTTTTAAAAGAAGCATATAAAACCGGGTAGATTGAGGATGGCGATGGATTGATATGTTGGAAGATCATAATAAAACCTCGCATTTATATGATAGGCCTGCCGCGTTTACAATATACCAGAAAATCTGCGATAAGCACTATGCGTTGTTGGGTATGTTGTTACAGCGCTTAGATGTGCCATAACTGAAGTTTACATGCAGTCCTTTGTTGAGACAAAAACGGTTATGCAGTTTCTGCGATTGCCCCTTGAAGGCAGCATTGACCTTACCTACCGTTGCAATAATAACTGCCGGCACTGCTGGATTAATATACCGGCTGGCTCGTTAGAAAAAGATAAAGAACTTACCTTTGGGGAAATAAAAAAGATCG
>Ga0265296_1005583_pt1 | contig 10230 bp, 2 predicted proteins | sample MunlanPumphouse1_FD_189073 | JGI IMG/M metagenome (GOLD analysis project Ga0265296, IMG submission 189073) | Groundwater microbial communities from a municipal landfill in Southern Ontario, Canada - Pumphouse #1 | ecosystem: Environmental > Aquatic > Deep subsurface > Groundwater | place: Canada...
TGCAGATGCCAACCGCCGAGCGCATATTGGTTGCCGACGATCACCCCATTTTCCGCGACGGCATGTGCCGCCTGATCGGCGGCGCTTTTGCGCATGCCGAAATTGTCGAAGCCGGCAACGTCGATGAGATCATGCAACTGGCCCACGACGGCGTCCCGCCGGCTCTCTTCATCCTCGACCTGATGTTCCCGGGCATGGACACCTCGACCACCATCCCCTCGCTGCGCAGCCAGTTTCCGACATCGTCCATCATTATCATTTCCATGTCGGATGGCGCCGAAACGATCGAACGCGTCATGCGGCAGGGCGCCGATGGCTTCATTGGCAAGGCCATGCCGTCCGACGCAATGCTGTCGGCGATCAAAGCAGTGCGAGACGGCGATACACTGGTCCTGGTTCCCGAAACGACATCGATCGTGCCGCCACCACCGTCGCAACCACGCAGTCAGGAACTCACGCCGCGTCAGCGCGACGTGTTGTCGCAATTGGCGATGGGCAGGACCAACAAGGAGATCGGTCGCCAACTCGACATCTCGCCGTTTACCGTCCGCATTCACGTGTCGGCCCTGCTGCGAATATTGGGCGCGCATACGCGGTCGGAAGCCGCGACAAAGGCCAATGCCATGGGCCTTCAATAGCCGCGGCTATCCGTTGCGATCCGACCCGTTCCGATCAATGGCCTGGCGGCTGCGCAGCGCCGCGATCGCCGACCGCAGTTCGGCGGGGCGCACCGGTTTTTTGAGCACCAATATGCTCGCATCGGCGATGGTTTCCTCGATCGCCAATGCATCATGACCAGTCATCACAATCGTCATCGGCGGCGGGCTTTGCTGCTGATGCAGCGCGATGCAATCGGCGCCGGTCATCCCACCGCCAATGTCGAAATCGGTGACGATCAAATCGCATGTCTGCGCCTGCGGCGGAACGGTGGACCAGGCCGAAACATCGGCGCCCCATGTTCGCAGCAGGTCCGCGGTTGCATCAAGCACGTCGATGTCATCTTCGACGAGCAAAATGCGTAGGCCATGCAGCGGGACGGCATAGCTGGTGTCGCAATCCATCGCGCGCGCCGACGGCGCCGACGTTGCGACCAACCCGTGGATCGCAACGCCGGTGCCCCGGCCTGATCTGGAGCGAATTTCCGGGTCCAGCCCCATGAGCGCGCCCAGCCGCTTCACAATCGAGAGACCGAGGCCGACGCCCTGCAAATCGGCGCTGCCCAATTTGCGGATCTGGTAAAATTCATCGTAGAGCCGCGGCAGATGCTCGGCCGCGATGCCGGGTCCGCGATCGATGACCCAGATCGAAATACGCTCACCGCGCGGGCGACACCCGACCAGGACCGGACCGCGCGGAGCATATTTGATCGCGTTCGACACCAGATTTTGCAGCATCGTCAGTAACAGCGCCTTGTCGGCCAGCACGATTCGGTCGGTGGCAACAAAGCGCAGATCGACGCCCGCCCACCCGGCGCTAACCTGGTTCTGCTGTTCGAGCATGCGGAACAACTGGGCGATCGGCACCGGCTCCAGCGTCGGCGTCACCGCGCCGCTGTCGAGCGTCGAGATGTCGAGCAGCGAACGGAACAGTTCGGCGACTCCCTGCAGCGACCTGTCGATACGATCGACGATGCCGCGTTGCTCGGGCGCCAGCCCGGTCTGAGTCAGGCTGTTGAGGAAAAGCCCGATCGCATGCACGGGTTGCCGCAGGTCATGGCTGGCCTGCGCCAGGAACCGCGACTTGGCGGTATTCGCTTCTTCGGCATCGCGGCGCGCCTGTTCGGTGCTGCGCAACAAGGTGCGGATGTACAGCGGCACGATCAGCGCGGTCAGCGAGAAGGTGACGACCAAGGGGGGATTGGCCTGCCAATAGGGCGTGAGCATCGTGATCGCGCCAAGCGAGAGCTGCGCCATGACCGCCGCCACGATCATATAGCGCGACCCAAAGCGCAGGCCGTTGCCGACGGTTACCCACATGATCAGGGCAAAGGCGGGCAGCATGACCTGGCATCCGACGATGATCGCAAACGAAAGGGCGACATAATCGTTGGTCATCGAAAATAGGCGCCGCGCCGGATAATGGCCCGGATAGCGCCGGATGATGTAGAGCAGGCCAAGCGCGATCGGCGTATAGCCGACGAAATAGCCGAGCACGGCGACTGCCCAAGGTTCGATCCGGTGGTCAGGCGCGATGACGATGCTGGCGACCGTGGCGTAAGCCGAGATCAGCACCAGCAGCGCGAGGCGCATCCACGCCTGCTTGCGTTCCAGCGCATCGTCCACCGCCATGCTGTTCGCGCGCCGGAACAGACGCGCTGCGCCGTCACCCATATCGGCGGCGAATTGCCCGTACCGCATGACACCACCCGCCCTTGGATCGACCCGCCAGGCCGCGCCCGGCCCCAGCGCGCTGGTTTGATCGGTGACCCGCCGAGGGTGCAAGCGTTTCGATGCACCATGACATTTTGCTGCACCGGCGGCCCAAGTCAGCACTTCGCGGCTCTCGCCCCGCTGCGACCACTAATCGACCTTTTCGACGGGCCTTGCCTGCCCCTCTCCCGCCACCGTCACGAAACGAAGACGCGGCGTCACGGTTCTCTCCGCGACGCCGCGTCTTCCTTTTTCGGCCGGGCCAGACCGGGGCGCCGATCAGATCAGAACGCCTGTTTGAGGTTGATCAACACACCCTGATCGATCCCCGCCCCGCTGTTGTCGCGCCGCGAATATTCGACGTCGACCGCCGTCCGGTCGCCGATCATCATTTCGACCCCAAAGCCCATCAGGAACCGGCTGCGCGCATAGCCGGTCAGCGGCACACCGTTGAACGGCCCCGAAAGCTGGTCGAAATAGGCGACCAGCGCCTCGCTGTCGCGTTCGATGTCGCGCTGATATTTCAGCCGCAATCGCGGCAGGAAAAAGCCGTTTTCGACCGCAATCCGGTAATCGATTTTGGCCCCCGCCCCGATCGACGTGAACGCCACATCCTGATCGAGATAGGTGAGGTCGAACACCGAACCGCTGTTTTCGGTATAGCCGTTCAGAGTGCCGCGCTGCGCATCGATCCGTGCATAGGGGGTGAAGCGCCAGTTGCCGCTTTCGATGTCGGCGCCCGCCGATACCGAGCCGAACCATTGGCGGCCGCTGCGCGACGAATTGACCATCGCGCCCGACAAGGTGACGTAGCGGCGCAGATCGAAATCGAGCCACTGATAGCCCGCCAGCCAGTCGACATAGAGACCGCCGCCGAGCAGGTGGCTGCCATAGATCGCAAGCGTTTTGGCTTCACCTTCACTCTGCGACCCGTTGCGGCCGACGTCGGTGGTCTCGCGGCCGAGGCCGATGCCAATACCCGCGGCAAACGACGGGTTGAACCGGTAGTCGGCACCAAAGGTCACGCCCTCCGATTCAAAGCGTTCGGACGGGCGCCCGGTCTTTTCATCGCGGTCACCCCAGCGGATCGTACCGCCGGCCCAGATGGAGAGCGGCGACGCGGTGCTGCCACCCGATCCGTCGGCGTTGGCCGCCGAGGTCGTGCCGTCACCAACCTCCGCCGATCCGATCGCACCGCCCCCGAGGAGGCCGCCACCCATCGCGCCGCCGGTCAGCGGACCGCCGTGCGGATTGGTGCCAAAGCCGCCCGGTTGACGATTCGCCCCGCCCGTGGGGTTGCCGCCCGCATTGGCGCAGATTGGGTTGGTCCATGCGGTAACCGTGTCGATGCAATGATCCGACGCGCTGATGCGCAGCGAGTTGCTGAACCCGCCGCCGCCACCGCCGCGGCGCATCCCTTCGAGCCGCCGGTTGAAGTTGCCGACCTGGATATCAACGAAACGGCGGGCCGAATTGACCTGCGCCTGGACCAGCCCGCGTACTTCGGGATCGTTCGCAGGGTTGGGTCGCGCGACGATACTCAGCGTGTAAGTGATCGTCGCGGTCGATGGGGTGCCGCCGGTGCTGTCGCTGACGGTGATCGCAAAGGTCGCATCGCCTGAACCCGTCGGCGTCCCCGCGATCACACCCGTGGTCGCGTTGATCGTCAGGCCGGTCGGCAGCGCGCCCGAGCTGACCGCGAAGCTGTAAGGCGCGATCCCCCCGGCCGCCGTTATCCGCTGGCTGTAAGCGACCCCCTGCGTGCCACCTGGCAGTGTCGCCGGGGTCACGGTAATCGCCGAATTGGCGACGGTCAGCGTCAGGCTGGCAGTGCCCGCCTGGCCATTGGCGTCGGTGACATTGACGGTGAAGGCAAAGGCGCCTGCCGCGGTCGGTGTCCCCGACACGGTGCCGCCCGCCGACAGCGACAGCCCGGCGGGCAATGCGCCGCTGCCCAACGCGAAGCGATAGGCTCCGACCCCGCCCGCCGCTGTCAGCGTGGCGGAATAGGCGGCACCAGCAGTTGCCAGAGGCAAAGCGGTCGGGGTCACCGTGACCAGCGGCGCCGCGACGGTCAGGCTGTAATTGCCCTGCACCGTGAACGGCGCCCCTGCCCCGGTCGATCCGGTGTCGGTCGCAGTGACCGCGAAGTTGAAAGTCCCCGACGCCGTCGGCGACCCGGAAAGCAGTCCGGTTGACGGGTTGAGGGTGACGCCCGCCGGCAGATTGCCGGTCAGGCTGTATGTGTACGGGCCGACGCCGCCGGTAGCGGCGATCGCCTGGCTATACGCCGCCGCATAATTGGCGGTGAAGCTGCCCGTCGCGGGCGTGAGCGCCAGCGTCGGCGCGTTAACGACGAGCGTGAAGGTCTGACTGGTGTTGAACGGCCCGCTGCCGGTCGAGGCATCGGTGGCCGACACGGCGAGCGCAAAGCTGCCCGCGCTGGTCGGGGTGCCCGACACGGTCACGCTGTTCGCGCTGCTGCCGCTGATCGCCAGCCCGGTCGGCAGGTTGGTCACCTGATAGCCCGCAAAGGGCTGTGCACCGCCGCTGAAGGTGAAGGTCTGGCTGTACGCCGTTCCCACCGTCGCCGTTAGCGACCCACCCGCCGCAATGGTGATCGCCGGGTTGGCGACGGTGATCGTCACCGTTGCAGGCGCCGACGTCCCACCCGCGTTGGTCGCGGTATAGGTGAAGCTGTCACCGCCTGCGAAGCCTGCATTGGGCGTGTAGGTGACGCCGGTGCCGCTGGCGACCGCCGTGCCGTTCGTCGGCGGCGTGACAATCGCGACGCTCGCCGCCGCACCACCGGTGAGGTTCAGCGCGATCAAGTTGGCGGTGCTGCCGTAAGCGACGGTCGACGACACCGGATTGGCGATCGGCGCCGGTTGTTCGATCAGCAGCGTGTAGTTCTGCGTCGCCGCATAAGGCCCGCTGCCCGCGCTGCTGTCGGTGGCGGTCACGGCGAAGGTAAAGGTGCCAAAGGTGGTCGGCGTCCCCGACAGCGTTCCGCCTGCCGAGAGGGTCAACCCGCCTGGCAACGCACCGCTGGTGACCGCATAGCTGTATGGCGCGGTGCCGCCGCTCGCGGGGTTCAGCGTTGCATTATAGGCAAAGCCGACCTGACCGCCCGCGAGCGTCGTCGGGGGCAGCGTCACCACCGCCGCGCCGATCGTCAGGCTATAGGCGCGGCTGCCGGTCTGGGCGTTGGCGTCGGTCGCGGTCAGGGTGAAATTATAGGTGCCGCCCGCAGTTGGGGTGCCAGCGATCGCGCCACCAGCCGACAGCGTCAGCCCCGGCGGCAGTGCGCCAGCCGTGAGGGCATAGCCGTAAGCCGCGACCCCGCCCGATGCCGTGGCCGTCTGGCCGTAGCTGGTGCCGACGGTCCCGTTCGGCAGGCTCTCCGGCGAAATCATGATGATCGGCGCCGGGACGTTGATCGTGTAGCTCTGCGCGATGGTGAACGGCGATCCGGCGCCGGTCGAACCAGTGTCGGTCGCGGTGACGGTCACCGGATAGCTGCCCGGCGCGGTCGCGGTGCCGCTGAGGCTATTGCCCGTAAAGGTCAGCCCGGTGGGCAATGCCCCGGTCAGCGCATAGGTGAAGGGTCCGACCCCGCCGCTGGCGGTAAAGGCCTGGGTGAAGGGCGTATTATAGGCCGCGGTCAGCGTGCCCGCGCCCGGCGTCATGGCCAGCGTCGGCGCGGCCACAACAAACGTGAAGGTCTGGCTGGCGCCGAACGGCCCGGTCCCCGTCGAGGCATCGGTCGCCGACACCGTTAGCGTAAAGCTGCCCGCGCTGGTCGGTGTGCCGATGATCTCGACGGTGTTAACGCCGCTGCTCCCCGCCTGCATCCCGGCGGGCAGGCCAGTGACCTGATAATTGGTGAACGGCTGCGTGCCGCCATTGAAGGTGAAGGTTTCATTGAAAGCCGTACCGACCGTCGCGGTTAGCGGTCCATCCGCGGTGACCGTGATCGCCGGGTTGGCGACGCTGATCGTCACCGTCGCCGGTGCCGAATTGGCGCCGTTGTTGCTGGCAAGGTAAGTGAAGCTGTCTGACCCGGCAAAGCCGGTATCGGGAATATAGCTGATCGTCATGCGGTCGACGATGGCGCGACCGTTCGTCGGCGGCGTGACCACCGCGACCGAATTAGCAGTGCCTGTGATGCTGAGCGGAATCGGGGTCAGCCCCGCGCCATAGGCCACGTTCGCGGTGACCGCGCCGACGACCGGCGGGGTGTTGACGATGTTGATCGAATAGCTTTGCTGGACGACTTGCGGCCCGACGCCGGGGTCGCTGTCGGTCGCGGTCACGACGAAACTGAACAAGGCGGCCACCGTCGGGGTTCCGGTAATCGCTCCGGTCGACGACATCGTCAGGCCATGGGGCAGCTGGCCCGAGGCCAATACATAGCTATAGGGAGCGACGCCGCCGGTGGCCGAGCCGATCTGCGCCGAGTAAGCGACATCGGTCGCCCCGTCGGGCAGCGTCGTCGGCGGCAGGACGAGCGGGACGCGCGCAACGGTGATCGAATAGGCGCGCGCACCTGCATAGGGTCCTGGCGCCGCGGTCGCATCGGTCGCGGTGATGGTGAAGCCCCAAGTGCCGCTCAAGCTGGGCGTTCCCGACAGCGTGCCGTCGGACGCGAGCGCCAATCCGGGCGGCAGCGCCCCAGAGGTCACCGCAAAGCTGTACGGCGCGATCGATCCGTCGGCGGTAATCGTCTGACTGTAAGGCACCCCAAAGGTGGCGTTCGGCAGCGTCACCGGGTCGAGCTCGATGGTCGGGGTGGCGATCGACACCGTATAGGCGCGGCTGGCGCTATAGGGTCCGGGCGCCCCACTGCTGTCGGTTGCGGTAATCGTGAAGTTGAAATTGCCCGCAGCAACCGGGGTGCCGGACAAACGTCCGTCGGGTGCGAAGGTCAGGCCGGTGGGAATGGCACCCGCGGTCACCGCATAGCTGTAGGGCGAGACACCGCCGCTGGTGGTCAGGATCGCGCTGTACAGGACGCCCACCGTCCCCGCGGGCAGATTGACGGGCTGGATGTCGAGCAGCACATCATCGTTGGTGATGGTCGCGGTTGCCGTGCCTGTCCCGATCACGGCATTCGACGGACTGGACAGAACTGCGGTGAAGCTTTCGTCCGCTTCCGGGGTCGTGTCGCCGAGGATCGTCACCGGGAAGGTCTTGCTCGTTTCGCCGGGCTGGAATCCCAGCTGCCCACCGGTCACATTAAAGTCGGTTCCGGCCGTCGCCGAGCCATTGGCCGTCGCATAATTGACCGACACCGTCTGGCCGCTCGGTGCGTCGAGCGTCACCTGAAAAGTGCGCACCGTCGCCCCGCTGTTGCCTTCGACGACCGAAAAGCCGCTGATCGACAGCGTGGGCTGCGGATCGTCGTTGGTGATCGTGCCAGTGCCCTGCTGTCCGTTGACGAACGCACCGACCACATTGGCAATGCGAACAGTGAAAGTCTCATTCGTCTCGTTCAGCAGGTCGCCGTTGACGACGACGGTAAAGGTCGCCGAGGTCGCGCCCGCAGGGATCACGACGCCCGTCTGGCTGTTCGCGACATAATCCTGGCCCGCTGTGGCGGTGCCGTTGAAGGTCGCAATGTCGAAGGTCACGCCGCCCGCTGCGGCGGGCGCTGACAGCCCGACTGTAAAGACTGCGTTGGTCGTCCCGCTATTTCCCTCCGCAATAGTTACGCTGTCGACTGCGACGCTGGGGAAATCGTCGTTGAGGATCGTCCCTGTGGCACTGTTCGGCGCACCGACCGTGTAACCCGCGCCCGCCGCCAGGGTGATGATCACCGTCTCGTGGGGTTCGATGGTGCCGTTATTGTTGGGATCGACGATGATCGTCTGGCTAGTCGCACCCGCAGCAATGACCACGGACGTTCCAATCGGCGCATAGTCGGCGCCGTTACTCGCGTCCCCGCCGATCGTGTAATTGATCGTCAGCGGCGCCGCAGCCGCGGCGCTCAGCGCAACCGTGTACACGAGATTCGGCCCGTCATTTTCCACGACGCTTGCGGGCGAAACGGTAATCGACGCACTTGGCACATCGTCGTTCAGGATGGTGCCGGTCGCCGACGCCGGGACGCCGACCACATAGCCAGCCCCTGCCGCAACGGTCAGGATGACGGTCTCGTTCCCTTCGACCGTGCCATCGACGGTCGGGTCGATGGTGACGGTCGCGGTGGTGGCATTGGCCGGAATCGTAACCAACGCCACGCCGCCGCTATAGTCGGTTCCTGACGTCGCGGTCCCCGACGTCGTCAGGTTGACCGTCAGCGGGCTGGCGCTCGCAGCGCTGCGGGTCACGGTATAGACCAGATTGGTCGCGCCATCTTCGGATACCGATGCAGGAGACACCACGATCGAGACAGTCGGCGCCGCTATCACATTGATCGTCAAGGTCTCGAGTTCGAAATATTGACCCAGCCCCGTGCTCGCATCGGTCACCCGCAACTGGATAGTCGCCGTACCGGTGCTCGAGGGGGTTCCGGTGATCAATCCACTCGACGACAGGCTGAGGCCGAATGGCATGGGCGTGCCCGGCGGCTCGGTCGCATATACATGCGGCGACACGCCGCCGTTGGTCGCCAGCTGCGCCGACGCCGCCTGCCCCGATACCAACGTGACGGTCGATGTCGCCAGCGACAGGCTGGGGTTCTGCACCGTTCCGGTATAGCCCTTGTCAACGAACTGCGCCGTCGGCGATGTGCTGTCGGTCGCGCGCACGCTGAACGAATAGGCGCCGCGCTGGGTTGGAGTCCCCGACAATATCCCACCAGTCGTGAGCGATAGGCCGGGCGGCAGGACGCCTGATTGCAGCGCGTAACTATAGGGAGCAAGCCCCCCGCTTGCGGACAAAGTCTGCGAAAACGCAGCGCCGGCGGTCAAAGTCGGCAAGGCGCCTGGGGTAACCGTGATCGGCGAGGCCGACGCGTTGATCGTGATCGTAAACCGAACATCACCGGAGCCGGTCAACGAGCCGTCGGCAAGTTCAAAGACGTCTGTCGATCCGATCCCGGTTGTGCCGTTGTGACTATAGTCCAGAAACCACTGGCCACCCGTATGCCTTGTCGTTGCGGTGCCATGATCCTCAAAGTCCGCTGGGCCGAAAGACCCCCCATCAATATCGCCGACACCCCCATTTCCAAACACGAATTCGCAATCGGAGATGTTGATCGTGACGGTGCCGCCGCTCGTCACCGTGGCGCTTTGCGGCGGACATTCAGCCGACGTATGCTGCGCGCTCGCCGACTGCGGCAGCATCGCGCCGAACACGACCAGTACCGCAATCGCCATCCACCGCGCCATCGCCACGCGCAAAACCGCCAGATTCATAATATTCCGTCCCCACGGGGTCCATCAAATGACCAAGACCGCCCGCGGCGAACCCTAAGAGCGGGGACGCCGCATCACTAGGAAGGGAAATGTGCTAGTTCACATAAGTTGAGAGGTTTAACATCGTTGAATCAGGATGTTTTGTTGGCGGCAAACCGGCGGCCGAATGCGCCCTGCCATGAACATCCGGCCTGCCGCTAAACCGGCACACTAACCTGTTTGCTGCCGAACACCGCCTGCCAGTTTTCGATTTCGGCAAACACAACATCGTCGGCGGCATGGGCGAGGTCGGCGACGCGACCGTAATCGAGCGCCGCGTCGGGCGCGCCGGCCAGCCGCTCGATCCGCGCGTGGATGATCGCCAGCTTTTCGGCCGTCACCTCGGAAATCGAGGCAAAGCGTTCGAAATCGCCAAAATAGCGAATGCCCGCAATCCCGGCGCCAAAGGTCGGGAACAGGACGCCGAGTAAGGTGAACAATTTGGCGAGATGCGCGACGAG
>Ga0265296_1005584_pt1 | contig 10228 bp, 10 predicted proteins | sample MunlanPumphouse1_FD_189073 | JGI IMG/M metagenome (GOLD analysis project Ga0265296, IMG submission 189073) | Groundwater microbial communities from a municipal landfill in Southern Ontario, Canada - Pumphouse #1 | ecosystem: Environmental > Aquatic > Deep subsurface > Groundwater | place...
AACCTAAAGGTGGCGCCCTCGCCATCACGCATGCCTACAGCGATGAGATCGAATTCACGACCACCTTCAACGAGCAGGGTAACGAGAGCCGGCAGGTCGAGCCGGTCCTCACCCGCTACTACTACGAGCGAGACGAGGCGCGAGGGGTCGGCGAGCTGCATCGGGTGCGGGGAGCGACCGACACCGTCGTCGTCGGCAACCTCGTCAACCCGATGTTGGGCGGCAGGGCGGACATCTTCCACTACGCCTACGTGAGCACAGCCGGCGACTCCGTGCCCGACGCGTCGACTCCCGAGCCGGAGATGTACGGGACGATCTCGTTGATCCGGATCGATCTGATGGTCGACCTGGACCCCGGTTCGGCTCCGCAGCCGATGAACGTGTCGACCGCGGTCCACCTCAGGAACCAGGGCCTCTACTGACCCGGGCAGCCGGCGCCGTCAGGAGCCCGGCGGCTTCACGTGCCGTACAGGCCTGCCCTTCTCCTTCACAAAGGTGCCCGGGTCGAGGGATGTCCGTGAGCCTCCGGTCGTGAACGAGCTCAGGCGCCGCTTCACCTCGCTCGAGCCGCAATGGGGGCACTCGCGCGCAACGTCGCGTTCGCTCAAGCCGACGAGGAGCTCGAACACCTCGCCGCACCTGCCGCAGACATACTCGTAGACGGGCATCGGCCCCACCTCCCGCGGTCGCCCCGAGGCGCCCCGCGCACGCACCGCGCCTCTTCCGGAGCGCGACGGCGCCGCCCATCCTACGCCATCGGGCGCCGCGCGCGCCCCGACGGCGATGGCGACGGCGACGGCGGGCCGGGCCGCCGGCGAACGTCCACCCTCGTCACCCTCGCCGCGGCGGCCGGCGGCTGCTAGCTTGAGTCTCGGCCAGGCGTGCACGCCGGCCGGCCAACTCCAATGCCAGCCGCCTCCGACAGCCCGCCGGCACCCACCGGCCCTCATCTGCTGCTCTGCGAGCAGCCTGACCGCCGCGCCCTGCGCCGCCGCCTCGCCGCCGTACATCCAGGCGCGCGACGGCAGACGCAGCGCTCGTTCGCCGCGCCGCCGCAGGTGCGGCGCGGCCGCGTGGGCGTGTGGCACTGGAGCGCCGGCGAAGACGAGCTGCGCGCCCGAGCCACCCAGGTCCTGCTCCACTTCGTCCATCCGCTGGTCGGTAGCAGGGCTCCGTACTGCGTCGGCTTCCCCTTTCCCGAGGACGTCTTCGCCCGGCGCTCGCTGAGCTTCGCCGACCGGGAGCTGCTCGACCTCGAAGACATCGGGGAGCTGCTCAGGGCGGGGCCCGCCGTGAGCCGCTCGGCGCCAGGCGGGCTTCGGGCTCACCGGTTCAGCGGCGCATCCTCCGACGCCCTTGCGCGGCCCGCCGCCGGCGTTCGCCTCGACGCCGGTGAACTCCTCGCCGCCGGTGCACCCCTCGCCGCCTGCCGGGACGAGACCCTCGACCCCGGCCAGCGCGCCGCGGTCGGGCACGCCCGCGGGCCGGCGCGCGTGCTCGCCGCCGCGGGCTCCGGGAAGACCAAGACCCTCATCGCCCGCGTGGCCGAACTGGTCGCGCGCGGCGTGGACCCGGGGAGCATCCTCATGCTCGCCTTCAATCGCAAAGCCGCGGAGCAGCTGGAGGAGCGCCTGGCGAGGCTCGGCATCGCCACGACCAGGAGGATCGACAAGAGCATTCCAGGGCCGGCCGGCGGCGCGGCCGGCCCCCGTGCGGTCCGATCGGGCGCCGCCCCCGCCGCCGGCGGCGCGGTCCACTGCGCGACCTTCAACGCTTTCGGCTACCGCTATCAGAAGCAGGTGATGAGGGCTCGCTTCACGCTCGACACGCGCGGTACGGGGGCTCGCGCCCTGATGCATGCGGCCCTGGAGCGCGCCGGGCTGGGCGCGGCCGCGCTCCGCCCGGCGCGTGGCAGCGACCCTGCGGGCGCCTGCCTGGTCGCGCTCGCCCGCGTGCGCGCGAGCCTGGAGCCGCCGGCCGACGTCGAGCTGCGCTTGCCGTCCTGCGGCGAGCAACCCCTGGTGGTGGCGCCGTTCACGGAGCTGCACGAGCACTACTCGATCCTGCAGCGGCGCGACGGCCGCCAGAGCTTCGACGACCAGCTCTACCTGGCGGTCGCCGACATGCTGGCGGACCCTCGGCACAGGGCCCTCATCCAGCGGCGCTACGCGCACGTCCTGGTCGACGAGTTCCAGGACCTCAACGCGGTGCAGCTCGCCCTCGTCGACCTGCTCTCCCGCCCGCGGCGCGACCTCTTCGTGGTGGGCGACGACGACCAGCTCATCTACGGCTGGCGGTTCGCCGACCTCGGCGGCATCCTCGGCTTCCATGAACGCATGCCGCCGAGGCCCTGGTCGGCGACCTACACGCTGGGCACCAACTACCGCTGTTCGCGCGAGATCGTGGCCGCCGGGAGTCGCCTGATCGCTCATAACACACGCCGCGAAGCCAAAGAGGTGCTCCCGCGCGAAGGCGCCGCTCGCGGCTCGCTGCGTATCTGCGCGGCCGCCTCGTGGCGCGAACGGGCCGCCGAGATGTGCGCCTTCCTGCGCGCCGAACGGGCGCGCCTGGGCTGCGAGTGGCGCGCCCTCGCCGTGCTGTGCCGCTACCGTGCGCAGCAGCTTCCGGTCGCGCTCATCCTCGACCTCGAGGGCATCCCGCGCACGGCGCTCCTCAGCTATCGGCTCTTCTCAGACCCCGCGGCGCGCCTCGTGCGCGCCTACATCGACGCGGTGGCGACGCCGCACAGGCTCCGCGGGGCCGGCCTCCGGCTGCTCGTCAACCGGCCCGAGCGGTACGTCCCCAGGGCCGCTGTGGAGGCACTCGCCGCGGCGGATGTACCCTGGCGAGCGCTCGTGGAGCTCGCCGCAGCCGAGCCTGCGGCGGGGCCACGCCGCCTCAGCGAGCTCGTCAACGTCGTGAAGGCGCTCGCCCGGGAGCTGCGCGGCACAGTCGGGGTCGAGCACGCGTGCGGAGCCGAGGGCGCCCGCCCGGCCGCCGCAGCCGGCGGCGCCTCCGGGCGCCCTCCCGCCCTCCTCAGCGCGGCGCAACTGGTGTCGGCCGTGGTGGACGATCTCGGGCTCCAGCGCCACTGGGAAGGCAGCGGTGGCCAACGCCCACCTGCCTCGGGCGCCGACGGCCCGGACGCCTCCGGCCCGGAATCCTCCGGCCCAGACACCTCCGGCCCGGACTCCGCCGGCCCGTACCAGGTTCTCGACGCCCTCCTGCTGCTCGCCGATCTGCGGCCTGACCTCCCGGCATTCCTGGCCGAGTGGGACCGCCTGCTGGCCGACGAGGAGGCCCACGCGGGGATGGCCGACGACTCGCTCGCCCGCGAGGAGGACGAAGACGACCGCGTGGTGATCGGCACCATCCACGCGGCCAAGGGCCGCGAATACCGTTCCGTGGTCCTCCCCGAGTACGCCTGCGACCTCGCCGAGCTCGAGGCGGCGCAGGTGGAGGAGGAGCGCCGCGTCCTGTACGTCGGGGTCACCCGCGCCAAGGACGCGGCTCTGATCACCGCCGACCCGGCGCGCCCCGGGCCGCCCCGGTTCCTGCTCGAGCTCGCCGAGCCGGAGGCGGGCGCAGAGAGCGGCGCCCCGGGGCCGCACTGGGCAGATGCCTGGCGGCCCGCGACCCAGCCGCGGAGCGGATGACGGGTGTCGGCGCCCCGCGCGGTGCTTCCTACTTCACCGTCCTCGGCAGCGCGGTGACGGCTTCGAGAGTCGCCGACAGAGCGTCGAGTCGCTGGTCGAGCTGCGCCACCTCGGCGGCGATCATCAGGTCCACGCTGGCCGCCGCGGCGCCGTACTCGGCCCCGTCGAGCTTCTCGAGCGCCGGGGTCACGTCGAGGTACGGCGCGAAGTGGCCTTGGGCGCTCCAGAAGAGGCCGCCGGCCCACCCCGCGTCGTGCGTGGCCAGCTGCGGCTGGTAGTTCTCGTAGCCGAAGTCCAGCCCGTACGGGTCGGTGATGCCGACGCCTTCGAGGGCGGTCCGCGCCGCCGTGGCGTCAGCCGGGTCGACCGTCTCGGCCAGCGCCGCACGGGCAGCGTCGAGCTGCTCGAAGTCGAGCTGCACTTGCCGGTGCGGATACACGGTCGCATCCCACACATCGAGAGCCGTGAGCGCTTTGTTGACGCGCTTCTCCACCTGCAGCAGCGCGCGATCGGCGTGGCCGCGCCCCGAGGGCTTCATCTTCGAAGACTTGGCTTGGAGGGCGGCCGCGCGGCTCGCGAAGCGAGCGATCGCGGCCTCCAGCCTGTCGGCCCAGGACGGGTCGGCGCCGGCCGCCACGAGGGCGGCGCCGCCCACGGCTCCGTCGAGCTCGGCGGCCCGGGCGCTCAGGTCGTAGGGCAGCAGGCCGCGGTCGAACTTCTTCGCCAGCCCGAAGACGAATTTGTCGATCTTCGCCAGGTGGTCGTAGTCCACGGCGTCGCCCAGCTTGGCAACGCCCGCGGTCCCCGGCGGCCGCCCTGCCCCGCGGCCGCGACAGGCGGTCGCCGTCTCCCGCGACCGCCACAGGCGGCCGCCCTGCCCCGCGACCGGAACGACCGACCGCCGCGCCCGGCAGCCCCAAAGGCGGCGCCGCGGCTGCCCGAGGTCAGTACTTGGCCGGCGGCGGCGAGCCGAAGGCCGCCGTGAAGTGCTGCTCCACGCTGTGGCTCCCACACTTGGGGCACACAGCGTTGGCCTCACGCTCGTCGATGTGGCACGTCACTTCGAACTTGGTGCCGCATTCCTTGCACGTGAATTCATAGAGGGCCATGAGACCGCCTCCTCTGTGACGTTTTGCAGGACTGGCCCGTGCAGCCTTCTCCTACCCTGCCGGGCCGGGAACCTGACCGTCGGCGAAGGCGGGACCCTGTTCGAGCCGCGTCTGGCGGGCCGAACGGCCAAACGGGAGCGGCCGCGACCCTGCGGCGCCGCCCCGCCCGGACCTTACCTGGACTCAGACCACCTCGTGGTACTTGTACGAGAGCTTGACTTTCGCCCGGTAGGCCACGATCTGCTGGTCGTCGATCTTCAAGTCCAGCTCGACGACCTCGGCCACGCGCAGGTCCTCGCGATGGATGCCGGCCAGCTCGACGGCGGTCCTCGCAGCCTCCTCCCACGAGGTCGGGCTCGAGCCAATGACTTCCATCACCCTGTACACGCTCTGCGACATGGAGACTCCTTCTGTTGGCCGGGTCGATGTATCCGGCATCCTAACCTCAGCGGGACGTTTCTCAAGCCGGGTGGGGCTTCGGCACGAACATCTGTCCGCTTGGCCTGCTACGGTCGATCGCGGACGCCGCCGCCGGCCCCGGCCGCTGCCAACCCAGCGCCGTCAGCGCGACCCGGTCGCTGCAGGATTTTGTCGCCACCGCGCGGCGGCGGCAGCCTTCCGTCCACCGAGCCGCCGCGGGCGCCCTGGCGTCATCGTCGGCCGTCGAACGAGGGGGTCGCCATGCGCATCGCGAGTGCCGTCAGCGCCGCTCCACGCCGTCCGGGCAGCAGCGGGTTCCGGGCCGCCCGGCGGCGACCCGTCTGCCTGGTCTCCGTCGACGACACGCTCGCGTGGGTCGTCCCCCGGCCGGAGCTCGAGCCCGGGTCGACCACCGCCCCTTCCGCCGACGCCCTCTTACGGCTCAGCATGCAGTTCGACGACTGCCTGAGCCTCGCCCATCACGCGGTGTTGAGCGCCGAGCTTCTTGACGCCGCGGCGCGGATCATCGGGCTCCACCTGAGTGACCTGCCCGACCTGCCGCTCGTTGGGGAGCCGTTCGGCGGCGAGGAGAGCACTGACTGACGCTCCCTCGCCCGGCCGCGGTGCGCCGCGGCCAGTCGCCGCTGCATGCCTTCCACCGGCCCTCCCACGCGACAGGGCCACCCCCCGCGCCGTCACGGCGCCCCCAGCGCACCCCACCTGCGTCTCCGCGAACGACCCAGCAGACGCCCCCTACGCCTCCGCGCACGGACGTCGCCGCGTTCTCGCATGAGCGCCCGTGCGCGCAAGCCAACGTCAACGGCCGGCATTGAGGACCATCACCCGACCCGGGGCCCAGTCACCCTCGCCGCCTCCTCGTTCTCGTTGTAGAACACAACAAGAATGAGTCACCGGGAAGGCACACCACCCGCGAGCCCCTCGGCGGCCGGTCGGCGCCGGCCGACCCTGGCCCGTGATGACTGCGCCGAGATCGAGCGCGCCCTGCTCACCCTGGCGCGCTTCACGGGCGGGCGTCGTCACCACAGGCGCACGGTCGGCTTGACCGGCGCCGGGCGCGTGGAGACGGTCACCGAGAGGCGCGAGAGGGACGAACTGGCCCGCGCACGGCGGGAGCGCGAACCCTTCCCGCCGTGGCTCAGCTTCGACCCCGACGCCCTCGCCACCCCCGTCCTCCTCCCTGCCGCGGCCCAGGTCGAGGCGGGGCTGTACCCCATACTCGCGGTCGTGGAGGACCTCTTCCGGCCGCGACCTATCGACATCGCCCAAGTGCTCACCCTGGACCGCAGCACGGTGGCCCGGCACCTCGACACGCTCGAGAAGCGGCGCCTCATCTACCGCGAACGCGGCTTCTCGATACGCAGGCGCCCGCGGATCCGCCTCACCGTCCAGGGGTTCAATGCGATGAAGCAAGTCCGCCAGGCCCGCATCAGCCGGCTCGAGGTCGCGGTCAAGACATGGCCGCAGCTCGAGCGGCGGCTCGTCGTCCTGTGCCTCCAGCGCCTCGCCCAGGCCCTGCACGACGAGGTAGAGAGCGTGGCACTGCCGGACGTGCTCAGCGACGCGACCCAGCGCCGTATGGGATCGTTGCCCGCTCGAGCGCCGCTCGGAGAGCCGCACGGAGCGACGTAGAAGAGGTGCGGTGGACTGCCGGACCGCCGAGGAGGCTCCTCGCCGTGGCGGACAAGGCCCTCGGACGGCGCGGCGGCCGCAGGTGGCCGCGCGGCCGCGCCTACGCCCTCAGTAGACCTCGGGGACGAAGGTCTGGCTGTCCATCGGCGGCCGCGCGTAGCCCTTGTCCGGCGGCCGCTCGGGCAGCCTGAGGTCGCGCGGTAGCACGTCTTCGTAGGGGATCCGGTCGAGAAGATGGCGGATCATGTTGAGACGCGCGCGGCGCTTGTCGTCGGCGTTCACCACCCACCAAGGGGAGTCTTTGGTGTCGGTGTAGCTGAACATCTCGTCCTTGGCCTTGGAGTACTCCACCCAGCGCATGCGGCTCTCGAGGTCCATGGGGCTCAGCTTCCACTGTTTGAGCGGGTCCTTGACGCGCGCCTGGAAGCGCCGCTCCTGCTCCTCATCGCTGACGCTGAACCAGTACTTGAGCAGGATGATCCCGCTACGGATGAGCATGCGCTCGAACTCGGGGCAGGCGCGGAAGAAATCCCACACCTCGTCCTCGCTGCAGAACCCCATCACCCGTTCGACGCCGGCGCGGTTGTACCAGGAGCGATCGAAGAGGGTCATCTCCCCGGCCGCGGGCAGGTGCTCGACGTAGCGCTGGAAATACCACTCCGTCCTCTCGCGCTCGGTGGGCGTGTGCAGGGCGGCGATGCGCACGACGCGCGGGTTGAGATACTCGGTGATGCGCTTGATCGTGCCGCCCTTGCCGGCGGCGTCGCGGCCCTCGAAGATCACCGCCACCTTGAGGCCGGCGTGCTTGATCCACTCCTGGAGCTTGACGAGCTCGACCTGCAGCTTGACGATCTCGGCCTCGTAGGTCTCGCGGTCGAGCTTCTTCGCGCCTGAGGAGGCCGGCGGCGCGGAGGCTGGTGCGGGATCGCCGCCTCTCTTCTTCGTCTTGGGCTTGTCGGCGGCCATCGGGCTCCCCTCCGGCGCAAGCTTCGCGGTCGCGCCCATCATAGTGCAGGGCCGGCGTTCGAGGGAGTGACCGAGGGCCACGGAGCGGACTTGGAGCCGCGGCGCGGCCGAGGAGCCGTGGCGCCGGGCGACGGCTACTCGGCCCCCAGGAAGCCGGCCGCGAGCTCCGGGGCGACGATCGCCAGAAGATCGGCCGGCGCGGCGGCGATGCGCTCCGCGCCGGCGGCCGTGAGCAGCTCCGGGTCGTGCCAGCCCCAGGCGACCCCGAGCGGCGTAGCGCCCGCGGCCCGCGCCTCGCGCATGTCGCCGGCCGTGTCACCTACGAACCACCAGGCCTCCTGACCCGGGAAGCGGGCGATGAGCCGCTCGATCTTCCGCACCTTGCTCTGCCCGGCGTGCGCCCCCGCGACCTCGGCCACGCCGTGGATGCCGTGCCGGCGCAGGAAGGCAGTGATGAGCTCCTCGTCGTTGGACGTGACGATCACCACGTGGCGTGCCTCGGCGAGCTCCTCGAGCACCTGCGGCATGAGTGGGAACGGACGCAGCCAGGGCAGTGCCCTGCGCAGGGCAGCGGCCGAGCGCCGGACCGCCTCGACGACCTGCGCGTCATCGGCGCCCGTGGCCCGAAGGCTCTCGTAGACGTTGCCCTCGAACAGGGCGAGGAGGTCGCCTTGCGTCTCCACGCCGGCGATGCCGAGCTGCCGGCAAGCCTCGATGAAGGAGGCGCTGAAGACCTCGAGCGAATCGACCACGACCCCGTCGTGGTCGAGCATGAGGAGCGGTGCGGAAGGAGAGCTCAGCGTCCCTGGAACGCCCAGGCAAACGACGGACCCCACCAGGCGGGGCCATGACCCAGGTGGATCGCCAGCGCGGTGGCCTGGATCTGCGCGGCACCGTCGGTGATGCTGGCGGAGCGGTAGGTGTTCCACGAGCCTTTCCAGGTGGACGGCGCGTACTGGAAGAGGCCGACGAAGCCGGCGGCCGAGACCACGGTGGCCGAGCCGCCGGACTCGATCATCATGAGCCGGTACATGCCGCGAGCGCTGACCCCCTGCGCGGCGGCCGCGCTCCGGATCAGCGGCCACCACTCGCCCTGACCCGCGGAGGCAGTCTCCGGATCCACCGTGGGCCCTGGGGCGGGCTTGGCCGCGGCCTGGCGGGTGGCGGCGCGGCGGATATCGGCGCGCACGTCGGCCAGGAGAGCGCGCCGCTCGCCGAGCCGGGCGCGGATGCCGGCGAGCTCGGCGCTGCGGGCGGCCACGAGCTTCTCGGCCGTACGCTCGTCGGCAGCCAGCGCGACGGCGGTGTCCACGAGCTGGCGCTTGGTCTGCGCGATGGTGCGCAGGACGTCCTGGTCGCCGCGTGCCACATGGCGCGCCATGGCCATCTGATCGACGAGCTCGGCGAAATCGTCGGCGCTGAGGAGGGCGTCGAGCGTCGAGACGTCGTCGTGCTTGTAGAGCGAGACGGCGCGCGAAAGGAGCGTAGCGCGCGCCACATCCAGCTCCAGGCGCGCCAGCCGCTGCAGACGGCTGTTGTCGCCGATCTGCCGGCGCACGGCCTGGAGGGCGCCTGTGGCCCGCGCGAATCGCTGCACGGCCGCGTCGATGCGGCCGTCGAGCGTGGCGACGTCGGCGGCGAGGGCCCGAGCCTTCGCCTGGTCGGCCGTGAGCGTGTTGCCACGGGCCGCAGCGGAAGACGCCGCCGCCGCGCCGAGCAGCGCGGTGACGAGCAGGGCCAGCGTCACCGCGATGAGGCGCGAGGGGAGACGTCTCGGTTCCCTGCAGTCCAGCAGGCCTCCTGTGTGAGGCGGCGCGCCGACGGCGCTGCCGCGCGGACCCCGCCGAGTGCCGTCAGGGGCCGCGGGGCGAAGCCGAAACGTATCAGACAAGATGCCCAACGCTCAAGAGCAGGAGTATGCGGTGGCGTGTCGACGTGTCGGAATCGGCAATCCTGTCACGCTCACGCGGAGCCACTCAGGCGCGGCGAGGAGCGCGTGACTTGTCGGATTCGGCAAGACATCCGGGGAGACCACGTTGACACCGGAATTCAACGGCTGTAGAAATCCAGGCAGCACGACGAGAGGAGACGGCCGTGTGGGCGATCACGCTCAAGGAGTTCCTGCAGCTGCGGCGCGACCGGAGGACGGTCGCGATGCTCTTCCTCCTGCCCTTCCTGTTCCTCATCGTGTTCGGCTATGCCGCGAGCTTCGACGTGAAGGAGATCCCGACGCTGCTCGTGGGCGGCTCGGCCGAACTCGTCGAACCGCACCTTCCGGATCAGTTCAAGGTGGTCGCCGTGCGCCCCGGCGACGACCGCGCCGCCGCCCAGGGCGCGCTGCGGCGCGGCGAGGCGGTCGTCGCCTTCGTCACGCCGGCGTACGCCGCCGGGAGCGCGACCGTACTGGTCGACGGGTCGGAGCTGTTC
>Ga0265296_1005585_pt1 | contig 10227 bp, 11 predicted proteins | sample MunlanPumphouse1_FD_189073 | JGI IMG/M metagenome (GOLD analysis project Ga0265296, IMG submission 189073) | Groundwater microbial communities from a municipal landfill in Southern Ontario, Canada - Pumphouse #1 | ecosystem: Environmental > Aquatic > Deep subsurface > Groundwater | place...
CTGACCGTGTCGAAACCATCCGCCGACCTCGGCAGTGGTTTCGACACGCTCAGCGCCTGCGGCGCGGAGCGGCTCAACCAGCGGAGGGGCACGTTTCAGCGCCGAGCCGCCCCTCCCGCTGGTTCAACCAGCGGGTGACGTCGTACCCGTGTAGAACCCGTACGTCGCATCTGCCTGGCGCTTCGCGGCCTCCGGGTCGGCCCCGTCGGCGACCGACGCCGCCGCCCACGCGTCGGCCGCGCCGCGGTAGAACGAGCGACCCTCGTCGGTGCCGGCCCATGCCTCCGCCTCCGACGGCTTCATCGCCGTCTCGGGCGAGCGCAGGTGCAGCGCGAGGCCCATGAGTCCGCCGTCCCAGCCGACGCCGGTCGCGCCCGGGCCGAACGTCTCCCACATCTCCGCCGGCACATCCGCCGCGTGCGCGACGTGCTCGAGCTCGAACCGGGTGCCGTCACCCTCCGTCGCGAGACGCACGGTGAGCCAGGTGACGCCACCGCCGAACTCCCACGTCACGTGGTAGCGCGCGGCGCCGCCCGCGGGTGGTTCGCACTCGAGCACCTCGCCGCCGGCGTTGCCCTCGAGCTGGTACCGGCCGCCGAGCCGCAGGTCGCCCGACACGGGCATGAACCAGCGCGGGATCCGCTCGGCGTTCGTCACCGCATCCCACACGTCGTCGATGGGGGAGGGGTACGTCTGCGAGAGCGACTGCACATGCGACTCGATGCCGTCGACCTCGTCGACGCGCACCTCGCGCGTCACGGCGCCCAGCTGGGCCAGCACATCCACCATCTCAGGTCTCCTTCAGGTCGGGTCCGGTCGGGCGGTCGCCCGCATCGGGGTCGTGATCGTCGTGGGAAGCGTCGGCCGGCTCCGCGTCGGGCACGGCGGCATCGGTCGCCTCGGCCTGGACTGCCAGCCGCCGCTGCCGCCGCCCGCGCGCGAGCTCGGTGTCGAGCGCCGCGAGCTTCGGCATCCAGAAGCCGTCGAAGGTCGAGAGCCACTCGCGCGCCTCCCGCGGGCCGTTCGGGTCGACGGCATACAGGCGTCGTTGACCTTGCGGACGGACGACGGCGAAGCCCTGCTCGCGCAGCACGCGCAGCTGCTGGCTCACGGCCGGCTGGCTGATGCCGAACTCGTCGCGGATCACGGCGGCGATCGCGCCCGCGCTCACCTCGCCTTCGCTGAGGAGCTCGAGGATCCGCCGTCGGACGGGATCGCCGAGGACGTCGAGTGCGTGCATGCGGTAATGCTTGCATCACGCCTTATATAAGTCAAGACCTATGTATGGCGTTGCGGTTCAGATTCTGTTCAAATTCGAAACGGTAGGATGGACGCACACGAACGGAAGGGAGTGCGCCATGAAGGCAGCCATGTACTACGGCAAGGAAGACATCCGGATCGAGGAGATCGAGGAGCCCAGCGTGCGGCCGGGCACCGTCAAGATCGCTCCGGCGTTCAACGGGATCTGCGGCAGCGACCTGCACCTGTTCCACGACGGCCCCATGCCCCCGGCTCCCTCGACCGAGGCCCCTCACCCGCTCTCGGGCGAGACGCTGCCCGTCGTCATGGGCCATGAGTTCTCGGGCGTCGTCGAGGAGATCGGCGAGGGCGTCCAGGGCCTCGAGGTCGGCGACTCGGTCGTCGTCGAGCCGCTCATGGTCGACGGCACCTGCCCAGCGTGCAAGGCGGGCAAGTACAACCTGTGCGAGCAGATGGGCTTCATCGGCATCTCTGGCCTCGGAGGTGGGCTCAGCGAGCACATCGTGGTCGAGTCGCGCTGGGTGCACCCGGTCGGCGACCTCCCGCTCGACCAGGCCGCCCTCATCGAGCCGCTGGCGGTCGCCCTGCACGCGGTGAAGCACGCGGGCGTCGAGTCGGGCACCGCGGTCGTCGGCGGCGCCGGCCCCATCGGCCTGCTCGTCGCGGCGGTGCTCAAGGCCAAGGGGCTGACGGTGATCGTCAGCGAGATGTCGACCGCTCGCCGCGAGAAGGCTGCGTCGACCGGAGTCGCGGACGTCGTGGTCGACCCCGCGAACGAGGACCTCGCCGCGGTGGTCGCGGAGCGGACCGGCGGCGCTGGGGCGGATGTCGCGTTCGACGCGGCCGGCGTGGCGGTCGTGGTCGATCAGCTGCTGTCGGTGCTCGGCGCTGGCGGCCGCCTCGAGGTCGTCGCGATTCACATGAAGCCCGTCGAGCTGAACATCACCGCGCAGCTCACGATGCAGGACCGCGTGCTGGGCGCGTCGATCGGCTACGCGAACGACCACGCGGAGGCCATCGAGCTTGCTCGCAGCGGCAAGGTCGACCTCGCGCCGTTCATCACCGGCCGCATCAGGGTCGACGACATCGTCGAAGAGGGCTTCCAGCAACTCATCACCAACAAGGACCACGAGGTGAAGATCCTCGTCTCCATGTGACGATCCGCGAGCAGGGCCCCGCCTCGGCGGGGCCCTGCTCGCGCGGCGATGGTCGGAGGTCAGTCAGCAGCGACCCATGGCACCTGACCGATGCGGCGGCGCTCGTCGTCGAAGAGGTGCCCGAGTCGCTTGTAGTAGTGGAGCAGGAGGCTGCGATCCAGCACTCGCGCCGGCAGGCCGCGGGTGATCTGCGCCTCGATCTCCGCCGCCTGCTCGAGGCTCCTCAGCCAGGCGATCGCGTAGAGGTTGCTCGCGCCCCCCGCGAGCGCCGCGCACAGCCGAGTCGTCGGCAGCTCGCCGATGCGCCGCGCTGCCTCGTCGAGCTGGCCGGCGGGCACCACCATCCAGAGCGCGAGCGAGTGCGGCCAGTGCGGCTGGTCGAGCGTGACGTCGACGCGCTGCACGATCCTGCGGGTCTCGAGCAGCCTGTGGGTGGTCCGCCGCGCGTGCGCCTCGCCGGTGCCCAATGCGGCCGCGAGGCGGGCGGTCGGCGCGCGGCCGTCGCGCTCGAGCTCGCCGAGCACGGCGAGCGTGGTCGGCGCCGCGACCTGCGGAGCGAAGGCGCCGGACGGACCCTCGGCGGCCGCCGGCGCTGCTCCTCCCAACACGCCCGCCCGCCAGTGCGAGCCCTCCCGGAACACGCGCGTCATGATCGACGAGCGCACGCCGAGCACGTCCGCGTGCGCCCCGAGGTCTCGCTGGAGGATGCGCCGCAGCTCGGACAGGTCCTCCGCGAAGACGATGAGCCCCAGGTCGCGGTCGCCGGTCTGCGCCGAGACGGTGACGATGCGCGGATGCCGGACCAGCTGGGCGGCGACCGCATCCGACCTGCCGGGTCGGCAGCGCACCTCGATGAGGCCCGCGACCAGGCCCGCACCCATGCCGACGTAGGTCGTGATCCACGCCGTCCCGTCGGCGACGAGCCGCTCCCATCGGCGTCGCGCCGTCGGGGCGCTGACCCGGAGCGCGGTCGCGATCTGCGACCAGGGAGCCCGCGGATCTCGTTGCAGTGCCTCGATCAGGGCGAGGTCCGAATGCGACAGCGGGGCGGTCGGCTCGGCGGCGTGCAGGTCCATATCCGACATCATGCAGCCGATCCGAGTCGAATCGATCGATCGTCACATGCCCGCAACACCGAGATCGCATCCTGGTCCGCAACGTTCGCTCCGGCCTCCCGGCCCGGGCGCCTGCCGAGAGGGCCACCATGACCACCACCAAGGACGACCGACCCGCGTCCGAGCGGGCCGACCTCGCGCTCGCCGAGGCGCCCGGCGCCACCGGCCGCCTGCTGCGCGGCATCGAACGGGTCGGCAACAAGCTGCCCCACCCGTTCTACCTCTTCCTCATCCTCGCCGGGCTCGTCGCCCTCGCCTCCGCGATCGCCTCGAGCCTCGGCGCCACCACCCTCGACCCCGCGACCGGCGATCGGCTGCCGGTGCAGAGCATCCTCTCGCCCGAGGGTCTCGTCTACGCGCTCACGAGCGCCATCGACAACTTCGTCGCGTTCCCGCCGTTCGGGCTCATCGTGACGGTCATGCTGGGCATCGGCGTGGCCGAGCGGCTCGGGCTGCTGTCGTCGTTCATGCGCGGCGCGGTGCTCGCGGCACCCAAGTCGCTCGTCACCGTGGTCGTGGTCGTCGTGAGCCTGATGGGCAACCTCGCGTCCGACTCGGCGATGGTCATCATCCCGCCGCTCGCAGCGGCCGCGTTCCTCGCCGCCGGACGCCACCCGCTCGCGGGGTTCATCACCTCCTACGCCGCAGTGGTCGCCGGCTTCAGCGCCAACTTCATCATCGCCGGCACCGACGTGCTGCTGAGCGGCATCACCACCTCAGCCGCGCAGATCGTCGACCCCGCGGCTCAGGTAACGCCCCTCGCCAACTGGTTCTTCATGTCGGCGTCGACGGTGATCCTGGCCATCGCGATCACCATCACGTGCCAACGGTTCCTCGAGCCGCGCCTCGGGCCGTGGAGGGGAGAGGCGGAAGCCGACGACACGAAGCCGCTCGAGCGCGCCGAGCGTCGCGGACTCATCGCGGCAGGCATCGCGCTGGTGCTGTTCGCGGCAGCGGTCGCCACTGCTGCGCTCCTGCCAGGCTCCCCGCTGCAGGGTGAGGGCGGCCAGCTGCTCCGCTCGCCGTTCATGGACGGCCTGCCGATCTTCCTGCTGCTCATGTTCCTGGTCGTGGGCGTCACGTACGGCCTCGTCGCGGGCACGCTCACGCGCTGGGCGCAGGTGCCGGAGATGATGGTGGAGGCCGTCAAGGAGCTCGTCCCGTTCATCGTCGTGATCTTCACCGCGGCGCAGGCGATCGCCTGGTTCGGCTGGTCCAAGCTCGGTCTGCTCGTGGCCACCAGTGGTGCGGATGCGCTCGGCGCTGCCGGCCTGGACGGCGTCGGCGGACTCGTGCTGTTCAGCCTCTTCGTGATCCTGCCCGCCCTGCTGCTCGCGAGCGGCTCCGCCCTGTGGACGCTGCTCGCCCCGATCTTCGTGCCGATGTTCATGCTCAACGGCATCGACCCGGCCGCGGTGCAGACCGCGTTCCGCATCACTGACTCGGCGACCAACCCGCTGGTGCCGATGAATCCGATGCTCCCCGTCATCCTCGGCCTCATGCAGCGCTGGGCACCGAAGGGCGGCCTCGGCACCCTCTTCAGCCTCGTGCTGCCGTTCACGATCGTGATCCTCGTCGTCTGGCTGCTCCAGTTCGCCCTGTGGGGCCTCGCGGGGCTGCCGTTCGGCCCCGGGCACGGGCTCACGCTGTGACCCGGCCCGCACCCTCGACAATCTCCGTCGTCCTGCCCCAGGAAGGAACCCCGATGTCCACGACTGCCCCAGAGCTCGACGCGCACCGCGCCGTCGACGTCCCCGCACTCGTCGAGGAGGCGCGTCGCGCGCTCGCCGCCAGCCTCCCGACGCTCGTCGACGTGGCCTCGGACCTGCATGAGCATCCCGAGATCCGCTTCACCGAGGTGCACGCCGCCGCCCGACTGACGGCCGAGCTCGACGCCGCGGGCTTCGCCGTGCAGCGCGGCTTCGCGGGGCTCGAGACCGCCTTCGTCGGGCGCTGGTCGACGGCGGACGCCTCGGAGGACACCACCACGATCGCGGTGTTCCTCGAGTACGACGCGCTCGAGGGCATCGGCCACGCGTGCGGACACAACATCATCGCCGCGGCCGGGCTCGGTGCCGCGCGCGCGATCAAGGACGCGCTGGAGGTCGACGGCGGTGCGCCGGCGCGCCTCGTGGTGATCGGCAGCCCCGGCGAGGAGGGGGCGGCGGGCAAGGTGCCGATGATCGAGCACGGGGTGCTCGACGGCGTCGACCTGGCGATGATGATCCACCCGGCAGGGGAGGATGTCGCCGCCTCGAGCTCGCTCTCACGGGTCGCGCTCGACGTCGAGTTCACCGGGCGCGCGAGCCACGCCGCCGCGCATCCGGAGCGCGGCGTCAATGCCCTCGATGCGGCGACCCTCTCGCTGACCGCGATCGGCCTGCTGCGCCAGCAGCTGCCCGACGATGCCCGCATCCATGCGATCGTCACGGACGGCGGTCAGGCGCCGAACATCATCCCCGAGCACGCCGCCATCCGTGCCTTCGTGCGCGCGGAGGACCGCGATGTGCTGTTGAGCGACATCGTTCCGAGGGTGCAGGCGTGCTTCCAGGGCGCGGCGCTCGCGACGGGCTGCGAGGTGCTGATCGAGGAGCGGACGCCGCCCTACTTCTCGCTCCGACCGAACCCGACGCTCGGGGGGCTCGCGGAGCAGGCGCTCATCGCACTGGGGCGCACGCCCGCGGCGGCGCCGCAGATGGGCGGGTCGACCGACATGGGCAACGTCAGCCACGTCGTCCCCTCGATCCACCCGATGCTGACGCTCGTTCCCGACTGCTCGCCCCACACCCGCGAGTTCGCGGAAGCGGCCGGAAGCGATGCCGCCGCCGCGGTGATCGCGGACGGCGCAGCGCTGCTGGCGGCCACCGCGCTCGCGGCGTTCCGCGACCCGTCGGTGGTCGCCGCGGCGAAGGCGTCGTTCGCTCGCTGACACGCGGCTGCATCGCGAATGGCCCGCTCGGACTCTCCTGAGCGGGCCATTCGCGTCCGCGCTCATCGCACGACACGCCGAAGCAAGCGCTTCGAAAGAAGTATTGCGAAGCAGTAGCTTCGAAGGTATGCTTTCGGATATCAGCGGAGCATCCGCATCGCCGAGACCATCCAGGAGGCACCCCATGGGACGCAAGGACCGCATCCCCAGCCGCTCCGCAGAGGAGCGCAACCGTGCTCGCGTCGCGCGCGAGGCGAGCGAGCGCTACTACGACCGCGTTCGCGCCGAGCTCAGCATGCAGCGTGGTTTGATCTGAGCATGACCGAGGAGCGCGACGCCCAGGGCGGCGCAGAGCCGGCCGACGACGAGCCGGCCCCGGCGCTGCGCAGCAGCGACCCCGCAGTGCTGCGGGCGCTCGCACACCCCCTGCGCGTCGAGATGCTCGCCGTCATCGACGAGCTCGAGGAGGCGACGGCGACGCAGATCGCCGAGCGCGTCGGCGAGAGCCCGTCGAACTGCTCCTTCCACCTGCGCACGCTCGAGAAGGCCGGCTTCATCGTCCGAGCCGAGGCGAAGGGCACGTCGAAGCCCTGGAAGTCGGCGCACCGCAGCCGCGACCTGCGCCCCGATCCCGACGACGTCGAGTCGGTGCGCTCCTCCAGCACGATCGGCGCACTCTACGTGCAGCACGAGGCCGACCGGATGATCCGCTTCCTGCAGGCGCACGGCAACGGCCGCCTGCCGGAGTGGGTCGACGGCGTCACCGTCAACATCTCCACCTTCTGGGCGACGCCCGACGAGCTCGCCCAGCTCGCCGAGGACATCGCGCACCTCGCCGACCGCTTCCGCAACCGACACGACCCGGCGAACCGCCCGGTCGGCAGCCACAAGTCGCACTTCTTCGCCACCCTGAACCCGGACCTCGACGAGCCGGCGACAGGCGAGGCAGCCGCGGGCTGACGCCCGCCCGTCTCCGCCTACCCACCGCACCGGCGCCTGGTCGCCGACCGCGATGCGACGGCGCCTGCTCACCGCGCCCGCGTGGCGCCGCTGCGTCGAGCTTGCCGCGGCCGCTGGACAGCTGAAGGACAGCCCATGACCACCACCGCATCCGCCCCCGCCGTCAAGCCGCCCTCGCCCATGCGGCGGCCCGCCTACCGCCGTCTGATGGTCGGCTGGGTCGCCACCAACCTGGGCGACAGCGCCCTCTACCTCGTGCTCGCCATCTGGGTGAAGGAGCTCACGGGCTCCGACGCCGCGGGCGCGCTCGTCTTCCTCTTCATCGGCCTGCCCGCGCTGCTGGCGCCGTTCGCCGGGCAGCTCGCCGACCGCGTGCACCGCCGCCCGCTGCTCATCGGCACGAACCTGGGCACCGCCGCCGTCGTGCTGACCCTGCTGCTCGTGCAGGGCGCCGCACACGTGTGGCTCATCTACGCCGCCACGTTCGGCTACGGGCTCGCCGCCTACCTCACCGCCGCCGCGCAGTCCGGCCTGCTGCGCGACCTGCTGCCCGACGACGAGCTCGCGGGCGCGAACGGCATCTTCACCTCGATCGACAACGGGATGCGCATCATCAGCCCCGCGGTCGGCGCCGCCCTGTACGTGGCCGCGGGCCCGTGGGCGGTCATCGCGCTCGCCGCCGCAGGCTTCATCGTGATGGCGGTGATGCTCACCACCGTGCGCATCCAGGAGTCGGCGCCGGAGCCGCGGCTCGACGGCGAGACATACTGGCACGAGCTGTCCGCCGGCTTCCGCGCGCTGCTCGCCGACCCGCTGCTGCGACTGCTCACCATCGCGACCGCCGTCGGCTTCGGCCTCACGGGCCTGCTGAACGCGACGATCTTCCCGCTCGTCGAGCACGGCCTGCAGGAGGGCCCCGCGGCGCTCGGCCCCGCGCAGGCCATCCAGGGCGTCGGCGCGCTCGCCGGCGGCCTGTGCTCGGCGTGGATGCTGCGCCGCATCGGCGAGCGCCGGCTGGTCGCGCGGGGCCTCGCGCTCGTCGGGCTCGGCACCCTCGTCGCCTACGCCGTCGTGCAGTGGCCGCCGCCGGACGCGTGGATGCGGTGGGCCGGCGTCGGCGCGCTGCAGGCGCTCATCGGCTTCGGCGTGCCCTGGGTGATCGTCGGCGTGGTCACGCTCCGGATGCGGCTCACGCCGCCGCGGCTGCAGGGCCGCACGTCGGCGGCGCTCAACGTGTCGATCAACGTGCCGCAGATGCTCATGCTCGCGCTCGGCAGCGCGCTGCTCGGCGCGATCGACTACCGATGGCTCATCGCGGTGACCGCGGTGGGCGTGCTGCTCGCGGGGGCGGCGGTCTTCGCCGGCCGCCGCCTCGACCGCGCCGCCACGCCTCCGTCGGAGGGATGATCCCGCCGCATCCGGCGGCCGTGCGGCACCGCCGCCTGCCAGGCTCGGCCCGTGCGACGCATCCACCGGACCCTCCCGGCCGCCGCGCTGTGCGGCGCCGCGTGCCGAGCACGTCGGCGCGGTCGGTCGCGCGCTGCTCGCCGACCTGCAGGCCGCGGTCGCTCGTGAGCTGCCTGCGCTGTCATGGCAGCGCGGCACCGAGGGCGGCGTGCACCCGCACGACGGCAACGGCTACCGCGGCCCGACGCTGCATCGCATCTACAACTCGGAGAGCGTCTGGGCGGACGACGCTCCGGACGACTGGTGGGAGATGGTCGCGGTGATCGAGGCCGAGCTCGCCGACCACGGGTACGGACCGATCGAGTGGGAGTTCGACCGCGAGCCGTACCCGCTCGAGACGCCCGCGCAGCGGGACGCAGAGGTCGCCCAGCTGCACGGCTCGCTCGAGCCCGGCGAGATGTGGCGGTGGACCGGCAACGCCTTCGACGGCACGATGTGGGTCTCGGTCAGCCTGCACGACGTCGCTCGCGGCGCCGGCGCTCCGGCGGACGCCGAGCGGCCGGACGAGCAGCTCTCGCTGTGGGTCGGCGGACTCGTGATCGCATCCAGCGACGAGCAGGAGTACCGGGACGGGATCGCGCCGTTCGCGGGGCTGGAGCGACCGGCGGAGTCGCATCCGTCCTGACGGGATCGACGCCGCGGTCGGCTGGCCCATAGCCGCGCCTGGCACGCTGGGCCCATGACGACGCTCAGCGACTTCCAGGCCGAAGCACTCACGGGGCAGCCGGTCGACCTCGCGGACTACGCGGGCAAGGTCGTGCTCGTGGTCAACACCGCCAGCCAGTGCGGCCTCACGCCGCAGTTCGAGGGCCTCGAGCAGCTGTATCGCGAGTTCCAGGACGGCGGGCTCGTCGTGCTCGGCTTCCCCTCCGACTCGTTCAACCAGGAGCACGACTCCGCCGACGAGATCGCGGAGGTCTGCCAGCGGAACTACGGGGTGACCTTCCCGATGATGGCGAAGGTCGCGGTCAACGGGTCGGACGCGCACCCGGTGTTCCAGTGGCTCAAGGACGAGAAGAAGGGGATGCTCGGCGGCGCGATCAAGTGGAACTTCACGAAGTTCCTGATCGGCCGCGACGGCCAGGTGATCGAGCGCTTCGCGCCGACCACCACCCCGGGTCAGCTGCGCGACGACGTCGAGCGGGCGCTCGCCGCCTGACGCGCCGGCCGCAGAGTCGGCCCTGGCCGGTCGCGCGGCACTGGCCTAGCCTGGGCGCATGACGGCGCCCAACCCAGGCGCCTTCGCGGTGCCGCCGCAGCAGCCGCATTCGACCGCGGTCGATCCGGCAGCTGCCCCGGCCATGCAGCGGCCGCCGCTCAAGCCGCCGCTCACGCGCGC
>Ga0265296_1005586_pt1 | contig 10227 bp, 10 predicted proteins | sample MunlanPumphouse1_FD_189073 | JGI IMG/M metagenome (GOLD analysis project Ga0265296, IMG submission 189073) | Groundwater microbial communities from a municipal landfill in Southern Ontario, Canada - Pumphouse #1 | ecosystem: Environmental > Aquatic > Deep subsurface > Groundwater | place...
GAGCGCTTTGCAAGCTTCTTCGCGAACCTTGCAAAGCTCCTGGGACGCCAGTGGCGCGGTCCAAGCCGCCACGACTGCATCGTCCGCCGCGTCTCGGTATCGTACTTCTCCGCTCGGGCGTATAGCTCAGTTGGTTAGAGCGCTCGCTTCACACGCGAGAGGTCTCCAGTTCGAGTCTGGATATGCCCATGAGACGGAAGCCCTGCAAATCGCGGGGCTTTCGTCGTTTTGGGGCAAGGTGCTTGGCGGCCGATTTGGGGCGAAGTTCGGGTTCGTGGCCTGATCGTGGCCTGATGGGAGACGCGGGTTGCAGCCAGCACTGCCGTCTCGCCTCGCCCCGACCGGTGCCGCTTTCGCTGTGCCGAGAACTCCGGCACTACTCAGGATCCGGCGGCGCGCCTCCACGACCAGCGAGCCTCTTCCAGTCTCCCTCTCGACGTCGATAAGCAGCGCGAGTCGTCGGGGCGACCCAGCTCGACCGGACGCGTGCTCGCCTGACGCCGGAAGCCGGTTACATTGTCCGCGTGGCCGACGAACAGCCAGACGAGATCAGGCCGCTGCGGCTATCTGGCGGACGGTTCGACCTGACGTCCAAGGGCGAGGTCGTCGGATTCCCGCTGAGCGCCGCGCGCGAGCTCGCCCGCTACGACGATCTCATCTTGGATGTCGCGAAGCGTCTTTGGCACGGCGATCATCCCTCCCAGCGCCAGGTACCGCGGGACTTCGAGAAGAAGGTCCGCCTCCAGCTTGTCGACCTCGAAAAGGGAAGCGTCAGCACCGTTCTAAAGGCTGTTCGGGCACCCGGACCAATCAGCGCCGGTATCGCCGGATACGGCGATCGCGCTCGTGCGCTGGTGGTCACAGCACTCATCGCGTTCGGCGCGGGTGACGGCATACCCCGTGAGTTCCCTCCTGACTCCCTCGACGCCCTCGCACGGTTCGCTAAGTCTTTGCAGGACAATGAAGTTGCGATCCTGCCCGACGAACACGGCAACGAACTCCGCTATCGCAAGGCAGATCAGCAGCGCCTGCATCAATACGTAGCTCAGACCCGCCCACGGTCCGGTGACGTCCTCGGTCTAGTCACCGCGATCGACCCCGACCGAGGCCGCTTCACCTTTCGCCTACGCGACGGCCGCAAGGTTGAGGGTCACTTCGCTGGCGCCGATGTCGAAGCAGCCCTACACGGGGTCACCCGCAGCCGCCACGTTGCGCCGTACGTGGTCCTCGACTGTGACTACTCGATCGACGCATCTGACCGCGCAGTCGCCATCGACGCAGTGCGTTCCGTCGTCGAGGTCTCTCGCACCGAGGACCCGCTCGCGCCCCGGCTCCGTGAACTCGCGGAGCTGCCTCACAACTGGGACGGAAACGGCGCGCATCCCGCGGCGATTCCCTCGCTGCAACTCGCGCAAGCAATCCTCCGAGAATGCGACGCGCTCGATGCACCTCTACCCCACGCATTCCTCACCCACGAGGGAGGGGTTCTGCTGGAGGATCAGCCGGATCTTGTTCGCTGGTCTCTGGAGATCGAGCCAGACGGAGAGATGATGATCGTGATCGCTGGCGGCGGTCGCGCCCCCGAATATGGCGAGCCAAGCACGCCGGCCGAAGCAGCCAGCTCCCTGAAGGAGTTTTACGCATGAGCTTCACGCCGCTCCTTCCTGATGAACGCGAGATCGTCGACACCGACGAGACCCTTTGGCGCCTCGTTCACCCCCGGCACATAGACGAGCAAGGCTTTCCATCCAGCGAAGCATTCGCTGATGTTCAGCGCATGATCTCCGTCGTCCAGTCGCGCCTTCGGACCGCCAGGGAGGCGTATGACTTTCACCGCCGTAGCCACGAGTGCGATGGTGCCTGGCCAATACCGAGCGGCGTCGTCCACCAAGTGGAGTGCCGTGTGGTGGACGACACGGAGCGGGCAGAAGTGACGACACCCGGGCACGCCTACGTCGACTACCGGCACCTGAAGGACGAGAAGCGGAAGAGGAAGCGCCTGCGCACCGAACTCGCCGCAGCGGCGAGCGCACTCGGGCGAGCGCACCCCGAATAGTGTCGAAGCGCCGAGCGATCCGTTCGGCCTCCAAACAGGTCAATCGCTCGGCGGGCTCGGCCCTTCGCGCAGCGCCTCGCTGCGGCGCACCTCTTCGAGCAAGAGGCGGCCGAAGGCTCGATGTATCCGACGAATGCGTTCTGCCGAATCGAGTCGCCCGATCCAGGTCATGATCCTTCTGTCGAGATAGGCGTGCCTCGACACGTGCAGGACTGCGTTTCGGCAATCGCGCAAGTCGGCGCTCACGGCCTCTATGTCCTCTTGAAACGGACCCTCCAACTTGAGTCCTTGTTCCTGGAACGATTCGATAACCGCCCACAGCAAGGCGTACCAGAGCAGCAGCGTGCTCCAGCCTTCACGTATCAGGTGCCAGCTCTCGAATTCGGCGCCCTGCTCTGAGGGCAGTTCGGCGAAGCGTGCCCTTTGGTACTCCGCCCACATCCAATGCCGATGCAGCAGCCCCACCTTCTCGATGCCGAGGTGACGCAAAAGGTCCGGCCGAACGCACTCCGCCCACCGGTCCGAATCGACGTAATCGCGCGTCACGAGGTCGCTAGCGGCGCTCGGACGCCCTCGTCAGTCGAACTTGATCTGATTCGCGACGTCACGGATGTTCGCCTCGTGCGTCGTACGTTGCTGAGCGGCCTTCGCTGTTTCAGCTTGAACGCGAGCGTTGTGTTCGCGCTGAGCGTCGTTCAGTTGCGAGACAACTAGCGCGAGCGTCCGCGCATGGACGTCCCGAACTTCCTCGATTGTCGTTCCGTCGAGGACGATCGTGGCGCCGGTGATGCTCGCGATCCCACGACGATGCATCGTGGAGAACCGCGGAGGATGGTTCCATGCTTCGGGGAACGCCTCCGCCCACTCGGCCGGTGGCCTTCGACTGAGCTTGATCGGAACCCGGTAAAGGGCACTCCCCGGGGTACCATCGTTCCTCGGTACGCCCACCTGATCCTCGTCGACGCCGATGATCTCGATCGGGTCGAAGACTTCCTCCGTCACGGAATACCTCCTTCGAGCTGGAGGCCGAGCGTACACGCAACACCGGCGGACTCGCGACCGTACCGATGTTCGATCAGGTGAATCGCGGATGCATCCGTGCTGGCCCCAATGCAGCAGCGCTGGGCGGGCACAAGTGCCCGCATCCACCGGCATCCGCCCCCATCCGGGCACATTTCCTAGCGTCCCACCGCGGGACGCCGAAGCCCCGGATCCCCAGTATCTGCCTAGAGATCCGGTGAAGCAACGGCTGGAGGCCGGCGGTGCTTCTGCGCTTCACACGCGAGAGGTCTCCAGTTCGAGTCTGGATATGCCCATAGGACGGAAGCCCTGCTTAGAGCGGGGCTTTCGTCGTTTCGGGGGTCGGCCGACTTGAGCGGGTACGCGCCAGATTTGGGGTTCGTGGCCTGATCGGACAGCGGGCGATGCTCGCGATGCACGAACTCGGCCAAGACCACCCCTCGGCCATCAGCCAGCCCCCGCCCGCTTCGAACTCCAAGACCGGGACTGCGGAGACGACACCTGACCTAGACATAGATCGTTTGGAACAGACGCGTACTAGTTGCATGATGCGTGTTTCACGAACGATTCTTCGTCGTTAGGGTCGAGAGCTCGCCTTCCAACAGGAGAATGCCGCGATGCCCGTCGATGAGATCACTAATCGTGTCCCGGATCGCCTCATCGATCTCATCGGGACCGGGCAATGCGTCCTTTTCCTTGGTGCGGGTGTCTCCCTCGACGCGGGAGCGCCAGACGGCAAGGAACTGAGCAATGAGCTTGCCGAGACGTTCGGCCTACCCCCGGGCTACCCGCTGGCCGAGACCGCGGCTTTCGTCGACGCACAAGATGGGCGTCGCGCGATGAACGACTGGATCAAGCGCCGACTCGAACGACTCGTACCCTCGGCGGCCCTAGCGCAAATACCGACCTTTAGATGGCGCGCCATCTACACGACGAACTACGACACGCTCGTCGAGGACGCGTACCGCGCCAATCAGGCCTCCCCCCAACGTCCCTGGCCTATCTACTCCGATCGAGACCAGATCTCACTCGTCGGACCTGAGGACGTGCCGATCTACAAGCTCCACGGCTGCATCTCGAGATCCAACACCGACGAAGGCCGCCTGATCATCACCCAGGATGACTTCGCGGCTGCCGAAGAATCTCGCCGACGACTGTTCAATCGACTGGTTGACGACGTGGCAGATTCTCCGGTCTTCTATGTCGGGTTTGGTCGGGCAGATCCGGACTTTGCACGGACGCTCGCGACCGTAGAGAAGGCCGTCGGACAACTCAAAGGCATGTCGCGGTCCTACGCGTTGCACCCGGGATTTATCGAACCGGAGCAGCGACGCGCGGAGCTAAAGAAGGTGACGCTCATCAATAGCGGGGCCGATGAGGCCTTCCGTGAGCTTGATCGCCGCATATCGCTAAACCCAGAAGCCCCAGACGCGTCGGCAAGCCTCTTTCATTCAGCGCTTCTCGGGCGCCGACCGGGCCTTAGCTCTGAGCTGCTGGAAACACTCGCCGAAGACTTCGACATCCTTGACGACAGCGTGGCGAACGAAACAGCGGACCTCGATGCGTTCTTCGAAGGCAGCTCGCCATCTTGGGGCGACATCGCCGCTGATGCGGACGCCCTGCGCGATGTCAACGACCCGCTCCTAGAGGCGATGCTCACTGATCCTGACCTGGATCGCTCCTTCGATCAGTTGGTCCTCATTCATGCAGAAGCTGGGGCCGGGAAGAGCACGGCCGCCAGGCGGGCCGCCCTGGAGCTGAACACCACCTGGGATAGGGTTGTGTTGTCACTGAAGACGTTTGGCGCCTTGGACTTCTTGACGGTTGAGCAGCTAGTTTCGGCGCTAGACGAGAGAGTCTTTATAGTGGTGGACGATGTGCTGCGAGTAACACAGGAAGTCCGGACGTTTCTAGCCGAGGCTCGAAGGGCTAAATCTCGTATCACGATATTGGCCGTGGCTCGAACCAACGAGTGGCGGGAGAGTCGAGACGCCGCGGCGATGGCCCCCGCTGCGGAACTCGAAATTCAGGCCCTATCGTCCGACGAGATCGATCGAATGATCGCCAAGCTCGACGAGCACAACAAACTCGGATCACTTGACGCAGCGGACCATGCAGGCCGCCGTGAAGCTTTCGTCTCCCGAGCGCAAAAACAACTGCTGGTTGCCCTGCGCGAAGCAACCGAGGGCAACGAGTTCGACGAAATCGTCGTCGACGAGTACCGGCGAATCCCAAGCGAAGACGCGAAACGCGCGTACCTTCATATCGCCGCATTGCACAGGTTCAATCTTTTTACACGAGCGGGGGTCTTGCATCGCGCGCTGCAAGTTCCGATCTCTGAACTCGGCTCACGGGTGTTTGGTCCGGCTGCGAAGATTGTTGTAGCGAAACAGCTAAGCAGAAACAACGAGCCCTACTACTCTACGCGTCACCCACTGATCGCGGAGATCGTATTCGATCGCATAGTGACGGGCGAGGAACAGCGGCTCAGCTTCTATTTGTCGCTTATTCGCGAACTGGACCTCGGCTACGCCAGCGACGCTGACACGTACCGGCGTCTAAGCCGATCATTGAATAAAAAACTGCTACGCGATTTCGGGCGCCAGTCCCACAAGCGAGAGCTAATGGAAGAAATTCAACGGCTCGACCCCACGGACGCATACGTGCACCAGCACGCGGCAATGATGGAACTTGCGGCCGGCGACCTCCGAATCGCTGCGTCCCATATTCGGAACGCTCTTGCAATGAGACCCGACGACCCCGCGATCCGGGACACCGAAGGCCGTATCGTGCTCGCCGGAGTTGAGCGGGAATCGACGACTGCGCGAAAGCTAGCCAAGCTCTCTGAAGCCGAGTCCATCTTCCGCGGAAACATCCGTGCTCGCCCGCAGGAGCCTTTTGGGTACCGGCACCTGGCCGAGACGCTCTGGCTCCGGTCCACGATCGAGACCGACGAGGTCACACGGGGCGAGTACCTCGGTAACGCCTACGCTGCGCTCGACCGCGGTCTCTCCGAGGCCACGTCAACCGCGATGCTGCACCACTATCGGGCGGCGCTGGAGGACGACCTTGGCAACCGCCAGGAGGCACGGACACTCCTAGCAGCCGCTTTGCGGGACAAGCCTGAGGATATATCGCTGCGTCTGATGGCATCCAGGCTTGCTGACCGGGCCTCGGACCCGGAGGCCGCAATTGCGCTGCTTCGAGAAGGGCTGGAAACAGCACCAGATGCGTCCGATGCGTGGGAGATGCACTACCAGCTCGCTTTGCTCTTGGAGCGTGGATCGGATGCCAGCCCTGACGAGGTGAAGCGCCATTTTAGTGCGGCACTTCTAGCGCCGCTCCGCAGGTATCGGCCGCGCCTTGCCTATGCCGCTTGGCTGTTCTCGATTGGAGACTACGATGCCGCCGATCGGCAGTTCGCCAAGTTGCAAGAGATCGAAGTTCCTGCGCGAGAACGTACCGACTCGCGTCAGTTCCAATTCGGGGACCTCGGCACCCGCCACGTTGGTCGGGTGTCCCGGGTCTCGATGGATCGAGCGTGGACAGAGTTCGACGGTGGGGCCACCCGGGTGTTTTTCCGTCGGTGGGACCTTCAGGATCACGAGGCACCTCTCTCGATTGGTAGTCGTGTCTCCTACTCGCTACGGTTCAACTTCAGGGGTCCGGTTGCCAAGGATGTCGAGGTCCTTGCTGGCCGTGTCTAGTTGGCGGACGCACAATCCGGTGCGCGGATAGCGACCTCCAGAGCCTTGCAGCGTGGCGCCTCGGGCGAATTCAGCACGATCCTGCGCGTTGTGAACTACCGGGATCGCGCTTCGAAGAGCGCCGAGCCTGGACCGTCAGCCGACCGAGACTTCGCCGGTCTCGCTGCCTGCCCGCAGTTCGGCCTCGGCCACCAACCGATCGAAGTTCTCACCATGAGACCGGTCGATCCGTTGCTCAAGCTGCACGTAGACGTCCATCGTCATCTTCGAATCCGCATGGCCGACCTGCGACATGACCCACTTCACATCGAACTGGTTCGCGACCAGCGCGATCGAGATGTAGGTCCGCCGCAGGCTGTGCGGCGTGAAGTGCGGAAGCGGCGGTAGGCCGCGGGCGGCGCGGTGCTCGTTGGCGAGCGTCGCCGCGTCGGCCACGATCCGGTTGATCCGGTCGCGCTTCACCGGGCCGCTGCTCTGGGTCTGCACGAGGAAGTCGTTCCGACCGGTTGATCGTCCGGCGTGCTGCAGGCGGTCGAGGTGCTCGACGATCGCCTCGACCAAGCTCGGCGTCATCTGGACCTCACGAACGCCGGTCTCGGTCTTCGAGTCCGGAATCTGGAACATCGCGCCAGCCGGATCATGCAGTCGCAGGTGGCCGATGCGGATGTTGCATAGCTCCCCAGCCCGGGCACCGGAGCGGCCCAGGATCTCGCAGACCACCCGCCGGCCCGCGTAGCCTGAGCCAACGACTCGGGCACCCAGCCGCTCAATGTGAAACGAGACCGTCGAGCGAGCGATCCCCAAGCGTTCGGCGATCTCCTTCGGGCGGTGGCCGCCGTCGAGCAGCACCGCGACCCTCCGCGCCGTCTTCCCGAGGTCGCCTGGGATCGGATCGAACAGCAGCCGATCCTGCTCGGCTGCCGCCGCCAACAGCGATGCCAGCTCGTCGGTCTCGAGGAAGCTGCGCTTGGGCTTCGGGACATGAATCTTCGCTGAACGACCCCTCGCCCAGCCCGATGAACTCGGTCAGGATCTCATCGAGGGTCAACGGCACGGGCCGCGGATCGAGCAGAAACCGCAACACCGCGATCTGCATCTCGTCCTCGATCTCGGCCGCCGACAGGGCAGGGCCACGGGTAGGCTGATCATGCATGGGAGGTCTCGTTCCTCTCTTGCCAGCCCCGGGGGCGCTCCAACGTCGCCCGGGGCACTTCTGGCGATGTCAGTACGCAGACGAACGTAGCTGGAGGGGGTTCAGAAGCCAAGGCTCCGGGTCGGCGGCCTCGGCGAGCCGATGCCCGAGGAACCCGTTCTACGTCTCGAGGTTGGCCTGCCCAGTCGCCCACACGCGCGTGGCGACGACGACCTGCAAGGTCGCCTCACGATCCAGATGAGCGTGACTCGACTCGTCATACCGAAACTCCACGGCCCACGGCGTGAGGCCTTCGAGAGCGACGATGCCCCCAGGGAGTTCGATTCCCGCGTCGTTCAGAAGCCCGACCAGGTACGAGAGGTTGTGCGACCGGCTGAACGGGACACCGGACGCAGCGAGCACCGCCTTGAGCAGTTTCTCTACTGCCTGTTGAGCATGGAACCCGAGAATGTCGTCGGGGACGTCCACGTCCTCGATCAGCTTCGTCAGGACGATCTCGTCTCCGTGAGCTTTCGCGAGCAGCGCCCGCGCAACGTCACGCTGCTCGGGACTCGGCAACGAGCCGGCCATCGTGCGCAGCGTCGTAGATGGCGGTGCCGCTGACGGTGCTCCACGCGTCGAAGTGTGCCTGGTCGACGACCACGACATCGCCCGGAACCCGCAACCGGCCGAGCACCTTGCTCAAGCTGACAGCCTCGGCAAAGCGATCCTCGACTTCGCTCTGAACGACGAGAAAGTCAAAGTCGCTATCGGCTGCATGATCGCCACGCGCACGCGAACCGAAGAGAAAGACCTGCGCCGGAGAACTCGCGGCGTCGGCGAGAGCGCGACCAGCACGCTCTACGGTCTGATCGTCAGCGGTCATGCACGGTGACCGTAGCAGCCGGACTGAGGAACGAGAACCGGAAGATGTCGTCTCATAGGTCGCCGGCCCTCGCCCCGAGTCGATAGGTGAGCCGCGCTAGCTGCGGGGTCCGCGCGGCGCGCGAGATCGCCGCCACCGTTCGTCTGAGTTGTCTCCCCTCGGGACGACGTAGTAACAACCGCGAGCCCGCCTACCCGGCGGCCTCGGCGCCAGACAGCCACCCCGGCAGGGGGCCGAGACGAACCGGATCAGCGACGGGCGCAGCCGTCACCTCCGCTCTGCTCCGTCGTCGTCCCTCGGGACGGCGGCCGTGGGCATCATCTGCACGCGCACACGGCGGCTGAGCGCCCGACCGATGCCCCAGCGACCCGATTGCCGGCTCGACGGCATCGAGAACAACAACATCGACCTGCCAAATAGATGTCAGCGACCACCAAGACCGCGCAATCGCCGTCTCTCACAACGATTCGGGGGCCTTCGCCCCCCTGGACCGGCGAAAGCGCGCGCGAAGGCCCGCGGGAAAGCGCCCGCGAAAGCCTCACGAAGCCCAACATCTCGCCGAATAGCCAGAGCCGTAGAACGCCGCGAACCACACCGCGACTGGGTCGGCGCCGCGCGTGCTCCGACGCCGTATCCCGGAGAACGCCGCGCCACATCTACACTGCACGCAGCAAGCCGCCGATCCCAGGACGCCACGACTTCATGAGCTTTTACCTCCGCAAGAGCCTCCGCGCCGGCCCGTTCCGCTTCAACCTCAGCCGCAGCGGCGTAGGCGTCAGCGTCGGAGTTCCCGGGTTCCGTGTGGGCTCGGGACCACGCGGAAACTACGTTCGCGTGGGCGGGTCCGGTGTCTACTACCGAACGACCTCCGGAGCCACGACGACACCGACGCTGCCGAAGTCCCCCGCACAACCAACCTGGCAGCCTCCGGCATCGTCGGATGTCGTCATGGAAGACACGACCGGCGCGGCGGTCACCGCGCTGGCCCCGACCGGACCGGGAGACCTCGTCGAACAGCTCAACGAGGCGGAGAGCCGCTTTCCTCTCGCCTGGGTCGCGGTCATCGCCACAATCGTCCTGGCGCTGGTGGCATCGGGAACACTCGGATCGATCATCTTGATCCTCGGCCTCATCGGATCACTTTGGCTCGCCCTACGGGACCAGGCACGCCGCTCGGTGATCACGTTCTACGAGGTCGAGGACCAAAGCGCCGTCTGGTTCCAAACCCTGCTCGACGCTCACCGCGAGCTCACCGCCGCCAAGGGCCTGTGGCGGATCGAGGCCGCCGGCGCAGTAACGACGACACGCGACTTCAAGGTCAATGCCGGTGCCGGAACCCTCGTATCCCGCACGAAGGCCAAGGCCACCAGTCAAGGCCCCCGAGCCCTCAAGACCAACATCTCGGTCCCGAGCGTCACGGCTGGCA
>Ga0265296_1005588_pt1 | contig 10221 bp, 10 predicted proteins | sample MunlanPumphouse1_FD_189073 | JGI IMG/M metagenome (GOLD analysis project Ga0265296, IMG submission 189073) | Groundwater microbial communities from a municipal landfill in Southern Ontario, Canada - Pumphouse #1 | ecosystem: Environmental > Aquatic > Deep subsurface > Groundwater | place...
AAAAAAGGCAGGCAAGAACCTTACCAGAGAAGGTCTGATAAAGGCATGGGAAGGGATGAAGGACTTTGACATGCAGGGTCTGAGCAGCAATGTGACCTTTGGACCTGATAAGCATCAGGCATCTGAGCATTGCAAGTTCTATAAGGCAGATGTGGAAAAGGGGATATTTCATCCCGTTAGTAACTGGATAAAGGCAAAAGAGTGAAAAAAAGGAAGGGATTGATCATGAAACGATTACTTAAGTATTCCCGATGTATCGGGATTGGTTTTTTGTCATTTGTTTTAATCATGTCACTGAGTGGTCAATTATATGGAGAGGATGTTAGGGGTGTAACCGATGATACTATAAAGATGGCAATCATAGGTGATGTAACCGGACCAGTGGCAGACACATGGAAGTATGGTATGGCATCATTTAGAACATATTTTCAACACATCAACGATCAAGGGGGTATCCATGGGAGAAAGGTAAAGGTAATCGTGGAAGATGACCGTGCAAATGTAGCCTTGTCTGTTGCAGCCTTTAAAAAGGTTGTTTATAGGGACAAGGCACTTGCGTTTATTGGCACAGGGCAGGGTGGTGGTAACATTGCCCTTTTCAATCAGATAGAAAAAGAAAAGATTCCGAATATCCCGGCAGGTCTTGAATTGAGGCTTTCTTCTCCGCCGAAAAAGTATATTTTTTGCACTGGGGCTACCCACGAGGATGCTGTGGCTGTCTTAATGGATTATGCAATGAAAGATATGAACGCAACAAATCCTAAGTTTGGAGTAGTCTATCCTGATATTGAGTTTGGAAAGGCCGGTATGCAGGGGGCTATAGAAAGGGCCAAATTCTATAACGTGGATATGCATAGAGAGGTACTGAATGTAGGGGCATTGGATGCTACCTCTCAGATCCTGAATTTGAAAAAGGCGAAGGTTGATTATATTATTGTTCAGCATATAGCTGCAACTGCATCGGGATTGGTGAGGGATGCGAGGAAGTTCGGCTACAAGCCTACCTTTCTTGGCACCCAGTGGGTTTGCAGTGGGGACCTGATAAAGCTTGCCGGTAAAGCGGCAGAGAACGCATATGTTTCCAATATCTATGGCCAGTGGCATGAAGATACTCCTGGGATGACTAAAGTAAGAGAAATTACTCTTAAGTACCATAAGAGCTTAGATATCATGACAGATAGTGGTTATTTTCAGGGTTGGGTTGCTGCTATGGTATTCACAGAGGGGATGAAAAGAGCTGGAAAAGACCTTAGCGGAGAGACCCTTATGAAGGCTATGGAAACGATAAAGGATTTTGATGCAGGGGGGATATGTGGTACTATCACCTTTGGTAAAGAAAACCGCCGTGGACAGAAGTATGTTAGAGTTTACAAGGCTGATATAGAAAAGATCAGGTTTATGCCTGTTACAGGGTGGAGGATGCCGGTTACAAAGTAAACCCCGTTGATAAGGATTCTTTAACGGAGTAAAAATTTCAAAAAAGGGGATTGATTATGAGAACAAGGTGCTTAAGCGGGTTATTATTTGTTGGTTTTATGGTTTTGGTCATTTCACAAGGTAATTTAGCTTACGGTAAAGAAGAAAGAGGTGTGACAAATGATTCGATAATAATTGGCTCAATAGCCGACCATACAGGTCCTACTTCCAATATTGGGGTTCTGATGGTGGAAGCTTACAAAATCTTTTTTCGCCATATAAATGATGAAGGTGGTATAAATGGAAGAAAGATTAAATTGGTCGCGGAGGATTCCCGTTATTCTATTCCTGCATCAATAGCAGCCTTTAAAAAGCTGTTATTCAAGGACCAGATGTTGGCACTTTTAGGCCCTGTCTCTGTTGGTGAAACCAAGGTATTGTTTCGACATATTGAGAAAGAGAAAATCCCTACATTGCCATGGGCCCCTGATGAGTCGGTAATGAAGCCGTATAAAAGGTATGTATTTCCAACTAGTGGATTCTACGATAATGAATGGGGTGTGACCCTTGATTATATTGTTAACAAATTAAAGGCTAAAAATCCAAAGATCGCTATGGCCACTGTTGATGTCGAATCAGGCAAGGTTGTCAGGGCATCGGCTGTAGCCTGGGCTGAATCTTATGGTTTAAAACTACATCATGAGACAGTTCCCATGAGTGCTATTGATGTTACATCCCAGGTTTTGAGCATGAAGAGGGCAGGTGTAACCCATATCTTGATACATCACGTCGCACCGGGTGCTGCTGCTGTTCTCAAGGATATGAAGAAGTTTGACCTTGATGTACCTATGTTCGGGACATCTGCTGCGTGTACAGAGGACGTTATCAGGATAGGTGGTGAGGCATCAAAGAATTTTGTGGGTGCCAGTCCTTACAGTTCCTGGTATGAAGAAAGCCAGGGAATGGCAAATCTAAGAAAGATAAGCCTGAAATACAATCCTGGTGCTGAGAAGTCCTATAGCATTAAGAGCTATTCTATGGGATGGGTTGTACCTCTTATTCTATGTGAAGGGATAAAGAGGGCTGGCAAGGATCTGGATGGGGAAAAACTGGTGGCTGCATTAGAGACCATAAAGGATTTTGACACAAAGGGCTTATGCGGTCTAATTACCTACACCCCTTCCATGCATTACGGGTTGAATTACAACAAGCTTTTCAAGGCTGATCCAAAGAGCGGCAAGCTTATCCCCATCACTGAGTGGAAACTACCACCTGCAAAAAAATAGTTCATTATTTTCTTAATTTTGCTGATGGCTAAAAGCTGACAGCTTATTAGGTAAGATAGGAGTAATAACATGAAAAGGGGAAAAACCATCTTATCTTTGCTATTAGTCGCATTTTTTCTGATCGTCTCAAGTAATCTTTTGAGCGCTGATGAGACAAGAGGAGTTTCAGGAGATACTATTAAAATTGGCATGATAATGGATCAGACAGGTCCCGCAGCCGAGGTGGGAATTCCGTATGCAAAAGGTGTAACGAACTATTTTAGGTATGTAAATGACACAGGCGGCATAAACGGAAGAAAGATCAAGGTCATACTCGAAGATGATCGATATACAATCCCTATGGCCTTTGCAGCGTTCAAGAAACTGGTATTCAAAGACAAGATTCTCGCTATCATGTTCTGCGGCGGAACCGGCCAAAATACAGCCCTGTTCAAACAGATTCAAGACAATAGAGTGCCGGTTATTACAGGGAGCTGGTCCTGGACAATGACGGATCCATTGAAGAGGTACATATTCTCGCCGGGAAATGACAACAAGGATGAAGTAGGAATAATCATGGAATATATTGTCAAGACTCTCAAGGCAAAAAACCCGAGAATTGCTATTGTCAGCCCTGATGTGGAATACGGCAAGTCTGGTGTCAGGGTGGCGGAAGCAAAAGCGAAAGAACTCAAAGTAGAACTCGTAGGACAAGAAATCCTGGCCCCAGGAGCTATAGATGCAACCTCTCAAATGCTAAGTTTAAAGAGGAGGGAAGCAACCCATGTCATAACCCTAACAACTCTGGGGGCGACCCTCGCAGTTCTCAAGGGCGCAAAAAGTCTGGATTATGCACCGATGTTCTTCAATTCCTTTCATATCTTTGCGGATGAAGTTACAAAGATAGCGGGTGAAGCGGCCAGGAACATGTACGGCGTAGGGGCATTTGCCTCGTGGTTTGATGATGTGGAGGGGGTTAAAGATATAAAGAAGGTAACCCTCAAATACTATCCTAACATGGAACCGCCCAATAGATACTATGTAAAGGCTTGGATATCATCAATAATCGCTCATGAGGGTATAAAAAGAGCAGGCAAAAACCTGACTCCTGATACATTTGTAAATGGCTTAGAAACGGTAAAAGGCCTTGATATGAAAGGTCTTACAGGACCTATTAGTTATAGCCCCACGGATCATAAGGGCAACAGTTATGCAAGGTTATATAAAGCTGACATAGAGAAGGGCTACTTTATCCCGGTTACAGATTGGGTGAAGGCAAAGTAGATAAACGAGGGGGTATAGGTAAATAAAGAAAAGGAGAGAATATTATGGAAAAGAAGGCGTTTACACTGGATCTTCAAGGGTTTTCAATCTTGGTTTTAGTGGTTATTATGTTATTAGGAATCACGGCATATGGCTATGCCGGTAAGGTCAGGGGGGTAACGGATGACACGATAAAAGTGGGGATCATACTCGATCAGACAGGACCTGCTGCAAATGCGGTCATTCCTTTGACTGCAGGACTTAGAAGCCTGTTTCGATTCGTTAACGAACAGGGTGGTATACATGGAAGGAAGATCAAGTTGATCGTGGAGGATGACCGTTATTCTATACCTATGGCTATATCTTCCTTCAAAAAATTGCTCTTCCGGAATGAGGTTATTTCTTTAATCGGGCCTACAAGCACAAATGGCGCTGTTGCCCTGTTGAAGAGTATCGAGAAGGAAAAGGTTCCTACGTTTCCCGCATCGACAGCGGAAAGGATGGTAAAACCCTTCGAGCGATATGTCTTTACCATCCAGGACATCTACCCTGGCCAGATGAAGGTAATTGTGGATTATATTATGAAGGATTTAAAGGCGAAGAACCCAAGGATTGCATTCGTTGTTCCTGATAGCGAGGCAGGAAAAGCAGATTTGGTGCCCGGACTGGAGAGGCTCAAATCCTATAATTTAGAGCCTGCAGCAAAGGAGGTGCTCAATCCCGGTTCCATTGAGGCCACTTCTCAGGTGATGAACCTGAAGAAGGCTAAGGTTGATTATATTATTATCTGCGGTTCACTCCCCCAGCCAACGATTGTTCTTCTTAGAGAGTTGAAGAAATTTGGTTTGAAAGTTCCCTTATTTGGCAGTTGGGCAACCTGTAATGAAGATGTGATTCGCATGTCCGGTGATGCATCCGAGCTATTCTATGCAGTTGCTTCTATGGCCTCATGGTACGATGAGGGGCCTGGTGTGGCAAGGATGAGGGAGATCACCCTCAAATATGAACCGGGAACGGAAAAACCCTATCGTGGAAAAACATATACTTACGGTTGGGTTATTGGAACGGTCAAAATCGAGGGTATGAGGAGGGCAGGCAGGAATCTCGATGGAGAGGCTCTGGTAAATAGTTTAGAAGGAATGAAGAGCTTTGATACGGGAGGACTTACGGGTCCTATAGGTTACGGCCCCACAGACCACAACGGGGGAAGTACCTGGAAGATTTTTAAGGCGGAGCCGTCCACGGGAAAGTTTATATCAATGACTGAATGGAGGAGCCCTAAGTAAGGCATGGCAAGGAAAGGCAAGGATGGTGTATCTGTGATTCAGACATTAGACTGAAGGGGAGAAAGTGGCCAGAGATTACATAAAGATAAAGGGTATCCGTTCACAGTTAACAGTTGGCAAAAATGCTTCAAGCTTTATATAAACAGCGGGCTTAAGCCTGCTGTTGTAATTAAACCGTGAACGGTTACAGGAAAGTCTGGTGTCTAAAGTCTGAAGTCCAGTGTCTGAGTTGCAGAGAGACTAACCCTTAAATGGTCATAGCAGTATTTCTATAGTAAAATTTTTAAAAGCCTTATTCTTCTTTATAAGGGCATTCATCAAACTATAGGACTCTCTGTCTTTACATTTAACGTGAGTACAACGACATTGGCGCTGACAATTTTCGCAAAAATAGTCCTCGTTTAGCTGATGCCCACAGCTACCACAATAAGGCCTCATAGAAAGGGAGCCATCCTCGGCACACGCTAAAAAATAATCCCGTTTACTATTTGTCATCTTTTTTCTCCATTTATACTTTCGCTCATAAGTGTTACCATATTTTAATGCATTTACAAACCAGACCACTTTGCCATTTTTTCATTTCCCGCTTCGCAATTGGGGCATTTCTTTGATAAGAGCTTGCTTTTGTAGTAGGGTGAGCATAGAGAAGTATAGAAGAAAGAGGCTTGTGTGTAAAGTAAAAAATTTTCACAAAATGCGGCCGGTCAAAGCATCCCCTTTTAGAGTTTACCTGTATCTTCTTGACATAAAGGCGGATTTCAATATAATGGTTGAACGTAAGGGAGACAAGGATTTGATCTGAAAATTCTGATACGTTGAGAAAGGGGCTTTGATTTGGCGCTATTTGAAAGAAACAAGAATATAAGGGCAGATATTATTGGAGAAGGGTTGCTGAAAGTAGAAGTATCCATGCTGGATAATGTCCATCACATCTCTGCTACTTTTCATATCTCCTTCCCATCCAGAGAGATCAAGCATGCAGAAGCAGACTTTAAAAAGGCTCCATATGTTGGGGTCTGCCGGCAGACCAGCCAAAAGATGGCTAACCTCGTTGGCATTAAGATAAACAGAGGATTCACAAAAAGAGTAATCGAATCTGTAGGCGGCAAGGATGGTTGTCACCAATTAGTTGACCAAACCCTGGAAATGGCTAAAATTATGGTTCAATTCATAGACAAATCCTACAATTTTCCCATAAGAGAGTATATCGAAGATGCTGCATTAATGAGAAAAAAAGTCCTTGAGGTTTATCCTCAAATAAAGGATATGTGCTGGGCATATAAGGTTGGGAACGATCACCTCTTTACAAAAGACATCAAATGCGGTCTTCAAGAAGATTTGGTGATTTAAGTCATGGTTTTCTGTGACCTAACAGCACCATCTTACGATGATGCGCTTCCTCCATCAGCCTATCAAGCTCTTTCCTGTTTTTTCTCAGGTCATCCAGCTCATCCATCAAAGCCTGACGCTCAGAACTAATTGATTGAATCGTCTCTTGACATCCTGACGTATCACTGATAGTGGAATCATCCAAACGCTTCAACCTGGTTTTTACATTAATGGCATTTTTACGAAGTGCCCGAATATCGGCAAGAATAATCTCTTCCTCTTTAGTGAGACAGTCTTTGAGTCCCAGGCAAGCAGCCTTACTTGAATATAAACAGGTATCTTCGGTATTATCCAGCTCTTTCGTAGTATATACCTCCTTTATCAGACAATGAAAGGGATTTCCTTTCTTTCCTTTACCCTCCTACTGGGGTTGGTGTTCCTTGCGAAACAGGTCATTTATGGTTTTTACAGGATTAAAGGTGATAATTGGAACTTCCACAAAAAGGGTAATCCAATTGGCCATGGCCCCGTTCCATAGGCCTGGAAGCTCTAATGCCTTCAGATTCCGGCCATCCTTTGACTTTTGAGAGATAAAGACTGCATCTGCGTCTATATAATTCCACAAATCAAAGGGATCCCCTTTGTAATCCCGGACACCGCAGACAATATCTACAGGGTTGAAATGGGTCCCTGAGGCGAATATTGCCTGTTGCTCCTTGGATTTAGGATCAACCTGGGCACTTTCGACGATCTGCATGGACAGGGTGCCATCTTTTCCTTCAACCCAAAAAGGCCCCCCTCCGGGTTCTCCCTCATTTTTGACCATACCGCATACCCTCAGGGGACGATTGAGTTTGTTCAAGAGGAACTCTCTCTTTTCTTTTATAGATTTACGCTGCCAGCCATTTGGGGGTGTCAGACAGAGCCGTTCTCTGGCAAAGTCCGTGACTTCGTCAAGAAACTGTTCATCATGTTTCTGTGCCACCAATCTTTCCAGATAAGTGAAAATCTTTTTCTGGAGTTCAATTAGAAAGCCAGCCAGAATCTTTTTCCAGAAAAATGTTGGGCCTTTGATCCTGTCAGTCGCTACATTGTCAATATTTTTTATGTAAATTATATCTCTTTTGAGATCGTTCAGGTTTTCTATAAGGGCGCCATGTCCTCCAGGGCGAAACAGGAGCTTTCCATCCTTCTCTCGAAAAGGTTGGTTGTATATATCCACGGCAATTGTATCGGTGGATCTCTTCTGAAGAGAAAAATCCACCTGGAACCGGGCATTGTAATTCTTTTCGTACCTATGCCTCACCTCTTCCAGTAGACCTTCGAACCTTTCTTGATGCTCGGAGGAAACGGTAAAGTGGAGACGGCAGAGCCCCTGGGCATCCTTGAGATAATCTGCAGCCTCGACCAGATGCTCCTCAAAGGCTGTCCGGCTACCATTGGAATATTGGTGAAACTTAAGCAATCCCTTGGGCAGGTCAGCGTAGTTAAGACCCTGGGGGGCTAGGAGGCAGTGGATGATCTCTTTAAATTGACCTTTACCTAGCTGGGTATCTATATCAAGCCCAGAGGCAGACATTGACGATTTCAAGTCATCGAAAAAGGCGAATTTCCTTATCCTGTCCATAAAAAAGAGAATATCTTCAGCCTGTTCATTGTCCCCTGTTTTTTTTACAGTATCATTTCTGTCAATTTTTTGGTTTAGGTCATTGAACTGAAGCAGTGACTTGAACATACGGCTGGCCGCCCCTGAAGCGGGCACGAATTTCAGTAGGCGCCCTCTGCTTGCTGCTTCTTGATGATGGAGTATAAGTTCCTTAATTTCATCTTCTGGGATAACCCTTATGCCGTCACCTATGGTACAGGGGCGATTCAACTTCAAATAAGATATTTTCTTCTTAAAGAGTTTTATTTGGGATATAACCTGTTCTTCTGTGATTCCAATGGCTTTCATCTGCTTCATATCGTCATGGCTAAAAATACTATAGCTCATTTCTTTTCCCTACCTGTGTATATAGTGAATCAAAATCTTTGAGCATTTTTTCACTTTATCACACAAGTATAAAAAGTTGCAAGTGCCGGTGAGGATTACAAGGAAGGTGTGGCTGCTTTTGTGGAAAAAAGAAAACCTAAGTTTCAGGGGAGATGAAGGAGGATGAAGGGTTATCCAAGAGATCCGGGAGATACCTCGGCTGTTCGATCACTACCTGAGCACCATGTGTCCTCAACTCCTCCTCCGATCTAAAACCCCATACTGCACCCACTGGGAACATACCCGCACGTGTGGCAGTCTGCATGTCGAGGCCGCTATCTCCCAGATAAAGAAATTGTGATGATGCGATACCGAGGGTCTCAGCTATTTCGAGAGCGCCGGCAGGGTCAGGCTTCATGGGGATTCCCTCGCGCTGGCCTAGAACCATTTCAAACCTTTTGTACGGCAGAAGCTCACGGACGCAAAGTTTTGTGAAATTGTCAGGTTTATTGGAGAGTATGGCCATTTTCACCTGTTTAGAAGAGAGTTCGTCCAAGAGTTCCATAACACCGTCGTATGGCTTGGTGTTTACATTCCAGTTGAGGCTGTAACTCTCACGAAATGCCTTTACGCAGTCCGAAATGATATCATCATTCCGTTTTTCAGCAGGCAGTGCCCTCGATATAAGCACAGTTACCCCCTCACCTACGAAGTAACGATACTCATCTGCTCCACGTGGGGGGAACCCGTATCTTACTAAGGCACTGTTCGCCGAGTTAGCGATATCTGCCAGGGTGTCAAGTAATGTCCCGTCCAAATCGAAGACTACTGCTTGAAAATGCATGGATTACTCCCCTTTAACCGTTACCCCTCCAACTGTCCCCAACATTTCCCTTTTTAAACTCTTTTGGGCTGGGTTATCACAAAGCCATATGCCGAACAAAGCCTTTTTAAAGGGTAAGCCATTTATTAGAGAGTGTTTTTTATTATTTTTATAAACTTCTACTCCCATACCCGGCTTATAAATCAAATCATAAATGTCGTTTTCATTTATTCTGTCTTTAAAAACTGAGACAAGCTTTTCTATTTCAGGTTTGATTGGTTCAATGTTTCCACGTGTAACTCTAAAAAAACCTTCTTTTGTTGCTTCTCCCATCTTTTTACCGGTAATCATAGAGGAGATAATGTGCAGTCTGATTGCCATCGGTTCATCTGCCTCTATAATTTTTTTGGGGTCATGATTCTTTTGCATCAGGTAGAGACCACTAATATATAATTTTATCAGTAATTTAGTTCGCACACCAGCCCCGTTTAGAATCAAGTTGGTTTTGCCAGTCATAAGAGAATCAGGCATATTGATACCATCAATTTCTATTGCATTGCTAATTGAAACTATCATAAAGAAAGTTAGTGTCAGGAAAAAGAGTTTTTTTGGCATATTATTCCCTAGTTTCTTTCGATTGGGTTTTTTGTTGAATTTATCTCACAAATCTGCTGCCAGATCTCTTATAATCACCTTAAGACGTAACTGTAACCTTTATATTCCCGATATATTTCTGTTTGGTTACTTTGCTATTTTGAAGGCTTAAGATTAGCGTGGGCGATCCATTGCCAACCGCTGTCAGTTTTCAGAAAAACGCTAAGCCTTGGGGCCGGTTTCTTTGATAGCCGCTTACCCATGATCGTCTCT
>Ga0265296_1005589_pt1 | contig 10220 bp, 9 predicted proteins | sample MunlanPumphouse1_FD_189073 | JGI IMG/M metagenome (GOLD analysis project Ga0265296, IMG submission 189073) | Groundwater microbial communities from a municipal landfill in Southern Ontario, Canada - Pumphouse #1 | ecosystem: Environmental > Aquatic > Deep subsurface > Groundwater | place: Canada...
TGCTGGACCGTTTCGATGGTGGCGTGGCCGGCCGTGGCGATTCACACCATGGCGAAGTACACGTGGTGCGCCGCGTGGCCGGCTACAAGAAGATCCGCTACTACACCCACGAGAACATCGGCTACGGTCCGGTCAACCTGCCCGACCAGGAACTGCACACCACCGCAGTATGGTGGCAGCTGCCGCAGGCGCTGCTGCTGCGCGCCTTCGCCAGCAAGCAGGATGCGCTGGATGGTTTCCTCGGCGCCGCCTATGCGCTGCACATCGTCGCCACGGTGGCGGTGATGGCCGATGCACGCGACCTGCAGAAGTCGGTGGGCAACGGCGATGGCACCTGGATCGCGATTGCCGACCAGAGCGGGCGCGGCCAGCTGCGTGGCAGCGATGGCGAGCCGGGCGCGGTGGAGTTGCTGCAGGAGTTCGTGCCGACCGTGTACCTGTACGACAACTTCCCCGGTGGCGTTGGTCTGAGCGAGCCGTTGTGGCAGCGCCAGGCCGAGCTGGTGCAGCGCGCGCGCGAACTGGTACAGCGCTGCGACTGCAGGGCGGGTTGTCCGGCCTGCGTTGGCCCGGTGCTGGCCGCGCAGGAACAGGATGAAACCTCACCGCGTGCGCTGGCGCTGCGCGTGCTCGACCTGTTCGATGCCGATGCCTGCCAGCACGTCGCCGACGTGGTGGTGAGCACGCGCGACCCGATGGAGCTGATCGCCCCGTGAGCCTGAGCCTGGACAAGCTGCGCCTGCTGCGGAAGCAGGCCGGTGACCCGAAAGCAGCCACGCCTGCCGCGCCGGCGCAGGACACGCCACCGGTGCTGGTGGCCGCCAACGATGCGCGGCAGCCGCCGGCCGAGCGTTCGGTGTTTGCGTGGGTGGAACAGGAGATCCGCCACAAGCCGACCGGCCCGGCCGCCTCCGCGCCTGCGCCGGCAACACTGCGACGGCCCGAGGTCGGCAGCCTGCATCGCCTGCTCGGCATGCGCTCGCGTGGCGGCCCGGCGCCGGCACGCGCCAATGCGCAGGACCGCCAGCTGCCCGGCGAAGAGATCGCGCCCGGCCTGTTCCTGATCGAGTCGTTGCTGCCGCAGCCGATTCCCGCCATGCCGCTGTCGCTGGCGTTCGCCAAGCGCGAAGGCCAGCACGTGGCCGCACGCGACCTGCTGTTCTTCGATACCGAGACCACCGGCCTGGCCGGTGGCACCGGCACCCGCGCCTTCATGATCGGCGCCGCCGACTGGCACGTGTGCCCACAGCGCGGCGAGGGCCTGCGCATCCGCCAGTTGCTGATCTCCACGATGGCCGCTGAAGAAGCCATGCTGGCCACCTTCGCCCGCTGGCTGCAGCCGCATACCGTGTTCTGCAGCTACAACGGCCGCAGCTACGACGCACCACTGCTGAAGACGCGTTACCGGCTGGCCAGGCAGGCCGATCCCATCACTGCGCTGGACCACGTCGACCTGCTGTATCCCACCCGCCGTCGTTATCGCGGTACGTGGGAAAACTGCAAGCTGTCCACCATCGAGCGGCAGCTGCTGCGCGTGGTGCGCGAGGATGATCTGCCCGGCTCGGAAGCCCCTGCTGCGTGGCTGCGTTTCCTGCGCGGCGGCGATGCGGTGAATCTGCGCCGGGTGGCCGACCACAACCACCAGGACGTGGTGACCCTGGCGCTGCTGCTGCAGCGGCTGGTGCGGGAAGAGCAGCGCGAACGGGAGACGCTGGCGCTGGTAAGCGGATGATCGGGGGGACGGATTCAGGCCGCGTTGACATCACTGACACGCGTCCCGGCGACACTGCCGCTACTGAACACCACCCAGGAGTACTTCCATGCGTCGATCCTCCCTGTTGCTGCTTGCGGCCATCCTGCCGCTGGCGGCCTGCAGCCATGCCGGTGGCAACACCTCCGCCGAGGTCGGCAGTCTGCCGGCCAAGGTGTCTGACGGCCCCCAGGAGTGCAAGCCTGAAAAGCTGGAAAGCTTTACCGGCAAGGTCGCCGACGAAGCGACGATCAAGAAGCTGGTGGCAGACAGTGGCGCGCGCAACGCACGCGTGGTCAAACCGGGCATGGCGGTCACCATGGACTTCCGCCAGGACCGCGTGACCGTGCAGGTGGACGCGCAGAACCGCATCGAGCGCGCCAGCTGCGGTTGATCAACCGGGGTAGTGCCGGCCGCTGGCCGGCACTACCGGTTCAGAGCCGCTCGGCCTTGCCGCTGGCCAGCGCACGTGCGATTACCTGCTCTGCCTGCTTCGCGGCCTGCACCTGCAGGCGTGCCTGGCGCTGACCCAATGCCGCCTGCTTGCTGCCCAGCACGGCCTGCTGGCTTCCCAGCGCAGCCTGCTGGCTGGCGAGACGGCTCATTTCGCGGCTGCGCTCGGACTGCAGCGCCTGGTTGCGGGCAACCTGTGACGCGCGCTGTGCTTCAGCCGCGGCCTGCCGTGCAATCGCCGCATCATCTGCCGCGCCACGGGTGGCCCGCGCCGCTTCGGCTGCCGCTTCACGGTTGATGTCGCGATCGTTGAGCGCACTGCGCGCAGCCCGTGCGGCGGCGAGGGCGATCTCACGCGCCTCTTCACCCTGCAGCCTGCCCAGCTCACCCTGCTCGCGGCCGAGCTGGCCCTGCTGACGACCCAACGCACTCTGCTGGCGCCCCAGTTCACTCTGCTGGCGGCCCAGATCGGCGGCGCCGGCATAGGCACGCTGCAACGACTGGATCAGCATCGGATCGCGCACCACATAGCGCTTGTCACCCTGACGGAACCACAGCGCCGGGCCGTCACCAATCCGGCTGCGCGCCTGCATCACGTCGTCCATGCCGGCGTTGGCGAATGCCTGGCCATGATCGACCAGCACGAAGGCCTGCTGCGGTGGCGTGCCGAGATCGAGCTGGCCATGGGTGACGATGGTGGTTCCGGTGTGCGAATGGGTGCTCGTGTCCTGCTCCTCGTACTCGTCAGCATCGGCCGGTTCTTCCGGCTCAGCCGGCTCAGCCCAGTCGGCAGGCTCCGCAGGCACAGCGGCCGCTGGCGGGGCCACGGGGGCCGCAGGCGCGGCTGGCGCGGCTGGCGGCGGCGGCGGCGCTGGCACAGCGCGCGGCGGTGCCGGCGGCACGGGCGGGACCGGAGCGGCGACCAGGCGCATCGGCGCCACACCCACGGCCAACACGACCAGGGTCAAGCCAACGGCCAGCAGGCGCGGGCACGCCCGGTGCGACTGCAGCGAGAGCAGGCGGCGCTTGAGGCTGGTGGTGCTGGGCGCTGCGCTGGCCACGCCGAGGTGCGGCTGCGGCGCCACACCCAGCTGCAGCAACAGGCGGCCATAGGCATGGCGGCTGGCGCCATGTTGGCCGACCACGGCCGCATCCACCGCTTCCTCGCGGGCCTGGGCGTATTCGCGCACGGCCAGGCGCAGCAGAGGATTGAAGAAGAACAGATGCTGGGCCAGCGCCGGCAGCAGTCCCCACTGCAGGTCACGACGCTGCAGGTGCTGCAGTTCGTGGGTCAGTGCCAGATCCAGCGCATCGCCCTGCAGCGCGTTCATTCCCGCCGGCAGCAGCAGCACCGGACGGAACGGCCCGACCAGCTGCGGTGCGTCAACCTGGTCGCTCATCCACAGGCGTGGCGCGCGACGCAGGCCGTGCGCATCCGCGGCCAGCTGCAGCGCCTGCACCAGTGCCTGGTCCTCGCACGGATACGACGCAGCCAGCAGCGCGCGGCAACGGCGCCACTCACCGAAGGTGCGCAGGGCCATCAGCAGCACGCCGGACGCCCACAGCGCGGCCAGTGCAACGGCCCACCAGGCCACCGGCGTGCTGCCGACATCGCCCATCGGCGTGTTCGCCAGCAGGTGTGCCGATGCCTCCGGCGCCATCGTGTACATGGCGTCCGCGGCAAGATCCACGGTCGTCATTGCCACCGCATCGGGTGCGGGCAGCCAGGCCAGCTGCAGCGGTTGGCTCCACAACAGGCCGACCACGGCCTGCAGCGAAACCAGCCACCACAGGCGGCAACGGGTGGCCGCCGACAGTGTCGGCAGCGCGCGGCACAGCAGGTACACCAGCGCCACCAGCAACACGGTCTGCAGGCTCGTCCAGCCCAGCCGCTCCAGCATCGGAATCAACATCGAGGTATCCATGGCTCAGTCCTCCTGGCGACGCGATTGCAGTTCGGCCACCAGCGCTTCCAGTTCGGCCAGTTCGTTGTCGCTGACCTTCTGCCGCTGCGACAGGTACGCCACGAACGGCGACACCGAGCCCTGCAGGGTGTTGTCGACGAACTGGGCGACGGCACCCTGCAGCACGCTCTCCGGGCCGCGGGTGGGCTGGTAACGGTAGACGCCCTGCTGCTGCCGGCGCTGCAGGTAACCCTTGGCACGCAGGCGCTCCATCATCGTCAACACGGTGGACCGGGCCAGCCCGCGCGGTTCGCCATAGCCGCTGGCGACCTCGCCGACGCTGGCCGGCGCCTGCTCATCCACATACTGCAGCAGGGCCAGTTCCTGGTCCCCGATGGTCTTGCCACGCATGACAACACTCCCTTGACTACACGTGTCGCTACTGTTGCCATGACGACACCTGTAGTCAACCCCCCGGAAGTCATGGGCCGACGAACGGTAGGGCACGCGGCCGGCTTAAACCTTTTCCGCCGGGCGCGCATCCGACCCATGGCCTGTCACCTGCGGCCGCCGTCATCGCCGCCGATCTTCCTGCCCTCCGGGATCCCGCATGCCTCGCCAGACGCTACCCACCCTGCTCATGATCATCAGCCTGCTGCCCTTCGCCGCTGTTTCCGCCAACCAGGACCAGGCCAACGACCAGACCCGTCGTTTCATCCGCCAGACCATGCAGCAACAGCGCATCCCCGGCCTGCAGATCGCCGTGGTCAAGGATGGCCAGGTGGTGCTGTCGGAAACCTACGGCCTGGCCAACGTCGAGAACGGCGTGGTCGCTACCCGCAGCACGCGGTTCCCGCTCAACTCTGCCACCAAATCCTTCACCGGCGTCGCTTTGGCACAGCTGGCACAGGATGGGCGGGTGGATCTCGACGCGCCCGCCTCCCGCTATCTCGACGACCTGCCCGCGAGCTGGCAGGCGGTGCGCGTGCGCCAGCTGCTCGCCCACACCTCCGGCCTGCCCGATATCCTCGATGCAGACGGACTGCTGGGCGGTGGTTCTGAACAGGACGCATGGCAGGCAGTCCGCGCGCTGCCGGCAGAGGCCGTAGCGGGCGAGCGCTTCCAGTACAACCAGACCAACTACGTGCTGCTGGCGCGGATCATCGCGCGGCAATCCGGCATGTCCTACGAACGCTTCCTGGCAACACGCCAGTTCTCCACCGCGCGCATGCCGCGCACCACGTTCGGCGACAGCTACGACCTGATCCCGGACGCAGCGACGATGTACAGCTACCTGCCACGCGCCACCGATGCCAAGGATGCGACGCCACGGCTGTCGCACTGGTTCTACGACATGCCGCCCAGCCTGTGGGCCGGGGGCGGCATCCTCACCACGGCCGATGACACCGCGCGCTGGTTGGTTGCATTGCAGGAGGGTCGCCTGCTGGAGCAGCGCGCGGTGCAGCAGATGTGGACGGCCGAGCGCCTCAACGATGGCAGCACCGCCGACTGGGCCGCCGGCTGGCCGATGTTCAACACCGCGCCCGACCTGCAGGTGGGTGGCATGGGCGGCGCGCGCTCGGCTTTTATCGTCTATCCCGAGCGCGACCTCGCTGTTGTCGTGCTGACCAATCTGGTCGGTGCCAATCCGCAGCAGTTCATCCCGCGTATTGCCGGTTTCTATTCCGCCGCGCGCTAACCGCGCGGCCCGCCCATCACCGGCAGGATCACCCCGCTGATGTAGCTGGCACACGCCGGTGAGGCCAGAAACACATAGGCTGGCGACAGCTCTTCCGGCTGTGCCGGCCGGCCCATGTCGCTGTCCTTGCCGAACTCGGCCACGTCCTTCGCCTGCTTGTCGGCGGGATTCAACGGTGTCCATACCGGGCCCGGCGCCACGCAGTTGACCCGGATACCGCGCGGCAGCAGCTGGCTGGCCAGCGCTTTGGTGAACGCATGGATCGCGCCCTTGGTGGCCGAGTAATCGATCAGCGCCTTGCTGCCGAACAGGCCGGTTTCCGAACCGGTATTGATGATGCTGGCACCCTCGCCCAGATGCGGCAGCACCGCGCGCGCCATCTGGATGTAGCCGCCGATGTTGGTCTGCAGGGTCTCCTGCAGATGCGCGTCTTCCAGGTCCTCCAGACGCTCGCAGTGCAGCTGGAACGCCGCGTTGTTGACCAGGATGTCGATGCCGCCGAAGGCCTTGGCCACCTGTTTCACGGCCCTGTTGCAGAAGCGCGGATCGCGCACGTCGCCGGCGATCACCACGCAGCGGCCGCCCTCCTTCTCCACGTGCTGGCGGGTCAGCTCGGCGTCCTTGGCTTCGTCCAGATGCAGCACCGCAACATCGGCGCCTTCGCGGGCAAACAGCACCGCCACCGCGCGGCCGATGCCGGAATCGCCACCGGTGACGATCGCGCGCATGCCCTGCAGCTTGCCGCTGCCGACGTAGTCCGGCGCCAGGAAGCGCGGTGCCAGTTCCAGTGCATGCTCATGGCCGGGCTTGGCCAGATGCTGCTCCGGCATCGTCTCCGGCTGCCGGCGCGGGCCGGCTTGGGTGGCGGTCTTCTTGGTCGCCTTTTTCGTTGCCTTCTTCGCTGCGCGTACGTCCTTCGCTTTTTCCTGGTCCTGCAGGCGTCGCTGCCGCGCTGCCACACGCGCCGCGCGCGGATCGGAAGCGGCGGCCTTGCGGGTGGCGGTCTTCACCACGCGTGGGCGCTCGGATGTGGCGGTCTCGGCGGGGGATGGCGCCGCCTGGGTGCCCTTGCGCACCTTCGGCGATGCCTTGCGGCGGGCGGGGGTCTTCGTGGTGGTGGCCATGCAGGTCTCCTCGGGGGATGGGGGTTGCCGGCCAGCGGCCGGCACTACCGGGGCGCGTGCGCCGCAGTACCGGGGGCGGCGTGCGCCGCTCGTGCAGTGTCTCCACGCAGGCTGTTGGCGGCAGTGAGCGCACCGTGTCCATCGCGTGCACGGCATTCATTCCGCCACCACGCGCGTCGTCGCACCCTGCAGGCCACAACACGAGGAACGTCCCCATGAAACATGCCATTGCCACCGCCGCCGTCTGCTTCGCTCTCGCCGCCTGCAGCAGCAGCCCCGTCGCCCAGATCCAGCCGATCGACGGGGTGATTTCCGGCCAGTGCCATTCGGACATGGTGCGCGGCGCGGTCGGCCTGGCGGCATCGGATGCCACCGTCGAGCGCGCCCGCGTCGACAGCGACAGCCTGCACGTGCAGGTGCTGCGTCACGATGGTCCGCGCGTGCCGCCGGCCAGCGAAGGCGGTGGGCGCCTGACCATCGAAAAGGGCCGCACCAACAACATTACTGCCATCTACTGCGGCTGATCGTTACGACGCGCCGCCGCGCTTGGCCAGGCGCCGCGCCCGACGCAGCACTTTCAGCGTCGCCTGTTCCCACTGCCGCGGGCCGCGCAGGCCCGCCAGTGCAGTCAGCTCGCCGCGTTCCCAGCCGGCAAACACGCAGGGATCAATGTAGGCCTTGCGACATACCGCTGGCGTATTGCCCAGCCGCGCGGCCACCTGGCAGACCACCTCCCGCTGCGCCTTGGCCAGCGCGCGCTGGCTGGGCGGTTCGGGCAGCTCGGTGGCGGCGAAGGCCTGCACTGCCGCCATCGTGCCGCCCCAAGTGCGGAAATCCTTGGCGGTGAAGTCTTCGCCCATCACCTCGCGCAGGTAGTCATTCACCGCGCCTGAATCCACCGGCTGCACCTCGTCCGCGTCGTCGCGATACTGGAACAGGGCCTGCCCCGGCAGCTGCTGCACGCTGCGCACCAGCGCGCCCAGCCGACGGTCGCCCACCGTCACCTCATGCAACTGGCCGGACTTGCCGCGGAAGCGCATGCGCACGCGGCCCCCCCGAAGCAGGTCCAGGTGACGGTTGCGCAGCGTTGTCAGGCCGTACGACTTGTTCTCCTGCGCATAGGTCTCGTTGCCCACGCGCACCAGCGTGTCTGCCAGCAGCGCCACCACCACCGCCAGCACCTTCTCACGGGGGAAGCCACTGCGCTTGAGATCGCGGCCGAGACGCCGTCGCAGCGCCGGCAACGCTTGGCCGAAGGCGATGATGCGGTCGAACTTGCCGGCATCACGCACCGCCGCCCAATCGGCGTGGTAGCGGTACTGCTTGCGCCCGCGCGCGTCGCGGCCGGTGGCCTGCAGATGGCCGTTGGCATGGGCGCAGATCCACACCGCGGTGTAGGCCGGGGGCACGGCCAGCGAGCGGATGCGCTGCAGTGTGGCGGCATCGCGTATGGCATGACCGTCGGCATCGCGATAGGAGAAGCCTTTGCCAGCGCGGACGCGGCTGAAACCGGGCTGTGTGTCATCGACGTAGCGCAGGCCGGCGGCGCGCGCGGCCTGGCGTTCGGGTGTAGGGGTGGCGGGCATGCCGTCAGTCTGCCGAGCGGCGCGGCGTGGCCACGTCAATAACGCAAGACAAACACGTGAGGGTGGGTTCGCCGCTATGCTCGGCCTTTCACCGTCCCTTCCATTCCGGAGTCATGATGTCGTTCCCGATCCGCGCCCGTTCCCTCTCCGCCCTGCTGCTGCCGGCCGTGCTGGCCCTGACCGCCTGCCAGGCGCCGTCGCTGGATGAGCAGGACTCGGCCACCGCCCACGCACAGCAGGCCGCCGAGGCTGCCAAGGCGCCGGCCGACGAAGCCGGCAAGGCCACCGAAGCACCGCCGGTCGGCAACTGCGACGCCAGCCAGGTGCAGAGCCTGGTCGGCCAGGCCTATACCGAAGCACTGGGCAAGCAGGCCCAGGAAGATGCAGCGGCCAAGCAGATCCGCGTCCTGCACCCCAATGACGTCACCACGATGGAATTCGTGGGCGACCGCCTGAACATCGAGGTGGACGCAAAGGACGTGGTCAGCGGCGTCCGCTGCGGCTGACCCATCCCGCGCCGGCAAGCGTTTGCCGGCGCTTTGGTTGCGGCTGCAACCGTGTATTGCGGCGTTGCAGCAACCTGTGATCTAGTCGAGGCATCCGGTGGCCTCACGATGCGCTCCAGGGATTGAGCGGGCAGGAGTGTCCCCGTTCATTTCAATCTGCATCGAGGTAGAGATGGCCCCCCGCAACCGCCAAGGGCTTTACGACCCGCGCTCCGAGCGCGATGCCTGTGGATTTGGCATGGTCGCCCAGCTCGACGACCAGCCTTCGCGCCTGCTGGTCGATACCGCCATCGCCGCGCTTTCGCGCATGACCCACCGGGGTGGTGTCGCCGCCGACGGCCTGACCGGTGATGGCTGCGGCCTGCTGCTGCGCCGCCCCGATGTGTTCCTGAAACTGCTGGCCAGCGAAGCGGGCATCGCCGTCGGCGCGCGCTTCACTGCCGGCCTGGTGTTCCTGCCGCACGACGCCGACGCTGCGCAGGCGTGCCGCACACAGCTGCAGCAGCAGATCGAGGCGGTGGGTTGCAAGGTGGCCGGCTGGCGCGAGGTGCCGACCGACGACAGCGTCTGTGGGCAACTGGCGCGCGATACCCTGCCGCGCATCGAACAGGTGTTCGTCGATGCCGGCGTCGGCCAGGATGACGCCGGTTTCGGCCTGGCCCTGTTCCTGGCCCGCCGCCGCAGCGAACAGCTGCTGCGCGCGCATGCCGACTACTACGTCACCACGCTCAGCCCCAACGCCATCAGCTACAAGGGCATGGTGCTGCCGGACAAGCTCAGCCGCTTCTTCCCGGACCTGCAGCGTCGCGAACTGGCCTCCAGCGCCATCGTGTTCCATCAGCGCTTCTCCACCAATACGCTGCCGCGCTGGCCGCTGGCACACCCCTTCCGGATGCTCGCCCACAACGGCGAGATCAACACGATCGAGGGCAACCGCCGCTGGGCGCAGGCGCGCAGCAAGGTGTGGAAGACGCCGCGCTTCGATATCGGCGAATTCGACCCGGTCATCTCCATGCACGGCTCGGATTCGCAGAGCCTGGACAACATGCTGGAACTGATGGTGTCTGCGGGCATGGAACTGATCCAGGCCCTGCGCATCCTGGTGCCGCCGGCCACGCAGTCGCTGGAATTCAAGGACCCGGACCTGGCTGCGTTCTACGAGTTCCACGGCCTCAACAGCGAGCCGTGGGACGGCCCG
>Ga0265296_1005590_pt1 | contig 10219 bp, 8 predicted proteins | sample MunlanPumphouse1_FD_189073 | JGI IMG/M metagenome (GOLD analysis project Ga0265296, IMG submission 189073) | Groundwater microbial communities from a municipal landfill in Southern Ontario, Canada - Pumphouse #1 | ecosystem: Environmental > Aquatic > Deep subsurface > Groundwater | place: Canada...
TGGTTTCACCGGTCGGCTGCACGTTGTAGCGGCTGAGCGTGGCACCACTGGCGGTGACGCTGCCCACCGCATAGGTGCCGACGAACACGTCTGCATGACTGCAGTCCGCGATACCGAAAAGTGTGGGGGCGGCAACACCCTCCTCGGTCAGCCGCCTGCCCAGATCGCCGTCGAAGCCGATGGTGTTGTCGCTGCCTGCACTGATGCTGGTCACCGGCACGCCCACCGGCGCGAGGTAGCGGAGCACGAGGACATCGCTGCCGCCGCGCGGGACCAGGCTCTTCAGTGGCGTCGGCAGGTCAGTCGGCTCCGCCCAGGTCGCGCCCAGCGTGAGGTTGCTGTCCGGGGCACTGCTGGGGGCTTCGTAGCCCTGTATCGAGACCGAGAAATCCAGTGCGCTGCCATCGCCCGTGGCAACGCCGGCGATGTTCACCACGGGATCGCCCTGGTTCTTGACGAAGTGCGCCTGGTCGTTGACGCAGCCGAAGTGACCGGCCATACGGATGTCGCGCTGCAGGAACTCCAGCGCGAACCGGGCGTTCTCCTGCGCGCGCGCGGTGCCCTGCGCCAGCTGCGAGGCCTCGCGGGACGCGCTGAACACCTGGATCACGCCCAGCATCAGCACCAGGCCGATCACCATCGCGACCATGACCTCGATCAGGGAGATGCCCGCGACGGCGCGCGGCAGGGGAAACGCACGGCTCATAGCTGGGTCACCGCAGTAAAGGTGGTGCGCGCATTGGGGTTGGCCTTGTCCCAACGCTGGTCGCCCCACACGATGTCCACCTGCACCTGGCCGTTGACGTTGGTGACGGTGGCACTGGCGCCCTCGCCGAGCGCCTGCACCACCTGGCATTGCCAGCGGGCCACGTTCTGCCCGATGGTCACGGTCCCGGTCGGACGCGTACAGGCGGCGCGGGTCACCGTGCCGGACGCGAACGACGCGCCCGTGTACCAGGCCGACTGGAACCGGTTGGCCCGCATCTGGTCGATCAGGTCGTAAGCCAGGTTCGTCGCCTGGGTACGGTAGTTGGCGCTCTGTACGAAACGCACGTTCATGGTCTGCAGCAGCGCGAAGCCGAGCAGGCCGAAGGCCAGCACGATGATGGTGACCAGCACCTCGATCATGCTGAAACCGCCGGCGGCCCTGCGCCCTCCGGAGGCACGGAAACGTCTCATGAGCAGTTCTCCTTGAGGGTGCTGAGCTGGCCGGACGCGTTGACCGTCAGACGACGGCGCAATGGCTGCCCGTTGCAGCTGTCCGGCTGCAGGTCGATTTCCTGCTGATCGGCGCTGCGGCGGCGGCCGCGGCCGTCGAAGGCGATCGCGGCGGCGTCGGGCCCCACCGCGCTCACCGCCGTGTTGACCGCCATGAAACGGAGCACGACCTCGCCATCGCTGAACGTGCCGCCGCCGTCGACGTCGGCCCAGGCCAGCATGCCCTTGTCCCAACTGCCATCGCAGCTGGTGCCGGTGGCGCTGCCGCAGACACCGCCCCCGCGTTTGTTGCGGATCGCCTCGCTGCGCGCGAGCGCGATCAGGCCGGACGCCTCACTGCTGGCGGTCGCGATCCGGTTCGAGCGCATGACGCCCTGGAAGCTCGGGTAGGCGATCGCCGACAGAATGGCGATCACCGCGACCGTGGTCAGCAGTTCGACGAGTGTGAAGCCGTTGGAACGGCGTGAAGACATGGAACGCTCCCCAGCGTGATGACACAGAAGATGGACGCCCTGCCGCCCGGCGGCAAGCGGCGACAGGACGAACGGTCGCCCGGAGGCGACAGGCGTCAATGCGTTGACGCCCGGGACCACGGACGGGGCTGGCCGCGGGCACCCCTGCCCGCCGTCAGCCCCCTGCCCGGCTCAGGCCAGGACTTTGTAACAGGGCTGGTACTCGCCCGAGATCTTCATGCGGCGCTGTTCGACGAACGCGCGCAGCAGCTCGTCCAGGGCCTGCATCATGTCGGCGTCGCCATGAATCTCGAACGGACCGAACTGCTCGATCCGGCGCATGCCATCCTCCTTGACGTTGCCGGCGACGATGCCCGAGAAGGCCCGGCGCAGATCGGCCGCCAGCGCATGGGGCGCCCGCCCGTGATGCAGGTCCAGCGCTGCCATCGCCTCGTGGGTCGGCACGAACGGCTGCTGGTACTCCCACGGAATCTCGATCGACCAGTTGAAGAAGAACGCATCCTTCTGCGCCAGGCGATGCTCGCGCACACGCTTGATGCCGGCCGACATCTGGCGCGCCACCGCGACGGGATCACCGATGACGATCTCGTAGCGGCTGGCGGCCTCATCGCCGAGGGTCAGACGGATGAACCGGTCGATCTGCTCGAAGTACGGCGCGGCCACGGTCGGGCCGGTCAGGATCAGCGGGAACGGCAGGTCCTTGTTCTCCTCGCGCAGCAGAATGCCGAGCAGGTACAGGATTTCCTCGGCGGTACCCACGCCACCGGCGAACACGATGATGCCGTGACCGATCCGCACGAACGCTTCGAGACGCTTCTCGATGTCCGGCATGATCACCAGGTGGTTCACGATCGGGTTGGGCGACTCGGCGGCGATGATGCCCGGCTCGGTCAGGCCGATGTAGCGGGTGACATGCTTGCGCTGCTTGGCATGGGCGATGGTCGCCCCCTTCATCGGGCCCTTCATCGCGCCCGGGCCGCAGCCGGTGCAGATGTCCAGCCCGCGCAGGCCGAGCTCGTAGCCGACCTGCTTGGTGTACAGATACTCATCGCGGCCGATCGAATGGCCGCCCCAGCACACCACCAGGTTCGGATCGCCCGGGTTGAGGATGCGCGCGTTGCGCAGCAAACCGAACACGGCGTTGGTGATGCCCTCGGAGGATTCCAGCTCGGCGGCGTAGGCCGGGCCCATTTCGATGGCCATGTAGGCCAGGTCGCGGACCACCGCGAACAGCAGCTCGGCCACGCCGCGGATGATCTCGCCGTCGACGAAGGCCATCGCCGGCGCGTTGACCAGATCGATGCGCACACCGCGATCCTGCTGCGCCACCTGGATGTCGAAATCCGGGTACAGATCGCGCGCGGCGCGCGGATCGTCCGACGCGCTGCCACTGGTCAGCACGGCCAGCGCGCAGCGGCGCAGCAGCTCGTGCATGCCGCCGCCGGAGGCGTCGCGCAGGCGCGCCACTTCGGCGCGCGACAACACGTCCAGCCCACCGCGCGGGTAGATCCGCGCGTCCTGCACCGGCAGCGTGCGCGCCGGCGTTTCGGTGATTTTCATTTCCATCTTTTCTGCTTTCCTCAAGGTGTCCGACTGTACCGCTGCCCCCTTAAAAAGCAAAACGGCCGGGGAGACCCGACCGTTGGATGTGTGGCGCCCCGGCGCTGCCTTGGGCCGCCGTACGTGTGCCTTTTTCGGCGCAACCAATTGAGCATACGCGCAACCCGGCGCGGGAGCAAGCATGGCGCCGGACAGCAGAACGGCCAGGTTGCCCTGGCCGTTCCGGGTACAGCGGTGCTAGATCACTTCATCAGAACTTGTAGCGGAAGCCCAGCTGCATCGACCACTGGGACACACCGGTGTTGCCGTTGCCGTTGCTGCCATTGGCAACCGTCGGACGCTCGACATTGTTCGGGTTGAAGTTGCTGTAGACATACTTGCCGTCATACATGCCCGCAGCGGTCAGGACGCGACGGTTCGCGAAGAAGCCGTAATCTTCAATATGGCCCCAGTCCTTGTTGATCAGGTTGCCGATGTTCATCACATCGAGCCAGATCTCGGACTTGTGGCCCTTGAAGAAGCCCGGCAGTTCCTGGCTGATGCGCAGATCGAAGCTGTTCACCCAGGACGAACGGCCGGAATTACGCGGTGCCGCCTGGCCAGCATAACGGGCCAGATCCGGGTTGGCGGACAGCCATTCGAAGAACGACTTTTCCATCGCCGGGTTGGCCGTGAACTGACCCGTCGCACTCAGGGTACCGAACAGCACATCGCCAGGGCCGGCAGGCACGTAGAACAGGTCGTTGCCGCTGCGGCCTTCGCCGTTGGCATCGTTGGAGTACACGTAGCTGAACGGACGGCCGTTACGACCTTCGTAGAACATGCCTACGCTGGTCTTGTAGTCGCCGAAGAACTTGTGGCTCCAGTTGATGCTGCTGCTGACACGATTGCGGATCTGGTAACGCGAGGTACCGATCGTTTCTTCGTTGGCATTGAAGATGTAGTTGTAGTTCCACGTCGAACCGGCGGTCGAGCTGGTCATGTCACTGACCATGCTGGAGTCGGTGTAGGTGTAACCCACGTTCCAGCTCCAGTCACTTTCCGGCGAGAAGGGCTTGGCCAACGAAACGGTGAACTGGCTGCTGCGGCCCTGGTCGGTGTTTTCCAACACATACACGTTGCCGAAGTTGCGGTCACGCTTGTAACGATTGCTGCCGGTGGTCCACGAGCGGCCGATGCGCGACGGGTCGTAGTACATGTCGCGACCGTCCTGACCCTTGAAGGTGGACTCGCCGATGTTGATGCTGCGGTAGAACAGATCGCTCTTGACCTTGGTCACCAGCAACTCGGCCGATGCGACCAGGCCATACCACGGCAACTCATGATCCAGCGCCAGGTTGGCCTTCCACACCGACGGCTGCTCGAAGTCCGGGCTCACGTAGGTGACGTTGGTTTCCGGCGTGCCGACAGACGGACGGACCTGATCCGCCACGATCGGCTCATATGCCCAGTTGCCCGAGTTGATCGTGCCGCCCTGCTCGCCCGTGTAGCGCAGGTAGTTGAGACCGGTGGTGCTGAATGCATTGCCGAACCACACCTGCGGCGATGCGCCGCGGAACAGGCCCACGCCACCGCGCAGCTGCGTCGGACGGTCCGAGTCGAAGGTGTAGTTGAAGCCGAAGCGCGGCTGAACCAGCCACTTGTCCTTGCCGTTGACGTAGCTGTTGTCCAGGCCGAACGAGGCCAGGGCGGCCGCGTTCAGGGTCGGACGACCGCTGACAGACGGCTTGTCGGCACGAACGCCATAGGTCAGCGTCAGGTTGTTGTTGACATACCAGGTGTCCTGCGCAAACAGGCCAAGCTCACGGTACTTGAAGCTGGCGGCGATGGTGTCATCGCTCAGGCCCGGCTGCGGAAGGTGCTGGACATAGTTGCTCCAGTTGCCGGCAGCGTAGTTGTCCAGGCCAAAGAACTCGTACGTGCCTACAGGTTCTGGACGAACATGTTGTACACGTCGTTGCTGCTGAAGTCGGTACCGAACTTGACATCGTGGTCGCCGAGGGTCAGCACGCCCGATGCGTAGCCGTTCCAGGTCTTGGTCTGCAGCAGGTTGCCCGGGGTGCTCGGGTCCGGCCCGAACATGATGTACTCACCGGTCGGAGAATCCACGTTGCCGCCGAAGAAGATCTTGGTGGTGGCGATTTTTTCGCCCGGCATGATGCGCGCCGACGTGTAGTCACGGTACGACGCCTTCAACTCGGTCGAGAAGTTGTCGGTCCAGTCACTGAAGACCTGGGCGACATAGTTTTCGATCGTCTTCTGCTGCTGGAAGAAGGAGGAGCTCAGGTTGACGATTGAACCGCCGGTGGTCGGAGTACGTGCCTGGTTCTGCTCGACCTTGCTGTAACGGAAGCTGGCGCGATGATTGTCGTTGATGTTCCAGTCCAGCTTGACCGCGTACTCTTCCAGGTCGGTGCTGCCATCGACGTCGCCAACGCTGCCTGCATCAACACCGTACAGGGTGCTGGCCAGACGGGTCGCTTCATTGATCTGGGCCTGGCTGATCGTGCCGTTGCCCAGCGCACTGTCGGCCACGCTTGCGCCCGGAGACTTCCACTCCTGCTTTTCGTAGTTGGCGAAGAAGAACAGCTTGTCCTTGACCAGCGGACCGCCCAGCGTCATGCCGTAGGTGCGCTCGTTGTCAAAGCCATCGAACTTGTAACCGGCCGGGTCCTTGCCGAACCAATCGCCGTCGCGGTACGAGCCGTAGACCGAACCGTGGAACTCGTTGGTACCGGACTTGGTCACCGCGTCGATCACCGCACCGGTGGCGCCGGCGATGGTGACGTCGTAGCTGGACAGGTCGACATTGATCGCTTCCAGCGCATCCATCGCAACCGGCTGGCGACGGGTCGGCATGCCATTGTCTTCCAGGCCGAAGGTGTCGCTGATCGACACGCCGTCAACGCGGATCGCGTTGTACTTCGGGTTCTGGCCGCCTACGGAAATCTGACCGTCGGCCTTGTTGGTCTGCGCAATGCGCGGATCCAGACGGACGTAATCCTGGATGTTGCCACCGGCCGAGGGCAGTGCATCGATGGTCTGACGGCTGATGTTCGTACCGGCGCCCATCTTGGTCGCACTGAACACTTCCGAGCCGGCAGCGACGGCGGTGACCTGGACGGCATCCAGGTTGGTCGCTGCCATATCACCGCTCAGCGTGGCGTTGACGGTCGCCGACTGGCTCACGCCGAGGTAGACACCCTCTTCGGTCTTGGTGCCAGCGCCGGGCTTGTTGATGGTGATGGTGTACGGACCACCCACGCGCAGGCCGCGCGCGTTGTAACGACCCGATGCATCGGTGGTCGCACGGCTGACCGTGCCCGACTCGGTATGCGTGATGGTGACTTCCGCACCGGCGACAGGCGCGCCTGCAGCCGACATTACCTGGCCGCCGACACCTGCAGAGGTGCTCTGGGCGAAGGCGGGAGCGGCAGCAAGTGCAGCCACGAGACCAAGCGTCAGCTTGGACATCCGGAGACAACGGGAGTGGGTCATTGGGGAGTAGCCTCGATGCGAGATTGGCGATGGCGGAGAAAAAAACGCGTCCAAGCAGCCTTGCTGGCGGCTGACTGGACTTTTATCTGGGTTCCCTAGCCGCGAGCTGGTTTCAGCCGCAACGGTTAACACTAGATTAACACGGTACCGTTGGATTGTGACGGTTTGGCGACAAAACACACGCCATACCAACGGGATCGTGACGCCATCTTCACATGTGAGTGTGACCGGCTGAATGCGGTATTCCGGGCTTCAGCGGTGCACAAGGGGGGGGCTGCGCGGGCGGGATGGGGCACCAGGGCGACCGGACGGGCGGCCCGGACGCCTTTGCCGTGCTCAGCCCTCGACGATCTGGCCGCGGTGGGGGGCGCCGGCGGCGGACAGCAGCAGGACGGCGGCATCGGCACAGTCGGCCGGGTCACGCGCGGTGCGGTCTTCATCCAGCGAGAAGGCGCGCGCCCGCAGGGCGGTGCGCATCGGGCCCGGCTGCAGGCCACTGACCCGCACCGGGCTGCGGCCCAGTTCGTCGTGCAGGGAGGCAATCAGGCCCCGCAGCCCGTGCTGGGCGACGCCGTAGCCGCCCCAGTAGGCCTGCCCGACCCGCGTCGGATCATCCACGGTAAGCACCACTGCGGCATCGTCGCGCTGGCGCAGCAGCGGCAGGCACGCCTGGATCAGCCAGGCCGGTGCGGTGAGATTGACGTGGACGGCCCGCGCGAACGCGGCCGGGTCGGCCAGCTCGAACGGGGTCAGCCCGGCGAAATCGGCCGCGCAGTACAGCAGCCCGTCCAGGCGCCCCAACTCGCCCTGCAGGCGCTCGGCCAGTGTGGCGTAGTCGTCCGGGGTCGCGCCCTCCAGATCCATCGGGTACAGCAGCGGCTCGGGGCCGACCGCCTGCACGGCGGCATAGACGCGGTCCAGGCGGCGTGGCTTGCGCCCCAGCAGCACCACCGTGGCGCCGGCGCGGGCACAGGCCACGGCGACGGCGCTGCCGAAGCCGCCGCCCGCGCCTGCAATGAGAATCACACGATCGGCCAGTGCGCCGGTCCCGACCACGACGGACGGGACCGCACTCATGCCTGGGAGGCCTCTTCGACGATGCGCTTGAGCTCGCCGGACTCGAACAGCTCCAGCACGATGTCGCAGCCGCCGATGAGCTCACCGTGGATGAACAGCTGCGGGAACGTCGGCAGGTTCGAGAAACGCGGCAGATTGGCGCGGATCTCCGGCTCTTCGAGCACGTTGACCGTGCGCAGCGCGACCGCGCCGGCCGCCATCAGCGCCTGCATGGCGCGGCTGGAATAGCCGCACATCGGATATTGCGGGGTGCCCTTCATGAACAGCACGAGGGGGTAACGTTCGACTTCGGCCTGGATTTGCTGCATCACCGCCACTACGACTCTCCCTCCAATGTGGGACAACCCGACCTCACCGGTCGGCTAGACTTCCCTCGCCTGCCATTGTAAGCCTACTGGCCCCGCATACGGCGCCCCCTCCCTGCCCGTGGTGACCATGCCCTTCGAACTGCCCCGCCTGCCCTACGACCGCACCGCCCTGCAACCGCATCTGTCGGCCGAGAGCCTGGACCTGCACCACGGTCGGCATTACCGCGCCTACCTCGACGCGGTCAACGCCCGCATCGCCGGCACCGACCTGGAGGACCTGGCCCTGGACGAGCTGGTCCGGCACAGCCAGGGCAGCCTGTTCGACGCGGCCGCGCAGGCCTGGAACCACGGTTTCTACTTCCAGTGCCTGCATCCACGCGGCGGCGGCGATCCACAGGGGCGCCTGGCCGAGCTGGTGACCCGCCATTTCGGCGATATGCGCCGCCTGCGCGACGAGTTCGACCAGGCCGCGCTGGGCCTGTTCGGCTCCGGCTGGGTCTGGCTGGTGCAGCACCCCGGCGGCGCGCTGGCGATCCAGACCACGCGCAATGCCGGCACGCCTTTGACGGGCAACAGCACCCCGCTGCTGGCGTGCGATATATGGGAACACGCGTACTACACCGACTACCAGAATGAGCGCGCGCGCTACCTGCAGGCATTCTGGAAACTGGTCAACTGGGACTTCGTGGCGTCGCAGCTGCGCGACTGACGGCTCCCCGTGGGTGCTGGCGCGTGCCGGCACCCACCGCAGGCGGGCAGCCGCCCTGACCTGCCGGTCAGCCGCGCAGTGTGTCGATCACCGGGGCGACCTGGGCGTTGCGATCGAGCAGCCCGCCAACCGTCTGCAGCATCCCGGCCAGCCGCAGGGCATCATCGTCGCGCAGCGTGGCATGGCCGACCTTGCGGCCGTCGCGCGGCTGCTTGCCGTAGTCGTGCCAGTGTCCGCCGGACTGCGCCAGTACCGCCGCGGCATCGGGCATCGCGCCCAGCCAATTGAGCATGCAGGCATGGCCCAGCATGCGCGTGTCGCCCAGCGGCAGGCCGAGCACCGCGCGCAGGTGGTTCTCGAACTGCGAGGTCTCACTGCCCTCGATGGTCCAGTGGCCGGAGTTGTGCACGCGCGGCGCCATCTCGTTGACCAGCAGCTCGTCGCCGCGGCAGAACAGCTCCAGCGCGAACACCCCGACATAGTCCAGGCGTTCGGCCAGCGCCCGCGCATGGCCGATGGCGGCTTCATGCTGGGCCTGGCTCAGCCGTGCCGGCGCCAGGCTGGCCGACAGCACGCCATCGACGTGCCAGTTGCCGGTCACCGGCCAGGCGCGGAACTCGCCGTCGCGGCCACGGACGGCCACCACGCTGACCTCGCGGTCGAAGGCAACGAACCCCTCCAGGATCAGGCCGGTGCGGTCGACGTAATCGCCCAGGGTGGCCCAGGCGGCGTCGATGTCGGCGGTACTGCGGATGCGGAACTGACCTTTGCCGTCGTAGCCCAGGCGGCGCGTCTTGACGATGCAGGGCATGCCGAACTCGGCGACCCTGGCAGCCAGCTCGTCGCGGCTGCGGATATCGGCGAACGGCGGCAGCGGAATGCCCAGCTGCTGGAACAGGGTTTTTTCGCTGAGCCGGTCCTGGGCCACGGCCAGCGCATCCGGGTTCGGATACACCGGCACGCGCTCGGCCAGGAAGCGGGCGCTGTGCGCGGGAACATTCTCGAAATCAAACGTCACCACGTCCACCCGCGCCGCGAACGCGGCCAGCGCGGCCTCGTCCTCGAAGGCGGCCACCTGCAGCGGCGCCACCTGGGCGCCACAGGCATCGGCAGCCGGGTCGAACAACTCGAAACGCAGCCCCAGCGGCGCGCCGGCCAGCACCATCATGCGCGCGAGCTGGCCGCCCCCCAGGATTCCGACGGTCTTCATGCTCATTGACGCGGGTCGTCGTGGGCCATGACGTCTTCGGTCTGGCGGGCGCGGAAGGCCTCCAGCGCCTGGCCGATGGCCGGCTGGTCCGAGGCCAGCATGGCGGCGGCGAACAGCGCCGCATTGGACGCGCCGGCATTGCCGATGGCGAAGGTGGCAACCGGAA
>Ga0265296_1005592_pt1 | contig 10218 bp, 11 predicted proteins | sample MunlanPumphouse1_FD_189073 | JGI IMG/M metagenome (GOLD analysis project Ga0265296, IMG submission 189073) | Groundwater microbial communities from a municipal landfill in Southern Ontario, Canada - Pumphouse #1 | ecosystem: Environmental > Aquatic > Deep subsurface > Groundwater | place...
TAACCACCACGCGGTTCATGGAGCTTTGCCATTGCTCCTATTTGTTGCAATAGAAAGCGAAATTGGTATTAAAGGCATGGCTGCTGCGTACCCGCATAATCGCGGCACGATTTACGCGGGAGCCGCATATTTATGAGCGCCTGCCGAAATCAGTTCCCCAGGCCCGGCTTTTGCTCCTCAAAGTCCTAGATTTTTAAACTCCCCCCTTGTCAAACATGGTCCTGGAAAGCTAAAATAATGCTGCTGCCGGAGTGGTGGAATTGGTAGACGCAGAGGACTCAAAATCCTCCGAGGGCAACCTTGTGCCGGTTCGAGTCCGGCCTCCGGCACCACATAATAATCCAGGGTGAGCTGAGGCTTCTAAAAGTCCGCGTCTGGCAACAGATTGCGGGCTTTTCTTTGTCTGTTATTGTCCGGTAAATTCCATTGGCAGCCGGGATATGTGGGGGTAGAACAGGAGGTATATGGGGATGCGGTCGCCGCACATTGTCCCTTGATCGCCTCAAGCCCTGGCCGTCGTCGAAGAATTGAGGCCGCCGACCGGCCACTTCGATTTACTCTTCCCGTCTCAGCGAGACCTAAGGAAAGCCCATTTCCGAAAATACCCGCCTTTACGCCCTCTACCGGCTCGGCTACCACAAGCGCGCCACTATGCACGGTTTCCGGGCACTGGCGAGCACGATTCTGAAGGAGACCGGCTTCCGGCCGGATGTCATCGAGCGCCAGTTCGCCCATGTTGAGCGGAACAAGGTCCGGGCGGCCTACCATAGGTCTGAATACTTGGAGGAGCGCCAAAAGATGATGGACTGGTGGGGAGCAGCATTGAATCTAGGGCGAATGAGCAGAAAGTTGTTCTCCTTCGGAGGCAGTTCCATTCTGATGTTTCGTTGATGCTCTAAAAGAAAGCTATCCGCCGTAGAGATTATTCCCTCCGGCCAAGGTTGCGCAGGCAACCGGCTATCCTTATCTTTCTTATATTCTTATGCAAAAGATTTGGGAAACAATATCCTTGGCATTAATGCTCATTGTTGCTGTGGCGGCCTGGGTCAGGTTTGAGCCGCGGCCCCTGTCGCCGGAGCAAATCGTATCCAACTTTGAAAGCCGCACGCCAGATAACCCCAAACCAAAAGAGTTTCTGGAAACCAATCTGAACCGAAAATTTTTTAATTGGCCCCCATCGTCCTGGGATTTTTCCATACCGACTCTGGCCGCTCTGTATTATAATCCGGAATTGGATGTGGCCGGGGCTAAGCATATTAGCACCAATACAAAATAAGCGGAAACTTATGAACGCAATACTTTTGTTGAGCGCTGCAGTAATTTCATTGTTACTTTGGATTCCATCAGTTCGAGCTCAAGGGATGGAGCCAAATAATCCTATTTATGAGGAACTGGCTGAACAGGGAAGGATGACGACAGGAGAGATAACTATTGTTTATGGCGTGCCATGCGTAGAAGTTATGCTGGAGAGTGGTGAAAGCATAAGGACATTTGTCTATTCCTTACCTTCTTTAAAGAAAAAGCCTATTCCTGCTCAGGACAGGATTGCTCTCATTAATAGAATGCACTATCTATTGATTGTGAATGGGTCCGGCAACATCAGCACCGAGAAGAACAACATATTCGTGCCCCTCGACTATTCGATCGAACCGAAAATTCTGCCGGATTTTTTGCCTGGTGCGGCCAATCATGAAAAGTACATTCTGATAGATCGCCGTCAGCAATATCTCGGCCTTTATGAATGGGGAAATTTAAAATACTGTTTTCCAATTTCTTCCGGAACCTCGAATTCGACGCCTTTAAAAAAATTCGTAGTAAATTATATGGATCAAGTTCATTACTCCAGTATATTTGACCAGGCGCCCATGGATCATGCCCTGAATATTGGCAATGCTTATTTCATTCATGAAGGAATAGTTCCTGGATATCCCGCATCCCACGGCTGTATCCGGCTGTTTCCCCTTCATGCTCGTTTTCTTTTTTATCAGTGGGCCAAGCCGGGAATTCCCGGGAAAATTATAGGTTAAGGCCGTTGCAAAAAGGTCCCTGGAGCCGCCAATTATTAATGGCCGTGTGCCTCAGATCATGAAGGGTGAAATTTTCCATTCCCGCCTTATGGCCTGCGGCAACGAATCCCTCCTTTATTGAAGAGATAGGCTGCCATCCCGAGTAAATTCAGGAATCCCCGGCAGCCCGCCGGTCATGGCTTTGAACATCTTCGGCAATTCCTGATGCAGAGGTGCTAACCGGCCTTCGTTGGTCTCGTAATCTTCTGGATTCAAACGAATGGATCCCTCTTTTAAATCCACCGGCCCCCAGGCCAGCCCGATAATTTCCGCCGCGGTTCCTTGATCGCCGCGACAACCGGAATCACTTCTTCCTGGACCACAATATGGCAGCGTTAACGGTTACCGGAGAAGGATGTCTCCGTGCCTTGTGCGCCCTTTGTCAACTGCTTGTTGCACTTTTTCCAGACTTTGGGGATGCGTTGAAGGCAAATCGACTAGCTTATACCAGGTTGCTGTCAAAGAGGTAATATTGAACGTGCCATTCTGAACGGAGCGAAGCGCAGTGAAGAATCTCCCTTCTTCGCTGTCCTCATAATGACAATATTACTCTTTTGACCGCAACTTGGTATTACACCCAGGTAATCATCATCCGCCCCAAACAAGGGGGACTCTATGCAGAGAGATTGACCGAATTTTGACGGACTTGCTGGAAAATATACGTATTACTATTCCTCCTGAACCACGGTCCGTGGTTGCCGTTCTATCTATGATGTTCCCGAGGAAGTCCTATACTCGATTAGAGCCAGTTTTTAACGCACCATTACCTGCCGATGCTGGACCAGGGGATCTTAAGCCCCATAGCAATAGGGGCTCTGGGTTCTGAGGGTGTAGTTTTGGAAAAATTTAGGGGAAAATTTATTTTTCAGCGAAATTTGTGCTAAAGTGTTATTAAAAAAAGAGGTGGTTTCAGAAATAGAAACGTTAGTAGTTAAATTCGGTGTTGGGATGTTATCATTATGCAACTCCTAAGATAGTAAGGAATTATTAATAACAGAAAGGTAGCGTATGGCTATAAAAGGCAATTCTCTGGGTTGGGGAATAATAGGAGCAATCTGTCTTTATGCCTCGGTCACCATGGCGGCGGAAGTACCTCAGGGCGCGGCGAAACCTGCCGGCCCTGTGCTCTCAGAAAAACAAGATTTGCTGGGGTTAGATCTCAACAAGTGTTTGGACATTGCCTGGAAAAACAACCAACGGCGCCCGGCATCCCAATATTCTCTGGACGCGGCCGAAGCCCAGCATAAACAATCATTGTCAGCTTACTGGCCCAATTTCTCAGTGAAATCCATCTATACGCAACTGGATGAATCGCCGAACTTTATTTTCCCCGCCAAATCAATCGCGGTGCCCGGGCAATCGATCGCCACTCCCGTGGGCCCCATTACCGTGCCCCCCAGCTCGGTGAATGTTCCGGCCCAGGACGTAAAATTATTGGATAAACACAATCTACTCACGAGCGCCGTTGTCAGTTATCCATTATTTACCGGCGGTATGCGATCCGCCAAGGTCAAGCAGGCCAAGTCCGGCATCGAGGCGGCCAAACAGGAAGTCAGACGGACTGACCTCCAAGTCGCCTATGATACCAGAAGGATGTTCTACGGCGTGGTTTTGGCGAAACAACTGTATCGAATCTGGCAAGATACCGTAGACCGTTTGGCAGTCACCTTGGAGCTTACGGAAAATCTTTATTAAAGAGGTTCCGGGAAGGTAAAAAAGACCGATTATCTTCGCAATAAAGCCGCAGTAGCAGGGATCAGGACGCTGGTGGCGCAACTTAAGAGCAACATGGAATTAGCTAAAGCGGCCCTGCTCAATACGTTAGGGCTGGAATGGACCACCCCCATTGAAGTTTCTACCACCGAAATTCCCTACAAACCATTCAGAGCTCATTTAGATGAACTGGTCACCACTTCGTATCGATTCAACCCGGACTGGGCAAAGCTGAGAGCCGGGCTGGAAGCGGCCGAGGCTAAAATTACCGAGGCCAGAAGCGGCCATTTCTCTAAAGTAATGCTCACGGGAAGTTTTAATAATATTGCTAATTCTTATAAAGAAGGAATAGTTACGCCTAATAATCGTAATGCCTGGGCCCTGGGAGTCATGATGGAATTTCCCCTTTTTGAGGGATTCCTGACGCAAAATAAAATTCGGGAAGCGCGCGCCAACCTCAATAAGTTGGAACAGGATAAGTCTCTTCTGAGAGAAGGGATCGCACTGCAGGTGAAATCTCTCTTTTTAAAGATCAAACAGACTCAAGAACAATATAAGTCCGCCAAAGAGGCGGCCCAGGCCGCCGAGGAAAACCGAGATCTCCATGAGCGCGCTTATCAAAATGAACTGGTGGAGACCAAGGACGTCATTGAGGCCCAGATAACCGAATCTTTTCTCCAGGCCCAGTTTCTCAAGGTCCTCTATGACCATGCCGAAGCACAGGCAAATCTTTCTTACGTGGTGGGCACCGAAATCAGCAAGATGCTGCAATTAAATGGGGAGACTCAAACGTCATCGGGGAAATAATCAAATAACGCTAAGGATAACAATATGCACCTGATGCTGGAAAGTTACCGGACAGCGTTACGTATAGTGATTGTTATATTATTTTCCTTGATATTCACGAGCTCGATCGTCATTGCTGAAAGTGAGTCTGAAGATGTACGGGTGGGCTATTCAATGGGGTCCTTTCGTTCGGTAAATCCGAAGGATGCCCAAATAGCCATAGAACTTTGGCTTGCCCAATTATGCCGTCAAAGTGGTATCTCTTTCAAGATAAAGGCACACCTGTTTAATAATATTAGCGAGCTTGTACAAGCAATTGACAATCATGAATTAGATTTTATTGGTCTTAACTCTTGTGATTATGTAACGATAAGAGATAAAGCTCAAATCGAGCCGGCCTTAATTACTACTTTTGGAACCAATTATGGCAACGAATATATTTTAATAGTAAATAAGGATATGAATATTCATAACTTAAGTCAACTAAAAGGGAAAAAGATAATTTTACATATAGGTTCAAATCCAATACCTCTGCCGTGGTTAAATAATTTGTTGAAGAAACAAGGCCTTCCAGAGAAAGATAGATTTTTTAATACAGGTAAAGAAGTGGATAAAGCCTCCCAGGCGATCCTCCCGGTCTTTTTCCGGCAAGCGGACGCTTGTATCGTCACGCGCCGGGCCTTTGAGACCATTTCTGAACTGAATCCCCAAATTTCCCAAAAACTAGAACCTGTCATAACTTCGCCGCTTTTTGCGGATAGTGTGGTGCTTTTTCGTAAGGATTATAAATCTGCTAATAAAAAGATTTTTATTGATACAGCCATAAATATCAAGAAATACCCTCAGGGGAAACAAATAATGACCCTTTTTTAAGTAGATGGTTTTGCCCCCTTTAAAGAATCATATCTCAACAATGTGATCACCCTGATGCAAGAATCCGGGAAATTAAAATGATATGGAAAAAATTACTACCCCAGAACAAAAAAGAAAATTGCCTAAAAAAGGAATTTTGCGCCGCACTGCTTTATTGATCTGGCTGGTCACTTTAATTACTATTACAGGAATTATTGTTGCTATCATCCCTGATCAAAAGCAGCTTTGTTAAAAAGTTTGGATTCCATGGGCAAGGTTATGGCCACTTCCATAGGTCAGGTCACTGCTTCGTCCATTATCTCGGAAGATTATAGTTATGTCGTGGATCATTGTATGAAAATGCTTACAGAGAATCCGTCTGTTTATTATATAGTTATTACCAGGAGAGATGGATTCTCCTTGTTACATGCAGGCAATAAATGGCACCAAGAAAATCTGGCAGGAGACTGGGTTCCCACCAACCTGGTAACCGGAGCAGGTAAGATAAAATATTCAGAGTTACAAAAAATTAACGTCTTTCATTACTCCTATCCTTTAAACTATTCGGGTATTGATTGGGGGTGGATCCACATCGGGTTATCCTTGGATGATTATTACCGTGATGTCAAAAAGATGTATGGCAGGATCATCTTGTTGGGCTCGATCTCCATTATTCTGGGTCTGCTGGCCTCACTCTTTTTTTCCCGCCGTCTCAATCGGCCTATTAGGTCTTGAACGCAGTCACTCAGAAGGTGGCAGCAGGTGACTTGACCGCGCGGGCGCAGATAGCAACCGGCGATGAAGTGGAGAATCTGGCCACTAACGCCGCGCATGCCATGGAAGGAAAGGGGGGGGCTTGGAAATAAAAAGTAACGTGGTGCAGCTAACCCCGGAAGCAGCTTCTCTTTATAAGGGCATAACCCCTGGTCCTTACCTGGATCTGGAAGTAAGCGACACCGGCCAAGGCATGCAATCGTTGGTACTGGAGCGGATCTTCGACCCCTTTTTCACCACCAAAGAACCGGGGAAAGGCACCGGCATGGGGTTGGCGGTGGTCTACGGCATTATTAACAGCCTGGGAGGGACGATCCAGGCCACCAGTCAGCCGGGGCGGGGCGCCACTTTCCAGGTGCTGTTACCCATCGCCACGGGTTCGGTTCCAGCTGCAGAACCTGAGGTCCAGCCTCAGTTGTCCAAGGGAACGGGACGCATCCTGTTTGTGGATGACGACCAGGACTTTTTCCAGACTGGACAGCGGATGCTGGCGCGGTTAGGGTATGAGGTCCTGGCCTATAAGAACAGCCTTGAGGCCTTGAGAGAGTTTCAAGCCCGGCCCCGACACTTCGATCTCATCGTCAGCGACCAGACCATGCCCGGCCTGACTGGGCTGGAACTGGCGGCAGCTTGTTCAAAATTGCGGCCAGACATCCCCATCCTCCTGTGCACCGGTTTCAACGAGACCGTTACTCCGGAAAAGCTCCTGGCTGCCGGTATCAGAGAAGTGGTGCTTAAGCCCTTTGGGCTCCACCAGATCAGCCAGATTATCAAAGAAGCGTTAAAGAAATGAGGTCGAATAAGCTGCCAATGGTGGCGAATTCATTCAGGAAGTCTGAAAATCGAACTACCTGCTGAGGTTGTTGAGGGAAACAGACGGTCAACTTGGTATCAGGGCTAGGCCCTGATAATTCGAGGTTAGACGGTTTCTCCGCTCTTGCTATTTTTTGACGAGCTACGAGCGTCACCAGCGGTTAAGCTCGGGTTGGATCTATTCAGCAATTAGGCGGCGGTGTTGATGAAGACCAACTTGAAGATAGCGATCCTCTCGTCTTTACTTCTTTTCCCCTTACTCGCCGGCTACCTGTGGCAAGGCGGGTGGTTTTCCCGCAGCGGGCCTCCGGAAAAGATCACCATCGGCAGTAGCTTCAACAATATGAACGGCCTGCTATATATTGCCCTGGATAAGGGGTTCGATAAAGTACAGGGGCTGGAATTAACCCTGAAGCCTTATCAGTCAGGCAGGGATGCAGTGAAGGACGTCAAGGCGGGCCTGGTCGATCTGGCTTGCATCGGCGAATTCGTCCTGGCCAGTGAGATCCTGGCCAGGGCGGCCGAACTGCGTTGCCTCTGCGCCATCAGCGCCGGCGACGTCTTTGACTTGATCGCCCGCCGGGATAGAGGGATCGGCAAGGCGGAGGATTTGCGCGGCAAAATAATCGGCGTGCCCTTGGGAACCCAGGGAGAATTTTTACTGGGACGATTTCTCACCTTGAACCAAATCGCCCCCAGGGAAGTAACGGTCGTGGATGTCAATCCCTCGCAGATGGCCCAGGCCCTGGTTGCCGGTAAGGTGGACGCAGTCCTGTGGGTGCCGCCGTTTACCTTCGAGATCATTAACCAAATGGGAGATGATGCCGTTGTCTTGAAGGCCCAGGGAGGACAGGACTATTATGTGCTGTTGGCGGCCCGGGAAGATTACCTCAAGGCCAGGCCGGCAGCCATGGAAAAGCTGCTAAGGGCCCTGGAACAGTCGGCCGGTTTTCTCAAACAGAGACCGGGGGAGGCCAGGGCGATTATTGCCAAATGGGCCAAGGTTCCCGTTTCCCATTTGGATAGGTATACGGTGAGATACGAACTGTTCCTGGACCAGGGCCTGCTGCTGGCCATGGAGGACCAGGCTTCCTGGATGATCCGGAACGGGCTTACCAACCGGACTAAGATACCGAACTTCATGGATTATCTCGACCCCGAACCCCTAGAGAAAGTCAACCCCAAGGCGGTGCGGTTGGCTATTCCTGGCAAACTGCCTCCGAAGTGAGTATACTCCTTAAACTATCCAACCGGTTGGTGCCCATGATGAGCAAAGGGAAAATAGCCGTCCTGGCGTCGGTCTTGCTCCTGGTGGTTATTGCCGGTTACCTGTGGCAGGCCGGGTTCTGGGCCCAGCCCCATAAGCAATATTCCGGGCCGCTGGAAAAAATTACTATCAGCGCCCTGTCAAACTCCACCTCCGGTCTGCTTCTCATTGCCCAAGCTAAAGGATATTTCCGGGATAATGGCCTGGAGGCCACGCTCAAACTCTATCCCACCGGTCCCATGGGGCTGGAACAACTGAAGGCAGGCCGGATCGATGTGGCCCATGTCGCCGATTTTGTTTTAGTCAAGGAAATTTTACAAGGTGCGGAGTACCTGCGCTGTCTGGGTTCGATTGCCGCCACCGATATTTTTCAGGTGATCGCCAGGAAGGACAGAGGGATTTTGCCGCCCGGGGATTTAAAGGGGAGAAGAATCGGGGTATCCCGGGCAACCGCCGCGGAATTCTACCTGGGCCAGTTCTTGACATTCCATAACCTTGCCTGGCGTGACGTTGAGTTGGTCGATCTCAACCCTGCCGACCTGTCGGAGGCCCTGGCAAGCGGACAGGTGGAAGCGGTAATGGTCTGGGAGCCGTATGTCTCCGAGATCAAGAAGCGCCTGGGTGATAAGGTGATAAGCTGGCCGGGGCAAAGCGGGCGGCAATTTTATAATGTCTTGGTCAGCAGCGGCCAATTTATCAAGGCCAAGCCAGAGGCGTTGACGCGGCTATTCCGGGCCTTAGACCGGGCTGCATCCTTCGTTAAGCAGAATAATGCCGCAGGCCTCCAGATCACTGCGCAACAGCTTAAGGTGGATGCGTCTGTTTTGAAAGATGAATGGCTTGGCAGTAACTATGAGCTATCGTTGGATCAATCGCTCTTGATCACCATGGAGGACAAGGCCCGCTGGATGATCAACAATAAGCTCACTGAGGAAACCCGGCTGCCAGATTTTCTGAACTATTTTTCGGTGGAGCCCCTGGCCAGGGCTGTCACCAGGGTAGTGCAGCTCATCATCCCCAAGGATGAGCGCCCCATTGCCCCCGCGCCATCCGGGGCAGGGCAGGAGCGCCCATGAGAATCAGGACCAGGGTCAAGATCGGCGGGACGCTGACCGTCTGCGTACTCCTGGCTTATGGGGCGATGGTCCTCCATCTGGACCGCACCATGGGCAATCTGGCCCAGGAAGTTAGAGAAGCCAACGAGATCGTTAATAAAATCACCATTCTCCGCAGCCTGACCCAAGATTTTCTATTATACCGCACCGAACGGGCCCAGAGACAATGGGCGGCGGTTTATGATGAAGTCCTCCGGCTGCTCCGCCATCCGGAGTACCGGGTGCTCAAGAGTGAGTACGGCATCGGGGACGCCCCCCAGAAGCTGAAGATCGTGGGCGATACCTTCTCCAGGCTGATGGCCATTCAGCCAAGCGCCGTTGCCGGTAACCCGGAAGGGGGGGCCAGCGGGGAGTTGCAGAACCGGCTGACCACCCAATTGCTCCTGGCCAGCCAGGACCTGCTGACCCGGTTTATCAAACTGACCGAGACCATCAACGGAAAATTGATCGCCACCCAGCGGCTCATCTCTTCCCTGGATATTCTGGCCCTGTTGGTTTTAGGGATACTGATGATCAGCAACGTTGTCTTCCTGCAACGCTCCGTGGTCAAACCCGTCCTGAAACTCCATGAAGGGGCCGAGATTATCGGCGCCGGCAACCTGGACCATAAAGTGGGCCTCGCCACCCCTGACGAAATCGGGGAGTTGTCCCAGGCCTTCGACCGCATGACCGCCAATCTCCAGCAGGTCACCGTCTCCCGGGATGACCTGGCCGCAGAGATTGAAGAGCGCCAACGGGCCGAGGAGGCCTTGCGCCAGAGCGAAGAGCACTATAGGTACTTATTTGATAACATGCTGAATGGCTATGCCTATTGCCAGATGCTGTTTGAGGA
>Ga0265296_1005593_pt1 | contig 10217 bp, 10 predicted proteins | sample MunlanPumphouse1_FD_189073 | JGI IMG/M metagenome (GOLD analysis project Ga0265296, IMG submission 189073) | Groundwater microbial communities from a municipal landfill in Southern Ontario, Canada - Pumphouse #1 | ecosystem: Environmental > Aquatic > Deep subsurface > Groundwater | place...
TCCCTTCCCAAATACCGAAACTTCTCTCCCTGAGTTCTTTCATCTGTATTGGCTTCAATTTGTATGGCCTTGCTATTATCTCCGCGCTCTTCACTGCCCTGCTCAGATTTGATGTATAAACAGCAGCCAGTCCTTGGGTTTTTCCTGAACCCTTAACCCCTCGAACCCTTGACCCCTTATTTTTTATATGTATATCCCTTAAATAGCTCAGGTATTTTGCAGATGATTCTAATCTGAGATGCTCTTTTATAAATACTGCCACTTTTTTAATCTGCTCAATTCCCTTCTCAGACAAAGGCACATCAATGCTGCCTTTATAGCGCTTTGTTTCGCTGCCCTCTGTCTCTCCGTGTCTTATTAAATAGAGTGTTGTAACCATATTAATGCCACCATTAAGAATAATATTTCTGATATTTCGCCTATTGCACCCAATGTATCGCCTGTAAGACCGCCGAACTTTCTTTCACATAATTTCGCTGAAAAAAAACTGAACGCATATAACACAGAAAAGAGCACAAAAAATAAAGCAATGATGGCTGGCCCATATGACTTGCCAGGATAAAGCACAGCAATTAATATATAAAAAATAATTGCTGCCGCAGATGAAAAAATAATCTGGCTCACACTGCTGTTATCTATAAATATTCTGCCTAAGCCATCCCTCCTTGCAGATATTCCATGATACATTGCAGGGACCATTGCCCATTTCGAAAATACCGGCATCAGAAACAGGATTGATAAAACAGCGGGAAGCGGGGCATTTATTAAAAAGAGGTCCTTTATGAAAAGATATTTCATAAGGATTGTGAGTGTTATTGAAACTACTCCGATAGCGCCGGTGGAACTGTCCTTCATTACAGCGAGCCTTCTCTCCCTGTCAGCTTTTTCATCTCCGCTTGATTTCACAGCAAGTGCGTCAAATGTATCTGCAAGGCCGTCAAGGTGAAATCCTCCATTGCTTAATATCAAAATCAAAACGACAAGGGCACTTACTATTTCCAGGGGGAATACCTTAGATAAAAACAAGGCAGAAACCGCAGCTAACAGCCCCTGAAATGCTCCGACAAATGAAAAAAAGTTTGCAGACCGCGATATTTCCTTTTCAGAAATATCTCCCTTCACCTTCACAGGGATAATTGTTAAAAACTGAAATGCGAGTAATATTTTTTTAATCATTGTTTACTTTTCAGATACCCCTGCCTCACCGAATGTCGCCATCTCTTTATATATCTTCAACCCTCCCTCAATAACGAGCATCGCCAGCGCCGCGCCTGTGCCTTCGCCAAGCCTGAGGTCCAGGTCAAGGATAGGCCTTAACCCAATCTTTTCGAGCATAATCTTATGGCCAATCTCAACAGAATTGTGAGCCGCAAACATATAGTCTTTTGTTTTTGGTTCAATGCAGTAAGCTATCAAAGCCCCTGCAGTTGATATAAATCCGTCTATAACAACAGGAATCCTGTTTGATGCCGCGCCAATTATCAACCCTGCGATACCCCCTATCTCAGCGCCTCCTACTTTGGAGAGGACATCAATCGGGTCTGCCGGATTTGGTTTATTAAGGGCTATTGAATCTTCGATAACCTTAATCTTATTTTTGAGTGCATCGTCGCCTATGCCGGTGCCTTTGCCGGTTACTCCTGATACTGATCTGCCAGTAAGGACTGCCACAATTGCAGAAGAAGGAGTTGTATTTGCAATCCCCATCTCGCCGGTGCCGAATATTTTATATCCCTTCTTCGAATATTCATTGGCAAGCTCAATCCCGACTCCAATGCATTTTTCAGCTTCCTCTTTTGTCATGGCAGGACCCTTCCGCATATTTTTTGTTCCCATTATTACCTTTTTTGAAACGAAAGCTGGACTGTAAGTGGACAGTCCCGATTCTACGGCTTCGCTTCGCTTCGCCCGTAAATCTTGGGACAGTCCCCAGTCAAAATCAACGCCGATATCAACAACAATGACATCTGCGCCTGCATGTTTTGCAAGGACATTTATGCCTGCCCCGCCGTTAAGAAAATTTAATACCATCTGCCTTGTTACTTCCTTTGGAAAAGCAGAAACGCCTTCATCTGCTACTCCGTGGTCACCTGCAAAAGTAAATATCACTTTTTTATCGAGAACAGGCATCGTGTTTTCTGTTATTGCCACGAGCCTTCTTGCAAACTCCTCAAGCCTTCCAAGGCTTCCCAATGGTTTTGTGAGATTATCGAGCCTTTTCTGCGCAAGTTCATTGAACTTTCCGTTTATTGATGCAATCCGCAATCCTGTCTCTGAAATCATAAATCCTCCGCCCATTTATTTTGTTGAACTTCTTATTTTTACCGGTATTCCTGCCACAACCATAAAAACCTCATCTGCAATCTCTGCAACTCTCTGATTCAGCATTCCTGCCACATCCCTGAATCTCCTTGCCATCTCATTTTCCGGGACAATCCCCATACCAACCTCGTTGGAGACAATGAACAGTGAACAGTGAACAGTGAACAGTGAACTGCAAAATAAATCTATTTCTTTTTCCATATCCAAATTGCTTAACATCAGGTTAGATAACCACAATGTAAGGCAGTCAAGCAAGATTACACTGTATTGACCTTCTATTTTTTTGAGTACCTCTGAAATCCTTATTGGTTCCTCATAGGTATCCCAGCCATCTCCCCTGTCTTTTCTATGTTTTTTAATCCTTTCCTTCATTTCGCCATCGAGTGCCTCTGCACTGGCAATATATGCCTTCCTGCCTTTCAGCTTCAAAGCCTCAGACATTGCAAAAGAACTCTTGCCGCTTCTTGCACCGCCTATAATGAACGTGATCAATTACCCTCCTAAAAATAAAAAATCCTCAGAACCCAAATAAGGATTCTGAGGATTGCACCCTGTTTCACTTCATCCTCACCTTTCTCCGCGGAAAGGCTCTTTAGGGATTAGGGATTGGGGCTTGGGGATTATTTTTTCACTAACCCCCAAACCCTACTCCCTAAACCCTGTGTTTCATGGCAGGTCTTCTGGCTTGCGTTTCATCCTACTCGCCAGCCTTCCCATTCCGACTCATCGGAACAGTGGCATGGTTGGCTTTCGTCCACGTTTACAGCGGCGGGACCGCTCCTGTATTTAACAGGATTCCCTATTAAGCCTTTCGGCACCCGAAACTTCAGATAGTTTTACAGAAAACAAGTCAAAAAAGCAAGGGGTATGGATGTATTTTAATCCTCTATGCTAAACTTACTATATTTTTCTTCTTTGCTGTCATTGCGAGGAGGTCGTAACGACCGACGTGGCAATCTAAAGACGAGATTCTTCATTTCACTCTGAATGACAGCAATAATAAATTTGTGAGGTAAGTTTTGGAACTTTACAGGCTTGGCATTTCTGAAGCAAAGAAACTTCTAGATAAAAAAGAGGTCTCGGCCAAAGAGCTGCTCGATTCAATATATAAAAGAATTGATTCTGTCGAAGACAGGGTAAAGGCATTTGTTACTCTATCAAGAGAAAAGGCTTACGAAATGGCTGAAGCCTCCGGAAAAGCAATAGACGCAGGCACCCCTTCATTTCTCTCAGGTATTCCCATCGCAATAAAAGACAACATGTGCACAAAGGGCATCCGCACAACATGTTCATCAAAGATGCTTTCGAATTTTATTCCGCCCTATGAAAGCACAGTGACATCAAAACTCGGCGCTCAGGGATATATTCTTATCGGAAAAACAAACCTCGATGAATTTGCAATGGGCTCTTCAACAGAAAACTCCGGGTTCTTTACAACAAAAAATCCCTGGGACCTCGAAAGAATTCCAGGCGGTTCAAGCGGAGGCTCTGCTGCTGCTGTTGCTGCGGATGAATGCATTGCAGCTCTTGGTTCTGATACAGGCGGCTCGATAAGACAGCCTGCTTCTTTATGCGGTGTTGTTGGTTTAAAGCCTACTTACGGACGCGTTTCGAGATTCGGTCTGGTTGCATTTGCATCATCACTTGACCAGATAGGCACTATCACAAAAAATGTAACGGACTCAGCAATCCTAATGAACATAATCTCTGGCAAAGACCCTTTTGATTCAACATCCGCGCCTCTGACTGTTCCTGACTTCACAAAAAATTTAGGGCAGGATATAAAAGGCCTTAAGATTGGGATTCCAAAAGAATATTTTATTGAGGGAATGGACAAAGAGATTGAGGCGGCTGTAAAGAATGCAATTAAAAAACTCGAATCACTGGGCGCAATACCCGTTGAGATTTCTCTGCCACATACTGAATACGCTGTCGCTACATATTACGTGCTCGCAACATCAGAGGCAAGTTCAAACCTTGCAAGATATGACGGCGTTAAATACGGCTTCAGGGCAGAGGGTAAAGACCTCCTTGATATGTACATGAACACAAGGGCGCAGGGTTTTGGCGCAGAGGTTAAAAGGAGAATCATGCTCGGCACCTTTACTCTGTCTTCCGGATACTATGACGCATACTATAAAAAAGGCCAGCAGGCAAGGACTCTGATAAAGCAGGACTTTGAGAAGGCATTCAAGCAGGTTGATGTAATCGTCACTCCGACATCTCCCACAGCAGCATTTAAAATTGGTGAAAAATCCTCAGACCCGCTGGAGATGTACCTTTCAGATATATTCACAATATCAGTGAACCTCGCTGGAATTCCCGGCATATCCATACCATGCGGGTTTACTTCGAATAATCTTCCAATCGGGTTACAAATTATAGGAAAGCATTTCGACGAAGAAACAATATTAAAAGTTTCTTATGCATACGAACAGGCAACTGAATGGCATAAAAGGAAACCGAATTTATGAAATAAAATTGTCAGCGGAAGAGATAGTGCAGGCAGATTTGATTTTAATGTGATACAATTAAGCAGCTTTTAATGAAAGGAGGTATTTAAAATGCCTACCCGACAGGGTATAACCCTTGAGATACCTGAAGATGTAATTCTTTCACTTAAAATTCCAAAAGATAAAGTTCAAAAAGAACTTCTTAAAGAACTTTCCATCATTCTCTATGGGGAACATATCCTCTCCTTTGGAAAAGCAAGAGAACTGGCAAAAATGAGCAAGTGGGAATTTCAAGAAGAACTGGGAAAACGTAAAATTCCGAGACACTACACAGAAAAAAATCTTAAAGAGGACATAAAGTTTGCCAGAGAAACTCGTCATCAGTAATGCCTCTCCCTTAATGAATCTGGCCATCATCGGTCGCTTAGACCTTCTAAGACAATTCTTTTCCAAAATTCATATTACACAAGCTGTCTGGAAAGAAGTTGTTGTAGATGGCAAGGGTAAGGAAGGCGTATCTGAAGTAAAGGATGCGAAATGGATAAAGGTTGTAAATATTGAAGAAACCCCTCTCTTACAACTCTTAAAAAAGGACTTAGATGTTGGCGAAGCCGAGACAATTGCTTATGCCCTGCAAAAGAAAAATGCTCTTGTTCTTCTCGATGAAGAAGATGCAAGAGAAATCGCAGATTTCTACAAGATTGAGAAAACAGGAGTTATCGGAATATTAATAAAAGCGAAAAAAGAGAAGAAGTTGCCTTTGTTGAAACCGGTTTTGGATGAACTGAGGAATAAAGCAGGTTTTTGGATAAAGGATTCTCTTTATAAAGAAATATTAAAGATAGTTGGAGAATGAGAAGTAGTCATGGAATAATTATCCGAGAGCCATATTGAAAAAATAAGCCCCCTTTCCCTCTTCCTGCGCTCCCCCGCCTCCTAACTTCCGCGTTTATTTAAGTATGGTGTTCCTGGAATTGATAATTAATGGGATGTGTCCCTCTCGGCTACAAATTTTTTTGAATTTCTCCTTGACAGCATCAGGCATAAGTTTTTGTAAAATTGATATTTTTTTAGCGTCACCAGCCAGTAACTTCAGACGCAAATCTAGATTTCTTTTTATAGATCTGCCTGCTTTTTCTAACTCAAAGAAATGAATAAGAGCTTCCCACCAAGGATGCCTATGGTTTAAATAATATTGTTTGTATACAGGTCCCGCAGAAACCAAAGATTTCTTGTAATTTTGAAGACACTTTTCAACTTGACTTGTACCAAGAAAATTAATCAGTTTAATTATCAAGCTGCGTGTTTCATGGTCGTGTATGTCAGAAATTCTCGTCATGAATTATTATGCGCAGAATGCGGCAGTTGAGCCGCTTTGACGGCTCGGACGATTGGTATAAATACATACATTATTTATCAAGCCGACACCAGTTTTTGCCAGTTTTTGTTGGGTTCAAGTTTTTGTTGCATGAAAAACCTATTATCCTCAAGCCTGAAGATGAAATCAAAGACCCCTATATTCTTGCAAATAGGGTTTTTGGGGTCAGGTCTTGCAATAACACTTTTCATGTTTTCCCCTATCTTTTTAACAGCCATCCTTTGGAAATATGTATGCATGTTCATTATTAATTAAAACCCCTTGATTGTCAAAGAGCATGGCTTGTGCTTTTCCTTTCTTGCGTTAGTTGTTTTTGAAGTGGTCTTCGGCTTGACTGGAATCTTTCTGAAGGATTGCGGACAAGCCGCAATGACAAAAGATTGAAACAGTCTACAAAAGCGAGATTGCTTCGTTTTACTCGCAATGACAAAAAAAGATTATGTGACAGAATGGCTGTACATAGTTTCTTAAAAGAATATCGGGGAAAAACCAGAGGAACTTTTCGTTTTTTAACCCTGTATTGTTATAATAGAGCAATCTATGAAATACGAAGCAGTTATAGGCCTTGAAGTCCATGCGCAGATGCTGACAAATACAAAAATCTTCTGCGGGTGCTCCACAAAATTCGGCTCTGAGCCGAATTCACAGACATGTCCCATCTGCATAGGAATGCCCGGAGTGCTTCCTGTTCTTAATAAAAAGGTATTGGAGTTTGCGATAAGGACCGGACTTGCTACTAACTGCAATATATCTTTATACAGCAGGTTTGCAAGAAAGAATTATTTCTACCCTGACCTGCCGAAAGGCTATCAGATAAGCCAGTATGAGCTTCCCATCTGCGAGCATGGTTTCTTGGAGATTGTTGTTGACAGTGAGATTAAGAAAATAGGAATAACAAGAATTCATATGGAAGAGGATGCAGGGAAAAACATACATGAGTCCTCCTCAGGCGGACAAGGGGGCAACTACAGCTTTGTTGACTTAAACAGGACTGGAGTTCCTCTGATGGAGATCGTCTCAGAGCCTGACATAAGAAGCCCTAAAGAGGCAGCGGAATATATGAAAAAGCTCAGGACAATCCTTCGTTATCTCGGCGTATGCGACGGGAATATGGAACAGGGCTCATTAAGATGCGATGCGAATGTCTCGATAAGGCCGGTTGGGCAGAAGGAATTAGGGACAAGGGCAGAGGTTAAAAATATAAACTCATTCAAGTTTGTTGAGAAGGCTTTGGAATATGAAATCAAAAGACAGATAAAAGTTATTGAAGAAGGCGGAAAAATTATTCAGGAAACAAGGCTATGGGATTCTGACAGGGGAATCACGGAATCTATGCGCAGCAAGGAAGAAGCTCACGACTACAGATATTTCCCTGAGCCTGACCTTGTGCCTATGACTGTAGAGCAGAAATGGATTGATGAGATTAAGGCATCATTGCCGGAACTGCCTGATGTGAAGAGAAAGCGTTTTGTATCAGAGTTCGGGCGTTCTGAATATGATGCAGACCTTTTGACCTCTGAGAAATCAATTGCAGACTGGTTTGAAGCAGCTGTTAAGGCAGGAGGACAGGCAAAGGCAGTTTCCAACTGGATGATGGGTGAGCTGATGAGATTGCTGAACAAAGATAACAAGACTTTTGAAGAATGTCCATTAAAGCCTGAGCAACTAGTTGGAATGCTTAAGTTAATAGCCGATGGCAAAATAAGCGTAAGCCAAGCTAAAACTGAAGTCTTTGAAGAAATGTACAATGCCAGTAAAAAAAGGATCATAACTATGGACGCTAATCTCGTTTTGCCACCATTAGAACTAACAGCTGAAGGTATCGTAACTAAGAAAGGCCTTCTGCAGGTGAGCGATGAAGGCGCTATAGAAAAGGCTGTTGATGAAATAATTGCAAAGAGCTCCAAAGAAGTCGAGAGATACAAAGGCGGAGATGAAAAACTCCTCGGATTTTTTGTCGGGCAGGTCATGAAGGCGATGAAGGGCAAGGCAAATCCGCAGATGCTCAATGAGATTTTAAAGAAAAAACTTTTGTAACAACCTCACGACAACCCGACAAATACAACTACTAAGAAGTGCATAAGCATGAGAACCTAATTTGTCACTCCGGCTTGTCCGGAGTCTTTCTTTACGATTCCTGACAAGCAGGAAGGATTCCCGACAAGCGGGAATGACACCTTACTAATGAACCTCCTGGTAATTTAAAATCATAGAAATAAAATTGACTCTGTCTGTTATAAACTTATAAACTAACAAAACCATGGAAAGCACGAAAATAGGCAGCTTTACACGCCTGCCCTACCCATCCAATATAATTGTTGACATACACTCTTATTGCAATGCCTCATGCAAAACATGCCCGTACCGCGAATTATCCAAAAAACTTCCGATGGGGATGATGGAAGAAAGTCTTTTCACAAAAATTATAGACGAGTTTTCAGCGATTGCCAAAAACCACAAGATACGGGGGCATGTGATATTTTGCAATATGGGAGATCTCTTTATAGACCCGAATGTCTTTAAAAAAATATCCTATGTTATTAATGCAGGCCTGGATTTCATAATCCAAACCAATGCCTTCCTTTTGACCCCTGAGCGCACAGACAAGCTTATCGCAACAGGCTTTAAAGGGCCAATCTACATAAGCTGTCACGGCATCACCCCTGAAGTTTACCGGCATGTAATGGGACTGGATTTCAATATCACCATTAAAAATATCGAATACCTCATCAACCATTACCCTAAAAAAATGATACACATACGCGCCATTCCCTATGAGTGGCCCATGGGAGAAGTCCTCAAGGTAAAACGCTACTGGAAAGAGCGGAATGTCCCGGTAAAAATATTTTTGCCCAATTCCCGCACAGGCCTTTTGGACAACTGTGCCTCATGGAACTTAAAATATCCCGGCAATAAGCTTAAAGGCTGCAAAAAAACCCTGCCCCTCAGAGACATGGTAATCTCTTCTAACGGTGATGTGGTGCTGTGCTGTGAAGATATGGCAAGAAAGGTAATCCTGGGCAATGTAAAAGAGCGCTCTCTGCAGGAAGTCTGGAATTCTGCTCAGGCCATGGATATCCTGGGGAAAATTTTTCTGGGGAAACCAAGCCCTGATGACTTTATATGCAAGACCTGTGAATTTGGCGTATCAACGCCCTTCAAAAAACTTGTCAAAACCATAGATAATGAGTGGCACCGCCTCTTGAAATGCCATATCTGATGTGTTGAATTTTTATTTTAAAAATGGCTTTAAATTTCTCCCGGAAGTTGATTAAACCCCGTCTTATCAGTTAAAATTTCAGGTACATTTTTACATTGGAGAGGTGACCGAGCGGCTGAAGGTGCACGTCTGGAAATCGTGTGTGCGCTAATCCCGCACCCAGGGTTCAAATCCCTGCCTCTCCGCCATTAAAAGACAGTGAGCAGGGGTTAGGGATTAGGGGTTAGTAAAAATTTCCTGTCCCACAAGTACTAACCCGATTTCTCGCTGTCATTGCGAGGTCATTCTGACCGTGGCAATCTAATTCTAAAAAGAGAGATTGCTTCGCTTCGCTCGCAATGACAATTTAAAGGAAAATGAATAATGGCGAATGAAGACCTTTCAAAACTGAAGATAGACAAGACTGAATCAGCATTTCATGCAAAGAAACGCAGAAAATGGCTCAGATGGGCATTGCCGTCTATTTCAGTTGTCCTGCTATTATCCCTTTACTCCGCCGGCCTCTTCACCCCTTCTGTGAATGTTGAGGTCACATCTGTTTCTCAGGTCTATCCTTCCCAGACTTTTACATTACTTAACGCAAGCGGATATGTAGTTGCACAGAGAAAGGCCGCGGTTGCATCCAAACTTACAGGCCGCCTTGTATCAATATCAGTTGAGGAAGGAAGCATTGTAAAAAAAGGAGACATAATTGCACGCCTTGAAAGCGATGATGCAGCTGCATTAAAAGACCAGGCAGCGGCAAATTTAAATATTGCATATTCGAATCTTGAGCAGGCAAAGGCAGAGCTTAATGAAGCAACACTTTCTTTTAATCGCAATAAGGAGTTGTTTGAACAGGGAC
>Ga0265296_1005594_pt1 | contig 10216 bp, 12 predicted proteins | sample MunlanPumphouse1_FD_189073 | JGI IMG/M metagenome (GOLD analysis project Ga0265296, IMG submission 189073) | Groundwater microbial communities from a municipal landfill in Southern Ontario, Canada - Pumphouse #1 | ecosystem: Environmental > Aquatic > Deep subsurface > Groundwater | place...
GGGCCAAGGTGGCCTGGCGTCTGGGCGAACTGCGCGCCTCTCGCGACGAAAGCGCGCCCTGGTTCGACAGCGAGGCGACGTTCTGGGCCGTGCGCGCCGACTATCAGATCGTCCGCCGCTGGGACGTTCTGGTCGAGGTGCGCGAGCTGTCGATCAAGGAGGCGCAGGACAGCCGTCTGGGCGCCCTGGTCGGCGTCTATCGCCACTTCGGCGACCACGTGAAGCTGGGCGTCGGCTACAACTTCACCGACTTCTCCGACGACCTGGGCGACCTCAGCTACGATGAGCGCGGCTGGTTCGTGAACCTGGTCGGCAAGTTCTGACCATCGGTCCAGCGCGGCGCGACCGCCGCGCCGGACATCCGTTAAGACTCCGACTGAGGCGTCATGATCTTGCCTGATGCTGCATGCGGCAAGGTCGCGCGCCGCCGCCGCCGCCGCCGGCTTGGTCTTGCCGACCTTAAGCGGATAGAGTGCGGCTATGGCCAGTCGTTCTCTGATCGTTTCCGCCTCGGCGGCGTTTCTTCTCGCAGGTTGCGCCTTGGGGCCGGGTGTCGAGACCACGTCGTCGGCGGCCTTTCCGGCAACCGCCGCAACCTATCGTCTGGTCGGGACGGAATCGGCGAGCGCCGTGGATGCGGCGGTGGCGTCCGCTCTGCGGCGTCAGATGGGAGCCAACGGCTGGCGTGAAACGGGAGAAGATCCGGTCTGGCAGGTGGAGGCGGCCTACGCCGTTCGGCCGCAACGGACGGGCAACTATTCTGATGTTTCAGCGCGCGAAGAGGCGTGGGTCGCAGCGCCCGTACTGCCGCAGTGGTGGGCGCGTAAGCGGCAGGTGCATAGTTTGGTGGTGGTTCTGAACGGACCCGACGGCGGTCCAGCCCACCAGGCCAGCGCCACCGTCACGGTGCGCGACCGGGATTCGGACGCTACCCTCGATCTTCTGGCTGCAGCGGTCGCAGCGGAGCTGAAACCGGCGTCCTAGGCCGGCGCGTCCATCAGGCGGGGCAGGGTCAGGACGAAGGTCGCGCCTGTAGACCCGGCCTGGTATCGGACATGGCCGCCATGGCGTTCGGCCACAGTGCGCACGAAGGCCAGGCCCAGGCCGGCGCCGCGATGGTCGGCGTCGCCATGGCCGAAGGCCTGGAAAAGGCGGCGGGCGGCTTCTTCCGAGAGGCCGGGGCCCCGGTCGCTGATGCTGGCGCGACAGACCTCTGTTCCAGCCTCGATCCCGGTCGTCAGGTCGCAGGTGATGACGCCGCCCTTGGGGCCGTATTTCAGAGCGTTGTCGAGGAGGTTGGTCAGCAGGCGCCGCAGGAGGGCGGGGTCGCCTTCGACCAGATATTCTTCCTGGTCGGGCGGCGTCTGTATCGTGACCTTCTGGGCAGAGGCCTGGGGCCATAGGGTGTCCGCAGCCTCGATCAGCACCAGTCCGAGATCCAGGGCGACAGCGCGATAGGGCTGGGACTCGGCGCGGGCCAGCTGCACATAGCCCTCGGCCAGATCCAGGGTCTGTCGGGCGTAGTCGCCGATGCGGCGTTCGAACGCCGGATCACCGCGGCTCTGCGCGCCCTCCAGCAGGGTCAGGATCGAGACCTGCGGCGCACGCATGTCGTGGCTGAGCAGTTGCAAGGCCTGTTCGCGCTGGCGCTCTGCGGCGCGAATACGGGTCATGTCCGCGAAACGGACGATGTGGCCGATAGGCAGGCTCTCGGCGTCGGTCAGGGGTGCGGTGGCGACCTTCAGCAGCTGACCGCCTGGACTGACGATGTCGCCGGAATCGTGGTCTTGAGCCAGGAACCGGCGCCAGGACGGCTCTCCCAGCACGAGGAACAGATCCGATAGATGCGCGCCGGAGGTCAGTGTTTCTCCGAAAAGCGCCCGGGCGCGGTCGTTGCTCAGCAAGACCTGACCGGCGGGATTGATGACGACGGTGGCGTCGGGCAGGCTGCGCAAGGCATCGGAGATGAAGCGGTCGAGGTCGCGCAACTGCTTCACGGCTCCGCGTAGAGCGGTTACCTGTTTCGCCACGACGTCGCCCTGCAGACGCAGGGGGGCGAGGGCGTTGATCGGGAGGGGCGACCCGTCGCGCTGAAAGGTTTCGACCTCGCTCTGCATATAGGCGGACGCGGCGGCGAGGCGGCGCCAACTCCAGAATGGATAGGCCAGGGCCAGCCCGGCGACAGCGGCGGCCGGAGGGACCCAAAGGTCGAGAGCGAGGAGGGCGAGCAGGCTGGACGCCAGCGCCAGGACGATCAGAGTCGCGCCCAGCACCATGTTGGCGAACGGACGCAAGACCAGGAAACCGCTGACCAGCAGACCCAGGGCCGCCAGCGAGAACGCCAGAACCCAGGGCGGCGACAGCGTGCGCGGACCGCCGCCTTCGAGCAAGGTTTGCAACAGCGCGGCCTGGATTTCGACGCCGGGGCTCAACTCGCCGTGCGGCGCCGAGGGGGTGGCGTAGCGGTCGCCCAGGCCAGGCGCCACAGCGCCGACGAGCACCAGCTTGCCCTTCAGGAAGTCGGCGGAGACTTCGCCGCGCAGAACGTCGACGAAGGAGAGGGTTCGAAACCGTCCCGGCGATCCGCCGTAGGCGACGGCTTCCGGGGCCGCGGCGATCAGGACGTCGTCGGCATGGGCGGCGGGCGGTAGGGGGACAGGAAGGCGCGTGGCGGCCAAGGGCAGGACCAGTTGCGGCCAGCTATGCTCGGCGGCCTGCATATAGAGGGGAAGGCGGCGAACCACGCCGTCGCTGTCCACGCTCAGATTGACATGGCCCAACCCCGCAGCGGCTCCCGTCAGGTGAGCGGCAGGGTCGACGACACGCCACGGCGCGCCGTTTTCGCCGGGGGCGTCGACCAGTCGCGGCAGGTAGATGTTTCCGGCGCGCGAGAGAGCGGCGGCGAGGGCTGGGTCGCCGACGGCGTCCGCCTCGGTAAACAGCACGTCATAGGCGACGGCGCGGGGTTGGGCCTGGCTCAGTCGGTCGATCAGTTCGGCGTGTGTGGTGCGTGGCCAGGGCCAGCGGCCCAGGGCCTGCAGGCTGCGGTCGTCGATGGCGATGATGACGATCGTCTCATCTGCGGGACGATCGTCAAGGCGGCTAAGGGCGTCATAGACGATGTAATTGGGCCTGTCGGCCGCCGAACTCAGCGCCAGCCAACCCGTGACCAGGCTTGTGACCATCGCCACCAGCAGCCATTCGATCAGGGCGCGACGGCCGGTGAGCCGGGCGTCGAACCAGCTTGCCCGCCGCCTCATCTATCAGCGTCCGACACGCAGTTGATGCGGTTCGGACCAGACCTGAAGCAGGCGGCCGAAGCGGTGGCGGGAACCCTGCACCCGCCAGGTGTAGACGCCTGGCGGCAGGTCGGTCAGGGTGAAGGCCTCATCCGTCAAACCGGGTTGATCAATCAGCGGCGGTCCCTGGCTCGAACCGTCCTGGTCTTCGCGCGAGAGCTGGAAGCGGAAGGTCGCCGCGCCCTCGCCTTCGGCCTCCCACCGGAAGCGGTAGAGGCGAAAACGATCGGTGGCGGTGAGGCCGGAGCTCAGGGCGCTGACGCCGTTGCGGGCCCGGATAAAGCTGTAGACGGTGTCGCGGCCTTCAATCTCGTCGTCCGACAAGGCGCTCAGGCGCACGAAATAGGCGCCGTCGGCCAGGCCGGGGAAGACCAGGCTGTTGTCGCCGGGCGCACTGTCGGTTTCCGCGAAAGCCTCAATCATGCCTGCGTCGGTCGCGAGGCGGGCCCGATAGCGCTGAGCGCCGGGCAGGGGGGCGACGCGCAAGCGCACATCCTGCGCGCTGTGGATCTGTGCGGGATCGATCAGTTCCGGCGCCGCCAACATGGGGACCAGACGAACGGCATCCACCGTCGTCGAGACGCCTTCCGAGGCTTGAGCGATGGTTTCGGCGGCGCCGTCGCCGGACGCGACATTGACCGAGCCCTCGATCACTTCGGTCGCGGCGCGATCCTTGTCGTCGTTGAAGGCGACGCGGAACTCGGTGCCGCGCACGGCCGAGACCGAGACGGGCGTGCTGACGACGAAGCCGCCGGGGCGTCGGCGCGGGGTGACGCTGGATTCGGCGCGCCCGGTCTCGACCGTCATCGCGTGATCGACGGCGCCGTTCAGGGCGTAGCGTCGCAGCCGCGACAGGCGCACCCGGCTGTTGGACGGTACGACGACGTGGCTGCCATCCGACAGGGCCAGGCGAACGAAGGCGTTGACCCCGGTGGCGAGCACGGAGCCTTCCGAAACGGTCTGCCCTTGCGTGGGCAGGCCGGACACGCCGCCCTGGGTCAGAGCTACGGCGCCCCGGAAGCTGGCGATGCGCGCATAGTCGGGATCGGCCCGCAGCAGGCTGAAGGGGATTTTCAAGCTTCGACCCACGGCCATTCGGCGGGGATCGGCTATGCGATTGTCGCGCTGGACCTGGCGGTAGTCTTCAGGGCGGTTCAGGTAGGCGGTCGCCAGATCGATCAGGGTGTCGCCGCGCTGAACGGCGTAGACGAGGCTTTCGGACGCGTGGGCAGGCCGAGACTGACGCTGGGCGAAGGCAGGGGAGGCGGTCAGTAGGGCCGTCGCCAGTCCGGCGACCATCACCCGGTGTCGCGTCATTCCGTCGTTTCTCCGATTTTCAGCGCCTCGTGCGGCGCCGTATCGGCCCCGGTGACGCGTTCCAATCGATAACCGTAGCTGTAAATGGGCGTCAGGCGGAAGCCCTTCTCGGGGCGCAGCTCCAGCTTGGTGCGGATGCGCGAGATATGCATGTCCAGCGAACGGCTGTTCAGATTGGGCTCGTTGCCCCAGACGGTCTCAAGAATATAGGTCCGCGACAGGGGCCGGTGCAGGTGGCGGAACAGCAGCAGGGCGAGGGAGAACTCCTTGGCCGTCAGCACCACGGTTTTGCCGTCACGCGTTACGGCGCTGGCCGACTCGTGGAAGACGACATCGCCATGGATTTCGGCGCCCGGGGTCGACGGCTGGGCGTAGGCGCGGCGCAGAAGGGCGTTGATCCGGGCCGCCAGCACCGTGGGCGACAAGGGTTTGGGCAGGTAATCGTCGGCGCCGGCGTTCAATCCGGCCACGATGTCTTCATCCTCGGCGCGGCTGGTGACCAGCAGCATCGGCGGCGGCGGTTTCAGGTTGGTGCGCGCCCAGGCCAGAACCTCCAGCCCCGAACGATCAGGCAGGTTCCAGTCCACGATTAGCAGATCGAAAGTGTCCTTGCGCAACGCCGAGATCAACGCCTGGGCGCGAGAGAAAAGCACGGGGCGATAGCCCGCCTCTTGCGCCACGCCGGAAATGGTTTCCAGTTGGACGGGGTCGTCATCGAGAACTGCGATTTTCATTTTACTTAGCGCTCCGGGAGGCCCCGATCATAACGCGCGGCGCCGATCCTGTGAGGCGTTGTGCGTGCGCCAATTGTAAAACCATGTAAGCGCGCGGACTTCCCGGCGAGTCTGTCGAACTCTTCCTGGCGTCTGTCGAGGGTGGATTTCAGGACCACAGATTGCCCAGGGGAGCCGCCCAAAGGCGGTCGCCGAACGGAACGACCTGGTCGTGGTCGTGGAGCACCAGCCCCTGAACGAAGCGGTCGCCGACCGCCTCCGCCAGTCTGCGGAGGCCTGTGAAGTCTTTTCCATCGACGGTGGCGGAGGCTTTGACCTCAATGCCCACGATCCGCCCGGCGCGGTCCTCGATCACGAGATCGACCTCCGCGCCGTCCTTGTCGCGATAATGGCTGAACGACAGCCGCTCGTCGCTCCAGTCCGCGATCTTGGCGAGCTCTGTGACGACGAAGGATTCAAGCAAGGCCCCGAAGGGCACGCGATCCCGGGCGATGGCGTCAGGCGTCAGACCTCGCAAGGCCGCGAGCAACCCCGTATCGACGAAATGAAGTTTGGGGGTCTTGGTCAGTCGTTTGAGCGCGTTGTTGTGCCAGGCGGGCAGGGTGCGGATGAGATAGAGCTGCTCGAAGATGCTGGTGTAGCTGGCGGTGGTCACGTGGTTCAGACCGATGGCGGCGCCCACTCCCGTGTGATTCACCAACTGGCCGGCGTGAACCGCCAGCGCACGCAGGAGCCGGGGCATGCGGTCTAGATTGTCGATCGCAGCGACATCGCGCACGTCGCGCTGGACGATGGCGTCCACATAGTTCAGCGCCCAGTCGTGCCGTCTCGCCCATGTCATTCGGGTGAGGGCCTCGGGATAGCCGCCCGCCAGCACGGCTTCGACGAGCGCCCCGCCGACCATGTCGGCGCCGCCCTGGGGCGCCGCGCCGTCAAAGGCCTGGGTGAGGAAGGCCGGCGCCAGGCCGCGCAGTTCGGCCTGTGCCAGCGGCAGGAGCCGCAAGGTCTCCATGCGACCGGCGAGGGAGTCGGCGATCCGGGGCAGGGTCATCAGATTGGCGGAGCCGGTAAGCAGGAAACGCCCTGGTGTCGGATCACGATCCACCACGGACTTGATGGCCAGCAAGAGATCAGGGGCCCTCTGGACCTCGTCGATGGTCGCTCTCTGAAGGCCCCGAACGAATCCGGTGGGATCGGAACGAGCGGCCGCGAGGGTCGTGGCGTCATCCAGCGTCAGGTAGGTTCGTCCCTGATCGGCCAACTGACGCGCGAGGGTGGTCTTGCCGGCCTGCCGGGGACCAGCGAGCATGACCACACGGGTGTCGGACAAGGCCTCCTCGACCCGTGAGGTCAGGTGTCTGGAATAGATCAACGGGACCTCCGGCTTTCAGTTCGTCTAACTGAAATCAATGTTGCGTCCAATTGAAATTTAAGCTCCGTCTATCGGAAGGCTGCGATCCGTCTCGACGAACTGTGGCCTAGTTGGCCAAACACGAACCGGTACAGAACGACCGGGTCGTTGGAGCCGGCGGCGTAGCGTTTGCGGTGGCGGGATCGGTGAGAGGCCGCGGGGCGGGGATACGAAGTGATATCCGGCGCACATCTGAAAGCGAGGGCTCGTCTTCAGCCGATGGGCTCCCGGCTCTGGATGACCAGCATCTCGACGTAGAGGCCGCAGTTGCAGTCCCGGGTGAGGCGTCGTGCGCTCCCCAGTTCAAGGCGGGAGAGGGAGTGAAGCGCGCTGACCGGTGCGGGCGGGGCGGCGGTTGCGCGGGGCGGGCGCATGGGCGGCCCTTTCTATGAGGGAGAAAGGGCGGACGGCGAGGCGTCGCCGTCCGCCCGGAGATCAGCCGGCGAGAACGCGGCTGTCGTTAGCCAGGAATTCGGTGAACTTGCCGCCGAGCTGATCCTGGGTCAGGGCGCGGGCGCTGCCGAAGCAGAGGCGAGTCAGGGACGTCATGGGACTTCTCCTTGTCAAAGGCCGCGGGTCGCGGCGAGACAAGGGAGCGCCCGGGGAGGGGGGATACGAAGCGATATCCGACGCATATCTGCGAAGGGGGGCCGTCAGCCGCGCGGGCGACCCTGGTCGGCGATCCGCGCCTGCAGGTCGCGGTTGGCGCGCGCCCGGGCGGCTAGAGTCTCGAACATGGGGGTGAGGATTTCGAGGGCGTCGCGCGCCGTCAGGAAGGCGAGGTCCGGGCCCAGGTCCTGGGCGAGGTCCTCCAGGCCGTTGGTCATGATGGTCACCATCTGGTTTCGCGCGCAGTGCACGGCGAACTCCGGCGCGCCGATGGCGACGGCGACGAAGATGGCGTGGGGGTCGCTGTTGGTGACGCGCGCGAAGCGGAAGACATAGTCGCGGTTCGGTCGGGTTTCGCCCGCCTCGAAACGCTCGTAGGCGCGCGGACTGAGGTTCATCAGGCCGGCGGTCTCGGCCGAGGTTAGGTTCCTCAGCCTGCGGATTCCCTTGAGCGCGGCGGAGAAACGGGCCCGGCCGTCGATGCGCGCAGGAGGCGGCTCCTTCATCATGCGCCCTTTCCTTCAAGCTTGAGCTTGGCAACCCGAGGGTGTGGGGTGCAACCGCTTTCGGCATGAATCCGTCGGAAACAGGCGGATGGGGCGTCGAAAAACGGCGGGGCGGCCGCCCTCTTGCGGCGGATCCGGCGCTGGCGGGTTGTGCGACAATGCGGGGATCGTCCGTATGGGGAGGATGTCGTATGTCCGGCGGGGGCGAGCGCGTGATCCGTACCCGAGATCCTTTTCAGCAGGCCCTGGAGGCCCTTCGCCTGGGGCTGACGCTGGGCCGTTTCGTCGCCGGCCGCCCCATCGTCATCGCGGACGAGGCGCGCGGCCTGGGCCTGTCGACCACGCCGGTGCGCGAAGCTCTCTGCTGGCTGGGCGGCGAGGGGCTGGTCGAGCGCGGCGGCGCGGGCGGCTTCTTCGCGCCGCGGCTGGAGCCGGCCCTGATCGCCCGCCAGTACGCCATGCGCCGGCTCTGCCTGCTGCAGACCGAGGGGCCGCCCATTGCGGCGCCCCCGGAGGGCCTGATCGCCGGGGGGACAGCCGCCGATCGTCTGCTGGCGACCTGGCGATGGCGAGTCCGCGCTCTGGGGGATGCTTCCCTGCACGCCGTCTTCGAGGCCGTGCAAGGCCGTCTTGTCCGCTTTGCGGCGGCCGAAGCCCGGCTCTTTCCGGATGTGGAGGCGGAGGCCGAAGCCTTGCTGGCCCTGCCGGCGGGGGCCTCCGCGGCGGCCATCGAGACCTATCATGAGCGTCGTATCCTGGCCGCGCCCATGCTGGCCTTGAGCGCGGAGAGCGACAGCGCCCCCGAGGCAGGGACATGACCTGGCGGGCGGCCTTCCTCCTTCTGGGGCTGGCGGCGGGCCTCCAGGGCGCGACCCAGTATTTCGCCTGGCTCTACCGGTTCGACGCCGCCCTGGGGTCTGGCCTAGGATCTCTTTGGGGGCTTGGGCCGGACGTCGTCCTCTACCCGCCCTGGTCGATCCTGGTCTGGGCCAAGCGGCATGCGGCGGAGGCCGGCCCCGCCCTGTCCAGGGCGGGATGGCTTGTTCTTCTCGGCCTGGCAGGCGGTCTGCTACTGGCCACGAGACCGGCGAAGCGGCCGGCGCGGCGACGAGGGTGGGGCGGCCTGGCGGAGGCGAGGCGCGCCGGCCTGCTGAACGGGCGGGGCGTGGTGGTGGGAAGCCTGCACGGCCACCTCCTCACCAGCGACGACCTGCGTCCGACCCTGGTGACCGGAGGCACTCGCAGCGGCAAGGGGCGGAGGCGGCCGTGATCGAGGCCCCGGCGGAGGTCGAGGTCGGGATTGAAGCCGGGGTCGAGGCCGAGACCTCGACGGCGCGACCCTGGCGGGCCTCGTCCGCCGCGCCAGTCGGCCGTCCGGCGGTCGCCGGAGAGGGGGCGACGGCTGTCGCGGCCGCGAACCTCGCGGCGCGCACCCGGTCCGAGGCCGACCGTTTCGTCGGCGGGGCCCAAGTCTTTGAGCGGCGGCCGGGCCGGGTCTATGAGGTCTGGACGGCGACGGCGGCCGGCAGATGACCGGCTACCGCCAGGCGAACGGCATGCTGGTCATGGACGGCCTTCTCGACCGCGCCGAGCTGCGCATGGAGGGGCAGGCCAGAGGCGTAAAGGTGGAGCGACTGGCGGAGGACCGGCCATGACGCATTTCGACCAACCAGGTCCGGCCTCCGCCGCTGGCGACCCCGCAGTCGGGGCCAAGCAGCCCGCTGCGGGGCTGGACGGCCGGGCGCCCCGGCCGCGCGCGGTGCGTCTGAGGGCGGGCGCGGTCCGGATCGTCGTCGGCGGGGCGGCCCTGGTCCTGTCCGGCGCCCTGGCCTGGGCCTTTGTGGTCCAGCCCGAACTCCGCGAGGCGGAGCGGACACGACAGCGGGCGGAGGCGGGAGAGCAACCGAGGGGGGACGTGCGGCCCGCCGAGGCCGTAGCGGCCCAGCCCGCCACCTATGACCGCCTGCCTGAGCCGCGGTCAGCCGGGGATCGCCAGGTCGTTGCTGAGAATGAGGCGCGCGCCGCGCCGACCAACAGGGCCAGTGCGCGACCGTCTGCGGACCAGGGTCGGTCGGGTCGGGGCGAGGCGCGTCTCGCGGCGGCCCGCTCCGATCTCTTCTTCGCCTCTGCCGGTCGGGCAGGGCCTCCGGCGTCACTGTCGGTCGTCGACGCGCCGTCGCCAGCGGATCGCAGCGGGCTCGTCTCGCCAGCCTCGCCCTTCGAGCTTAAGGCGGGCGATGTCATTCCGGCCCTTCTCCTGACGGCCGTGGACACCAGCCGACCGGGACCGGTCACGGCGGTCGTGACCCGCGATCTGTTCGACACGGTGGCCGGACGTCA
>Ga0265296_1005596_pt1 | contig 10215 bp, 9 predicted proteins | sample MunlanPumphouse1_FD_189073 | JGI IMG/M metagenome (GOLD analysis project Ga0265296, IMG submission 189073) | Groundwater microbial communities from a municipal landfill in Southern Ontario, Canada - Pumphouse #1 | ecosystem: Environmental > Aquatic > Deep subsurface > Groundwater | place: Canada...
GCGAAGACCGCAACGCCATTGTCGGCGACGGCCTTGGCGATCAGCGCGAGCACGCCAAAGGGGGTCATTTCCATGACGATCCGGACCAGGTGGAACAGCACCTGCCCCGCCGATTGCAGCAAGTTCGCCATCGGGCGCCCCTGCTCGCCCGCCAGAATGACGCCGAAGCCGAACAGCATCGAAAAGAAGATGATCGCCAGCATGTCGCCATCGACCAGCGCTTGGACGATATTGACCGGAATAATGCCAACCAGCTGATCGTGCAGCGACTTGGCCTCGCCCAGGGCATGCGGAACGGCATTGCCCAGGGCCGCGCCCGCGCCCGGCTCGATGAACAGCCCGACCCCGATGCCAATCGACACCGCGCAGAAGGTGGTGAAGGCGAACAGCCCGATCGTGCGTGCGCCGACCGAGCCGAGCTTGCGCGGATCGGCGAGCGCAGTGACCCCCGACGCGATGCTGATGAAGACGATCGGGACGACCAGCATCCGGATCAGGCGGACGAACAATTCGCCGATGACGGCGATGGCGGATGCCGCCGCGGGCCAGAACAGGCCGAGCAGCACGCCGATCACCATCGCCCCCAGAACGCGCTGCCACAGCGGAATTGCAAACCAGCCGCGAAGAAAAACTGTCATCGGCCCTTTTGCCCCGTTCGTGTCAAATCCCGCCCCAAAAACCGGGCTGCGGCGGCGACAGCACGCCCATCGCGCCGCTCACCCCACCGGCGCGATCCTCGGCAAGCCAGAGCGGTCCGTCAAGATCGGCGAAGGCACTGTTCGCGGCAATCGCCCACGCGGGGGCGATCGACAGCGAGGAACAGATCATGCAACCGGTCATGACGCCCAGCCCGCGCTCGCGCGCAGCCTCCGCCAGTTCGAGCGCCGCGGTCAACCCGCCCGTCTTGTCGAGCTTGATGTTCACGACCCCATAGCCATCGGGCAAGGCGCCCAGATCGGCGGCGACATGCACCGATTCATCGGCAGCAATCGGGATCGCCGAGCGGAAACCGATCAAACCACCGTCGGCATCGGCGGGCAGCGGCTGTTCGAGCAGGTCGATCCGCAGGTCGGTCATCAGCCCCTGCAGGCTGCGAACCTCGTCGATCGTCCAGCTTTCGTTGGGATCGACGATCATCTTCGGTTTCGGGGCCGCAGCGCGGACGGCGGCGAGCAATGTGGCGGGGTCGCCGCGGTCGACCTTGACCTTCAGCAGCGGCGCGTCGGCGAGCGCGGCGGCGGCGCGCGCCATATTTTCGGGGGTGTCGAGGCTGATCGTCATCGCGGTGACAATCGGGCGGAGCGGGCGATCGAGACCGAGCGCTGCGGACAGATCGCTCCCCGCAAGTTGCAGTTCGAGATCCCACAGCGCGCAATCGACCGCATTGCGCGCCGCAGATGCGGGCATGCTTTCGAGCAGTTTCTGTCGGTCCAGCCCCTGTTCGATCATGCCGCGCATTGTCTCGATGGCGGCAATCGCGCTGGCGACGCTCTCGCCATAGCGCGGATAAGGGACGCCTTCGCCGCGACCGGTCATGCCGTCCTGACCGATGGTGACGGTGACGACCTCGGCGGCGGTCTTGACCCCGCGCGAGATACGAAATGGGGCGTGCAGCGGGAACGTCTCGGCGAAGACGGTCAGGGTGCGGGGCATGGCCGGTCGATCAGGCGGTTGCGGCGACGGCAGGCGAATGGGCGGCGGCGCCCAGCAACCGGTCGAGAATTGTTTCGACCCCGAAACGATAGGGGTCGCTGGCCGGCAGGCCGAATTTGGCTTCGGTCGCGGCGCACAGCGCGCGCGCCTCATCCTCGGCCATCGCCGACGTGTTGAGCGCGATGCCTACGAAGCGCGCATCGGCGTTGGTTAGCCGCGCGGCGCGCAGATTGGCATCAATGCAGTCGGCGATACCCGGCAACTGGTAATGCGGCAGACCGCGCATATGAGGGCGCGCCGGATCGTGACAGAGCACAAGCGCGTCGGGCTGCGCGCCGTGGATCAGGCCCATCGACACCCCGGCGAACGAGGGATGATAGAGCGAACCCTGCCCCTCGATCAGATCCCAGCCACCGTCGCCGCGCGCGGGCGAAACCTGTTCGATCGCGCCCGAAATGAAGTCGGCGATCACGGCATCGAGAGGCACGCCGTCGCCCGCGATCAGGATGCCAGTCTGGCCGGTGGCGCGGAAATCGGCGGCGACACCGCGCTTTTCGAGCGCGCTGGCGAGGCACAGCGTCGTGTACATCTTGCCGACCGAACAATCGGTGCCGACGGTCAGCAACCGATTGCCGGCGCGCGGTTTGCCATTGCCGATGGGAATGTCGGGCCGCGGATCGCGCACATCGTGCAACTTGCTGCCGAGCCGAGCCGCGGCCTCGACCAGCCGCGGCTCGGCGTTCAACCGGTGGTGCAGCCCCGACGCGATATCGAGCCCGGCCTCCATCGCGGCGAGCGCATCGACGATCAGATCCTCGCCCAACTTGCCGCCCGCATTGGCAATGCCGAGCACCAAAGTCCGCGCCCCCGCTGCGCGCGCCGCGGCGAAATCCATTCGCGGCAGGTCCAGCGTCAGCGGACAATCATCGTGGCGATACTCGCCGATGCAGATGTCGGGGCGGAACACGGCAAGACCGCGCGAGGTCTTGATGTCGGCGGGGTCGTTGGAATGGCCGAGGTAGAGAAGATAGGGTGTGTCGATCATGGCTCAGAGCAACCTGCGGGACGATGAAGGGAGCAACTCTACCTCCACCCGTCGCAATGCCCAATATCCTGCGCCTCATATCCTATAGCCTGATGCTATAATCCTTCGATCACCGTGGCGAGCTCTTCAAGGAACGCCGATGCCGTTTTTGAGGGCGGGCGGTTCTGCAAATAGACCGCGTTGATGTCGAATGTGATCGCCGGTTGCAGTGGGCGGCTGGCCAGTCCGGGCGACAACTCTGCATGGGCCGTGAAATTATCGACGATCGCCATGCCGACCCCAGCGCTGACCAGCGCCGCAGCCACATAATAGGTGCGCGCCGACACCACCTCGTTCAGCTCGACCTCGAGCCGGCTGAGTTCGCTCGACAGCATGCGTCCGATCGGGCCGCCCTGCACCGGGCTGATGAATTTATGCCCGCGCAGCTCGTCCAGATGCAGGCGCGGCGGCGCGCCCGGCATATCCTCCTCGCGGTATATCACCACCAGCTCGCCTTCGCCGATCACCTGATGCGCGACGGGCGCCGACAACGGCACTTCGAAACTGATCGCGATGTCGGTTTCATGTTCGTAGAGCTTGCGCACCATTTCGTCGTGGTGGAGCGTCTGCAGATCGAACATGATATCCTCATGATCGGCCAAAAAACGCGCCACCGCAGCCGGAATCGCGCCGAGGCCGAGCGAAGGCAGCGCCGAAATACGCAACAACCCGCCGCGCCCGTGGCGCAGATTCTGGCAGGCCTGGCGCAGCGACCGCACCCGGTCCTGAATGTCGGACACTTCGGCAAATAGCGTGTGCGCGTCCTGCGTCGGGATCAGCCGCCCCTTGGCGCGCTCGAACAGGGTCAGCCCGATCGAGCGTTCGGCGTGGCGCAGTACCTTGGTCACCGACGGCTGCGACACGTTGAGCGCGCGTGCGGCGGCGCTGACCGTCCCGTGCAGGAACACCGCGTGAAAGATTTCGATCTGGCGCAAGTTCATTCGGCTTTTGTCCCAAGCGGCGGAATTCTGACCGCGAACGGCCACAAGTCGCCGCCTTATGCCATTGGGTTATAGGGGCTGCAACTCCCCCCTCTGGACGCGGGGTTGCCGTTCGGGACATCTTGCGCCCCGGAAAAGCCGACCGGCGGCGGGTGCGCCCTGCGCTTCGCCATCGTTCGCACGGAAGGATTATGCCAATGTCGCCTGTCTCGTTCCCGGTCCGCCGGACCATTGGCGCGCTAGCGGCGGCGGCAACACTGCTCAGCGGCGCAGGCGCCATGGCGCGCGCGGACGAAGCGGTCGACGTGATCATCCGCGGCGGCACAATCTATGACGGCGGCACCGGGCAGCCGTTCGTCGGCGATGTCGCGATCCGCGGTGACCGGATCGTCGCCGTCGGCAGCGTCGGCCGCTACACTGCAGCGCGCGTCATCGACGCCAAAGGAATGATCGTCGCACCCGGCTTTATCGATCCGCACACCCACGCCGACAGCTTCCTGCGGTCGCCCGACAAGGCGGTGCGCGTCAACGCCGCCTGGCTGCACCAAGGGGTCAGCACAGTGATGATTGGGGTCGATGGCAATGGGACGCCCGACGTCGCAGCGGACAGTGGCAAGCTGGCGGCATCGGGCATCGGTACCAATATCGTGCCGTTCGTCGGATTCGGCCCGGTGCGGCAGCGGGTACTGGGTCAGGATGCGCGTGCGCCGACCGCGGTCGAGCTTGACGCGATGAAGGCGCTGGTGGCCAAGGGCATGTGCGAGGGCGCGGTCGGGCTGTCGACCGGGCTTTTCTATGCCCCGCAAAGTTTCGCCAGCACCGACGAGGTCGTCGCAGTCGCGCGCGAGGCGGCGATCCGCGGCGGGCTGTACGACACCCACCAGCGCGACGAATCGAGCTACAGCATCGGCCTGCTCGGGTCGGTCGAGGAGGCGATCGCGATCGGCAAGCAGGCTGGAATGCCGGTGCATTTCGCGCATCTCAAAGCGCTGGGCGTCGATGTTCATGGCCAAGCGGGGGCGGTGATCGCCGCGATCGATGCGGCGCGCAAAGTGGGCATCGACGTGACCGCCGATCAATATCCCTGGCTAGCATCGGGATCGAACCTCGACGCATCGCTGCTGCCGCGCTGGGCGGTCGATGGCGGCGGCGCGGCGTTGCTGAAGCGGCTGGACGATCCCGCCGCGCTGGCGCGGATTCGCAGCGAGATGCAGGACAATCTTCGGCGCCGCGGCGGGGCGAGCGCGCTGCTGCTGATCGCCGAGGGTTTTCCGTGGTCCGGAAAGACGCTGGCCGAGGTCGCGGACGAGTGGAAGCTCGACAGCCGCGACGCGGCGCTGCGGATCATCCGCGAGAGCATCGAGGCAAAGATCCGCGGGCAGACGGGCGGCGGCACCGCGGTCGCATCGTTCAACATGGCACAGGCCGACGTCGACCTTTTGATGCAGCAGCCGTGGATGGTCACATCGTCCGACGGGTCGGACGGCCACCCGCGGATGTTCGCGACCTTTCCCGAAAAATATGTCCGCTATGTCCGCGAACGCAAGGTCATCAGCCTGCCGACCTTCATCCGCCAATCGACGGGACGCACCGCCGACATCTACAAGCTCGACCAACGCGGCTATCTGCGTCCGGGCTATTTCGCCGACGTCGTCGTCCTTGACCCCGCCGGATATGCACCGCGAGCGGATTATGTCCGCCCGCGCGAGTTGAGCGTCGGGGTCAAAAAATTGTTCGTCAACGGCGCTTTGGCGGTCGATGACAGCCGAGCAACCGGAAACGCGGCGGGCCGCGCGCTGCTGCGCCCCACCCCGACCGCCTGCACCGCGTCGCTGTGACGGGAACGCGCGGATAACTAAAGTCACGAAAAATGGTCTGAATTTCGGTGGAGGCCCGAGCCGGAATCGAACCGGCGTGCACGGATTTGCAATCTTCATTTAGCCGACGGAAAACCGCCCTTTTCTGGCAATTTGTCGCATCCATGTTGCGCCGGTGCACGTGAACTGCGGCTATGCCGCGCCGAAAACGCCCGCTTTCATTGCCGCAACGACCTCCGCGTCATCCTCTAATTCGTCGAATAAATGCCCGTATGTATCGAACGTGATCTGGATCGAACTATGACCCCTCCAGGCCGACACGCGCTTGGCGTTGACGCGCTGGGCAATCCACAGGGATGCAGCCGCGTGGCGAAAGTTGTGAAGGCTATACGGACCCTCGATCACCACCTGGCCATCCTTATCCAGCTGCTCTTCGCCGTCCTTAAACTTTGGGCGGCAGACGCCCGCGGCAATCTGGACCTTCTCCTGAAAAAACAGGGCAAAATTGTTGTGGAAGATCGGGTTCCCCTTCTCGCTCGGGAAAGCGAGATCGCCGTCGGACTTCGGACATTGCAACTTCCATTTCTTGAGCGTCTGAATGACCTTCGGGCCGACGGGAATGGTGCGGTGACCGGCGGCCGACTTGGGCGGGCCGACGACGTTTTGGGCATCTGCCCGCCTATCGACTGTGATCAACCCGCCCTTCAGATCGATGTTTGATCATTGCAGCGCGCGAACCTCAGAAGCGCGCAGGCCCGCAAAAAGCAGCACCATCATCAACGGGTGATCCATTAGGCGAGCCTTTTCCGCCGCGGCGAGCATCATCCTCATATGCTCTTTCGACGGCGGCACGATCTTTTGCTTGTCGCGGCTCGATCGCTTCAGCTCGACGTCTTCGGCCACGTTCTGCGCGACGTGGCCCTTGCGCTGGGCTTCCTTTCACCAGTGAGGACAGCGAGCCGAGGATCTTGCGCGCCATCGCCCGCGATCGGCCGCTATCGAGAAGCTGGTCGCGATAATCCTCGACCATGGGCTTGGTCAGCTGGTTCAATCGCCTGGCGCCGAGGAACGGGTTTATGTGCAAGCGCAGATGCTGCTCGTACATCGTGATCGTCGAGCGCTTCAAGTTTTCGCGCGCGCCCCGAGCCAGCCAGTTTTCGTCCGCTTTGCTGATCGTGATGCTGACGCCGTCGGAGGTATGGACGCCCTGGCTGACCTCATAGGCTGCCTTTGTGGCGAAGGCGTCCGCATCGCGCTTTTTTGGCGAATTGCTTGCTGCGGCGCTTTGCCCAGGAAGTCGGCCACGCTGATCGGGCAAGCCAGTTTCGCCGGCGCTTCCATTCCTTTGGTTCGGGTGCTGGCAGGGGAGCCTCGACCTGGTTAGTCGAGGCCAACTGGCGGCCGCTCGTGCCATCGTGGGCGAGCGGCCGTCCTTTTCCCCACAGCGAACCCCCGTGCTCCACCAGCAAATGGCGGCAATTCGGCTCGGGCAAACTGACGGTCAGACATTATTGGACTGATCGCCAACTTTTCGTCAGTCGCACCAGTGGACCTTTATGGACAAAAGAGGCCACCACTGCGCATCGACGAAGATATTATTGGAGGACCAAGGCTTCGCGAAAGCCTTCACAGCGCTCAACATAGCCCTTCGACACTAGTTTGCGCCGTTTCGACGAACGCAAGGCGCCACCTATCATACCGATACCCAGCAGCATCATCGCCCAAGTTGCAGGCTCCGGGACCGCCGAGGCAATAAGGTTTGCAGTCTGGAAGTCGGAACGCGCTGCTCCGTTTCCGAGAACCAACGTAGAAAACTTCATCTGGCCTGCACCAACGAAGTTGCTGGAGTTGCCACTCCACTTCAACGTCGACCCAACCGAGGCTGGCTGCCAGCCAGGAAGCGTAACGGAGTTCGCTCCATACGATACCGTTGGGCCGTTGTGCCCGCCGCTGCTGAAATCGAGTGTTGCCGCCGGATCAGATGAAAAGAAATTGGAGAAATCAGCAAGCGGTGATGGGACACCACTGGAATCCCCAAAAATGATCCAGTCCCATTGTTGGCCAGGAACCCAGCTCGAGTCTTGATTGTCTAGCCGAAGCGTAAAGTCATACTTAAAAAGGGGGCCGGACGTGGGGGTGACAGTGTAGTCCATAACCAATGAGGCTGCCGAGGCTGGAGTAGCGATTATCGCCATCGCGACCATCGTGCTGCTGATAAACCTTCTTAACAAATTCATTCTCCCTCACCTTTTGGTAACCCGCTAATTAACCACGCACGACCGCATGCCAAGCGCCGCATAGTTTAGGTCTGTCCCAGAATGGCGCATTGCCCTTGGACGCAGCAACACCTTCGACGAGCCGCGTGGACACTGATCCGATGGTATTGCGCGCCTATCGGGCGGCATGGGCTACGAGCCGACCCGAATTCGACTGATGTGAGCCGACAAACTAGAAGTTCAAATTGTGCCGAACGCCGAAAACCGGGGCTGATGCGAATTTCGTGGTTCCACAGCGCATATGAGATCGAAAAGCGGTAGGTAGGACCCGCGATTTTTCCCACGTTTTCCGCCACTTTTCGATTGTAGGTCGCGCTCGATATCGTCATCTTTGCAGCTAATCCGATGACTGCTCACCTTCGCCTTGTCCGCTCCAAAGCGCGCCCCGTCGAACTCTGCCAGCTGGCAGGCCGATGGGCCGGTGTTATGCCCGATGCGGCTGGCGCGATGGTCGAGCGCAAGCATGACGGGTTCCGCTGCCTATTCTTCCGCGGGCTAGATGGGCAGTCTGGCATGTCGACGCGCAACGGCATGCCGATGCTAGGCGTGAGCCATATCGTCGAGCGCTTGATCGAAGTCGAAGCCGCCATGGGCGCCCCGCATATGATCGACGGCGAACTCGTGGTCGACGGAACGCTTACCGCGACGAAGGCCCACTATGATCGCGGCTGGCGTCTTGGCGATGCCGGCGTCTTCCAGGCCTTCGACGCTGTACCCTTCGACGATTGGCAGGCTGGGCGGTGCGACACACCCCTGCTCGAGCGCAAAGCCGCACTGGCGCGCGCGATCGCCGCCACGGCGCCCGATGCTTCGGCTTGGGAGTGGCGCGCGGGCACCCGAGGCGCAGGCCATGGGATCGACCCTGTCGCGCTGGTGTCGGACAGCTGGGCGTTCAGTGCTGCCGACGTCGAGGGCGAAGCGCAACGAGGCTGGGCTGCGGGTCACGAACGCGTCATGGTCAAGCGCGCCGATGCCCCATATGTTCGCGGTCGGTCCGATGCATGGCTTAAGCTGAAGCGGCCCGGCATCGACTGAAAGACTGATAGAAACTATCAATCATTCCGCCCGAACAGAGTGGCTGTCTCGATTTTCGATTTGGCGATTTCCGGGAGCTTTCGCACCCTGCCGTGAATGAGCGATCAATTCGACTGTTCACTTCGCGCATGGATCAAACGGTAAACCTCGGAGCCCAACACGGTGGGCGTTGCCAGTTCTTGCCCCTGCAATCCCTTGATCTTCGAGACCAAGTCCATGGCTTCGAGTTCTATTGCGATAGCGTCCCATGCGCCGACCCAGTCCTCGTCCGTTGCCACTTCGGTGAGCTTCTGCCTTTGAGCTTCCGATAATGCTTGTTCAGCCGTCTGGGCAGTGGGCAGCTCCCGCGCAGCTTTTGCTGAGCTATTCGGATCGAAACCGCTGACGATGCTTTCAGCGCTGACCATCATGCTCATGAATTTGGCGTCGGTCGGCAATTCGACCCGCGCTCCTCCTTGAATGCGCTCCGCAAGTGCTGGGGCTCGAACGAGGAAGTTCGCCGCAAACTCCCGGTCTATTGAAGCCGCATGTCTGATCGCAGCCTCGTAAATGCCGCGGAACATCTGCACGAACTCGACATTTTGCCCGCCGATTGCTGCCGCAGCCTTCAGCACTTCCTCGTCAGTTGGATATGCTCCGAAATGTCAATCGGCGTGCAAACGGGACCCCCTATCGGCGCGCAAAAGGGACCCCCTTTCACGATGGCGCAAGGTTGATCGGACACGCGCCTTTGCGCTGCGCGCGGCGTAGGGAGGGCGGAGCCCGACCGGAGGCGCGCGCAGCGCAAAGCATCTTTTAATCGGAGGTCGGTGGGGGCGATCAGCTGCGGTTTTTGAAGCGCCAGCTGTCATTGCCGGTCTCGACGATGTCGCAATGGTGGGTGACGCGATCAAGGAGCGCGGTGGTCATCTTGGGATCGCCGAACACGGTGGGCCATTCGCCGAACGCGAGGTTGGTGGTGATGATGACGCTGGTCTGCTCGTAGAGCTTGCTGATCAGGTGGAACAGCAACTGGCCGCCCGAGCGGGCGAACGGCAGATATCCCAGTTCGTCGAGCACGATCAGGTCGAGGCGGGATAGCTGGGCGGCGAGAGCGCCGCTCTTGCCGATCCTGGCCTCCTCTTCGAGGCGGGTCACCAGATCGACGGTGTTGAAGTAGCGGCCTCGCGCACCCGAGCGAACGACATTGGCGGCGATGGCGATGGCCAGGTGGGTTTTGCCGGTGCCCGTGCCGCCGACCAGGACGATGTTGCGCCGAGCGGGCAGGAACGCGCCACTGTGCAGCGAACGCACCAGCCCCTCGTTGATCGGCGTGCCCTCGAACCGGAACGCATCGATATCCTTCACGACCGGCAGCCGGGCGGCCGCCATCCGGTATCGGATCGAGGCAGCATGGCGATGTGTTGCTT
>Ga0265296_1005597_pt1 | contig 10213 bp, 9 predicted proteins | sample MunlanPumphouse1_FD_189073 | JGI IMG/M metagenome (GOLD analysis project Ga0265296, IMG submission 189073) | Groundwater microbial communities from a municipal landfill in Southern Ontario, Canada - Pumphouse #1 | ecosystem: Environmental > Aquatic > Deep subsurface > Groundwater | place: Canada...
GACGCGCGCACGACGCTCGTCGGCTGCTCGTCCGGCGGGGTGGAGGGGACCACGGCCGTCGGCTGCTCGTCCGGCCGGGCCGAACGGACCACCGCGGTCGGTTGCTCGTCGCGACGCGGACCGACGACCATCGTCGCCGGGTCGACGTCGGGGTAGCGATCCGGCGGGACCGGTCCGGGCTCGCCGGGCACCGCGTTGCGCGGACCGTGACGGCGCAGGTCGAACCCGGCGGCGAACAGCACGCCGACCGCGAGCAGCGAGACGAAGATCCCCCAGTTGAGGCCGATCAGCGTGTGCTCCTGCGCGGTGCTCTCGCCGTGCGGACGGGCGAACAGGCGGTAGACGATCAGCAGGCCCATCCACGCGCCCGCCGCGCAGACGAGGGTGCCGTCGGCGTAGGGCAGCGCGAACCGCCGCCCCGTGGCGCGTCCCCAGAGCATCGCCAGCACGCCGGCCAGCACCACCAGCAGCCCGGCCTCGATGAACGACATCCCGGCGAGCCCGCTGATCGATCCTCCCGAGCGCACGATCGACCCCGGAGCGTTCTGCGTGACGGTCTCCTGCGAGTACCACGGCAGCGCGAGGGTGAGCAGCACCAGCGCGGCCGCGGCGACGACGCGGCGCTGGCGGTGGTCGAGGGTGCCCCAGGCCGTCCGCAGACCGGGGCGGGAGGGCGGCGGGGCGGAGGCGGTGGTGCTCGACACGGGCGGTCTACGTGACGGGGATGTCTTCGATGTCGGACCCGCCCGAGGAGCTCGGAGACGGGTCCTGGCGGTCGGTCGTCATCCGCTCGACCGCCCAGACGATGATCGCACGGGCGAGCAGCAGCAGCTGGCGGATCAGGTCGTTGAGGTTGGCCAGCAGCTCCTCGGGGACCAGTTCGCGCAGCGCCGTGATCAGCTCGGCCAGGGCACGGGCGTCGTGCGCGCGGTCCTGGCGGTCCTCGGGGGTCGCCCAGCCGCGCAGCGGCACGCCCGACGCGGCGGCGTCGCGGGCGCCGTCGGTCTCGCGGTGCAGCCGCTCGGCCGCCTGCTTCGCGTCCTGGATCCGGGCGCGGAGCTCGGCGAACGGGTCGTCGGTGGCGGGCTCGTCGGTCATCGGGCTTCGGTCGGGGCCGGTGCCTGCAGGGTGATCCGCAGGACACCGCCGTCCACGGTCGCTGCGGTGGGACGATAGTCGGCCACGGCGGGCGGCAACAGCACGGTCCGGCGACGGCCGGCGACGTCGACGATCAGCTCCGCGCCCGAGCGCCGCAGGCGGACGTCCTCGCGATCGGCGAAGGGCACGGCGATCCGCAGCTCGGCGTGGTCGCCGTCGACGACGAACTCGCGTGCGTTGCCGACGTAGAGCCGGTCCGACACGGGCGCGTGGGGGTAGAGGGTCGCGCCGAGCCGGTCCAGCGCCTCCGCGCCGACGACCTCGTGGTCGAAGTACGGCGCCCGCAGGATCGGCAGCGGGGCGAAGGCGTCGCCGATCTCGGCCATCCGTGCCTGCTGCCGCTCGCGCCAGGCGGCGAAGTACGCCCCGACGTCGTCGGGGAACAGCCGGTTGACGACGACGGCATCGGTCGCGACCCCGTAGAGCGCGAGGGCGGTGAAGGTCCGCCGCGTCTCCTCGATCACGACCTGGTCGGCGGTCGCGACCAGCCGGATGCTGACGTGCTCGTGGTCGACCAGCAGCGCGCGGATCGCCAGCAGGCTCTCCATCAGCCGGTGGATCTCGGCGGTCACGTCGCCGTCGGGCAGGCTGACGCCGAGCAGCGCGCGGGCGAGCGGCCGGGCGGCGCCGAGCAGCTCGTCCTCGCGGGGCGTGATCCGCTGGAGCCACCAGTGGGCGATGTCCGGGAACGAGAGCAGCCGTAGGGTCTCCCCGCTCGGGGCGCAGTCGACGACGATCGTGTCGTAGTCGTCGCTGCGCTGGAGCGCGACCAGCCGGAGCAGGCTGAGCAGCTCCTCGAGCCCGGGCGGGACGGTCAGCTCGTCGGCCGAGACCCGGTCGACCCCACGGGCCACCAGGCTGCGGGTCGCCCAGGCCCGCACCGCGCCCCAGTGGCGGGTCAGCTCGGCCCGACCGTCGATCTGGAGCGCGTCGAGCCCGTCGGCGACCGGGGTCGGCTCGTCGCCGACCGCGATGTCGAGCACGTCGCCGAGGCTGTGCGCCGCGTCGGTCGAGACGACCAGCGTCCGCCGGCCCTCCTGGGCGGCACGGCGGGCCGACGCCGCCGCGACCGAGGTCTTGCCGACGCCGCCCTTGCCGGTGAACAGGATGATCCGCGCGGGCATGGGGCGGGATCCTATGGCGTGTCCCGCGCTACGGCCGAAGCAGCGCCGGGTCGCCGAGGGTGGCGGCCGGATCATCGGCCGGGACCGCGCTCCGGCCCGTCGGGGTCGCGGCGCGGCTCGTGGCCCGCGCGTTGCTGCGGCCCGGACCGTTCGGCGTGCGCTGCAGGTCCAGGGTGAACCGCTCGGCCGTCTGGCAGTAGATCGTCGGGTCGGCCGGGGCCTGGAGCCCGGCGACGGGCTGACCGGTGATGAACAGCTCGGCGTCGGCGGTCAACGACCGGCAGAGGCCGCGCAGCAGATCCCGCGAGAGCGTGTGGTAGCTCGGGGTCTCGGGAGCCCCACCGATGCTGTAGGTCGCCCAGTTCGCCGTCACGTACTCGGGCAGCTCGACCCGCAGCTGGCTCTCGGCGCGCAGGTAGGCGCTGTGGGCCTGGGGGTCCTGGGTCAGCCGCGCGATCTCGTGCAGCCCCGAGACGGCCTGCGCGAAGGCGTTCATCACGCGCATCCGGGTGTAGGTGTAGAGCAGGATGTGGTCGCCCGCGGGCATCTTCAGCCGGGCTCCCGACGTCGGCTCGCGACGCAGCAGCGCCATCGCCTTCAGGCCGGTCTCCTGGAAGCTCGGGTCACCGAGCTTCGCGCTCGTCCGGACCAGCGACTGGATCCCGGTCACCTGGGCCATCCCGGAGGACCACGGCGGCGCGCCGCCGCCGAAGTCGAAGAGGTACGCCCAGGTCGGCCCGCCGGCCCGGTCGGACGCCAGACGCAGCGCCTCGGTCTGGATCGCGCGCAGCTGCTCGAGCTTCGCCGGGGTCTTGGTGGTGGCCAGCGCGTTGGCGGTACCGAAGGTGGCGAGCCACTGGATCTGCAGGCCCTCGCCGCGGTAGTACTGCCAGGTCAGTGGGCTGTCGGCCACCACCGGACGTCCCCCGACCGGCGGGATCGGTTGGGTCTTCCACCAGGTGCGGTTGGTGGAGAGGGTGAGGAAGACGCTCGGTGCCAGCGACCCGGTCAGCTTGCGGCGCTCCGCGATCTGCTCGGTGTTGCGGATCACGGCCTCCAGCTCGGTCCGCCGCAGGCCCTTCGGCAGCTTTCGGGCGTCGTCCACGGTCCCGCGGTAGAGCGTGCGCCAGTCGCGGAAGTCCCGGCTGCTGATCGCCTTGCTCGATTGCAGCTTGCGAAGCTCGCCTTCGAGGGTGTACTTCGGCTTCTTCTTCGCGTTCTTCTTGGCGGGTTGCTTCTTGCTGCTCTGCGCGTCGGCGGTGGATACCCCGAGCACGGCGCCACCGGGGAGGGCGGTGAACGCCGCGAGGGTCACGGCGGTGACGAGCGGGAGGAGCCGGGCGGGGCGGCGGAGCGGAGCTTCCGAGAAGGGCACCCGACCGATGGTAGGCTCGCCCCCCGGCTCGCCGCGCAGGTTCTGTTTCGTGGCGCGCTTCGTCCCGGAGAGACACCGCCCATGACCGAAGCATCTTCCCGTCCGACGCGGTCACCGCGCCCTGCGCGCCGCCCGTCGGCCGCCACCGCGCGTCGCCGCCGTCTAGCCGCGATCGGCGGCGGCCTGGCGCTCCTGCTCGTGGCGGTCGTCGTGGTGCTGCTCGTCCGCGGTGGCGGGGCGGACGACGCGCGCAGCGTGGTCGCCCGGGGCTTCGCGTCCGGGGACGAGCTGAAGACCGCCCAGGTCAACATCAAGCTCGGCCTGACCGGTAGCGCGGCCGCCGGCGACGAGCCGGTACTGCTCGAGCTCGCCGGCCCGTACGCGGCGGGCGACGCCGAGACGGCGAAGTTCCGCTTCGCGGTCAACGTCAACGGCACGGGGGCGGAGCCGGTCGCCACCCTGACCGGCATCGGCGGTCGCAACTACGTCTCGGTCGGCAAGCAGCATTACGTGCTCTCCCAGGACGCGCTCGACGGCCTCAAGTCCGAGGACAGCAAGGACGACGAGCCGCTGTCGCTCGACGCCCTCGGGATCGATCCGGAGTCGTGGCTGCAGGATCCGGAGCTGATCGGCGACGAGCAGTGGGACGGCAAGCCGGTGACCCACGTGCGGTCGAAGGTCGACGTCAAGCGGATGACCGACGACCTGAAGAAGGTCGTCGGCCGCGCCGAGAGCTCCGACGACGTCAGCGACGAGGCGAAGGCCGCGGCCAACACGCTCGGCTCGATCGAGCAGGACGTGTCGGCGGCGACGATGGACGTCTGGGTCGGCGAGGGCGAGGGTGCGCTGCGGCGCCTGCAGGTGGACATCCGCCTCAAGCAGGGCCGGCTGGCGCTCGACTTCGGTCTGACCAAGATCAACGCACCGGTGCGGATCAGCGCGCCGAAGAACGCCCGGCCGTTCGACGAGCTGCTCTCGGTCTTCGCGGCGGCCGCCGGCGAGCGCGGGGCGACGGGCACCACGACGGAGCCGTCGGCACCTTCCGCGCCGTCGGGCACGACGACGTCCGAGGCGGCGCCGAGCGGCGACGCCGGAGCCTATGCCGAGTGCGTGCAGGCCGCGGGCAGCGACGTCACCAAGCTCCAGGCCTGCGCCGACCTGCAGAACTGAGCGGGGCGGGCGGGCCTTCCGCCCTTCCGCCCTTCCGCCCGGGCGGCTCGCGGCCGGACCGGGAGGCCCGCGGTTAGAGGGTCTCGCGCTCCAGCGAGCGCAGGATCTGCTCGGCCTCGACCTCGGGGTCGGACTCGGGCTCGCCCCGCCGACGGCGGCGGGCGTTGCGGACCGCCACCAGCGCCTGCGCCTCCTGCCAGGCATCGTCGACCGGGGCCTCGCTGCGCTCGGGCGGATGGTCGGCGCTCGCCGGGGTCCGGCCGGCGCGCGATCCGGACGTGAATAGCAGCGCCGCGACGCAGGCGATGGCCGAGAGGCCGACGATGCCGAAGATGAGGATCGTGATCGCGGTGTCCACGGATTCAGTCTTGCGTATACGCCCGGTCGGCGTACGCGCTAGCCTGCAGGGACGCACTGGTTGACTGACTAGTCAATCTACTCGGTGCAAGCGCAGTCCCCTGTCCGGCACAAGGAGCCACCGTGGTCGATTTCACCCTCAACGACGAGCAGAAGGCCATCCGCGACATGGCCCACGACTTCGCCGCGAACGTCATGCGCCCGGTGGCGTGGGAGCACGACGTCGACGGCACCTGGCCGGAGGACGTCCTTCGGCAGGCCTGGGAGCTGGGGATCATGAACTCCCACGTGCCCGACACCTACGGCGGACCGGGCATGGACTACATGGCCGGCACGCTGATCGAGGAGGAGCTCGGCTGGGGCTGCTCCGGCATCGGCACGTCGATCGCCGCGAACGGTCTGGCGACGGCGCCGATCGCGCTCGGCGGCACCGACGAGTTCAAGAAGCAGTTCTTCGGCGACATCACGAGCAACTACCGGCTCGTCTCGTTCTGCCTGACCGAGCCGGGCGCCGGCTCGGACGTCGCGGGCATGCGGACGACGGCGACCAAGGTCGGCGACGAGTACGTGCTCAACGGCTCGAAGTGCTTCATCACCAACGGCGGCTACGCGGACTACTTCACGGTCTACGCGAAGACCGATCCCGAGGCCGGCCACCGCGGCATCTCGGCCTTCGTCGTCCCCAAGGACGACACGATCACCGTCGACAAGAAGGAGGACAAGATGGGGCAGCGGGCGTCCAACACCGCGACCATCACCTTCAACGACACCCGCGTCCCCGCCGCCAACCTGCTCGGCGAGGAGAACAAGGGCTTCAAGCTGGCGATGATGACCCTCGACCGCACGCGCCCCGGCGTGGCGGCGATGGCCACCGGTATCGCCCGGGCGGCCTTCGAGGCGGCGACCGAGTACTCGAAGGAGCGCGTCCAGTTCGGCGTGCCGATCGCGATGCACCAGGCGATCCAGTTCATGATCGCCGACATGGCGACGAAGATCGAGGCCTCGCGCCTGCTGACCTGGCAGAGCGCCGCGCTGCTCGACGCCGGGATGCGCAACACGCTGCAGAGCTCGCACGCCAAGCGCTTCGCGGCCGACACCGCGATGGAGGTCACGACCGACGCGGTGCAGGTGCACGGCGGCTACGGCTTCATCAAGGAGTACAAGGTCGAGAAGTACATGCGTGACGCGAAGATCATGCAGCTGTACGAAGGCACCGCCCAGATCCAGCGCCTGGTGATCGCTAAGGAGATCCTGCTCGGCCGCAACGTCGAGGCCGCGGCGGTCACGACCGTCTGAGGCGGCGGTCGCGACGCGTCGTCGTTCGGCGCGTCGCGACCCCGTGGTGCACAGGCGTCAACGTTTCCTGCCGCGCGGCCCCGGGCCGGGGTAGGCTCGGCGCATGTCGAGGATTCCGGGGAAGAGGGCGACGGCGGTCGGCGTCGCGGTCGCGGTCATGGGTGGCCTGGCCGTCGGCGTGGTCCCCGCGCTCGTCGGGGCCGAGACGCTGTCGAGCAAGGTCGAGATCGTCGCGAACCTGCCGAAGGGCGCGCAGCCGACCAAGCGCAATCCGGTGCCGGTCACCGTCGACGTGCTGATGGAGTGGCAGCGCTCGACGAACGACAACGCGACCACGCTGCAGAAGACCACGGTGCTGTTCCCGCTGGGGTCGGTCTACAACGGGGCGAAGCTGCCGAAGTGCACCGCTGCGGCGCTCAACAACAACGGCGTGGACGGCTGCCCGAAGGGCTCGGTGATGGGCAAGGGCAAGGCGCTGGCGTTCGCCGACACGGTTCGCACGACGGCCGACATCACCGTCGTCAACGGGGGCGCCGATCGCGTCTTCTTCTACACCACGATGACCAACCCGGCCGTGGTCCAGCTGCCGGTCGAGGGCAAGATCCGCAAGCTGCGCGGCAAGTGGGCCTACGAGCTGGTCGCCGAGGTCCCGACCGACCTGCAGGTCGTGGCCGGCACCCCGATCGTCGTCTACAAGATGGAGATCAAGATCAGCAACAAGAAGTGGCTGGCGCTCGACCGGCCGCCGAGCGGGATCAGCGTGACCAACCTGCTCGGGCCGCCGCGAGGGAGCTGAGGTCGCCGCCGGTTCGGCGCACGCCCGGGGCCGCATGATCACGGGCGGGGGAGCGGGGCACGTGCGATCCTCCGTCGGTGGCTCCGTCGTCCCCCTCTGACCGCCGCCGCGCGGCACGCGACGCGACGCGCGCCGCGGTCGACGCCGCGATCGCGGTCCAGCGGGACTCCGGGACGACGCATCCGAGCGAGCCCGCGCGGGGCGGCGGTCGCCCGTCCGGTCCCGGCGACCCGCTGTCGGCGGTGCTGCGGCGGGCCGGGGTGGTCCGCGTCCTGGTGCTGATGCTGATGACGCCCGACGGGACCGACGACGCCGACGAGCCGGCCTACGGGAGCCGGTTGATCGAACGGATCCGCGAGGTCTCCGGCGGGCTGGTCACCGTCAACCCGAACACGATGTACCCGTTGCTGCGGGCGCTCGAGGACGAGGGACTGGCCGAGGGATCGTGGGAGCACCCCGTGCGTCGCTCGCGCCGCTTCTACCGGATCACCGACGCGGGGGTCGCGGAGCGCGAGCGGCTGCGGGCCGAGGTGCTGCCGGCGCTCGACGAGGTCGCCACCGCCGTGGCCGCGCTGCGGAACGAACTGGCCAGCTGACCAGGATCAGGGATCGGTCGATAGGCTCCGGGCGCTCGTCCGGTGGCCGCCAGTTCGGCCACCACCCACGCGTCCCGAGGTCCACCCAGCCCGGGAAACGCTGAACCACCCCGATCGCAGGAGCCCAGAGCCCTATGACCTTCGTCTTCAAGGCCGCCGTCGTCGGCGCCGGAACCATGGGCGGCCAGATCGCCCAGACCATCGCCGCCGCCGGCATCGATGTCCTGCTCAAGGACATCAAGCAGGAGCTGGTCGACCACGGCATCGCCGAGGCGACCAAGGTCACCGAGCGCCAGGTCAAGAAGCAGGTCGCGAAGGGCAAGCTGACCGAGGAGCAGGCCGCCGCGTACGTGGCCGAGGTCGTCGGCCGGATCGACGGCACGCTGAGCTACGACGGCTTCGGCGACGTCGACTTCGTGATCGAGGCCGTTCCCGAGAAGCTCGAGATCAAGCAGGCGGTCTTCGCCGAGCTGGACGCGGTCACCCCGGGCCACGCGATCCTCGCGTCGAACACGTCGGGCCTGATGATCAGCGACATCGCCGCCGCCACCGTCCGCCCGGACAAGGTGATCGGCACCCACTACTTCTTCCCCGCCGCGGTGATGCCGCTGCTGGAGATCGTCGAGGGCGAGCTGACCTCGGCCGAGACGGTCCAGGCGACGTACCAGTTCGCGCAGACCACGAAGAAGCAGCCGATCGTCGTCGGCGAGGTCCCCGGCTTCGTCGTCAACCGGATCCTCGCGGCCGGCATGTCCGAGGTCTTCCGCGCCCAGGAGGAGGGCCAGCTCTCGATCGCGCAGCTCGACGAGGGGCTCAAGGGCAAGGCGATGCCGATGGGGCCGTTCACGCTGATGAACTCGCTCGGCCTCGATCCCTCCCTGCACCTCCAGGAGCAGATGGTCGAGGACTACGACGAGGGCGACACGTCCACGTCGGCCCGGTTCTACAACCACAAGCGCCAGACCGAGCTGGTCGCCCAGGGCGACCTGGGCGCGAAGACCGGCGACGGCTTCTACAAGGCCGACGGCTCCGAGAACGTCGCGGGCTCCAACGCCCCCGACATCGAGGAGATCGCCAATCTCTGGCACCTGGCGCAGGTCCGCGAGTCGGTCTACCTGATCGAGGAGGGCATCACCAGCCACCGCGACATCGACCTCGGGATGGCGGCCGGCACCGGTCTCAACCCCGCCCGCGGGATCCTGCCGCCGCTGATGAAGGCCGACGTCGACGGCCTCGACGTGATCCTCGAGCGCTTCGAGGCCGCGGCCGAGAAGCACGGCGACCGCTTCGACGCCCCGGTGATCCTGCGGCGCCTGGTCGCCCAGGGCCGGCTGGGCACGAAGTCCGGCCAGGGCTTCTACGTCTACCCGCAGTACGACGAGCAGCAGCCGGCCGAGAAGGTCAAGATCGAGACCCGTGACCACGGCGTCGTGATCGCCTGGCTCGACAACCCGCCGGTCAACTCGATCTCGCCCGAGGTCGTCGCCGACCTGAAGAAGGTCTGGGACCACGCCGAGGCGACCGGGGTCCGCGCGGTGGTCTTCGCGTCGGCCTCGCCGATGTCCGCGGTCTTCTCGGCCGGCGCCGACATCCGCGCCTTCACGACGATGGACGCCGAGGGCGGCAAGCAGCTGCTGAACGACGCGCACGCGCTGTTCCGCTCGTTCGAGCAGAGCTCGATCGTGACGATCGCCGCGGTCAACGCGCTCGCCTTCGGCGGCGGCTCGGAGCTGGCGCTGGCGACCGACTTCCGGATCGCGGCCCGCTCGGCGGTCTTCGGTCAGCCCGAGATCAAGCTCGGTCTGATCCCGGGCTTCGGCGGCACGCAGCGGATGCGCCAGCTGGTCGGCGACGCGAAGGCGATCGAGCTGAACCTGGTCGGCGACCCGATCCTCGCCGACGAGGCCTACGCCCACGGTCTGGTCAACACGGTCGTCGACGACCACGAGCTGCTCGACGTGGCGGTCAACTGGGCGCGCCGCCTGGCCGGTCAGGCCCCGCTCGCCGCGCAGGCGATCAAGCGGGTCGCGGCGGCGCAGGACTACGACGCCGGCCTCGAGGCCGAGAAGCACGCGTTCGCGGAGATCTTCGCGACCGCCGACGCCACCGAGGGCATCACGGCCTTCATCGGCAAGCGCGAGGCGCGCTGGCAGGGCAAGTAGCGCGGGGGCGGGCGGACGCTCGCGTCCGCCTCAGCGGCCGTGCGGTCCCGACGGGGCCGCACGCTCGCCGACCCGCCGCCCGCGGGACCGCCGCAGCAGCGCGGCCTGGAGCGTGCCGGCGACGTCGCGGACGGTCTCGACCTGCTCGTCGCTGAGGCCGCCGCGGACCGCGGCGGTCG
>Ga0265296_1005598_pt1 | contig 10212 bp, 9 predicted proteins | sample MunlanPumphouse1_FD_189073 | JGI IMG/M metagenome (GOLD analysis project Ga0265296, IMG submission 189073) | Groundwater microbial communities from a municipal landfill in Southern Ontario, Canada - Pumphouse #1 | ecosystem: Environmental > Aquatic > Deep subsurface > Groundwater | place: Canada...
CCGGCCAGCTGCTTGCGACAGTGGGCGGTCAGCTCGGCGGCGTCGACCGTCGCGCCCTCGCGCGGGACGTAGACCGCGATCACGGCCTCGATCCACTGCGGGTGGGGGATCCCGACCACCGCGACTTCGGCGACCGCGTCGTGGGCGTAGATCGCCTCCTCGACCTCGCGGCTGGCGACGTTCTCACCGCCGGTCTTGATCATGTCCTTGATCCGGTCGACGACGGTGATGTAGCCCTCGTCGTCGGCGACCCCGAGGTCGCCGGAGTGGAACCAGCCGCCGGCGAACGCCTCGGCGGTCCGCTCCGGGTCGTCCAGGTAGCCGTGGATCGCGTGGGGGCTGCGGTGGACGATCTCGCCGACCTCGCCGGCCGGCAACCGCTCGCCGTCCGGTCCGACGATCCGGGTCTCGACGTTGAGCGCGGCGCGTCCGGCGGAGCCCGCCTTGCGCAGCTGGTCCTCGGGCTTCAGCACCGTCGCCAGCGGGGCCATCTCGGTCTGGCCGTAGAAGTTCCACAGCCGGACGTTCGGCAACCGGGCGCTCAGCTCGCGCAGCACCTCGACCGGCATGATCGCCGCGCCGTAGTAGCCCTTGCGCAGCGAGGAGAGGTCACGCGTGTCGAAGTCCGGATGACGGAGCAACCCGATCCAGACCGTCGGCGGCGCGAAGAACTTGGTTACGTGGTGCCGCTCGATCGCCTCCAGCACCGTGGCCGGGTCGGGCGCGGGCAGGATCACGCTCGAGGTGCCGAGCTGGATGTCCGGTCCGAGGAAGACGTGCTGCTGGGCGACGTGGAACAGCGGCAGGGCGTGCAGCTCGATGTCGTCGGACTGCATCTCGCCGTCGATGATGCAGGTCGAGTAGTTGGCGATCAGCGCCTCGTGCGAGAGCATCGCGCCCTTCGGCCGCGACTCCGTGCCGGACGTGTACATCAGCTGGGCCGGAGCGTCGGACGCGATCGCGATGTCGGGGTCGCCCGGATCGGCGTCGCCGACGTCGCCGGTCAACGCCGAGAACGGCTCCCAGCCGTCCGGGGCCTCATCGCGTCCGAGGCTCCCCAGCACGGCGCGCACCCGCAGCGCGGCCCCGACGTCGGCGGCGCGGATCGCGTCCTCGGCGGTGGCGTGCAGCTCGTCCTGGACCAGCAGCCCGACCGCCCCGGAGTGGTGCAGCACGTAGCCGACCTCGCCGCCGCCGAGCATGAAGTTGATCGGCACCAGCACGGCGCCGGCCTTGGCCACGCCGAAGATCGCCTGGACGTACGGCAGGCCGTTGCGGGCGAGCAGCGCCACGCGGTCACCGGGTTGGATGCCCCGGGCGATCAGCGCATGGGCGATCCGGTTGGCGTCGGCGTTCAGCTCGTGGAACGTCCGCTGACGGCAGGGCTCGAGCCGGGGGTCGCAGTCGTCCAGCGCGGCCAGTCGACCGGGGAACCGCTGGGCGGTGCGGTGGAGCAGGTCACCGAGCGACTGGCGCCGGGCCCGAGCGATGCTGAGATCCGAAGGCTCCATGCGGACGATCTTCGCACGAGGCTGATCCGATGCCCAGGGATCCGGGAGGAATCGCCCGCCCGGCTCGACGGACCGACCGGGTGGCTACCCTTCTTCGGTGGCCGATTGGCGCTACGAGGAGCATCTACGCACGCCGGTCGGGAAGGACCGGCTGCCCGACGACGGGCACGACGGGGTGGCCGGCGGTGCCGCCTGCGGCGATCTGGTCCGGATCGTGGTCGCCGTGGACCGCGATCGGATCTCGGGAGTCGGCTTCGTGGCCGAGGGCTGCGGAGCCCTGACGGTCTGCGCGTCGGTCGCCTGCGAGCTCGCCGAGGAGGCGACGGTTCGCGACGCTGCGCGGATCTCGGTGGCGCGGGTCTGCGACGAGCTCGGTGGTCTGCACCCGGGCAAGATGCACGCGGTCGAGCTGGTCGTCGATGCCTTCCACCGCGCGCTCGGCACCGCGGTGGCGCGGGACGCCGCACCGGGAGACGGTGAGCCCTCGGGGACGCTGGTCGCCACCAGCGGCGGGGTCGACAGTGCGGTCGCCGCGCTCAAGGCCGGTCCCGACGCCGTCTGCGTGACCCTCGAGCTGTGGCGCGATCCCGCGAACGACGCCGAGTCCTCGTGCTGCTCGCACAGCGCCGTCCGGCGGGCCCGCGACGTCGCCCACGACATGGGACTGCCGCATCTGACGCTCGACCTGCGCGAGGAGTTCCGCAACGGCGTGGTCAACCCGTGGATCGAGGACCACCGCCAGGGACTGACGCCCAACCCGTGCGTGCGCTGCAACGGCAACGTGCGGCTCGACGCGATGCTCGACCTGGCCGATCGGATCGGCTGCGCGACGCTGACCACCGGGCACTACGCCCGGACCACCGACGACGGCCTGCTGCGGCTGGCGGTCGACCCGCGCAAGGACCAGGCCTACATGCTCAGTGGCCTGCGTCCGGAGTCGATCGCCCGGATGCGGTTCCCGCTCGGCGGTCTCTGCAAGCCCGACGTGCGGCAGATCGCCGAGGACGCCGGACTGCTGGTCGCCAAGACCCCCGACAGTCAGGACCTCTGCTTCCTCGCGGGGACCGGCCAGTCGGCGTTCCTCGAACGGCACGGGGGGCTCGAGGCGTCACCCGGACCGGTCCACGACGCCGAGACGGGGGAGACGATCGGCGAGCACCAGGGCGCCCACCTCTACACGCTCGGTCAGCGCCGCGGCCTCGGCGTCGCCGCCGGTGAGCCCCGCTACGTGGTCGCCACGGACGTGGCGACCAACGTCGTGACCGTCGGGACCAAGGACCGCCTGATGACCGACCAGGTCACCCTGCGCGACGTCGTCCTGCACCGCGAGCCGTGGCGGGTCGACGGGGTCAAGCTGCGTTACCGCCAGCAGCCCCGCCGCGCCCGCGTGCTCTCCGCACCGGACCCCGGCAGTACGGGTCCCGGCACGGTCGTGCTGGAGGAGCCGCTGCTCAAGGCCGCCCCCGGCCAGACCGCGATGCTGCTCGACGGTGACGTCGTGGTGGGGACCGGGACGATCGGGTAGCCGTGCCCGCCCTCGTGGGCGGTGTCGCTACTCATCGCCATAGCGACATCCAACGCTTCGGATGTCGCTATGGAGCGTTATGGCAACCCGCCCTCAGAGCTCCAGATGCAACCGCAGCGCCGCGTCGAGCTCGCGTCCGAGGTCGCCCGGTAGCCGCCCGATCGCCGGTCCGACCCGCTCCACCGCGACGGTCCGGACCTGCTCGGCCTGGGCCTTGGAATCGACGGGCAGGCCGCTGGCGCGGGACGGCAGCAGCACCTGAAACGGATAGATCCGGGAGACGTTGCTCGTGACCGGCACGACCGTGATCACCCCACGACCGACCCGGGCAGCCGTGGAGTTGGCGCGATCGTTGCTGACCACGACGGCCGGGCGACGCTTGCTCGCCTCGCTGCCCCGGGTGGGAGCAAGGTCGACGAGACGGATATCACCGCGACGCATCGATCAGCCCGTCCGACGCCACGGCGTCCCAGTCCTGTCCGTCGCCGGACGCGTCCCACTCGTCCCAGGCGGCGGCGTAGTCCTGGTCGAGGCCGTCGAGGTCGAGCAGGCGGATCGCACGCTGGATTGCGGCCGACCGGGAGGCGAGTCCGGCCTGCTGCACGAAACGGTCGAGCCGGGCCACATCATCTACGGGAACGCTGACACTCAACTTCATACCTCGATGCTACTCGGGTGGCAGGACGGTGGCAAGAGCGAGAGAGCCTCGGCCGAAGGACGAGGGTCGCCGGTGCGGCAGCATCGAATCAACCCATGGTTTGCAACGCCAGCTCGCCAGGCGTGCGTCGAGTCTCGTTCCGCGAGTGGGTCAGTCGGTGTCAGCGAGAGCCACCGGCAACCGCAGCACGAACGTCGCGCCGCCGCCGGGGGTCTCGTCGATCGTGACCTCACCGCGGTGGGCGAGGGCGACCTGGCGGACGATCGCCAGGCCGAGTCCGCTGCCCGACCGGCCGCGGACGTCCTCACCGCGTCGAAAGCGATCGAAGATCCGCTCGCGCTCCGTGGCCGGGATCCCGGGGCCGTGGTCGGTCACCTGCACCTCGACGGTCTCACCGTCGCGCGTGATCGCGACCTCGACCGTCCCGCCTTCGTCGGTGCCGTGGAGCGCCGCGTTGTTCAGCAGGTTGGTGACGGCCCGCGCCAACCGATCGGGACGTCCACGTACCGATGCCTCCGCGAGCTCGGCCCGGAAGTTGACCCCTCGGTGGTCGCGTTCGGCGTGCTCGACGCACTCGCGGACCAACGCGTCGAGCTCGACCGTCTCGTCCGCCCGCTCGTCCGGCACGTCGCCCCGCGCCAGCTCGATCAGGTCGGTGACCAGGTTCGCGAGCACGTCCGACTGGTCGCGCACCGCGACGAGCATCGCCTGCCGGTCCTCCTCCGGAAGCGCGTCGTGCTCCTCGAGCAGCAACTCGGCGTTCATCCGCAGGCTGGTCACCGGGGTTCGTAGCTCGTGCGAAGCGTCGGCGACCAGGTTGCGCTGTTCGGCGATCGAGCGCTGCAGGTCGTTGCGGTAGCCCTGCAGACGGTCGAGCATCCCGTTGAAGTGCCGGGTCAGATCACCGAGCTCGTCGTCGTTCTGGACCGGGATCCGCGGGTCCAGGTCGGCGGTCTGCTCGACGTGGACCGCCGCGGCGGCCAGGTCCCGCACCGGGCGCAGGATCACCCGGCGGGCGAACGCGCGGGCCAGCAGGACCGCGGCGAGGACGGTGATCGCGCCGACGATCAGCAGCACGATCCAGAGCTTGCGCAACGCGCTGTCGACGCCGTTCAGCGGACGGGCGACCTGGACCGCCACGGCGTCGAACTTGCTCGCCACCGCGCCGGTCAACGGTACGGTCAGCATCCGCAGGTGGGCGTCGCCGACCTCGACGTCGCGCGGCTCGGGTCGCGAGCCGCGGGCGATCGCCGCCAGATCACCGGCCGTCACCGGCAGGGTCAGGTCGCCGCGGGTGGTGATGATCGTGCCGTCGGCCGCCAGCGTCTGGGCGTATTCGGCGGGACCGCCCTGGCGGGCCGGGGGCTCGGGCAGGAACAGCAGGCGATCCGATCCGTCCCGCGCCCGCAGGACCATCCCGCGGGAGGTCGACTTGGCGTCGAGCACGACGCCGGCCTGGGCCCGCAGCGCATCGTCGACGTTCTCGCGCATCACGGTTCGGGCGGCTAGCCACGCGGCGGACGCCGAGACGAGCACGACGGCCAGGGCGACCGCGGCCACCACCCACGAGAGTCGACGCCGCAACGGCACGTCAGGTCCGGGCCGCGTCGGAGACCGACGATTCGACGGCGTCGGGGACGGAGGCCACGACAGTTCGAAGGGCGGACACCACGATCACGCCTCGCGCAGGGCGTAGCCGATTCCGCGGACCGTGTGCAGCAGACGCGGCTCGCCGCCCTCCTCGGTCTTGCGGCGCAGGTAGCCCATGTAGACGCCGAGCGCGTTCGACGTCGCGCCCAGGTCGTAGCCCCAGACGTGCTCGAACAGCTGGCCGCGCGTGAGCACGACGCGGGGATGGGCGAGGAACAGCTCGAGCAGCGAGAACTCGGTCCGGGTCAGCTCGATCCGCCGATCGCCGCGGAGCACCTCGCGGGTCGTCGGGTCCAGTCGCAAGTCGGCGAACGCCATCGGGACCGGCTGCTCGGCGTCCGGCGCGGGGTCGGACCGCCGCAACAGCGCCCGCACGCGGGCCCGCAGCTCGCGCAGCGCAAAGGGCTTCGGCAGGTAGTCGTCGGCACCCGCGTCGAGACCGTCGACCCGGTCGTCGATCCCGTCGCGTGCGGTCAGCATCAGCACCGGCGTGCGGTCGCCGCTGGACCGCAGCCGACGGCAGACCTCGAGCCCGTCGAGCTTCGGCATCGTCACGTCGAGGACCACCACATCGGGCCGTTCGGCGGACAGCACCGCGAGCGCTTCTTGACCGTCTCGCGCGATCGACGTCTCGTAGCCGTCGATCCGCAGCGCCCGTTCGAGCGCGGTGACGACGGCCGGCTCGTCGTCGACGATCAGGACCTGGGGCATCTGGGCAGTCTACGGCTGCCGCAACTCCGACTGGCAGGCAGCACTCGCCTTCTTGAAGGTGGCGTCCTGCTGGTCGACCTTCTTCGCGTCGAAGATCGGCCCGTCGCCCGAGAAGTCCGGATCGGGCAGGTCGTAGCCGTTCTCGCGCACGCAACTGACGTAGGCGTTGATCGACTTCTGGTACTCGGCCGAGTTCACGTCGGGACGCTGACGACCCTCGCCGGGGCCCCCGGGACCTCCGCGGCCACCGCCGCACTCCTCCATCGCCTTCTGGAGCTTCTCGCGGTCCTCGGCGGAGAGATCGCCGCCCGGTCCGCCCTCGCCACCCTGGCCCGGGGGCGGCCCGCCGCCCGGCAGCCCGCCCTCCGGCGGAGCAGGACGCTCGCCGTTCTGGCCGGCCGGCCGCTCGGGCAGCTCGACGCCCTGCTTCTGGAGGCACGCCTGGAGCTCCTCCATGTTCGCGCGGCCGTTCGCCCGCTGCTCGGTAGCGGCTCCGGATCCGGCCGACGCATCGGCGTTCGTGGTGGTCGCGTCGTCGCCTCCGCCACAGGCGGACAGGGCGAGGACGCCGGCCAGCACGCCGGGGATCAGCGCCAGGTGCAGCGGTCGACGGACGGTCACAGTGGACATCGGGCCTCCTTGGCCTTGGGGAACGGAGACCGGCATCAGTCGCCGGACTCGAAGAGTTGGTCGACCGCGTCGCCGGTCGCTGCGTCGGAATCGGATCCGGAGCCGCCGGCCTCAGATCCGGGGGCCGCAGCGCCGCCGCCGGCATCGCCGGGTGCTGCGCCCATCCCGCGCATGCCGCCGAGCAGGCTCACGCCGCGCGCGGTCGCCTGCAGTGCCGTCGCCTTGACCCTGCCGTCGGACCGGGTCGTGCCGGTGACGACGACGGTGTCGCCGGGACGGATCTCGTCGACCGACGACGACGCCAGGCGCTGGACGGACGCCGTGCTGCCGACCGAGACCTCGGTCGTGCTGCCGTCGGCGGTGGTGACGTAGACCCGGGAGCCCTTGACGTTGGCCACCTCGCCGGTCGTGGCCGACGACGAGGCACCGCCGACGCCTCCCGGGGGTGCTCCGCCGCCGGGGGCCGCGCCTTCGGGTGCTGCGGCACCCGGGGCGGTGCCGCCGCCACCGCCCGGAGCCATCGCGGCCATCCCGGCGGGCAATCCGCCGGCCGCGTCGTCACCCGAGCGCTTCTGCACCTGGACGCCACCGATGAAACCGAGACCGGCGATCACGACGGACAGCAGGCCGATCGCGACCGGCGGCAGGGACCGCCTGCGGGCGCGCGGGGGACGCTCGTCGGCGATCTGAGCGTCGTCCGCAAACGCGTCGTCGTCGGGGAGTGCGTCGTCGTCGATCCACTCGTCGTCGTGCACGAAGCTGTCGGTCTTTTCGGTCATGAAAGGTCTCCTGCTGGGGTCTGACTCGATGGGGCCGGGCACGACGGCCCCGTCACTCGAAGCGCAAGGCTTCGATCGGTCGAAGGCGGGCAGCGCGGGCAGCTGGATAGGTCCCGAAGAACAGGCCGGCCAGGACGGACGCGCCGAAGGCGAGGGCGACGGAGGGGGCGGTCACCGCGGGGGAGACCCCGGCGATCTCGAAGCGGGCCACGAGCAGGCCGACGACGACGCCGAGCAGGCCCCCGAGCATCGAGACCAGCACCGCCTCGGTCAGGAACTGGGCGAGGACGTCGGAGCGCCGCGCCCCGATCGCCTTGCGGATGCCGATCTCGCGGGTCCGCTCGGTGACAGAGACGAGCATGATGTTCATCACGCCGATCCCGCCGACGAGCAGCGAGATCGCGGCGACCGCGGTAAGCAGCGTGGTGAACACCCCCGTGGTCTCGTTGGAGGCCTCGAGGATCGAGCCCTGGTTGATCACCTGGAACCCGGACGAGCTCGACGACGATCCGGCCGCGGACGTGTCGACGTCATGCCGCTGGTTGAGGATCTCCTCGACCTCGGCCTGGGCGGCATCGAGACCCTGTTCGTCGACCGCCTGGACGGTGATCGAGCCGATCGAGCCGTAGCCGGCGAGCACGTCCTGGGTGGCGGTGACCGGCAGCAGCACCACGTCGTCGTTGTCGGTGGTGCCGCTCGCACCCTGCGCGGTCGTCACGCCGACCACCAGGAACGCGATCCCGTCGATCTTGATGCTCTGCCCGACGCCGACGCCCAGGTTCTCGACGACGGTCGGACCGATCACGGCGACCCGCTCGCGGGCCTCGTTCTGATCCTTCGTAAAGAGGGTGCCCTCGGCGACCTCCAGGTTCTTGGCCTCGGCGTAGCTCGGCGTCGTACCGACGACGCTCGAAGGCTGGTAGCTGGTGTTGCCCGAGACCAGCGTCGCCCCCGACACGGTGACGACCGGCGACGCGCTACCTACGTGCGGCGCCAGTTCGTCGTCCTCGAGCGCAGCGGCGTCCTCGACGCTCAGACTGGCCGAGCTTGAGGCGGCCGATCCGGGTCCGCCGCGCGCACCCTGGCCCATGACCATCAGGACGTTCGACCCGAGCCCGCGGATGCTCTCCTGGACGGCCTGCTTGGAACCGTTGCCGACGGCGACGAGCACGATCACCGAGGCGACCCCGATCACCAGGCCGAGCATCGTCAGGCCCGAACGGAGCTTGTTGGCGGCGATCCCGCCGAGGGCGACGCGCAGCGTCTCGCGCGGACTCACGCGGCGGCCGCCTCGGACGGAGTGAACGCGCTGTCCGCGACGATCCGCCCGTCACCGAGCCGGATCACCCGACGGGCGCGGGCGGCGACCTCGTCCTCGTGGGTGATGATCACCAGCGTCCGGCCCTCGTCGCGCAGCCGGTCGAAGATCGCCAGGACGTCGTGGGTCGAGCGCGAGTCGAGGTTGCCGGTCGGCTCGTCGGCGAGGATCAACGGCGGGTTCGTGACGATCGCGCGGGCGACCGCGACGCGCTGCTGCTGACCGCCCGACAGCTCCGACGGCAGGTGGTCGAGGCGCGATCCCATGCCCACGGCCCGCAGCGCGGCCGCTGCCCGTTCGCGACGCACGCCGCGCGGAACGCCCGCGTAGACCAACGGCAGCTCGACGTTCGCCAGCGCGCTGGTCCGCGGGATCAGGTTGAACGCCTGGAAGACGAAGCCGATCTTGCGGTTGCGCAGGTCCGACAGGTCGTTCTCCTCGACGCCGGCGACGTCGACGCCGTCGAGCAGGTACCGCCCGGAGGATGGCGCGTCGAGGCAGCCGAGCAGGTGCATCAGCGTCGACTTGCCCGACCCGGAGGTGCCCATGATCGCGACGTGGTCGCCGCGGTGCACGCGGAGGCTGACCCCGTCGAGCGCCCGGACCTCGTGGTCGGGCGTCGGCCGGTAGACCCGCGAGACGTCGCGAACGTCGAGCACGGGACGCCGAGAGCGACGACGCCCGGAGCTCTGGGAAGCAGCGAGAACGGTCATCAGCCCGGACCGCCACCGGGGAATCCGCCACCGCTCATCCCGGGGGGAGCGCCGCCGCCCGGGAATCCGCCTCCGCCGCGGCCGCTGCCGAATCCTCCGGCCGCACCCCCTGCGCCGCCGCCGCCGGGGATCCCGCCCGCCGCACCGCCGCCCGAGACGGTCAGCGTCGGGAGCACGACCACGTCTCCGGCGCTCAGGCCGCTGCTGATCAGCGTCGTGCTGTCCCCAACGACGCCCGTCTGGACGGTGACCTGCTCGTCCTTGCCGTCCCGGCGGACCGTGACCGAGCGACCGCGGACCGCCTGGCTCGGGACGACGACCCCCTTCGCCTGCTCGACGACGACCTCGGCCGAGGCGCTCATGCCCGACCGCACGCCGTCGGCGCGCTGCTTGACCGCGAGCGTGACCGGATAGGAGACGACGCCGGACGTGGTGCTTGCGGTCAGGCCGATTCGCTTGACGGTGGCGGAGAGCTGGACGCCGTCGAGCGCGGTGACGGTGACCGCCGCCGCCTGACCTACCTTCAGATCGTCGATGTCGGATTCGCTGAACGAGACCTCGAGATTGAGTCGTTCGATGCTCTGGAGCGTCGCGAACGCGGTCGAGTCGCCCGAGGTCGAGCCGCCGCCTCCGGTCGCGCCGGCGGCCGCTACGGCACCGCCCGCCGCCGGGGACGCGGAGGACGACGCGGACGAGCTCGAGGACGACGAGGAGCCC
>Ga0265296_1005599_pt1 | contig 10212 bp, 9 predicted proteins | sample MunlanPumphouse1_FD_189073 | JGI IMG/M metagenome (GOLD analysis project Ga0265296, IMG submission 189073) | Groundwater microbial communities from a municipal landfill in Southern Ontario, Canada - Pumphouse #1 | ecosystem: Environmental > Aquatic > Deep subsurface > Groundwater | place: Canada...
CAGTGTTAAAAAAATTGAAAATTCGCGACCTGAAAGAGGGTTACGAATTCAACGAATGGCTAGACGGCCGGACCGGAGAGCCGAAAGGCGAACCCTATCAGGCTTGGAGCGCCGGGATGTTTGTTTATGCGTACGAGTGCGTGAAGAGGAAGAAGTTGATATATTTCGACTAAATATGAACCTTGGAAAGAGGAGGAAGCGAGATGACAAACAGGGCAAAAGAAGGTCTTGAAAGATTTCAGACGCCGTTTGTTCGGGAAATGCTACTTGGTCGCATTGCGGAAGATTATTCTCGAGAAATTGGCGAACCGATGCCTGCACCGATGGAACGCTGGTCAGAAATTTGTTCTGAAATCGGTGACGCCCTTCGAGAAGTAGTTGAAGAGGCAAAAAAGGCGAAAAGCGCTCAACCATGAACGCTTTTTTCAAATCAATTTTTTGTTATGTGTTATGCGTTATGTGTTATGCGATTTTCAACTTTTTCTCAATCATCTTTAAGGCTTTCTTGGCGACATCAACATACTGGAAGTTGGCCATAGCGTGTTCGTGGGCGGCTTTGCCCATCTTCTCGCGCAGTTTGTCGTCGGTTAAAAGCTGGAGCGTGTATTTAGCCAGTTCCGGGACGCTCGCGCGATAGGCGAATATTTTTGGCTTATCAAAAGAAATTCGGTGGTCGGCGTCAAAGCCCATACCTTCCCAGGCCCACTCGGACTCAAGTTCAATCATCTGGCCGACTTCAGCGAGAAAACCGGCCTTGCCATGCGCAATCGTATCGGCGGGACCGCCGACGTTGATGGAAATAACCGGCCGGCCGCAGGCCATCGCTTCCACCTGGATCATACCGAAGCCCTCCAGGCGCGAGGGAGCGGCGTAGATGTCAGCCGCGCCGATCAGATATGGCATAAAGTCGTGCGAGAAAGCGCCGGTCAGATAGGTAATTTTATCTTTATTGAGGCCAAGTTCTTCAACCAGCCGCTCTTCTTCCTGACGGTGCACCTCGGCGCTCTCCGAATCCCAGGTTTTCATTACGTAACGCCAGTCCTTGAAATCTTTATCAACAAGCGCGAGCGCCTTGAGCATCTCCTGCGCTCCCTTGCTGGTAACATCGCCGCCGATAGTCAGAATCATCTTCTCGTGCGGCTGGATGCCGAGCATGGCGCGCAACTTCTGGATTTTTGGGTCAGCTACCGGAATCGGAAAAATTTCCTTCGGGTCAAAACCAATGTGAAGCACCTCGTAATTTTTCACATCCACGCCGTCTCGTTTAAAAGTGTCTTTTACCCACTGGCTGGTCACAAAAGCGAGTGGCAGTTCGGAGAGCTGCTTGTGGTAGTTGGCCACCCAGCCGTTGGCCACGAACCAGGGGATGGCCGTGATGCCGTTATTCTGCGGACTGAACAGGATGTCCGGCGAGTAGGTCCAACAACCGATACCGATGGTTACATCCGGCTTGTAGGCATCCATCATCCATTGCTTTTGGAAGTTCGGCCGGTAGTGGCAGGGCATAACGTCTACTCCGAGCTCCTTCAGACCGCGATACAAAAGATTTCCTTGGATTGAGAGTCCGTCCGGCTCAACCGGATGGGCGTATAAAACTGCGATACGCATAAAAATAGATTTAAGATTTATGATTTAATATTTAAGAATTTTAATGCTTCCGGATTTGCACAGTAATTGGCGTCAATTCCGTTAGACGCAAAACCGTAAATATCTGTCATGAGCGCTTTCTTTTTTGAAAAAATTTTTGCTGAAAGCTTAAATTTTAAATCCGAATCCGCCTTTGGGGCTAACTTATATTTACTGGCTTTTTTGTAGTTAAAAAAATAAAGATTTTTTGTTTTTAATTCGCCTTTTTTTGCCATTTTTGCAACAACTGAATGAACTGATTTATGCCGTGGATGGCCGTATTCACCGTTCGCGCCGTGGGTGAAAATATGGTTAAAACCTTTTCTCGTAAGCTGTTTTAGAATCAAGGAGCGGATTTGTGACAGAGCCTGCTTCTCGTTGATTTTTCCTTCATCATCCAAGTCGGTGATGATCGCTTGAGCGCCGAGCGCTTGGCAAATACGGCGGAATTTCGGCGCGCGATCGCGGTCGGAAGCGCGGCAGAGCGCAAAAATCGTCCAATGAAGCTCCGGATGGCTCAAAATAAAACCACCAAGCCAGATGGTCTCGTCATCGGGATGAGCGACGATGATCAGTGCGCGCTCGCCATCCTTGAACTGTGGTTTAATCATATGCTAATTTAATTATAGCAGGTTAGCCAAATTATTCAATGATTTTTTGTTTAATCTATGGTAAAATGTTAATGAAAGATAATAAGATTATAAATGCTTGAATTGCAAATAAAAAAAATTAAGGTTGTGATAGTAAACGACTATCAAGAACTTTCGCGGCTGGCGGCCGGCGAGGTTGTGAAACAGCTGAAAAAAAATTCAGCCTCAGTGTTCGGTTTGGCCACTGGTGCCACGCCGCTTGGTATGTATCGTGAATTAGTGCGCGCTAACGCCGAAGAGCTGATCAGCTTCAAAAAGGCGAAGACTTTTAATCTTGATGAGCTGGTCGGAGTCAGCTCGGCCGATCGGGGCAGCCTATTTCATTATATGAGGTTGAATTTTTTTTCCAAAGTGGATCTGCCGCATGAGGGAATAAATTTTTTGCGCGGCCTGGCCAAGGACTGGAAAAAGGAGTGCTTGAGTTATGAACGGAAGATAGGGCAAGCGGGAGGAATAGATCTGCAGATTTTAGGCATCGGTCTGGACGGTCATATCGGTTTCGATGAGCCGGGGACGAGCTTCCGATCGCGAACAGGCAAAGTTAAATTGAAATTGATTACGCGCCGAGTTCAGGCAAAAAATTTTTCTCGCATACAGGCAGTGCCGAAGTTCGGGTTGTCTATGGGGATTGCAACCATTATGAGGGCAAAAAAAATCGTCCTCTTAGCCTCGGGCAAGGGAAAAGCCGAGGTGATTGCGGCGGCTCTTAAAGGAAAAATAACGCCGAAACTTCCTGCCTCGGTATTGCAGCGGCATCCAAATTGTCTGGTAATTTTGGATAAGGCCGCAGCCAGCAAACTTTGATAAACAAGTCATTAATTTTGTTTACAAAAAATATATAATATTATATACTGTAATTAAGATACTTTCGCGGTAAATCGAATCGCGGCATCGCAGTCGCAAGAACTGGGGTACAAACCCCCACCGCGCCCACCCTCAGTCAGTTTCACGGCTGAGGGTTTTTTTATTGCCAAAATAAGCTAAATCGGGTAAAATAAAATCAATTTTAAGATTATTCTTATGTCAGGAGCAGAACAATTTCCAGTATTTGGTATCGATTCTAACGGAGAAATATTTAAGAAGGACAAGAAAGATAATTCAAGCAACGAATGGAAGAAATATCCTTCGTATAAACGCAATCCGGAGGGCAAGCTTACGGAGATAAAGGAGAAGAAAGAAAAAAAACTGGAAAAAAGAACAAAAAAACGACTAATTGGGGTTTTTTTGGCAATGATTGCCGCATCCCTTGGGGCTGGCGTCGAAGTTGGCCGAAATTTAGAAGAAACCAAAGAAAAAAATAAAATCGTCCAGCCGAGTACCACCCAAATGCCAAAAGCTCCATTTCGTTATGAAGAAGGCAGCCATCAGACTGGGGTCGTGCCAGCAATAAAAGATCAGGTTGAGGATATAAAAATTGAAACCGAGAAAAATCATACAGAGACAATTTTTCATCACGAAGCTCAATCATTCGATCAAATGTATGATTTTAATCATAGGGGAAAATTCAACAACGCAGATCGAGCGGAAAAAGCACTGGAAAATTATTGGCTTGAATATTATTTACATAATAAAAATAAGTTAGCCGGCAAACAAAAAGCCTACAAGGAATTGAGCCAATGGTTGCCGGCAATTGATAAGAGATTGGATGAATCGGGCCTTGGTGATGCGCGAGTAAAAAAAATATTGCCGCTTATTTCAATCGTGGAAAATGAAAAAATAGATGACAAAAAGGCGACTGATAAAGGCGCGGTCGGGCCATTCGGCTTTACCGGCACGACCGCGAAAATGCGGAAAGTCAATTTGTCGATTGGCGGCGGTATTGATGAGCGGCTTGATCCGGTTGAGGCCGGCGTCGCGAGCTATACCTTGCTCAAAGACAACCTGGATAAAATCGGGGATATTGATTTGGCAAAAGCGGCTTATAACGGCAGAGCCTGGGGGTATGTGAATAAAGCGAAAGCCAACCATGAGAATATAAGTTATCATAATTATTTGCATTTTTCAGAAAATATTTTAAACGCAAACAAGGAACTAATTGAAAGTAACCGTTGGGAAATGTATCGGGCGAAAAAGGGCGAGACTTTGGCAACCATCGTTCAAAAATATTTAAAAAAAAGCAGGCTGACTGATGCTGAAAAAATATTTCAAGCGAATAATTCAATCGGGCGAGAACGAAAATTAGCAGAAGGTGAAAAAATTTTTGTACCCTTAAAGCTAACCGTTAACCATACTAAAGAAGAACAAAAAGAAGCTTTTGGTTTGCTGTCAGCTGGCATAGAACAAAATTTGAATTATGTCGCGAAAATCAATGCGATTAAAACCTTGAAAGAGCGTGGCATAATCCATGAAACGAAGCCGGCGGCCAAATTTAAAGAGGTTAGGCATCCCAAGGGTAAAAAAGCGATAAGATTCAAAGATGTGGCCATGCAAGAGCGTATACCGGTCCAATTAATGGAAGAGCTGAATCGAAAATTTGTAAATAATAAAATACCGCCTGGCGCTATGTATAGACGTCCCGTCGGCAGCGGTTAATAAAAAATATGTCAAAAGTAATTACGGACAAAGAAAAAATCAATGAGGTGCTGACACGCGGGGTGGAGGAAGTGATCGTGAAAGAAAATTTGGGGAAGCGCATGCTCGCGGGCAAGCCGTTAAGAATCAAGTTGGGCATTGATCCGACTGGATCGGTGTTGCACTTGGGGCACGCCGTTGTTTTGCGAAAACTGAAAGGATTTCAGGATTTGGGACATCAAGTAATATTTTTAATCGGTGATTTTACCGCGCGCATCGGCGACCCGACCGGGCGCTCGGCGACCCGCAAGCCGTTAACCGACAAGGAAATAAGCGACAACATGAAAAGCTACCAAGAGCAGGCTGGTTTGATTTTAGACATGAAAAAAGTTGAGGTGCGACATAACTCCGAGTGGCTTGATAAACTGGATTTTAAGGAATTGATTATTTTATCTTCCAAGGTTACCTACGCCCAGGTGTCGCAAAGAGCGGATTTCAAAGAACGGATCAAGAATGACCAGGATTTAAGTTTGCAGGAGTTTTTATATCCGGTGATGCAGGGTTACGACTCGGTGGCCTTGAAAGCTGATGTAGAAATTGGCGGGACCGATCAGAAATTTAATTTATTGATGGGCAGGCAGCTACAAAAACGTTATGACCAGGAGCCGCAAGAGATTATTACTTGCCAACTATTGGAAGGATTGTCGGGTGGCGATAAAATGAGCAAAAGCCTGAACAATTATATTTCTTTGACGGAAAAACCGGAAGAGATGTATGGGAAAATTATGTCATTGACCGATGATTTAATTGTCAGATATTTTGAATTGTGTACTGATTTGACTTCAGCAGATATTAAAACAGTTAAAGATGAATTAAAGGGCGGAAAGGTCAATCCACGCGATCTAAAAATGCGTTTAGCTCACGAGATTGTTGAGATTTACCATGGCCCAAAACCGTCTGAAGCCGCCGAAGAATATTTCGTGCGGACGATTCAGAGGAAGGAGTTGCCCGAAGAATTTGAGACAATTTTCGTTTCGGGTGCGCCGCATACCACAACTACTCTTTTATCAGTATCAGGCATGGCAAGCAGTAAAAGTGAGGCGAGGAGATTGGTGCAAGGCAGAGGAGTAAAAATTGATGGCGAGGTTGTGGTTGATGCTGATAAAGAAATTAAAATCGGTGATGAGGGCATAATAATTCAAAAAGGGAAAAGAGGTGTTGTTAAAGTTAAGAAAAATAAAAAATGAATTCTTTGGAAAAAATCAAACAGCAAATAGTAAAAAAAATTAATCAGGCTCTTGGCAAAGATTTAGTTAAAGAGTCTGATTTGGTTTTTCCTCCCTCCTACGCTAAGGCTTCGGAGGGCAAGCCTTCGCCTGAACTTGGCGATTTATCATTGCCGTGTTTCGGCCTGTCTAAAGAGTTGAAAAAAACTCCAGCTGAAATTGCTTTAATGTTAGCTAATCTATCGGAGCTTAGCTCCGATAGAATCGGGGTTGAGTCGGTTAAATCAGTTGGGCCTTACTTGAATTTTACTTTAGACAAAATTGTTTTGGCTGGGGAGTTATTGAAAGAAATCCAAACAGAAAAAGGAAAATTCGGGCAAAACCAATCGGGGAAGAAGCAGAAGGTAATGATCGAGTATTCCAACGGCAACACGCACAAAGAACTGCACGTAGGACATCTGCGAAACATTTGTTATGGAGACGCGGTTAATCGGATTCTCTCGGCCAACGGCTATCAGGCGATTCCAGTTTCATATATAAATGATTTCGGCATCCACGTGGCGAAGACTTTGTGGGCGCTTGAAAAATTTTACAGAGGCAAGGCACCTTCCAAAAATAAAGGGGCTTTTTTAGGGGGGATTTATGTTAAAGGTAGCCTAGAGTCGGAGAATAATGAAGCGGCAAAGAAAGAAATCAACCTGCTGATGGCAAAGATTGAGAGCCGCAAAGGAGAGGAATATAAACTTTGGCAATCTACTCGCAAATGGAGTATTGAGCAATTCGCTCAGATTTACAAACAGTTGGGCGTGAAATTTAAGGACACCTTTTATGAAAATGAGGTGATTGATGAGGGGCGCAAACTGGTCGGGCAGCTGGTCAAAGCTGGAATTTTGAAGCAAAGCCAGGGGGCGGTAATCGCTGATCTTGAAAAATACGGTTTGGGCGTCTTGGTCTTTTTGCGCTCGGACGGTACCGCGTTGTATCCGGTAGCCGACCTGCCTCTGTCGGTCAAGAAATTCAAAAAATATAAATTGGATAAATCGATCTACGTCGTCGATATCAGGCAAGGACAATACTTCAAACAATTATTTAAAGTCCTGGAATTGATGGGCTATAAACAGGAGATGGTTCATCTTGGGCATGAGTTCTTGAAACTGCCTTCCGGCATGATGGCTTCGCGCACCGGCATGGTCATCACTTTTGAAACATTCTGGGAAGAAGCGTACAGACGGGCGAGCGAGGAAACGAAAAAACGGCACGAAGACTGGCCGGTGAAAAAAATCCAAACAGTTGCCGAAAAAATCCTGATTGGCGCGATGAAGTTTGAGATGGTTAAGGTCAGCCGCGGCTCGGTAATCACCTTTGATATTGAAAAAGCTTTGCGCTTCGAAGGCTTTACCGCGGCGTATATACAGTATACTTGTGCCAGAATCAATAGTATTTTAAAAAAATCTCAAGAAGCAAGAAGCAAGAAACAAACAAATTTAAAACTATTAGTTGAACCAAAAGAGCATCTGTTGATTCTTAGGCTGGCGAAATATTGTGAAGTCGTAAAAATTGCGGGCGAAAAATATGAGCCGTCGGAGATTGCCAAATATCTGTTTGAGCTGGCTCAAGAGTTTAATGATTATTATCACGATGTACCGATTTTGAAAGCCGAATCGGAGACGCGTAAAGCGCGGTTAACTTTAATAGGCGCAGTAAATCAGGTTTTTGCCAATGGACTTAATTTATTGGGAATTGAAACGATGGAGGAGATGTAAGGAGGTTGACTTTTTTTGTTGACATTTTTTAATTAATTATTTATAGTGGAATATACGCGAAGAGGGATTGGCTCCTTTTCTAAAATTTATAATAAAGAGCCCCGCCATGGCGGGGAAAGCGGGTGGAACCGCGGGTCTAAAAACTCGTCCCGAAAATTCAAGAAATTGGATTTTTGAGACGAGTTTTTTAATAAATTCACCCTGTTAAATTCCGCGAAGCGGATTCCGCCGTTGAGGGAAATTTAACAGGACAAAAATAATAATATGACGGAAGAAAAAAAATCAAACGAAATCACTATGGATAAAATCTCTTCGCTCTGCAAGCGTCGTGGTTTTGTGTTTCCCGATTCGGAGATTTATGGCGGTATGGCCAATACTTGGGATTTCGGGCCGTACGGTACGGAATTGAAAAATAATATTGCCAAAATCTGGTGGCGGACTTTTGTGCAGAGACGTGATGATATGGTCGGACTGGATAGCGCAATTATCGTCAATCCGAGAGTTTGGGAGGCCTCCGGCCACGTTTCTAATTTCAACGATCCGTTGGTAGATTGCCGGAAATGCAAGATACGGCACCGCGGCGATAAATTGCTTGAGGAGAAAATCGGTGTTGACGAAACCGCGAAAATAAAGTTGGAAGAGGTCGGGACAAAAATGAATGAACTTCAAATCGCCTGCCCGAACTGTGGCGCGTCCGATTGGACTGATGCCAGAAAATTCAATCTTTTATTTGAAACGCAAATCGGGGTGGTAGCGGACTCAAAAAATACGGCTTATTTGCGCGGTGAAACCGCCCAGGGTATCTTTATTAATTTCAAGAATATTCTTGATACGATGAGAGTTAAATTACCTTTTGGCGTCGCTCAAATCGGCAAAGCTTTCCGCAACGAAATTACGCCCGGTAATTTTATTTTCCGCGTACGCGAATTTGAGCAGATGGAGATTGAATATTTTATCCGTCCGCCGGAAAAGGAAGAGGACTGGCGCAAGCCATTTGAGGAGTGGCAAAATGAGGTCAAGCGTTTTTTTAAAGAAGACCTCGGCTTGTCTGATGAACGGATGCGCTGGCGCCGGCATGCCGACAATGAGCGATCATTTTATTCCAAAGATACTTATGATGTGGAATATCTGTTTCCTTCCATCGGCTGGGGCGAGTTGCATGGCTTTGCCTATCGTACCGACTATGATTTGAGCCAGCATATAAAATTTTCCGGCGCAGATTTAACCTACGTCGATGACGATGGAAAAAAATTTGTGCCTCACTGCATCGAACCGTCATTCGGTCTGACTCGAACGCTTTTGGCAGTCTTGGCGGAAGTCTATACCGAAGAAGTCATGCCTGATGGTGAAACCAGAACCGTGATGAAATTCAAAAAAGAGCTGGCGCCGATTAAGGTGGCGGTTTTCCCGCTCTTAAAAAATAAACCGGAGTTGGTGGAAAAGGCCAAGGCGGTTTATGAAAAATTGAAGATGGATTATATGTGTGAATTTGACGATAACGGTAATATCGGCAAACGCTATCGCCGGCAGGACGAGATTGGTACGCCATATTGCATCACGGTGGATTTTGATACCCTGGAGAACGACACCGTGACCGTGCGCGACCGCGATACAATGGCGCAAGAGCGGGTGAAGGTCGGCGAACTGGTTGATTTTTTAAAGAAAAATCTGGAATAAAATATTTAACACAAGGAGGCGCTCAATGCGCATGGTTAAGGGTTATGTCTGTATTGCCAGTGCTCCATTAGGGGAAAATCATCGGTGGGAATTTCCATTCGGTAAAAACCCCGGTACTCAAGGAAAAAGCTATGTGCCGTTCGGTTCTAACGATTTTTTGACTTTCTCATCAAAAAGAGAAGCAGAAAAAGCGTCCAAGGATATCATTTCGCTGGAGCGGGAATTCAACCGTGCGGAGGTGGTTCATTTATTGTTAAAGATCGCTACGAAAGAAGATGAGGCGGAAAAGTATTTAAAAAAAGAAAAGAGTTTGATTGTCATTGTTGCTATGGATCACGCCAACAAATTTTATGGAGAAAATATTGGCGGCAACTGCATGACAACTTTTTCGGGAGCTTATAATCTTTTCTTGAACGGCTGGAAACCGTTCGGTTCTTACCAACGCGCCTTGGACGTGGCAAGAGATGCCCACCGGCAATCGGAATGTGCGGCATATATCACCAGTTTAAAATTAAGAAGGGTGTAGCCTGCCCTTCTTTTTCTTTTTTCGACTAGACTAAGAGAATTTTTTTTGTTACTATATATAAGTCCGAGAGGAAACTCCGGTTTATCTAAATTAATAATGTTAAAATATGATAAAAGTTGATCAGGAGACTTGCATCGGCTGTGGCACCTGCGTGGCACTCTGCCCTAATACATTCAAACTGAATGATCAAGGAAAGTCCGAAGTCATCAGCCAGGAGGACGTAGCGTGCGCCA
>Ga0265296_1005600_pt1 | contig 10208 bp, 10 predicted proteins | sample MunlanPumphouse1_FD_189073 | JGI IMG/M metagenome (GOLD analysis project Ga0265296, IMG submission 189073) | Groundwater microbial communities from a municipal landfill in Southern Ontario, Canada - Pumphouse #1 | ecosystem: Environmental > Aquatic > Deep subsurface > Groundwater | place...
TGAATTCTCATGCCGAATCTGACAATTAGTCCGGCCACAATAAAACCCACCGACCAACCAAACATCAATAATAGAGCCATAAACGGCAATATCAACCAACCAAACTTAAACACATTCACGGCATAAAGCAGATAAACCAATATCCCGGCAAAACTAATCGTGATTATCATCTTCGCTATTCCCAACATCACTACGCCCGTCATCCATTCATAAACCGTCAATGGTGTTGTAAATAAATTCACCAAATTACTGTTCCACATTTCTTCCAAAAGATTAACCGTAATCTCATACTGCCCCCGCCAGACAATCATCCAAAACACCAAACCAGTCATTAAAAGCATCACAATATTGGGAATCTCTACCGTTGCCTCGCGGATATACATGCTGGTTAAACCCCAGATAAATATATCCATTGCCGGCCAGTAAAAAGCATCAGATAATCTATCCCAACTATGTTTAAAGTTATATAAATGCCGCCAGATCACGGCTTTAACTCTCGCCCAAACCATTTTCCTCCTTGCTTTGGCTTAAAAAATAGTCTTCTAAAGTCGGCTTATCAATGCTGATCTCGTCATATTTTATTTCTTGCTTGGCTAAATCCTTTAAAAACAAGGCAATTTCTTCTTCTTTAATCTTTACTGCCGTTTCTTTACCGTCAATTTTATAACGCACCGTACAAACCTTAATGCTTTTAGCCAGCCCTTCGGGAGTATCTTCCGCCAAAATCTTCCCTTTCCGTAAAAATATCACCCGGTCACAAACCTCGGTTACTTCAGCCATATTGTGAGAAGTAAATAACATTCCCACTCTATATTTCTGTTGCTGTTTTACTAAAAATCTTCTCACGCTTACAGCAATCTCCGGGTCCAAACTGGCTGTCGGTTCATCTAATAATAGTAACTTCGGAAAGTTAATAAACGCCTTCGTCAAAATTATTCTGGTTGTCTGGCCCGAACTTAATTCTCTGACTGGTTTTTTGGCATATACCGCCATCTCAAACTGCTTCAATAATAACTCAATTCTTTTTTTCGGCTCCTCCACCTGATACAATTTGGCATAAACCATTAAATTTTCCCAAACCGTCATATTCCACGGCATCCGGGTATAGGCAGAAGCATAATTAATCTCTTGCAATATGGCTGATCTGTTTTTCTCAAACTCTTTACCGAAATAGATAATCTCTCCCTTAGTTTTCGCCGTTGTTCCTAACAACATCTGAATCGTGGTAGTTTTACCGGCGCCATTGGGACCCAACAATCCCACGATTTCCCCCTCGTGGATCTTAAAAGAAATATTGTCCACTGCCACAGTCCGCCGCTTCCGGCCGAAAACTTTAGTGAGATTTTTCACTTCCAAAACCACTTTCGCCATGAAGTTATTTTAACTTATTTACCCGGCGAATGCCGGGCCACAAATTCCCTAATCTCCTGCTTAAATCTGGCTTTGCTAAACTTTTCCGCCTGATTTAAACAATCTTCTTGCTTAAACCTCATTTTCTCAAATCTTTGCAGCGACCGCGTCAAAGATTTCACAGAGTATTCGTTAAAAAACAGGCCTGTTTTCCCCTGAACTACCGTCTCTTTATATCCCCCGCCCCTAAAGGCAATTACCGGACAGCCGCAGCTCATCGCCTCTACCGGCGTAATTCCAAAATCCTCATCTTTTGATAATGCTAAAAATGCTTTCGCTCCGCTATATAGTTTAACTAATTCTTCGTCGGAAACCTGACCTATCAGCTCAATATTTTTTTGCGATTCAATTTTTAAAGGCCCTGCCCCGACTATTTTTAATTTTAAATTTAGTTTTTTTGCCGCTTCTATCCCCAACTCAATCCCCTTGCCCCCCACCAACCGCGAGACGATTAAATAATAATTAAGTTTTTTTGTTTTAATAGGCTTGGGCAAATCCACTGGCGGATAAATCACCGTGCTTTCCCGACGGTAAAATTTCCGGATTCTCTGCCTCACCTCTTCACTATTGGCAATAAAGTATTTAACTTTTTGCGCTTGGGCGTAGTCATAATGCCGCAGCAAATGGCCGATGATTAATCCATAAACTCTGACCGGCCAGTATTTCTGCCAATTACTGGCGGTTTGATAACCATACAACCACCGCGGCGGCGTATGACAATAACAAAATTCGTTTGGGTGTAATCCTTTCGTAATATACCAGCTCGAAGAACTAATCACTAAATCGTAATCCGCCAGCCGGCGGACGAATGAACTCCAAATTTTTGGCGCTAAAAATCTTAATGGCGAATATAGCTTACTCGAAAAAAAAGGAATTTGTTTCACCCACGAAGTAATGATTTTTTTATCCTTAAACCGCTCATAAGCCGCCGATCCTTTCCGATAAAAGGCCGTATAAATCGGCGCTTCCGGCCAAATTTCACTCAGGGCCAGCAGTACCCGCTCGGCTCCCCCAAACTCATTTAAATAATCATGGACTAAAGCGATTCGCATATTAAAATAAACTAATCTGCGCTTTCGGCCGCATTTCTTCCGGCATCCTTTTAATTAATGATTTAAACCCCCACTCTTCAAATAACTGAATTGCTTTTTTCTGATCATAATCGCTCACCCGGCAAGCCGCCAAATCTAAAGAAATCGGCACATCCGTCACAATCGTCGCCAAGTGTTTTCCCCTCACCGCCTCCTCATAATCATCTGCCAGCTTCTCTCCCACTGCTTTGGATATCTCGCCTTTTTTCATCGCTTCGTCCAGGGTTGCATAAATTCTTTCCACGGTTAAATATTTTTGCAATAAGCCTCTGGTTGTCTTCGGTCCCACCCCCTTCACTCCCGGAATATTATCCGACGCATCCCCGCTGATCGCTTTATAATCCACAATTTGTTTTGGCTCTAATCCATACCTTTCTTTTACTTCTTTTTCCCCATAAATCATTGACGGTTTTTTTCCTCTGCCCGGCACATAAACTTTAACCGATCCATTCACCAACTGCATCGCGTCCTGATCTCCGGTCACAATCACCGTTTCTAAATTTTTCGTTTTTAGTTTTTCGCTTTTCGCTTGCTTTGCCAGTGTTCCGATCACATCATCAGCCTCAAAACCCTCCACTTCAAAAATGGGAATATTTAAACTTTTCACCACCCGCTTCACCCAGTCCAATTGATCGGTCAGCTCCACATCCACCTCCGGCCGCTGGGCTTTATAACCCACATACTCAATATGCCGGAAAGTCGGTTTATCCAGATCAAAAGCCACGGCCATATACTCCGGGTGCAGCTCTTTAATCACGGCCAGCAGCATCGAGCTAAACCCGTAAACCGCGTTAATTTGTTTCCCCTCTTTATTGGTTAAAGAAGCCGGAAAAGCATAATAAGCCCGGAAAACCAAGGCATGTCCGTCAATCAACACTAATCTATTCATTAATCCCAATTTTAACAGAGTTACTTATGTTTCTCTACCGCCAAATCCAAACTCAATAAAGTTCCTGTCTGGTGCGGATCTCTTAACCAAGATTCGCTTAAAGGAATCCAGTTATGTCTTAAATAACCAACTATGGCTTCAATTTCCGGCTTTAAACTGACAATCCTGACCTTTTCGGCAATTGGTGTTAGATCAGCTAATGGTTGAACCGCATCAGTAATTAATATTTCTCGTATCTTTGGTTTGTTCAATTTCTCTACCGACGATGTTGCCGCCCATTCATCTCTGGGTTCAACCCGAACTAATTGACCATTTCTGATAATCATTCTAGGTCTGACTTCATCGCTCATGATTGCTTTGACCGCAATAATTCTCACATCTCTTGTGTATCCTTCCAATCCGTCAGCGATCGCATCCATTGTACCGGCATCTCTTAATTCATCATCTGTGGTTACCACCGTGCAACCATTATCCCTTATCCATTCCCGTGCTCCTTGAGGCCAAATAATTGTTGGCTTACCGCCATGAATGCGATCTCTAACTTTTTCCACTGATAAAAGCGGGCAGTTAAAAAAAACCGCTGCCTTTCTGGCTTCATCCTGCCTGCCAAAGTCCGGACCTAACTCAATCAGATTTTGAATTCCTTGATAACCCGATCGGTTTAACAATAAACCTAGGCCCTCAATCGGCAATATTGGAAAATTTAATCTTAAACCAAGCTCTACCCCGCGATGCGAATGAGGCTGCACCACAAACACTCCGTCGCAATATCTTGCCAAAGTTTCCACTGCTTCTTTTAATGTCGTCACTTGATTCATGTGCTGTCCTGTCTTTGTATCAGTGAATTTATGGTCTTGTCTTTCGTGAGCCATTGAAGTTAAAAGCGGAACTACTACTTGAACTCCGTTTTCTTTAAGTTCTCTTGCCAGTCCGGCAACTGCATTAATGTGTTCTCCATGCAATGCGCTGGCAACAATAAATATGACTTGAGGCAATGTTTTGAGTCCATGTGATTCCATTAATCTGCCGATGTTGGGTAAATTAGAACCGTCTTTATGAACTATTAAGCCTCCACCAGGAATTTCTATTCCCGGAATCCCCATCCCTATTTCTGAAAATATAATCGCTGAATTCTCTGAAGCCATTTCGCTAAACCTGCCTAATTTCTCTCCCCACAGTTTTCTGGCTCTGCCTCCCCAGCTTTTAGTTAAAGAAATTTCTGGTTGATAAATAAAGGTTTCTGGTTGCCATTTTTCTGTCATAAAAAAACCGCCAAAAATTTCAGGCAGGTCAATTCCTATTATAATACCACTTTTTTACTTTTTCTCTTTAATCAAATACTCCAGCTTATGCTCCAACCGGTACAATTTATTATTAATCGAGTCTAATTCTATCTTAATTCTCTTCGTCCAATACTTTTCTTCGCGATTATTGATCGCCGCCGATAAAATCGCTACCACTAAAGAAAACAAAATTAACCCGGCTGTCATCAGCACTGCCCCGATTACCCGGCCCGCTCCGGTTACCGGTACCAAATCACCATAACCCACTCCGGTTACCGTAGTAATTGCCCACCACAAACCGTCTTCTAAAGAATTAATTTTGTATCCATATTCAATCGGAACAATCAAAATCCCCAGTAATAGGGACAAAACTACCAAAGAAAACAAATATTTCTTGAATCGTCTGTCGTGTTGGATTTTTTCAATCGGGTTGCTCATGACATTAATTTTTCAAATTCCTCCGCCTCCAAAGTTTCTTTAACTAATAATTCTTTGGCCACCAAATCCAGTTTATTTTTATTCTTCGTCAATATTTCTAGGGCTTTTTTACCTGCTTTATCCACAATTTTTTTCACCTGTTCATCCACTTTAGACCTCATTGATTCCGACAACTGCTCCGGCTCATACCAGCTGGCTCCCATATCGGAAAAGTCTATTTTTGAGCCGAAGTTAATCGGCCCCAACTCGCTCATCCCCATGTTCACTACCATCGCCCTGGCCAACTCGGTCGCCCGGCTGATGTCATTGGCCGCTCCGCCGGTCAACTCGTTAAAAACTAACTTCTCTGCCGTTCTCCCGCCTAACAATGAACAAATCTGCGCCTCTAAATGCGACTGTGTCTCTGTATATCTGTCTACTTTAGGCGGAATTAAAGTATGGCCTAAACTGCCGCCCCTGGAGACAATACTGATCCTATGGACCGGATCCATGGCTTTAAGATAATAAGTGACTACGGCGTGACCGCCTTCATGATAAGCCGTCATCTTTAAATCAGCCTGGGTCTGTTTTAACTTTTTCTCCGGCCCCAACTTTACTTTCAAAGCCGCTTCTTCTAAATCCTTCATTGTAATCGCCACTTTGACTTCTCTGGCTGCCAAAATCGCCGCTTCATTCAGCATGTTTTCCAAGTCTGCTCCGGAAAAACCCACTGTTCTCTTGCCTAATTTTTCCCAGTCCACTGTTTTATCAAACGGCTTGTTCTTGGCGTGAATCGCGATAATTTTCTTCCGGCCTTCAATATCCGGCATATCCAACACAATTCTCCGATCAAACCGGCCCGGCCGGATTAATGCCGGATCCAGTAAATCTCCCCGGTTCGTCGCCGCCATTACCAATATTTGCTCATTGGGAGAAAATCCGTCCATCTCCACCAAAATCTGATTTAAAGTCTGCTCTCTTTCATCATGTCCGCCGGTCAAAGCCCGCGATCTTTGTCGGCCGATAGCATCAATTTCATCAATAAAAATGATTGCTGGTGCTTTCTTTTTAGCACTATCGAACAAATCTCTTACTCGTGAGTTATGCAGCAACATCGGTGTCTCGCCGCCGAAAAAAGCTTCCTGATCAACGCCGCAAAAATCGTAAACATAACCGTCAAATTTTTTCTTTATAATCGATTTCACTAAACAACGCTTGAATTGATAAGGTGTATTTACTGTTTTTCTAAATGGGTTGCTGGTTGCACCAATAATTAAACTCCAAGACTCTGTCTCGGGTAATGGTTTTCTGTTAATAACTCTACCCGCTGGCTGAATCTCGTGCTTAATCCCTACCTTGATGCCGTGCATTGAGCACAACCAACTAAGTTCCCGAATCAACTGGTGACTTACCGAGCTCATAGACAGCTTTCCGGTTTTAGTCACATAACCATCGCCATTACTATAACCTTCCAGATAGGCTAAAAAGTATTCTTTAGGCATTTGCCACAACCATCCCGGCAAATGTTTATTGTGGCTGCCGTTACCGCAATGTTTGGCAAAAAACCTTCCTAAATGGGCTGAATAATATTTAACTCTCATTGTATTTGTCTCTGTTTTTTCCAACACTGGTCTACCCAAACCAAAAACCTGATCCATCAACACTGCCACTTCTTCAATGTAATTTTTTTCATCAATTGAAAAAGTCAACTCCAAATTGCTGGTTCCCCGGCCTTCGGCCGTATAATAACCCAAAAGCTTACACAGCGCCTGTGAAACCTTAACTTTATCCGGCAAGTTGAGTTTAACCAGTTTTTTACTCAATTTCTGATCATCCTGCCATACATCCAACCAAATTTCTTCTGGTTGAGAAAATTCATGGCTTTTTATCTGGTGAACTGTTTTTCGTTTTTGATAATCCCAAGCTCGGGTATTCATCGGCAAATTAACTAAAACATCGCCTCGTTTCAATTGTCTTACTTCTTTGGCCCTAATACCTCCGTGTTCTCTGATAAAAACGCCGTGGTCTCCTGTAGTCTTTAGCTTTCCGCTTAAATACTCTATCTCAAAAATTTCTTTGATTTTGTGGCGATAAACCTGCTTCACCTGCCGCCATTGACTACCGCCAAACACTGGCCGTTTTTTAGAATCCGATCCCCAAAATCCATTTTTCTCTTTCATTAATCCCAGGGTTTTAATTCCGCTAACCGGCAAAACAATATCAGCTTGACTATTTTTATAATATTGATCAATAAACTTGCCGATTTCTACCAACTCCACCTTACCATTATCTTTCACTAAAACCGGCGTATCTCCGGTAACTGACGCGCCGACCCCGACCAACATCTCCATAAACTCACTCCCGGCCATGGAGAAAAACGTCACTCCGGACTCGCCGGCCACTGCCCTTGCCAATAATGTTTTTCCACAACCCGAAGGGCCAATTAAAATCACCCCTTTGGGCGTCCGCGCCCCCATGTCCTTGTATTTTTTCGGGTGTTTCAAAAAGTCGACGATTTCTTCCAACTCTTTTTTCGCCTCATCCACTCCCGCCACATCTTTAAAACTGACATTTTGTTTGCCTTTCATAAACAGTTTGGCCCTTGACCGCCCAAAACTAAACAGCCCGTCCTGCGATCCTCTGGCTTGCTTAAATAAATACAGGAAAATAAAACCGGTTAAAACTACCGGCAACAAAATTTCCAAAATATTTGACCAAGCCTTGGTCGCTGATGTGTCTTTGGTTTCAAAATTCACCGTCGTCGGGTCAATCTTGGCATTATTTAATACTTCCACAAAGCTTTCGTTTGCTTCTTTTCTTGATTCAATTAATCCTTCTTTATCCTTATACTTAATCAGCAGCTTTTCTTCCTCCACGGAGATTTTTTCCACTTTATTTTCTTTAATATCATTTAATAACTGGCTTAAGCCCACCCGGCCTGCCGGCAATGGTCCGGAAAATAAAGACAGGAAAAACGGCAATACAAAAAATATCACCACCAGCCACAGCACCATCCGCTTCGGATTAAATCCCAGCTTCACCAGTTTCACCTTGCCCCCGGTCTGTTTTTCTATTGCTTTCGCCAGTTTATCGATTCCCTGGGGATTTTTTTGCTCTGTCTTTCTTTTCATTCTCCAATTTTAACACATCTTAAACTTGTTTACTGCGTTTATCCAGATTAATTAAGTGCCGCAAATACTCAACCTATTGACTTTCATATCTTATAATGTTTATAATTCCCTATCAATAATACATATGACAGAAAAAATTAGTATTAATTCCGAGCGTACCCATGTTGTTTGGGATGGTCAAATCCGGCCAGTAGATTTTGTCGGTACCTTCCCTAGTGAAGGGTACAAGGATATGCCCTATATTTTCCTTGACGAGACAAAAACTAAAGCTAATGGTGTTTTAGTCGAAATGGAACCACTGTCATCAACTAAAGTTCTCCAGGTGATTGACAAAAATGTAAAATTTCAAGACATTGCTATTAAAGGCTCGGGCACATTTTTGGCTATCGACCCTGAAGGAAAAATTATTACTATCGAAGTCGGCGAACATTTGGAAGACAAAAATCCTGTAGTTGAGTGCGGTGGCGGCTGGGTCTTTTGCTGGATTGCCGGAGAAAAAGGTCTAGAAATTCTTGACGTCACCGAACCGCCTTTTAACCCAGAAATGGAAAAAGAGATCAAGCGTGGTTCCGCTGAAGATAATTTACCTGCCAAGTTTTGGCAACGATTTGACCAGTTACACCAAATGACTAAATAGCCTTATCTGACTTTCGCTCCCACCGGCAACCCCTCGGCGCTGACAAACAAAGGCTTATCATCACCCACCGCCAGAATCATCCCTTGCGATTCCTCATCCATAATTTTTTTCGGCTCTAAGTTAGTCACAAACAAGAATTGTTTCCCCTCAAAATCCGCCGCCGTGTACCCAAAACCCCGCACGCCGGTAAAAATAGTTCTGGGATTTTTCTCCCCAATCTCCACTGTTAACCTGATTAATTTTCTGCTCGCCGCCACGTCTTCGGCCTTAATTACCTTCCCCACGTGGATTTCTATCTTAGAAAAATCGTCAATAGAAACTTTCTGATTTATCGACATAGGTTTATTTTATTATATTTTTTAACCAATATTCATGAAATATCGTTGTGGTTAATTCCGGATGAAAGCAAACCGCCAGATAAAATTTATCCCCTGTTTTTTGTTCGCAGCTAACAATTTCTGAACCATTTTTAGCTAAAACCCTAATCTCCTTGCCGACGCTCACAATCTTTGGCGCCCGGATAAAAACTGCTTCAATTTTGCCTAAAGTAGTGTTAATTTTCATCTCAAATGACTCGGTTTGCCTTCCATAAGCATTCCTGTCGATTACCATACCCATCAGTTCTAGGGTTTGCTGGCCGGCTTCTTTGTGTTTAACTTTTCCCACATTCTTTCGTCTTCGCACAATTTGTAAAAATTCGTGCTTTCTCCGCCCGGAATAATTAATCCATCAATATTGTTTAAATTTTCTTTCGTTCTTACTTCAATAACTTCGATATTAATTTTTATTTTTTTAGCGGCGGCTTCTAATACTTTTACATGCTCAATCACATCACCCTGAAACGCCAACACAGCAATTCTTAAGCTCATTTTAAACTCCGCGTTGGGCCATTTTGATTTCCAGTTTTTCAATTTCCTGACCTTTCATGGCTTCCCCTAACCCTTTGCTGACCTTAGCTATTCTGGCCGCATCCTTAAAATGAGCCGTTGCTTCCACCACCGCTTTGGCCCGCTTCATCGGATTGCTGCTTTTAAAAATCCCTGAACCGACAAACACTCCATCTACTCCCAGCTGCATACATAAAGCCGCGTCTGCCGGCGTCGCAATCCCTCCAGCGGCAAAGTTGACTACTGTTAACCGGCCAAGTTTGGCGGTTGCCAAAATCAGTTCCAGCGGCACCCGAAATTCTTTAGCCAAATTTTTTAAAGCCTTAATTTTCTTCTGTTTTAATAATTTGTAAATTTCTGCTATTCCCTCGTTAACCGCCCGGATATGCCTGACTGCTTCAACAATGTTACCGCTACCGGCTTCACCTTTAGTCCGGATCATTGCCGCGCCTTCGTTAATCCG
>Ga0265296_1005602_pt1 | contig 10207 bp, 12 predicted proteins | sample MunlanPumphouse1_FD_189073 | JGI IMG/M metagenome (GOLD analysis project Ga0265296, IMG submission 189073) | Groundwater microbial communities from a municipal landfill in Southern Ontario, Canada - Pumphouse #1 | ecosystem: Environmental > Aquatic > Deep subsurface > Groundwater | place...
CTGCTGAATTCGGATAGAGACGAATTAGTGATTAAAGCCGTCCATGGAGGGGGTATGGACTATACATTGAAGCCCAACCTTAAGGTGGATGAGAGTTTAATAGGTCAGGTGGTCAGGACGAAAAAACCTCTGATGATCATGGATGTCCGAAAAGAGAAGGGATACAGACATCTTGATCTGGCAAAAAAGGTGGGCCTATGTTCCCTCCTTTCTGTTCCCATGATGGTGAAAGAGAGAATCATAGGGGTTATTAACACCTATACGGCTGCACAACACAGGTTTACCTCAGAAGAAATCCAGCTCCTTTCCAGCCTTGCCGACCAATCTGCCATTGCTATTGAGAATGCCAGACTGTACGAACAGATGATATGCCTGGAAGAGAGAATACGTGAGACAGAGAAACTCGGGGTATTGGGAGAGATGGCAATCGAGGTGGCCCACGAGATTAGAAATCCCCTTACCATAGTCAAGATGCTTTTCCACTCCCTGTCTATCCCCGACAAAAAGGATGCGACCATAATCGAGAATGAGCTGGACCGCATGAATAGAATAGTGACCCAGTTTTTGAACTACGCCCGGGGAGAAAAGCCGGAGCTGCAGAAAATGGATATAAACCAGGTCTTAGAAAACACCCTTCTTCTCATAGAGCACCGTCTTTCTCAACAGAGGATGAAACTCAAAAAGACACTTTTACCGCTCCCCTCTATATCCTGTTATCCTGAGAAGACAACTCAGCTCTTTCTCAACCTGTTTCTTAATGCCATAGACGCTATGGAAGATGGGGGAGAGCTGGAAGTCTCCTCAGAGGCTATCAAAGGTTTTATCCAGGTCAAGATAAAGGATAGCGGTTCTGGCATACCGGAGTCAATAAAGGAAAGGATATTTCAGCCTTTTGTAACCACAAAGGCCAAAGGACTGGGGTTGGGGCTGGCCATCGTTCATCGGGTTGTTGAAGAACATAGAGGAAAAATCGAAGTGGAGAGTACCCCGGATATTGGCACTACATTTACTGTAAGCCTGCCCATAGAGGTACTACAATGAAAAAGATACTGGTCGTTGATGACGAACCCAACGTTCATTATTCTTTTAAAAAGGTCTTTTCCGAGAGTTATGTTATCCTTTCTGCCTCGTCCGGGGAAGAAGCCGTAGAGATCATCAGCAGGGATACCCCAGACCTGGTAATAATGGATATCAGGATGCCCGGTATGGATGGAATCACCACCCTTAGAAAAATCAAGACCATAGATCCCAAACTCCATATTATTATTATGACGGCATACGGAACTATGGAAACAGCGGTGGAGGCCATGAGGTTAGGGGCATACGACTACACCCTGAAACCCTTTGATATCGATTGGATGAAGGCAACCATATCCGGCGCCTTATCCGTAACAGAGATGATGAAGAGAAAGGTTGCCCTGTCACCTTCCCAAGAGGGGGAACTGAACGGGGACATCATGGTTGGAAACTCGCCTGAAATGCAGAAGGTATATAAGTATATCGGGCAGGTGGCAGGGAAAGACATAACGGTTCTTTTAAACGGAGAAAGTGGTACTGGAAAAGAACTGGTTGCCAGGGCTATATATAAACACAGCACAAGAAGGGACAAACCTTTTATGGCAATAAACTGTGCTGCTATACCCGATAATCTACTGGAGTCGGAGCTTTTTGGTTATGAAAAAGGGGCATTTACCGACGCCCGACTAAGAAAGATCGGGAAGCTTGAACAGTTAAGTGGGGGCACAATACTTTTGGATGAAATCGGGGATATGTCCCTTCTTCTTCAGGCCAAGATGCTTCGTGTATTACAGGAGATGGAGTTTGAAAGATTGGGAGGAAATGAAACAATAAAGGTTGACATCAGGGTGATAGCGGCCACCAATAAGGATCTGAAAAAGGAAGTCGCTAAGGGAAGGTTCAGGGAAGACCTCTATTACCGTTTGAACGTAGTCTCTATTTACCTCCCCCCCTTAAGGGAAAGGAAGGGTGACATACCGGATTTAGTAAGGTATTTCATAAAAAAGTCAAGCCCTGAGTTGAATAAAGAAACAAAGGATATTACTCCATCGGCACTCAATGTATTGACGGGTTACCATTGGCCCGGCAATGTAAGAGAACTGGAGAACGTTGTCAAAAAGGCTATTATTGGCTGTAAGTCGGAAGTCATTGTCCGGGAAAACCTCTCTTTTGATAACGAAACAAATAGGGCTCATCCCATGGAAAAAGAAGGGGGGCTGGCCTCAGGGTTGAATGGAATCTTAGACAGGCTTCTTGAAGAAATCCCCTTATCGCTAACCGGGGATAAGGATGTGTTCGCATTTCTGGAGAAAATGCTTGTAATAAAGGCGCTTATGAAAACAAAAGGTAATCAGGTGAAGGCAGCAGAGCTTTTGGGTATTAACAGAAACAGTCTCCGTCGGAGGATGGAGAAATACGGAATACAGAAAGAGATAAGCATATCAGGAGCCTTTATAAAGTTTTGATTCTTTATTACGAAATATCCTGCCTCTCTCAATGCTGTGGATCATCATATGGTGAAGGGTTCTCGGCGCATCCAATCTTGCTTGTCAGGGCATAATAATATCTTTTTATCTCAATTAAGTGTTTTGTCAAGTGATAATTTTGGACAACGTTCCTAAACTTCTCTCTAAACTTCTTAAACTTCTAGGCGAAGCGAGACGCTCAAATTCATGGCCGCTTCGGTCTTCAAAATGTATGGGTTGTACGATTGTTTCTATCATTTATAGATGTCCAACGAGTCTGTAGAAAAACCCATAAATCAACACTTAGGCACTTTGTAACCTACTGTTTTTATTGAATATTATTTTTTGAAAAATCTTAAAAAGGGACTTATTCTACAGGCTCAATGCGGCGCTGAGCGGTGTCCCGAAGGGACATCCGTCTCCTGTGCCTGGTTCTCCCGGAGCGAAGCGGAGGGCAGGCACAACCGCTCAGCGCCGCATTCCCCCCGAGCGGAGCGAGGGGGGAATGCTAAAATCAGCCGACGCTGTAAGCGGTCGGCTGGATTGCCTTGTTGGCGGCTTATTTATTGCTCAAAAGACCACAATTCTTGTGCAGAAGTGTCCTTGTCCAAACAGAAACATTCGAGTTTCCTTGTCTTTTGTCTTGATTATCCACATGTTCTCTCTATCCATCAAAAGGTCTTTATTGTCACACGTAATGAGCTTATTCCATGGCAGACCTGGCGGCGGATATCTAAAAGTGAAGGTAAACCCATTCTCGGTCAGTTCTTCATCTATGATGATGCTATTATCCATCTGGCCAAAATACCACATGATAGGATTAAGACCTTGATAGCTTTTTCTAAATTTATCAATAATTCCATATAGATCGGGATATTCCCAAATTATATGAAGATCGTTATTTTTATCTTTAAACGAATCAATACGTGTCCCTAATTTGGCCAGACGTTCATGCATCAGTATTGTCACACTCTTTCCAGAACTGTAATCAAGGTTCATGGCTTTGATAAACCAGCCTGGTATAGTATCCTCGATTTTCTCCGGAATAACGATACCTACAGAGTCTTCTTTTCCTGTGCAGCCTAAAAGAAGAAAAAAGCAAATAATTGATAGGATAGAAATATATTTATGTTTCATGACTGTCGCCAACAACGGTGAAAATAACCGGCCGGCAAGCTTTTCCTCCGGTCGGGTTGATTTTTTTGTTAGCAATTTTTTGATTTATATATTTACTATCTTTAAGGCTGCATATAGAACAAGGGATACGATAAAGGACCATTTTTGTATTCCGTATGCAGTGATAGCGTTTTTATTAGATTTTGTTATATTTTCATTTACTTTATCTATCAATTGTTTGAATCTCTCTCGTTCCTGCTTGATTTCTTGAGGAGTCCATTTTTCACCAGAGGACTTTGTGCTTTCTTTATTATTATTCAGTGCGCGCGCGATCCCTGTTTGTTCATCATTCAGCCAACTTTCTTCAGCTTCATTCAACAAAGAAATATTTATTCGTTCTTGCCTATACATTCCAGCCAGAAAACTAACCAATAGAAGAATCCATACCATAGAAATAATGAATGGAAAATTAGGAAAGTCACTCGGCTTATAGCTCTGAATACTTAATGAAAGCAATGTTACTATAACCGCAAGAAAATAATAATCATATTTCTTTTGGGATTCTCTCTGGGCCTTTACTAATTCTAAATATGCATTTCCCATAATCCACCATAGTTTATTCTATTATTTGCTAATGCGGCAGTTGAGCAGTGCCCGAAGGGCATCTGTCTCGAACTCCTGGTTCTCCCCGCAGCGGAGCGGAGGTTCAGGAGTTCGCTGCTCAACTGCCGCATTCCCCCCGGAGCGAAGCGAAGGGGGGAACAATGTTATTAAGCGACAAAACGAGTGTAGCAGAAATAGGCTTTTTTGTAAAATAAAATTGACATAACCCATTAATATAATTATACTCACTTGTCGGTTAACACTGCAAACGGAAGGAATACACACATTTCGGTAAACATAAAGAATGCACAAAGAATGGAAAGAATGGGGTCAGGCAACGGAAATACGGTATTTTCTCTTCCTCCCCTTGATCAGATTCTCCCCCATTCGTGTTAGCTTCTTCTCGAACGAACTATCCCTCCGCAGAAGATCTTCAACCTTGATGATCGCCTCTCCTATCGTAACAGGACTCCGCTTGAAATGGCTGGCTATATCTTTCACCGATTAGCTGTCGGCTGCAAGAGCCATGTTAGGATATCTACGTAATTCTATCCATATAATGTTCAGGATCTCTGTGAAGGTGGGCTACCGCAGTAATTAGAATTTCGTCTGATTCTATTACGTAGAGAAGAGCGTAAGGGAAACCTTTTATGAGGCAACGTCGTGTTACCTTGCCAATTTTTGTCCATGCTTCTGGCATAAGTCCTATTCTTTCGATGGCGGCATCCACTTCTTGAAAAAAACGAAAGCCTAAACCGGGTAGTTGGTGGTCGTAATACCTTACAGCTTCATCCAATTCAATACTAGCAGGGGAGATAAACCGAACCTTCAACGCTCATACCTCTTTCTAAACTCATCCCAATCAATTGCCTTAAGTTCTCCTCGTTTATAAGCTTCATATCGAGCCTCTGCTTCGACAACCCAGCTCTGTTCAATATCTGGATCAGGCTTATCAAGGCTATATAAAACTGCCTCAACTAATCGAATACGTTCAACGGGTTTGAGCTCTATGGCTTTTTTCGCCAATTGATCTAATGATTCCATAATATTTCTCCTTTTCTATCCTAACCAGAGTTCTGAACCAGAGTTCTGGGGACACAATACTCAATTCATCCATATCTCTTTTTCAGTCCCGGCTTTTTCGGGCGAAGCATCCGCCCCAGTCCCTTTTCTATTGTTTCTACAAAATGCTCGCTACCAAGTGGTCTACCGTTCCGCTCATATTGACGCAGATTATTCCAAGGGGCTTATACCCCGCTTGTCGCGGCATGATACGATTCTATAGAAAAACCGACTGCCTGCCAAGTAATTTATAATTAGAAACATCGTCCTCAAATAATAAAGCCGTTCATCCGCCATCTATACCTCTCCAAGGTTTACCTCGGAGCCGTGCGATGAGGCGATCGGTGTTCATGTATCGGTGACCCCCCGATAATCCTTTATGCATAGTTCCAGGCGTCGCGGATGTCCGCAATGGGAAGCACCTGGACCTTTTCGGTGAGGCGATAGGCCGCTTTCCCCGGATAGACCACCCACAGCCGCTCCAATTTAAGGTCTTCAACTGCCGTTTTCATGGATCGGGTCAATCGGGGAGCATCTTCATACTTGAATTCCACACCCCAGTTTTGTTCTCCCGCCTGCCAGAAAAGGTCGAGTTCCGCGCCGGCGTGGGTGTGCCAGAAATAGAGATCTCCATCTTCCTTTCCCAAAGTTCGGCAGACACAATCCAGGGTAAAACCTTCCCAGGAGGCGCCGAGCCGGGGCGAAGAGTACAACTGCTCCGTGGTTTCAATGGACAGCAGAGCATGGAACAGCCCGGAGTCGCGCAGGTATAATTTTGGCCGCTTTACCAGACGTTTCCCGATGTTGACAGACCAGGGCTGGAGAATGCGGACCATGAACGTGCCTTCCAAGATATCGCAGTATTTCCGGACGGTCATGTCGGAGACGCCGAAGGAACGGCCCAGCTCAGCGTAGTTCAGTATCTGGCCGTGGTAATGGCTCAGCATGGTCCAGAAGCGGCGCAGTGTCCGAGCCGGGATTGTGATCCCTAACTGGGGGATGTCCCGTTCCAGAAAGGTCGTCACATATTGATTCCGCCAGAGCAGGCTTTCATCATCCGATGCCGACAGAAAGGATCGGGGCAATCCCCCTCGCTGCCACAGGGCATTTACTGCCCCGGGATCGATGTCGCTAAGGCGGAAGCCACCCAATTGAAAATAGGCAATCCTCCCGGCCAGGGATTCCGAACTCTGGCGAATCAAATCCCGGGAGGCGCTTCCCAGGATGACGAACTTGCGATTCTTCTCTTGATCCACCAGATAGCGCAGGAGGGGAAAAAGATCGGGCAACCGCTGGATCTCGTCGATGACGATGAGCCCCGTCAGGTCTTCCAGTGCGAGCTGAGGCTGTTCCAGACGGGCAATGTCCTGGGGATTTTCCAGATCGAAATAGTAATCGGCGGCGAGCGTTCGGGCCAGCGTTGTTTTTCCGCACTGCCGTGGGCCAAGAATCGCCGTGACGGGGAATACGGACATGAACTTGCTTAATGTGGCCCGATCCGTTTTTCTGTCAATAAGGTTCATGGTCGTAGCCTAAACGATCTACCTTGAAAAATCAAGCTTTATGTTTGATGTTTCAATGATAAATTTTGCCCATTCCTGTCATTTGTCCTGGCCGGTTTCCTGAATGACCACGAGGTAAGCGACTACCTCGAAATCGTTCATGCCGGCGAATTCTCCCTCGCCCACGTGGGGTTCTGGGGACAATACTCAATTCATCCATATCTCTTTTTCAGTCCCACTTGCCGCACTATCTCAGCCGCCAAAAGGCAAGCTCACCGGCCAAAACCCTCAACGGCAGTTTACTCCCGATGAAGCTAATTGTTATGAGTTTAATTGATTTCTTTGAATTTTGCTCGCGATGCACTGCATACCGGGCATTTTTCCGGAGCTTGATCATAGACAGTATTTCCGCATACCTCACAAACATATATCTTTTTCTTCGGCAGGTTGCTGCCTGCTTGAACTGACTTCAATGCTTCGTTGTACAAGTTATTCAGCTCATAATTTTCAGTATAGCATATCCCACCGAAATCATTACAAGTAATTAACAAAAAAGAATGGGGGCAGGCAACGGAAATACGGTATTTTCTCCTCCCCACCCTTGACATCTCCCCAAACTAACGCCGTATCTTTTGGCCAAATTACCTTGACACACAGTCACTCCCCCACTATACTTACAGTACAAAAAAGTTCTTCCCAAACAAACAAATTAAAAAAACAACCTGATTGTCAGCTATTCGCCGGTTTTTTCTTTTACTAACAGAAAATTGAATGCTGCGGAAGGGCGGTTGGCTGTGGAGGACTATAATGCAGGCGGTCGTCTTACTTTCTGGGGGTCTTGATTCAACTGTTTGTGCGGTTCTTGCCGTGAAGACATTTGGGGCAAAACAGGTAGCTGCTCTCAATGTTCTTTACGGACAGAAGCATACCAACGAGTCCGAAGCCGCCTGGGCGGTCGCAAAACGCTTGGGTTTAGGGGCATTTGAGGAGGTAACCCTGCCCGAATCCTTATTCAAGGGCGCCGGCTCAAGCCTGGTTGATGCCAATGTGAAGGTTCCTGATGGGCCGTACCCAAACGATGACGGCCCCGTTTCTACCTACGTGCCGTTCAGAAACGGTATACTCATCTCCGTTGCCGCAGCCTTCGCTTTGAAAGTGGCCGCGCAGATGATTTATTTTGGGGCTCACCAGGAAGACGCAATGAACTGGGCATATCCGGACTGCACTCCGGAGTTTTTGGGAGCGATGAAGAACGCTGTCTGGGTCGGCACGTATCATAAGGTGCGGCTGGCAACCCCGCTTGAGTGGCTCGACAAGGCGGGCATCGTTGGGCTTGGCAGACAATTGAGCGCTCCTTTCGAGCTGACACGCTCCTGTTACCAGGGTGGGAACAAGGCGTGTGGGCGGTGTGCAACCTGCATATCGCGGCTCGATGCGTTTAAAGCCAACGATCTAGTGGATCCCATTGCCTATCAGACTCTGACAGAGGACTAATGTTCGAAATCTACATTAAGCAGAAGTTCGAAGCGGCCCATTTTCTGCCCGGTCATAAGGGGAAATGCGCAAATCTCCACGGTCATACGTGGCGGGTTGAATTGACGATACGCTCGGAAACCTTAAACGATGGCATAGTAACGGATTTCATTGAGGTGAAAGAAGCGCTCAATGAGGTTTTGCCCGACCACACCCTTTTAAATAACATTATCCCAAATCCGACCGCGGAAAACCTGTCCGCATACTTCTACAAGCTGCTCAAGGGAAGAGTCTCGGGTTTGGTAAAGGTGGTTGTCTGGGAATCGGAGAATTTGGGGGCGGCTTTTTTTGAAGGTTAACGAAATTTTTTACTCAGTACAGGGGGAAGGGAAAAACACAGGCATACCGATGGTCTTTGTCCGCCTCGCGGGTTGTAACTTGTGCTGCGACTTCTGCGATACGAAATACGCGTTCGAGGCCGGGGATGAGATGATGGTGGGGGAGATTCTATCCGAAAGGGAGAAGTACTCCTCAAAGTGGGTTTGCATAACCGGTGGAGAGCCGTTTATTCAACCTTTGGACGAATTGGTCGGGCGGCTGAAGGCGGACGGTTCTCTGATTCAGATAGAGACAAACGGGACGATATTCCAGCCCGTTACATGCGATTGGATGGTAGTGAGTCCCAAGAAAGAGCGGAGGCCTGTCGAGTCTATGCTTGAGCGGGCGGACGAGATTAAAATCGTCGTCGGCTCGAAAGCGGCGTTGGATTTTGCAGAGGAATACGAGGCGTGGGGAACGTGCCACTCGGTCCAGCCGGAAAACAATCACGAGGAAGCGACTAAACTCTGCCTGGATTTTGTCGCCGAACATCCGCAGTGGCGATTGAGCATGCAGTTGCATAAGCTTATCAATATAAAATAGGTAAAACCCAAAAATCTCTCCAATGTCTGCGTTAGTATATGCCTTCTCTCCCACAAGAAAAAGACCGAGTAGAAACAACGTCCCAAAGTACCCCTTAACATTAAACAGCGAAGCGGTCTGGTAAAAGCTGTGAACGGCGCTGATTTGTTGATATATTCAAGATAATAAATATTTAGCTTGCTATTATATATAAACACGAATATTGATGCATCATCAATTAAATTCTGTCGTAAATTGGCGGGAGGGTTCCTTTCTGAGGAAATTGTCCGTTTTTTAGAACGCTATCATCCTTCAGTTTGTAACGTTGAAATTTTTTGGAAAGGAGGATGATATTATGAAAAATGGAACTGTTAAGTGGTTTAATGACCAAAAAGGTTTTGGATTCATTGAACAGGAAAACGGGCCGGATGTATTTGTGCATCATAGCGCAATCAATGCGACTGGTTTTAAATCCCTCAGTGAAGGTTCGCACGTAACTTTTGACATCGAGCAAGGGACAAAAGGTCCGGCTGCTGCCAATGTGACCATCGTCTAACCTTTTTAAAGGCAATAAAAGGCATCTCCTGTGAATTAGGGGATGCCTTTTTTAATGACCGCTTGCATCAAACCGCAATTATGCAGGCTTAAATTCTTTTCCCTGTTATCGGTAATCTTATCGATCCGGCAACCGACAAAAAGGAAACGCTATGGGAAGACCTAATTACCAGTTCAATAAACGTCAGAAAGAATTGGACAAGAAAAAAAAGAAAGAGGAAAAAAGGCAGAGCAAGCTACAAAACAAGGCAGTTGAAACCGATCAAACTGAAAAAGACCCGACCACTTCTACGGAGGACCTGCAAGCATAGGGACCGACCGGTACCAATTTTTTGCCGATTGCGATCGTAGTTGACGCAGATCACTTCTTTCCTGCTCTGATATGTCTTCCGATAAAAAATCTACCCTGCCAAAGATAACTTCGCCATCCCTTGAGAAAGCTTACAGTAGATTTTTTATTGCTTTAACCTCGATTTGCCGGTCGAGCTGAAAATCTTCGCTGCCGAAATAAAC
>Ga0265296_1005603_pt1 | contig 10206 bp, 8 predicted proteins | sample MunlanPumphouse1_FD_189073 | JGI IMG/M metagenome (GOLD analysis project Ga0265296, IMG submission 189073) | Groundwater microbial communities from a municipal landfill in Southern Ontario, Canada - Pumphouse #1 | ecosystem: Environmental > Aquatic > Deep subsurface > Groundwater | place: Canada...
AATCATAATTATGAACCGGCCCCTGGATAAAGGCAATATCTTTATGCCCCAGACGAATCAGGTGATTGGTCATCTTAAAGGCCATATTGAAATTGTCCAGTACCACGGAAGTCGTTCCGGCTTTTCCGCGCGGGACAGATATGAATACCGACGGGGTCTTATATTTAGCCGTAAGATTATAGATTTCGTCGTTTTGGGAGGATGGTGCCATAATAACCAACCCATCTACAGTTCTGCCGTTCAGAAACCGTGAAACCGTTTTCATTTCTTCCTCTTCATCATGGGCACTTCCGATGATGATTTGGTAGCCAAACTGGTTCACATGATTGATGATTCCGCGGATGATTTCAGTGAAGTAGGTACTGCTCGCATCCGGAAAAACCATACCGATGATTTTGGTCTGCTTGCTCTGCAGAACCCGAGCACTGATATTTGGCGTAAAGTCATGTTTTTTAATGGCACTCAGCACCTTTTTCCGCGTGACGGCTTTGACCTTTCCGGTATTGTTGATCACACGCGAGACCGTTGCTGTCGAGACTCCCGCCAGTTTTGCCACATCTACGATCGTTGCCATATTTTGAGCATCCTAATTTTACTGATCATTTAATGTAAACACTTACATTAATGTATACATTTTAGATCCGTTTGTCAATAGATTTTTATTTTGGTTGGACATCCCCCAATATTTTAGAACAATTGGAGTTGTTTGTCAATTTGCATGGTTTGTATCGCAAAAAGTTGTTTTGCGGGACTACGGGCAAAAATAGACCTAATTCCATTCCCGACTGCATCGGGACATAAAAGGTAAATTCCGGGATTCCGAACACCCGTTTCGAGCAAATGAATATATGACCGGCCATTATCTTTAACTTTTGATTTAAATTCAAGACCACACTCATGAAGAAAAAGGTTAAAAGGAGCAAAGCAAGAAGATTACGAATACTTTGGTAACGCAGAAGACGGATGTTCTCCATCCCGAAGATTCGGGATTGTTTTACGAACCGGATCGTTTCTTCAATCCTCCAGCGCTTGAAATACATCTTCGCGACTTGTCGGAGAACCGAACGGTTACGACGAAGCGGTTCTGTCGTGTTACGGTTCAGATGAAAAATGAATTTTGATGAATTAACTTAAGGTGAAAACCTGAAAGGAAAGTCATGGAAAAAAGAAAGCATCTAAGTCCTCAACAAAAGATCATCGTTCTAAGAGAACATCTGGCCTCTTTAATTCATAAACCGCGGAGTTCGCCGAGGGCGCGGAGGATATTTCATAATTTTATTATTTAAAAAATATTTGGTCTTGATTATGGCTCTAAGTTATTAATAAATAGATAATCTCTGCGTTCTCAGCGTGCTCTGCGGTGAATTATTCAGGCTGGAAAATCAGGTTCCGTTAAGTCAATTAAGTGAACGGTATCAGGTTCATGTCAATCTGCTTTACAGGTGGAAAAAGCAGTTATTTGAATCGGCATCCGATATATTTAGCCAGGTTCAGGTTCGTGAATCACAGGGACTGCAGGGGAAAGTTGTTCGTTTGGAAAATCGGTTAAAAGATAAAGATCAGTTGATTTCCGAACTGGTAGAGGAAAATATCACTCTAAAAAAAGTCTGCATGGGGAAATTTAAATGGTCGTTGGATTAAACCCCGCCGATGGCGGGGATAACCGGAAGTAAGGGATCAGATCGTGGATTATATCGAAAAAACGATCCTTAGAACTGAGATAGACAAACACACAATTCTTTCCTGGATTGAAATTCATCCCGGTAAATATTACGCATGGAAAAAGCGCACCGGTATAGATAATCACCATAACGGATTGCTTCCCAAAAGTCACTGGATTTTGCCGGAGGAATACAAAGCCGTTGTTATCTATGTGAAGCATTGCCTTTCCAAAATGTCAAAATTTCATCAAGACAGCAACCATTTTTGTCCATTACACCAAAAAATGTTATGAAAAAGCAGTTATGCAATTTGCGTGTCTACTTTTTTCTTGTAAGTTCATACTGACGGTATTCTATTTTGAAACGTTATCCTTTACTCACCAAATGGAATTCTCTCATTACTTTCTTTATTCTCTTTCCCTCCTCTAAATTTTCTATCCACTCCGTCGGAATCGATGATAATCCCAACGATGCCCCGAGGATGTTTCCCGCAATCGCGCTGGTTGAGTCGCTGTCGCCGTTGTGATTGACCGCCGCGAGAACGCCTGTACGGAAGTCGTTCTGATGGCTCAGCGAACAGAAGACCGCGATTGCCAGCGCCTCTTCGCCGACCCAACCTTCGCCGAGTCGGGCAATATTTTCAGACGTCGCCGGGACAGACTCTGCCAGTTCAACGGCTCTTTCCATGATTTGCAAACATTCAGCATGATTTGGCCATTTCTTCAAAATCGTTATGGAATTGCCGACACTTTCGGGGAGTGATTTCCCGTTCATCAGTTCTGCGATAATCGTTGCCAAACATCCGGCAGAGAGATAGCCGCTGGGATGACCGTGCGTGATGGCGGCGACTTCGCAACCCAGCCGAAAAGTTGCTTCTGAATCGTCGTGAAAGAGCAAACCGACCGGCGCGACCCGCATCACGCCGCCGCAACCTTTGCTGTCGTTCAAAGGTTTGGCGATTGTCCCGTATCCCCCGCTTTTCAGCGCGCTGAGACACGTGAACCCCGGCGATCTTCTCACAGATAACCACCGTTCCTTCTGCAGTGGCCCGGAGATGAGAGACGGATACTTTTTACTGGCAGAATCGGGCAGAGGCTCGCCCTGCGTGATCAGCCAGTGCAGATAGGATTGATAGACAAATTCGACTTCCATGCTTTCGATATTGTCCTCTTCGGCAAATTTTCGCGCGGCGAGTAAACCTTCCAGCGTAAAAAGTGTCATCTGCGTATCGTCTGTAATCCGACCTCTGCCGTTGTTGAATTCGACATATCCGGAGATGCCGTTTTCCCCATAGTATTGACGAATCTGATCGATATATAAATTTTCAATCGGTGCGCCCAACGCATCGCCAACCGCGCCACCGAAAATACATCCGAGCAATTTTTCATGATTGATTTTTAACATGATTTACTCCATGTTTAAAGGGTGTTTAAATATGTCTTAATTGTAGAAAGAGCAATTTGCCGATACCGGTCAAACGCCTGCCTGATTTCATTGTCTGTACTCTGGTCGATGATAAAGCGGTCGAGTGTTTCGAGTTTCAATAAATCCAGGCTGACTTTCGCCGCCTCGAGTTGCTGTTCCGGTGTACACAGCGTTTTGAGCACGGAGATTTTTTCGTCCAGGTCGTGCAATTCTTTTTCTAATTCCTTACAGTTCATCATCGTCTTCTCTTAATATACTACTTTTCTACATCGTTAGTCTTCATTTCTGATAAATCCCAGCCTGACCCGACTCTTTTCAAACATCGTATCTGCTTCGAGTCGGCAATATTTCTCCAAATCTGAAGGGTGAAGAATTCGATCCGAAGCCGGCCTGTCAGGCATCCTTCCAATCGCAGCGGCGCCGTCAGTTCAATCGTAGAAAATTTTAACACATCATCCCGGTTGTGAACCGTTTTCTAATTCATCGGTCCGGCGGGAAGCGATAGATTATTGCCGCCTAGCGTAGATACCGGAAGCGCCGGGTTGTAGGTATAGCTCCGACTACCGGATTCCACCGGTTTATCTTCCTGCATCCCCCCGCTTGCGTGAGAAACCACTGCTGTTCCTTCACGTTTGATGGCGGCCAGACGTCCGATTCCACCCACTCACAACCGGATTACATCGCCGTTTTAAAAACATTGCCGGAAATAGAAAATATCGATAGTTTCCGCTATTCAGTTTTTTATCTGTTTTTTGATTTTATATTAAAGCGTCGACAATTAACGGACTATTAATTAAAGGATTCAAAATTCGTCCAAAACCCGGAGCATTTTATGGATAAGTACATCTTAGCACACGACATGGGAACCAGTTCCAACAAAGCCATGCTGGTAACGGTTTATGGCGACATCATCGGCTCAACGAAAAAAGAATATCCGCTCTATGTGCCACAGACCGGTTTTGCCGAACAGGAACCGTACGACTGGTGGGATGCGATATGCGAAACATCGAAAGCAGTCATCCAAAAGACCGGCGTCAATCCGGCGGATATTGTCGGTGTTACATTTTCTTCGCAGATGCAGGGATTGGTGCTTGTTTCCAAAGAAGGCGAACCGCTTCGTCGGGCAATTTCCTGGGTTGACAGCCGCGCCGGTGATATTATGCGAGAACGCATTTGGACATGGCCGAGAGTTCAGGGTTACAATATTTTCCGCTTACTGAGATTCCTGAGGATTACCGGCGGCGCTCCCAGTCTGGCAGGGAAAGACATTATCGGTAAAATCCTCTGGTTGAAAAGACACGAACCGGATATCATCGCGAAAACATATAAATACCTCGATCCCAAAGATTTCGTTGTTTATAAATTGACCGGCAATTACGTGAAATCGACCGATTTGGCCGTCGTCTGGTGGCTGCTGGATACAAGAAAAAACATTAATCAGTGGCATGCGGGACTCTGTAAAATGGTCGGAATCGAAACAGAGAAACTTCCGGAAGTGAAGACAAGCAAGGCGATTGTCGGTTCAATAACCGAAACAGCCGCACTTGCCACGGGGCTTCTGCCCGGAACGCCCGTCATCAATGGCGCAGGTGATATTTCCGCCTCGGCACTCGGTTCCGGCGCTGTTGAAAACGGCAGACTGCATGTCCGGATCGGAACAAGCGGTGGCGTCGCGGGTCATTTCACGAAGCGGAAAATCGATATAGCACATTACGCCGGTTGTATCGGAAGCGCTTACCCGGAAAAATATTATCTGGGAATCGCCACTCAGGATACGATGGGAATATGTCTCGAATGGGTTAAAAATAAAGTCATTTACCATGCCGAAAAATTACAGCAGGAATATGAGGTCGATAAATTATATCAGGTACTGGATAAATTGGTGCAACGCGTGAAGCCCGGTTCCGACGGATTGATTTTTACACCCTGGCTTTACGGAGAACGCTGTCCGCTGAACGACGATACGCTCCGCGGCGGTCTCTATAATATCGGTTTGAATCACACCCGCAGTCACATTATCCGTGCCGTATTTGAAGGAATCGCCATGAATGCCCTCTGGGCGCTTGAAACCATGGAAAATCTCTTTGAAAAAGTCGATGATTTAAACTTCGTGGGCGGTGGTGCGCTGAGCGATACGTGGTGCCAGATCATCGCCGATATTATGAACCGCCCGATTCATCAGGTCACCGATCCCCAACAAGCGGCTGGAAAAGGCGTCGCATTGCTTGCCAGCTGGTCTCTCGGATATATCAAGACTTTTGAAGATATCGGTAAGCACGTCAAAATCAAAAACACCTTTTATCCTATCCCCGAAAACCGGGAAGTTTATGATAAACAGTTCAAGGCTTTTAAAAAATTGTATAAACTGAACCGCAAATGGTACGCGCATATGAACAGTAAGACGAAATAGACGCTATCCATGAATGATTTAGCGGAATTCTGTTCACCCGAAACCATCTGCAGTACCCGTCAGATTGAAGTCAACGAAAATGTCACTCTGCATGTGATCACGTTTTCACCGGTAAATACGACCGGCAATCCCGAAATCGTTTTTGTGCCGGGCTGGATTTCACTAATGTCCGGCTGGAAGAACGCATTGATCGAAATGAGCCGTGATTTTACGATCCATTACGTCGAAACTCGCGAGAAAAAATCATCAACCGTCAAAGGAAAAGTCAGTTATGAGGTAGAGGATTTCGCCCGCGATGTCGCCGCTGTGATCGATACATTCGGATTGAAGGATCGCGAATACATCCTCGGCGGAAGTTCGCTCGGCGCGACTGCGATCGTAGAAAGCTACCATTTTCTGAACACTCAACCGCTTTGTCTGGTGCTCATTGGAGTCAATGCTGTTTTCTATGCGCCGAAATTCTGGGTAAGTTTTGTTCGTATCTTTCCGCCGCGTCTTTATCTGGTCTTTAAACCGATCCTGAAATGGTACCTGCGGACTTTCCGGTTGGATATACAGAATGATTATGCGCAATATGAGAAATATTGCCGGAACATCGAATCCGCCGATCCTTGGCGATTGAAAAAATCGGCGCTCGCTTTTGTCTGTTATTCCATCTGGAATCGTCTGCAAGACATTGACATTCCGACGCTTTTATTCGGCGCTTCCAAAGACGAACTCCATAATCGGGAGAATATCCTCCGCATCAATGAATTGTTGCCCGGCAGCACTTATGTCGATCTGGAAACCAACAGCAACACGCATAATGAACTTATGGTCAAAGAAATGCGAAAGTTTCTTACAAAGATTGCATCTCCGGCAGAAGTCTGAATCCTGACTCATGTAACGAGTAGATAAAAAGGCCTCCGACCTCGGATTATTGACCTCTGACCTCATTTCAGCGACTTTTTAGGTACTTCGGAGAACCTTTAAGGTGCTTCGGATATATTTTTCTATTCTGGTTTATGTGCGAATAACAAAAAGCCCGTCCAGCAGAAACCGGTCGGGCTTAAAAATAGAGAAATGGAGTATTTATAGGAGTCCAAAACCAGAATAGATCGAATACAAGTCTATTTAATCAATAAACATTTCCTCACGGAACTAAAATGATCTGTCTTCATTTTTATTATATAGACTCCGGATTGAATTCCGCTTGCATCCCAATTTATCGTGTAGATACCTTCCTGATATTCACGATCGACAAGGTCTTTTACTAACCGACCTCGAATATCATATATGGATATATTGACTATCGATCTCTCCGGAAGCGAGAACGATATTTTCGTTTCTGAATTGAACGGATTTGGATAATTCTGAGAGATCTGAAAGGAATTTATCTTGCATTCGATATTGTCAATCGATACGAAATCTCCATATGTTACGCCATGTATTTTTACGGCAACCAATGTATTATCCTCTTTAATTCATAAACCGCGGAGTTCCCCGCAGAATGCGGGGCGGAGGACATTTCATAATTTTATTATTTAAAAAATATTTGGTCTTGATTATGGCTCTAAGTTATTAATAAATAGCTAATCTCTGCGTTCTCAGCGTGCTGAATCCCGCCAACGGCGGTGGCTGCGGTGAATTATTCAGGTTAGGTAAATATTTCCGAATAATTGGGAGGTCAGGTTGCCAATTGGCAAGCCGCAATTTGATTTTGCATGAAACAAGCTTTTGGTTTCCGGAAGATCAGCCCAATCAGAATTCTTCCCTTTTATAATGCAATTCCCAGTGGGATCGTTGAAAATTGTTTTTTCAAGCAGATAAAGAATGAATGGCAAGTCAAAATCAATTTTAAGTATGTTGGCCAGCAATACCGATTTTACCTTATCAAAAAGTAATCTTCGGTTCATGGCCATAAAATAACCCTTTATGTCGAGTTTTAATATATAACCATCCTGGCTGTAATTGCCAGTACAGGATCGAATAAAATGGTCAATCCGATGAATGCCATAATGGGTTCCTTTACCTATACGACAGCTGAAACTGTCGTTGATAAAAATCTTTTCAAATATCGGTGAGATGTAATTGAAAATAAAATGATGAACTATCCTGTCGCAGAAATCCGCGGCAAATATTTCCCGTTTTACCGGTTTATCAACGACAAAGCAAATGCTTGGTTTCGGTTGGTATTTTTGTTCAATTATCTCATCGAACAATGCAAAAAGGTTGCTTTCAAAATGCTTTTCAAAGGCAAGCGCATTGATTGTATTCCGCCCCGATCAGGATCGGGGTTGTGTCAGGTGCTCATATCTGACACCTGATCTCTGGGATTCAACTCCAATGTCTGTTGATTATAGAGATTATGGAAATTATGGAGTACTTCAATCCACCGTTGGCGGACATTCTGCCGTGTTGAAGTCGCTTGAGCGTCAGCGAAAGGCTAAACTTGTTTTAACCTTCGACTTATCAATCTGCTGTAACTATGGAGTGCATTAACCGCGTTAATGCTTGCGAACGAAGTTCGCAGAGTGAATCAATTTCTTCGCTTCGCTCAGAAAGCGGCAACGCGGCAGAATGTCCGCCCCGGTGGGTTGCCGCACTCCACAGCCCGTCGTTTGAGCGGAGCAAAAGCGTGGCGCGAACTCCGTCGTCTGCGACGACGAGTTCCAACGCGGTTGGAACACTCCATAATAGCAAATAGTCAAATAGGCTAATCCCCTACACAACGAACGGAGAAACCACCTTGCTTACTGCCGTAGCCACGGCTAACGCCTGAATTATAGTAACGCAGACCTCGGTACCAGGCGTAGTCACTACTGTACTCAGTCGCCGACCACCAGTAACCGTAGTAGCCAACGTCGTAGTACGTACCATCGCCGTAACGGTAGCCGCCGGGCAACGCCGAAAAGCCGCTTTCGTTGGTGGCGCCCGTATTGGGACTACTCCAGTGCGTAGTTCCGGCTTCTTTCATCTTGCCGCCGGCTACGCTTGAACCCCCCAGATAATCAACCAACGTTTGCCACTCCGCATCAGTTGCCACATGCCAGCCCGTAGGAGCAATATTGCGACTATCAGTTACCGCATACCAGTTGTAGAGCCGACCATAAGAAGTGTCAGCATTTGTTGCATTGTTGTCATAATTGCAATAAGCGCCAGTAGACAGATTATAATACCAATCGGTATCGTCAAAAATATTGGGTATTGCTTCGCCATTGCGGTAATGGGTCACTTTCAGGTTTTCCGCCATCCAGATTTGATTTCCTATTTTTATCGTTTGGTAAACATTGCCATCAATATCAGTGACTTCTGAGCCTGTGCTTTCAGTGGGATTATTTTCACAACTGAAGAATGTGAAAAAAGCAAATCCCAGAAACATCGCAAAAAACAGTCTTTTCATCATGGTAATCCTCCCTTTGGTTTAATATTAATCCTTTTAAAATAGATCATTATTGGTAAACGCTAACGGCTGACGCATCACCAACGGCGAACGGAAAACCGGTTAGTTTTATTCTTCTAAAAATACTTTCCAAACTTTCAAACCTATAAATCACAGAACAGCTTTCGCCGTTGCGTGAATGCGATGGTTAGATGTAAAAGTTTGAACATTACCTCAGTAATACGGCCTTTCTTGTTCTGATAAACGCATCCTTTATTATTCTAATAAAATATACGCCAGATGATAAATTAGTGACATTCCATGTTGTTGAATATATACCAGGTGCTAATTTACCGTTGAAAATCGTTTCCACTTTTCTGCCTTGCAGATCAAAAACTTCTATGTGTACATCACCATAACTAGGTATTGAAAATTCAATGGTTGTAATGCTATTGAATGGATTTGGGTAATTACTATTCAATGAAAACTCAAATGGGGATGATTTATCAGAAATAATCGATAATTCGGTTTCAGGCAGTACAGTAAATAAAACGCCATTATTGAAGCGACCGAATTCAATACTTTCAACTTTCCAAAGATAAATACCAGAAGTAATTGTTCTACCCTCCATATTTTCCAATGCCCAACTTTCTATTCCATCCATTAGTTCAGAATTATGTTCAATGTAATTAACAGTATCACCATCAATTGAAAAAATGTAAATAGAACAAATTGTAGGAAGATGCATAAAGAAAATAAGTGGTTCAGAACCAGACTGCCAAACAGCAGGATAAACATATGGGTTTGGAACTACATTATATCCTCCTTGATTGTCACTATAAAACATTAAAACAAAATCACTATTCATCATTTTACTTCCATCAGCGCCTGTTACGTTCTGGATAACGAACGTATTATTTGAATAAAGAGGAAATCCAAGGCCTGTCCCATCAGGTTCATCTACTGTCGTTTCATTTAGAAATGCACAGGAATACATTTCGGAATCATACCAAAAAGACAGCGGCGCACAGTTCATAGTAATATTTTCCGAATTTTGTATAAATATTCTTGATGAATCTGTGTGATATTGTCCTTCGTAATAATATCTCATATAGGTTATACTTTCTGCATTTAAAGACTCCAAATCAATTGCTTCGGAGAAACTCAATGCCAATCCGCTATTGATTTGAACCGTATCATTATTTGAAATAGAATGATATGTTATCTCCAGATATTCTTCTGCATTTTCGAAAGAAAAAACTACGGATATACATAAAGCAATTAAAAAAAGAAGTTTTTTAGTAAACACTTTAGTCCTTTGTTAGTGAATTGATTTTATACATCTAACG
>Ga0265296_1005604_pt1 | contig 10205 bp, 12 predicted proteins | sample MunlanPumphouse1_FD_189073 | JGI IMG/M metagenome (GOLD analysis project Ga0265296, IMG submission 189073) | Groundwater microbial communities from a municipal landfill in Southern Ontario, Canada - Pumphouse #1 | ecosystem: Environmental > Aquatic > Deep subsurface > Groundwater | place...
GTGCGAGGGGCCGTGGCTCACGACCTCGGCGATGCCCGCGAGGTCGTCGGCGGTCTCCGCGCCGCCGACGACGAGCGCCGTGCGCAGCCCCGCGAGGTTGAACGCCTTCGAGGCGCTCGTGAGCGAGAGGCCGCGGGGGTCGACGCTCCAGTAGGGCGTGAAGGTCGCGTCGAACAGCAGCGGCGCGTGCACCTCGTCGGAGATCACGCGCACGCCGTGGCGGGCGGTGATCTCGGCGAGCGACTCGAGCTCCGCCCGCGTGTGCACGGTGCCGGTCGGGTTGTGCGGATTGCACAGCAGCAGCACGGCGCCCGTGCTCGTGACGCGCGCGCACGCATCCGCGACCGCGGCGAGGTCGAGCCGCAGGTCGGCGCCGAGCGGTGCCTCGACCACCCGGCGCTCCGCGTGGGCGGAGTAGGCGTGGAACGGCGGATACACGGGGCTCGTGACGATGACCGAGCCGCCGGGCGGCGTCAGCAGGCGGATGAGCTCGAACGCGCCCATCATGACGTCGCTGACGAGCGCGGTGCGGGCGACGTCGACCGTCGCGCCCCAGCGGTCCTCGGCGAAGCGGCCGAACGCCTCCGCGTACCCGGTGCCGTGCGGGTACCCGGTGTCGCCGCGCAGCATCGCCGCGTGGACGGCCTCGGTGATGGGCTCGGCGGGCAGCACGTCCATCTCGGCCACCCACACGGGCAGCACGTCGGGCTCGAAGAACCGCCACTTGATGCTCGACCGCTCGCGGAGGTCGGCCAGCGGCACCTGCTCGAAGGGGTTCATGCCCCCATCTTGCGGGGTCGACCGGGTGATCGGTAGCGCGAGGGACCATCCCCGTTGCCGGTCACCCGGCCGAGGGTTCAGGCGACCTGCTCGAGGAGGCCGGAGTCGACGTCGTAGAGGAAGCCGCCGACCTGCGCGCGGTCGCCGATGAGCGGGTGCGAGCGCACGCGATGCACGTCCTCGATGATCGAGAGCCGCTGGTGCTCGATCGCGCCGAGGTCGAGCCACGACGCGTCGACGCCCGCCGCCTCGGAGATGTCGATGAGCAGCTCGCGCTCCGACTTGGAGGCCATCGCGCAGCGCGTGTGCTGGACGATCAGCACGCGGTCGACGTTCAGCAGGTTGACGCCCAGCACGAGCGCGACGAGCGTGCGCTCGGTCGCTCGACCGCCGGGGTTGCGGAGGATCTTCGCATCGCCGGGCACGAGCCCGATCATGCCGAGCGGATCGATCCGCGAGTCCATGCACGTCACCATCGCGACCCCGGACTTCGCGACACCGTCGAAGCCCTGCAGGTCGAAGGTGGCGGCGAACTCCCGGTTGTGTGCGAGCAGGTCGTCGAAGGCGGATTCCATGCTCTCAATCTACGAGGCTCTGCGAGCATGGGTGACATGGAGCTCCGCGCGACCGCCCGCCAGATCGACGCGATCTCGCGCCGCTACGCCGACGTCTACGGCTTCGAGCGCGATGCGGACTGGCTCGTGCTCAAGCTGCAGGAGGAGGTCGGCGAGCTCGTGCAGGCGTGGCTCGCCAAGACCGGCAGGCAGCGCGACAAGGGGCACACGCCTGCGGAGATCGACCGCCGCTTCGCGCTCGAGCTGGCGGATGCGGTCGGCATGCTGCTGGCGCTCGCGGAGACCACGGGCGTCGACATCGAGCAGGCGATCGACGACAAGTGGCTGGTCTGGGACCGGCGGGTCTCGCAGAAGGCGGGCGAGGCGGACGCGCCCCAGCAGGACTGAGGGCCGAAGGGTTAGCCTCGGGGGCATGACGCAGACCGCCATCATCGTCGGTGCAGGACTCGGCGGCCTCGCCGCCGCTCGCGGCCTGGAGGCCGCCGGCTGGCAGGTGCGGGTGCTCGAGGGCTCACCGACCGTGCGCAGCCTCGGCGCGGGCATCAGCATCACCGAGAACGGCCTCGCCGCGCTCGACGAGCTCGGCGTCGGCGACGCGGTGCGCGAGCGCGCCGTCCGCGCGCTGCCCGAGGGCGTCTTCACCGACCAGGGCTCGCCGCTGCACCGCGGCTTCCAGCTCGAGTCGAGCGCCGTCCATGCGATCCACCGCTCCACCCTGCTGGATGCGCTCCGCGACGGGCGGCAGGTCGAGACGGGCATGCGCGTGGTGGGCGTCACCGACGGCGCGAAGGGCCGCCCGAGCGTCACGATCGAGCACGGCGCCGCCGACCCCGACTCGGCGGATGCGCGCGACGAGCGCCAGCGCCGGCGCGACCGGGCGCGCGGCACCAGGCTGGGCCGACGCATCCATCGCGCCCTGGAGCCCGGGGACGACCCGATCGACCGCCGGGCGGAGTCGCGCGCGAGCCGCGCGCAGGTCCGGGCCGTCGAGGAGGCCCGCTTCGAGTCGATCGAGGCCGACCTCATCGTCGGCGCGGACGGCATCGACTCGGCCGTCCGGAAGGCGCTCTGGCCGAAGGCGCGCACCGACTACTCCGGCGCGACCTGCTGGTACGGGGTCGTGCAGGCCGAGGCCGACTCGCCCGCGGGCGTGCGCCAGTACCTGGGCCGCGGCGCCGAGTTCGGCATGGAGCCCATCGACGGCGGCCGCGTCTACTGGTGGGGCATGGCGCACGCTCGCATGGGCCGCACCTCGCGCGACGAGGTCGAGGCGGCCCGAGCCCGCTTCGACACCTGGGCGCCGGAGGTGCGCGACCACATCGCCGCGACGCCCCAGGCCGCGATCGTGCGCCGCGACCTGTGGTCGCTCGCGACCCGGTTGCGCAGCTTCCACCGCCCCGGCGTCGTGCTGCTCGGCGACGCCGCGCACGCGATGCTCCCGACGCTCGGCCAGGGCGGCAACCTGACGCTCGAGGATGCGGCGACGCTCGGCATCCTGCTCGAGGACCAGTCGCTCGACGAGGCGCTGCGGCAGTACGACCGGGAGCGGGTGGGCCGCACCCAGCGCTTCCAGCAGCTCTCGCACCGCCTGGCGCGCACGACCGTGCAGGCCCGCAACCCCGTGCTCGTCGCCGCCCGCAACGGCGCGTTCAACCTGATGCCCACGATGCTCGCCGAGGTCGCGGGCGACTGGATGCTCGGCTGGCGCTCACCCCGGCACACCAGCTGAGGCGCGACGCGACCCGGGCACTGGTGGCCGCGTGGCATCCGACGGAGAATGAGCCATGGCCCACGACCCGGCCGCGAGTCCTCCACCGGAGGCCACGGGCACGACAGCGGATGCCGGCGCCCGCGCGGAGTCGGACGCCGTGCTCGCGCGTCGCGCCCAGATCCTGGCGACGGAGCACTGGGGTCTGCTCGCCGCGCGCAGCACGGCGCAGAGCGAGGTGCTCACCCGCATCACGATCTTCCTGACGCTCGTGTCGGCGGGCCTCGTGACGATCGGGCTGCTCGGCCAGGCATCGGGGTACGCGGGCTGGTTCTCGCCGGCGATGCTCGGCATCCTCGCGTTCCTCGCCGTCATCGGCTTCATGACGCAGCTGCGGGTGATGAACGTCGGCGCGGAGGACATGATGTACGTCGTCGCCATGAACCGGCTGCGCGGCGGCTACGTCGACCTCGACCCGCAGGTCGCCCAGTACATGCTGGCATCCACCACGGACGACCGGGCGGGGATGGATCGGACGTACTCGTTCATCGCGCGCCGCAGCGCGGCCAACCACCTGTTCGCCAGCTCGATGGCGCTGATCGTCGTCGTGAACGGCTGCGTCGACGGCCTGCTCACCGGCGCGCTCGTCGTCACCGAGACCGGCGCGGTGGGCTGGGCGATCGCGGTCGGGGTGGCCGTCGGCCTGGTGGGCGGGCTCATCGCCATGCGCCTGGGCTACGTGCAGTACCGCGACGCCTGGCGGCGCTACCGGCCGCGTCGGCCCACGCTCGGCCCGCCCGCGTTCCTGCGCGACCCCGCCGATCGCTGACGCACGACGTCGGAGGCGCGCCGGCTCCCAGGCATGGGTAGTTCTCCCCATCGCGCATTGCTAGGTGCGGCGCCTACCGTTGAGCAACGGCCCGGCTGGGGCCCCGACGCCGCAAGGCCGAGGGGAATCGGGCCAGACAGGATCCTGGAGCTCGGCTCCGGGATGCGAGCGGGATCCTCGAACATGGAGCGAGGCGCCCCTGGCAGCTGCAGACGCTGCCGCTGATGCAAGAGGGGCCCGACCACGGCGGTCGGGCCCCCTTCTCGTCTCAGGGCAGGAGCCTCAGGGCGCGCTCCGCCAGCAGCATCGGGAAGACCAGCTCGCGGTTGAGCGGCGCCTCCGCCTCGTCGTCGATGCCGACCGCGGGGTCGATCCAGCGCACGGCCTCGATCTCAGCACGCGGCTCCGGCGCGATCGCGTCGCGCGTGCGGAAGACGCTCGCGCGCAGCGCGAACCCCGCTTCGTTGGCCGCGCGCGTCTCGAACTCGCCCATCCGCTCGATCCGGTCGAGCGGGATCTCGACGCCCAGCTCCTCGAGCACCTCGCGCACCGCGCACTCCGCGGCGCTCTCGCCGCGCTCGGGCTTGCCGCCGGGCAGCATCCACGAGGTCGTGCCGCGCTTGCGCACGGTCAGCACGGCGCCGTCCTCGCGCTCGAAGCAGATCGCCGAGACGGTGATGACGCGCATGCGACCAGGGTAGGCGTGCCCGCGCTCAGCCGGCGTTGCGCGTGATGAGCTTCGACAGCACGATCGCCGACCGGGTGTGGTCGACGCTCGACGCGGCGCGCACCTTCTCGAGCGCCTCCTCCAGCGCGATGACGTCGCGCGCGCGCATGATGACGAACGCATCCGCCTCGCCGGTGACCGTCCCGGCCTCGACGATCTCCGGCACGCCGGAGAGGATGCGCTTGAGGTCCTTGGGGGAGACGGTGCCCCGGCAGAAGAGCTCGACGTACGCCTCGGTCGCGAGCCCTTCGACGGCCGGGTCGACCTGCACGGTGAAGCCGCGGATGACCCCGTCGGCGACCAGCCGGTCGATGCGCCGCTTCACCGCGGACGCCGACAGCCCCACCTCGCTGCCGATGTCGGCGTAGCCCGCCCGCGCGTTCAGGCGGAGCTGGTCGATGATGCCGTGGTCGATGCGGTCCATGCGCACGAATCTACGACAGATGTGCACTGCCCCGCAAAGAACCCGCGCCGCGACCCGCACCCCTGCGTCGATTCTTTGCGAGCATGGGCCTATGCAGCCTGAGACGACCATCATCGCGCGCCCCGAGACCGCATCCCCCACGACCCGCTCCGCCGTGCACAAGACGGTGCTGATGTGCCGCCCGGAGCACTTCACCGTGAGCTACCGCATCAACCCCTGGATGAACCCGGAGATCCCGACGAGCACCGCGGTCGCCGTCGAGCAGTGGCGCACGCTGCACGACGGCTACGTCGCGCTCGGCTTCGACGTCGAGCTGATCGACCCGATCGCCGGCCTCAACGACATGGTCTACGCCGCGAACGGCGGCTTCACCCTCGACGGCCACGCGTACGGGGCGAAGTTCACGTACGAGCAGCGCGTGCCGGAGGGCCCCGCCTACATGGAGTGGTTCGCCGCGAACGGCTTCCAGGTGCACGAGCCCGAGCACATCAACGAGGGCGAGGGCGACTTCCTGCTCGCGAACGGCGCCATCCTCGCCGGCCACGGCTTCCGCACCTCCCTCGAGTCGCACGACGAGGTCCGCCGCATCTTCGACCGCGAGGTCGTCAGCCTCCGCCTCGTCGACCCGGCGTTCTACCACCTCGACACCGCCATCGCGATCCTCGGCGACGACAACATCGCCTACCTGCCGACGGCGTTCGACGACGCCAGCCGGGCGGAGCTCGAGCGCCGATACCCGGATGCCGTGCTCGTCTCCGAGGAGGACGCGTCCGTGCTCGGCCTCAACTCCTTCGGCGACGGCCGGACCATGGTCATCGCCGGCCGCGCCGCGGGCTTCGAGCGGCAGCTCACCGAGCGCGGCTACGCGACCGTCGGCCTCGACCTCTCCGAGCTGCTGCGCGGCGGCGGCGGCATCAAGTGCTGCACGCTGGAGCTCCGCCGATGAGCGAGACGATCACGCACGAGTCGACGCACGAGACGGCCACGGCGGATGCGCTGAGCGCGGCCACGCGGGCCGCCATCGAGCAGGTCGAGGCGAGCGCCGCGCACAACTACCACCCGCTGCCGGTCGTGGTCGTGGAGGCCTCCGGCGCCTGGGTGACCGACGTCGACGGGCGCCGCTACCTCGACTGCCTCGCCGCCTACTCGGCGGTCAACTTCGGCCACGGCAATCCGCGGCTGCTCGCGGCCGCGCACGCGCAGCTCGACCGGGTGACGCTCACGAGCCGCGCCTTCCACTCGGCGGCGCTCGGCCCCTTCGTCGAGGCGCTCGCGGCGCTCGCCGGCAAGGACATGGTGCTGCCGATGAACACCGGCGCCGAGGCCGTGGAGTCAGGCATCAAGGTGGCCCGTCGCTGGGCGTACGAGCTGAAGGGCGTGCCCGCCGGTCAAGCCGAGATCATCGTCATGGAGGGCAACTTCCACGGCCGCACCACCACGATCGTCTCGTTCTCGGACGACCCCGATGCGTCGACCGGGTACGGCCCCTTCACGCCCGGCTTCGTGCGGGTGCCGTTCGGCGACGCCGAGGCGCTCGCCGCCGCGATCACCCCGAACACCGCGGCCGTGCTGCTCGAGCCCATCCAGGGCGAGGCTGGGATCGTCGTGCCGCCGGCCGGCTACCTGCAGCGCGTGCGCGAGATCACCGAGCGCGAGCGGGTGCTCTTCATCGCGGACGAGATCCAGTCGGGCCTCGGCCGCACCGGAGCGACCTTCCAGTGCGACAACGAGGGCGTCGTGCCCGACGTCTACCTGCTGGGCAAGGCGCTCGGCGGCGGCGTCGTGCCGGTGTCGGCGGTGGTCGCGAACGCCGACGTGCTGGGCGTGCTGACGCCCGGCTCGCACGGCTCGACCTTCGGCGGCAACCCGCTCGCCGCGGCCGTCGGCCTCGAGGTCGTGCGGATGCTCGAGGAGGGCGACATGCAGGCTCGCGCCCGCGAGCTGGGCGCCAGGCTGCAGGCGGGCCTCGCAGAGCTCGTCGGGCACGGGGTCACCGAGGTGCGCGGCGCCGGGCTGTGGGCCGGCATCGACATCGACCCGGCCGTCGGCACCGCGCGCGACGTGTGCCTGCGGCTGCTGGAGCGCGGCATCCTCGCGAAGGACACCCACGGGCAGACCGTGCGGCTGGCGCCGCCCATCGTCATCGAGGAGGCGGACCTCGACATGCTCATCCAAGAGTTCCGCACGGCCGTCGTCGCGTAGGGCTCGGGCTACGGCTCCGGCGTCACCTGCATCGGGTCGAGCGCGACCGACTGCGGCCGCACCTCCGTGCCGTCCGAGAGCGCCTCCGAGATCATGCCGAACACGTTCCCATCGGGGTCGCGCAGGTACCCGACGCGGCCGACGCCCTCCAAGTCCTCAGGCGGCACGGCCTCGGCCGCGCCGAGCTCCAGCCCCCGGGCGAACGACGCGTCGACGTCGTCGACCGCGACCACGATCGTGCTGCCGTTGATCGGCGCCCCGGCCGCAGGCGTTGGCCCCTCGCGCTGCGCGAGGCCGCCGTTGATCCCCATGCCGGGCGAGGCCGTGCCGATGGAGCCCTCTCCGGTGGAGATCGACCAGTACTGCCACTCGCCGTAGCGTTCGAACCGCCAGCCCAGCAGCTGCGAGTAGAAGTCGATCAGCCGCTGCGGCTCGCTCGCGTGGATCTCGAAGTGGACGACGAGGCTGCTCATCCCGGCTCCCTTGCTCGATGGAGGCGTCGCCGTCGCCGACGCCGCGGATGCCCGCCCACGCGACCGTACGCCGGCATGGTGCGAGCCGCCAGGGGAGCATGATGACCGCATGCGCACGCACTACCGCTTCGACCACTCCTGGCACGTCGGCGCCGGCGCTGATGCGGTGCTGGCGCTGCTCGAGGACGTCCGCGGCTACGGCGCGTGGTGGCCCGCGGTGCGCGTGACGGGCGGTTCGCTGGGTGCTGCCCGCACCGCCGACCTCGAGGTGCGGGCGCCGCTCGGCTACCGGCTGCGCATCACGCTGACGGCGGAGGAGGCGGAGGACGCGGAGGCGCGGCCACGCGAGCTGCGTGCCGCCATGGGCGGCGACCTCGAGGGCTGGTGCTCGTGGCGGGTGACGCCCGACCGCGGCGGCTCGCGGGTCGACTTCGCGCAGGAGGTCGAGGTCCGCGCGCGCCCCTTGCGGGCGGCCAGCCCGCTGCTGCACGGCGCGTTCGCGCGCCAGCACGCGGCGGTGATCCGGTCGGCCGAGCGCGGCATGCGACGCGTCCTCGCGGCCTGAATGGGCGTATCCCGGTTTGCGGCGTAGGCTCGCGGCGTGGCAGAGAGCATCCTCCTCGGGCACGCGCCCAGGCCCGCTGACGGGGCCCAGCTTGCGAAGCGCATCCGTAGCCTCGTGATCGCTGCGGAGCCGGCAGGCATCGCCTGCACCTCCATCATCAGCGCGGAGCTCGGCGGCGCGGACATCGCGCGCCTCGACCTCGACCTCACGGACTTCATCCTCGCGGGCGAGATCGATCGAGACCGCGCGCGGCTCCAGCCGCAGGGCGCGGCCGTGTCGAGCGAGCCCGCGGTGCTGCGGCACCTGACGGTGCGGGCGTCGCCCATGCGCGTCTCCGGCGCCGAGGTGACGGTCGACGCGCAGCTGCGCAACCTGCCGTTCTGCTGGATCGAGACCGACAACGGCGAGCTGGCCGTCGAGCTCGCCCGGCCCGGCGACGAGCGCCCGCTGCACGGGCGCGCGCACGTGTCGGTGCCGAAGCATCAGCTCGGCGCCGCCGTCCTCGCCCTCGCCGAGTCGGCGCTGTTCCAAATGGGGGTCTCGGTCTCTCGGTTCGAGGTCGACGTGGAGTCGACCGGCCCGCGCAGCGTCCGCCTCATCGTCGACGGCAAGGTGCGGAAGGGCCTGCTCGGCGCCACGGTGCACGGCAGCGCGCACGCGACGATCGACGACCGCATGGGCGTCACGCTCAGCGACATCACGCTCGAGAGCGCCAACCCCCTCGTCGCCGCGATGCTCGCCGCGACCCACGGGCGCATCCGGCGCTACGAGGGCCGCCCCCTCGACCTCGCCTCCCAACTGCCCGCGGGCATCCGCCTCGCCGACGTGCAGGTGCGAGTGGTCGACGACGTGATCATCGAGGCACGGCTGGTCTGAGCGCTGGAGCTCGGACCGTCACGCCGAGATGAGCGCTTCCCGGCGGCGCCGCTCCGCGAGCTGCACGCCCGCCGCTTCGAGCCGCCGCGCCGACTCGTCTGCGTCGATCCAGTCGAGCGCGGCGAACTCCCCGAGCGGGACGACCGAGTGCACCACGGTGCTCGGGTACACGTGCACGAGGTTGAACGCCCTGGCGCCGTCGCGGCCGCGGGTGCCGCCGACGGGCACGTTGAGGTCCTGCGTGTAGCAGGTGGCGGAGGCGACCGACACGGGGATGCCCGCGACCGACGCCGTCGACGAGTAGTGCAGGTGGCCGGCGAGGATCGATCGCACGTCGGTGCCGACGAGCGTCGCGGCGAGGGCCGACTGCTCGCGCAGCTCGACGCTCGCGGCGAGGTCGAGCACGCTCGGCATCGGCGGGTGGTGCATCGCGAGGATCGTGCCGTGCGTCGCCGGGGTGGCGAGCACGCCCTGCAGCCACGCGAGCTGCTCGGCGCTCACCTCGCCGTGGTGGTGCCCCGGCACCGTGGTGTCGAGGGTGACCACGCGCAGGCCGTCGAGATCGATGACCGCGTCGACCGGGGCGTCGGAGGCCGGCTCGTCGAGCAGCTCGGTGCGGAAGGCGCGCCGCTCGTCGTGGTTGCCCATCACCCAGACGACCTTCGCGCCGAGGTCGTCGGCGACCGGGTCGACGATGTCGCGCAGCCGCCGGTAGGCGTCGGGCTCGCCGCGATCGGCGAGGTCGCCGGTGAAGACGATGGCGTCGGGACGCGCGCCGGATGTCTCGAACTCGTCGAAGAGGCGGCGCAGGTGCTGCTCGCTGGGCACGCGGTCGTAGAGGCTGCGGCCGCCGGCCAGCAGGTGGGTGTCGGAGATGTGGAGCAGGAAGTGGTTCGGCCTCGGGTGCTCGGCCGATCGGATCTGCACGGTGCATCCCTCCGGATGTCGTCGGGGTTGTCTCTGCTTCGAGCGCTGGTGGGAATCTAGTCCAGCGCACCCACGGAAACCGTGCGTGCATGCGGCGTGTACTCCAGGTGAACATCGGC
>Ga0265296_1005605_pt1 | contig 10204 bp, 11 predicted proteins | sample MunlanPumphouse1_FD_189073 | JGI IMG/M metagenome (GOLD analysis project Ga0265296, IMG submission 189073) | Groundwater microbial communities from a municipal landfill in Southern Ontario, Canada - Pumphouse #1 | ecosystem: Environmental > Aquatic > Deep subsurface > Groundwater | place...
CGAACGTCTGGAGGGACGTTCAGCATGATGGCGTAGGTGGTCACGCCCGTACAGATCACGAGCCCGAAAGCCGCAATCCTCCGTCCGATGTCAACGAGCCAGTCTTCCTTCAAGGCTGGCAGAAGCGATCGAGTCCAGCCCGTTGCCGTCTGGAAGACTGGGAAGAACCACGTAACCGCGAAGGCTACGACGCCAGACTTGATCGTGAGCCACATGGCATCGTGGCCGGTCAGAAGGTTCGCACCGTCTGATCCAAGCAGTCCTGCGAGGTACCATCTGACAGCGAGCATCAGGAACGCCACGCAGGCAACGACTGGCAGCCAGATAATCCAGCTCGCCGTTGCTATCATGACTGCAACCTGCAGTCCGCTCACCCCGCGTTGAGCCGCGGAGCGACGAATGCGCTGAACCGCGCGCACGACCTTGGTGTAGGCCGGCTGTTCACCGCCCAACCATTTGTCGAAAGCCTGACCCTCAAGCTCCGCCACCGCGTCAAAGGAGAGCCTCCCTGCGCGGGCGCCGTCCTGCCCGATCCTGTTGCGGAAGGCAACGCCTACAAGCTCATGAACTTCTCTTGCGGTGATCTTGCCCTTGGCCTTGGCTTCCTTGAGAGTCTCGACGAGTCCCTCGCCCTGCTCATGGTCAACCCAGTCGAATGTGCCATTACGCTCGAACTCTGCACACGAGGTGTTGTACGCTCGAATGACGTCCCACGTCTCGGGCGACCACTGCTCACCAGTCGAGGGCGTGAGAAGCTTCTTGATCGCTTCCACATCGCGCCCCACATGATGTTCGACGCAGACGAACGCCTCAAGGATCGTCATGGGACCGATCAGAGGCCACTTCACCGCTTGGACGGAAATCGTCTTACTGTTCTTCCCAGACCCCTCTTTACGAGTCGTGGCCTGGTGAGCGTTCTGCCAACGAGCCTTGCTCTGAATGGCTTCACGATCTAGGAAGATCGGATAATCACCATCCATCCGAATCTCACCATGCGCATCACGCGCAGGAATGAGGATCCGGTCGGGCAGTTCGCTTGAGACGTAGACGGCATCCAACGCCGCCTTGCGATTGGACCTGGGCACGGTCGAGACAGAGATCGTACCGTTGACCTTGCTCTCAATCACGTCCGCCGTGGCGTTGGTCACGCCCACAAGAGCTGGACCGACATGCTTCAAAACTCGACGAAGCGCGTTGATCTGCGGCCGGTTGTCACCAGGCCAGAGCTGATCTGCATGGTCTCCCAGAAACTCACCCACGCCCGCCAACACAGCATGCGCGGCAAACTGGAAACCAGGAACCGTCTTGGCGAGCGCTACAAGCGCGGAGTTTTCACCTGCGACAGACTGGAGAACACGCGTAGCAAGAGCGTTGTCATCGTCCCCAGCCTGGAGACCTGCAGTCAGCGCCCTCTCGGTTGTCGTCTCAAATGCCCTCTGAACAAATGCGGTTTGCAATGAACGAAACAGAGCCATGTGAATTTCCTCATGTGCGGCATTGCCGCTGTGAAAGGTACAAAAGACCTTCTCAAGCTTGGCTTTCGCCGCACAGAAGAAGGTCTTTTTTTACACGGTCTCTCTTAGAAAGTCAATCGGAACATTCGGACATCAACAAATTCCCAGCTCTTTCACGGTCTGTCGCTCTTGTATGGCTTTTGTGATTAGAGTGCGGTCTTGATTTCTGCCGATCATGACGCCGCCTACCACACGCCCTGCGCGCTCAAATAGTTGCGTGATGCTTCCTTCTTCGACTGATCCAACGATGTGAACCTGCTCAACCGCAACTCGCTCTACGTCGCCAACAAAAATAATTTCCAGTCCCAGCGCGTTGGTGGCGTAAGAAGAAACGAGTCGAAACTCTGTTCGCTCTCCACTCATAGACTTCCCAACCGTCCGTCCTTGGCTCATCGCGTTCATCCAGTTTCCGGCTTGGATGTGTCGTTCGACAATGGGATCAAAAAATTCTGCGATGTCGCCCGCAGTGTAAACATCTGGCACGTTGGTTTCAAGAAACGCGTTGGCTCTCACACCGACTCCCGTTTCAACTCCCGCTTCTTGAAGCCAAGAAAAATCCGGCTCGATGCCAATGCCCACTCCAAGAAGATTCACCGCGTGCTCACCATGCGCGGTCACGATTCCTGTCAGGTCTCCGGCGGAGCCGGATCCGGCCTTTAGGCCGGATTTCTCTCCATGGAGTTGCGTGATCTGTGTGTTTGCGTGAAGCTCAACGCCATGTTCAAGAAGATGTTTGTGAATCAGTGCGCCAGCTGAAGGCTCAAGGGATCGCGTCCAAAAGTACGCTCCGCGGTGAAAGAGCGCGGTCGGCATTTGGAAGTGCGCAAAAATATTTAGATACTCGCACGCGATAAAACCGCCGCCGAAAATTCCCGCGCGCGAGATCGCGGGTTGTTCGGCTAACAGCTGTACAAGATGATCTGCGTCATCGAGTGTTCGCAAGTAGGACACGCCACGGACATCATGATCGATGGGCCGCACTTGCCCGCCTGTGGCGATCAAGAGCTTGTCGTACGGAAGTTCACGGCCGTCCGAGAGTCCAACGAATTTATTTCGAGTATCAAGATGTTCACAAACAATCCCAGTGAGCCATTCGATTTGATGCTCCCCATACCAAGATTCTTTTTTAAGGAATACGCGCTCGCGTGGAACTTTGCCTTTCAAATAATGAGGCAGGAGAACTCGTGAATACAGAGGGTGATGTTCTTCGCTGACAAGAATGATCTCTGCGCTGGCATCGCGCTTGCGCAATTCCTCTGCGGCGGTTGTCCCTGCGACTCCGCCACCAGTGATGACGTACCTCATATTCAAAGGGCCTTCAGGCCCGTTCAAGCGTACGCCCCTGCCAGCCGTCGCTGAAGCTTTGGCTGGTCTGCGAAAGGGGCTTTGAATTATAAATCTGGAAACAACTGCTTCCCTTCCTCGTCGAAAATAAAAATCGCAAGCGTGGGACAGGACTGCGCGGCGAGAATCATGTTTTCTTTTTCTTCTTCGGTCACCTCGATCACACGTTCGTAGCTACGAGGTGTCGGCTCGCCTCCGTGATCTAGCACGTACGCCTTGTTCTCTTCGTTGAGTTGAAACGTCTCGGGCGCAATCGTGACACACGATGCCGCACCGATGCACAGATCAGGATCTACTTTGATGTGGATACGAGGCATAAAAAAAGTCCAAAAGATTTAAGAGGCGCCGAAGTATTTCTCTTTATAGAATCGGATCAATTCCTCCACGGCTGGCAGACAGCCGGGATTTCCGATGCCGACTTTTGTTTTTTGTTGAACGCGCTCGAGCGTGTGTGCGCCTTCCAAAACTGCTTCTTCGATATCGTGATCTGTTACTTTGGCAACAGGATCAATGAGACGCGCGGCCTCGGCGATCATTTTATCAAACTGCTCCGTACGCCGATAGTAATCGTTGATCGCGTCACGAAGCGCCTTGTCGCACAAGACGGAACAATGAAACTTACGCGCTGGTAATCCACCGAGACGATTCATGATGTCCATGGGTTTCAGTTTGCGCGCTTGCGCGAGCGTCATGCCGCCATTCTCGGTCACGATCATGCTCGCCATCGAGGTCGAAGCAATCGCGCTTCCACAGCCAAATGTTCTCCAACGAAATTCGAGAATGCGTTCTGTCACTGGATCCACCTTCATCCACACGCGCAACTCATCCCCGCAAGCAGGAGAACCAACCTTGCCGATCGCGTTGTAGTCAGACTCGATCGCGGACTCAAGCATAAAATTGCGCGGATGGAAAAAGTGATCCTTCACAACGTCCGTATAAAACCAAGACTGTGCGCCATCTTTTGTGGTGACGTCGCCTTGAGTACCGGAAATAGGTCTTGACTGCAAAGGCATAGGTCGAATAGGACCGATAGGACCTATCTATAGTATTTAGGATCAACGTTCACTGGACTTAGCTTGCGCAACTTTTCAACCAGCGGCGGCAGGGTTTGGATCACGTACTCGATGTCTTCTTTTGTTGTGCTTCTTCCAAGCGTGAAACGAACGGAGCCATGGGCAACCTCATAAGGCAGGCCGAGCGCCAAAATCACATGACTTGGATCGAGTGATGCGCTCGTGCATGCAGAACCTGTTGAGACATAAATCCCAGCCTCATTAAGATACAGGATGAGAGCCTCTCCCTCAATGTCCATGAAGGAAATGTTGACGTTGTTGGGAAGGCGTTGAGTGATGTGACCGTTGAGTCTCGTCTTTGTGATCGAAGATTGAATGCCGTGGACAAGTGCCTCTCTCAACGGCAACAGACGCGCAGTCTCACTCTCTCGATCACGCTGTGCGATCTCAAGGGCTTTTGCCATGCCTATAATCCCAGCCACGTTCTCTGTCCCTGGACGAATCGCTCTCTCTTGCGCGCCGCCAAATTGCAGAGGCTGTAACTTGATTCCACGCTTCACATACAACAGTCCGATTCCTTTTGGTCCATACATCTTGGAGCCGTTCAGAGTCATCATGTCTACGTGAAGCTTTTCTGTATTTAGAGAAAGATACGCAGACGCTTGGCACGCATCCGTGTGGAACTTGAGCACTGGACGAGCGTGCGCTTCGCGCCACTTCTGGATCCTGTTCCCGATCTCTGCAATCGGTTCGATCGTGCCGATCTCGTTGTTGGCGTACATGACGGAGACGAGAATCGTATCAGGACGCAGTGCGCTCTGCACCTGTTCCACGCTCACAAGTCCATCGCGATCTGGTTCAAGATACGTCACTTCAAAACTTTCTTTTTTTTCAAGATGGCGCATGGCTTCAAGAACCGCGTGATGCTCAAGCTTCGTAGTGATCAAATGCTTGCCTTCACCTTGATTCTTACGAGCGTATCCAAGGATCGCAAGATTGTCCGATTCAGTCCCTCCGGATGTAAACAGAATCTCGTCCTCACGCGCGTGGAGAATCTCGGCGATCGCACAGCGCGCCTCATCAATCGCGTCCTTCGCTATCTTGCCAAGTGAGTGGAAGCTGGAAGGGTTCCCGTATCCTTCACGCAGAAACGGCAACATCGCCTCCAGAACTTCTGGAAGCAGTGGCGTGGTGGCGGCGTGATCAAGATACACCTGACGTTTCATATTGCCGCCGGAGCCTAACAAAAAAAGATCTAAACTTCAACCCCAAAGGTTGTGCTCACGGCTCTTCCAATAAGATAACCAATCAGAGCGGCCGCCAAGGACACAATCATCATCTCCATGCCGCTTTTCAGTTTGGATGCGCCCGTGAAGGACGCGGCAAATGCGCCCACGGCAAAAAGCGACAACGCGGTTACGATGATCGCGGGGATCACGGCTTGTGAAACAGGCAAGAAAAAATACCAGATGAGTGGAACCACTCCTCCCAAGAGATAAAAAACGCCCATAACAATCGCCGCACGTATCGGACGTGTTGGTTCCTCTTGCGTCTCAAGCCCAGGACACGCATGAAACAGAGTCCCTGCTTCTCGTGCACGTTTGGTCGAGAGGTAACTTCCCGCCGCCATCGATGTCGCCTCTGAAGCAATGAGGACGAGCCCAGCGAGGATCACCACGTATTTACTCTGCGTTCCAACGGCGATCCCCGTGATCGTTCCCAGCGTCGAGACCAAAGAATCCTCGAGCCCAAAAACAATCTCGCGCATGGAGTCGACTATTTCATGACGTAGTGTTTTCTTCTCCATACCTCAACAGTATAGTACACTTTAAGCCTGATCGTCCTTAATCCTTTTTCACCTTATGCAAATTCCAGCCGAACTCCCTGCCTTTCCTAAATCCACACTCCTGGTGGTCAGCGACAACGAGCACGCCCTGTTCTTCCATATCCTTGACCGCGAGCTCACGGCATCAGGAAAAATCGAACTTCACTATCCAGATAAAAGCGACATGGAGCGCACCTCGGGCCTATCCGCCGGTGGCGCCCACTTTGCCGAGCAGAGCGAAAAGCTCGAAGACGAAGGCGAACACCGCTTTGCTCATCTACTCGCAAAAGAGCTTCATGAGCGATTACAAAAAGGCACCTACGAAGAGTTCATGCTCACGGCGCCACAAGAGAGACTTCATGAATTCACGGAAGCGCTTCACAACGACGTGAAGGCAAAGCTCGTAAAGACGTATGGAAAGCAAGTGACAAAAGAGAGTCCGATTGAAATCTTAAAAAGAATCCACGAAGCGGCCTAGGGCCGCTTTTCTGTTACCTCTGCAATCCACTCGATGAGCAGGTCACTCAAGTTCAAACCAGCAGCCGCAATGGCCTTTGGCGTGAGCGACGCACTCGTGAGTCCTGGAATCGTATTAATCTCAAGAAACCAAGTCTCTCCATCACGATCCACGATCATGTCTGTGCGTGACAAGTGTCGTGCACCAATGCCCTTATGAGCGGCAAGAGCGACTTCTTGAAGCCTGGCTGCAAGTGCCTCATCAATAGGCGCAGGACACAACTCATCACACAGCGCGGGATCGTACTTACTTTCAAAATCGAAAAACGCGTTCTTTGATCGGATCTCGATCACGGGCAGCGCCTGACTTTTCCCATCATGATCGACGACGGCCACCGTAAACTCTTTGCCTTCGACAAGTCGTTCCACAAGGACGTGATCACTACAGGCAAATGCTTTCGTGTGCGCAGACGCAAATTCCTCCTGTGCACGAACAAGACCGACGCCTACCGAACTCCCTTGATCAAGCGGCTTCACCACAACGGGATACTGCCAGGAGTACGCATCACCAGGTTTTAACACAATCCAATCAGCCGTCTTGATTCCTTGAGCTGCCAAAATCGTTTTGGTCATCGCCTTGTCCATCCCAATGGCATGCGCTTCTACTCCAGAAAAAATGTAAGGAATGCCAAGTGTCTCAAAAAATCCCTGCACCGTTCCATCTTCTCCACCTTTTCCATGGAAGACGGGGATGGCGCAGGCGTACCTCCGACGGTTACGAAAAAAATCATCAAGATCAGATGGGAGATCAAAAAGATCAACATGCACTCGACTCTCAAGAGCCTTGCATACATTTTGAGCTGACAGAAGTGCGATCTCCCGTTCGGCTGTTTGCCCGCCCGTGAGAAGAGCTATTTGTATTTGGCTTGCCATAAGAAAATAGAGCGATCAGGATCGATCGCTCGAGACAGTAATACCGTTTCCAGAGAAGCAAGCAGCGAATCGCTCCACTGGAACACGCACAGCCTCCTGAGTTTTTAAACTCTGGAAGCCTGATGAATTATGAATGATGAAGTTGTCACCGCTCTGCGTTCGCTCCACTCCCCACACCAACACAAAGTGACCATTACGCTTTTTCGGTTCCTGACCATCCAACTTCCGAATCTCGGCAGAGACAGAAGCAATGAAATAATTCCCCTCCTCAAGGAGTTTGGCAACATCCTCGACGGTCTGATGACGGAGAGCCGTGACACTCAATCCAAACTCCGCTTCAATGTAGGACGCAAGCTCACGGTGGTAGGCACCGATCAGCTCACCGTCGATCATTTTGAAGACTTGATACTGATCGAATGCTCTGTGATACATCTCAGATAAATCTGGTGGATCAAGTTCAAGACCAAGCGCGATCATTCGCACGCAGCACAAGCCACACCAATTCCACTCAGGTTCGTTGAGATCCTCGTTGTCTTTGTTCTTAATTCTATCCTCAACAGCCTCTCTGGTTCCAAACTGAGAAACGAATATCGGCTCAGCCATGTTGATCTCCTGTTTGTTCCCAGAGTTGTTCAAAAACCCAACGTTGAAACTCAACGAAATCTTTCGAACGAACCGTGAAGCCAAGAATTTCTTGATCGAAACTAAGCATCGCCACTTTGTCTCCATAGATGTAGGTTTCGTTTGTGAATGGAACACCCTTCACGATTCTCGTTTCCCTTCGAGTCTGTCGATCTTTACCTTGAAGCGCGTGAGCTTCTGGCGTGTCAGCGGCAAGGACACGAATCGAGATGTCCCGAACGAGACGGCCAGCGATGAAGTCACGATGATCTGCCTCGGTAAAAACATTCTTCTCCATCTGCTGATTGGTAAACAGCAGAATCTCTCCGCCGCTCGCGGACTCGAGAATATCTTCTGTGAGCTGCTGCAGACCAAGCTTGCCAGAATAAAACTCCAGGACAGGTTTATTTCCCTGAGCCGCATAGCCGGCCATGAGTGTCGGAAGTGACTCTTCGATCACATCGTGGTGGCGGCGAAGGGAGCGCGCAGCCGTCCTAAGACGTGAGAGCACCGTCTTGGGAGACTTTGCGAGAACGATTTTTTTTCCTGAACTCGCATCCTCATCCATAAGTCCAAGGTCTACGAGCTGCTGGCAAGCAAGGTATCCAGAGGAACGATCCATTTGACACAGACGCGCAATCTGTCCAACGGTTGCTCTCCCCGTCCTATAGCTCGCCAGAAAAAATGAAATCGCATTTGAGCTGGCATGAAGCTGTCCGAGCGCATCAGACAGCTGTTTGAGCTCGTGTGCATGATAAAGGTCTTTGGACATAGTGTGGAATAATTTTCTTCAGGAATAATTTATAAGATAGCTTCTGGCTAAAAATAAAGCAAAAAGGAAACAAAAAAATGTAGAAGATAAATCTACAGCAAACCTCACTGTCATTCAAAGGAGCCTATACAAGTCGACGAAACTCTTCTGGCGAAAGATGGATGTCCTTCAACATGGCTCGCAACGTTCCAAGTGGGATGTCGTATGTATGCATTGAGACAACAACAATCCGTCTATCGGCATGAACGTAGGTGGCATGACTTCCTTTCTGACGGGCAAAAGAAAAACCCAGTCGCTTGAGCAACTGAGTAAATCGTTTGGGTTTTATTTGCGGCAATCTAGGCATACTGCCTGACACCCGATCTCACACGACGTTTGCTGCGTAAAGGAACACTCACTGTTTGAAAGGTTTCAAAACTTTCATCGAGAGGAATTGTTTCTCCCAGATCCACCAATGTCTCCAGATACAATTCCATTGCCTCCTGAATGTTTTTGCGCGCTTCGGTAATAGACTTGCCGGAAGTGTGACACCCGGAAAGCGCAGGAACATACGCATGAAAAAATTTGCCATCCGGTTCAATAATGACGCGAAAAGTGTGTTGATCCATATAAAAAACAGTAACACGCGACAAGCTATAAGGCAATGATAGTCTTCAAAATAGAGACGAGCTGACTCGTCTCTATTTTCTGGAGGCCACGGCCGGGATCGAACCGGCTCGTCGAGGTTTTGCAGACCCCTGCGTTCCCACTTCGCCACGTGGCCATCCTTGGCAGGAGAATATCAAAATACGTGAGAGAGATCAATTTCACGATGTTCCAAAGACTGCACATAAGGACCGATCGGACCTTATGTGCAGTCTCATCAAAACACCCTCGCCAATCGGCAAGGGTGTTTGTGGTCAATCTTTTTAGAACACTTCCACGGTCGCGTACTGCACGCCGAAGGTTTTTGCATCAGCCAAGTCGAGCATCCAAACATCCATCTTGTAATGATAGCGTTCGTTCATACGATCCTCCACATAGAAGACTCGGTCGCCGTAGAGCTCTGGGATACGCACGCGTGTGCCGATCGGGAGGAAGTTTGCGGCAACAACATTCTCGATTCCACGCTCACAGACATCGAGGCCTGATGCGGTGATGCACGGTGTGTCGTCAGTCTGCGCAGGATCTGAAGTGTAAGCGGTCAGAGGAATGGTAAACGTGTCACGAGGATCCGCGTCAGCGGCTACCGGCAGGCGACCATAAGGCTCTGTTTCATTCTGCATCGAGTCAACGATAAGCGCGACCGTTTCACTATCCAGGCTGAAGGACCCGAGTTTGATATCGGCGTTAGCTATCGTCGGGAACAGGATGTACACCGCAACAACTCCGACCAAGGAGATAAGCGAAAGGTTGGTTGCGTGACGACGAATTGGTTTGAGCATCTGCTCCGCATATTTCCACGCGTCATAACAAAAGCTCGTCACGGTTCGTGAGTAGTAGAAATCCTCTTCCCACTTGTTTTTGAATTGTTTGACCCACGTCGCCACCGCCTTATTCAAACGTGAGCGTTTTAGTTTAGATGTATTTCGCATACCCGGTGATATCCTCCAAGATAACCACTGGGCAGGCGGAATAGCCTTAAATGGCCCTGAAACAAAAGCACTCCCTGTCTAGGAAGCGCCTGAAGACTACCATTGAAACGCCTTTCTGTCAATCGAACTGTCCCCACCTTCTGTCATTCAAC
>Ga0265296_1005606_pt1 | contig 10204 bp, 2 predicted proteins | sample MunlanPumphouse1_FD_189073 | JGI IMG/M metagenome (GOLD analysis project Ga0265296, IMG submission 189073) | Groundwater microbial communities from a municipal landfill in Southern Ontario, Canada - Pumphouse #1 | ecosystem: Environmental > Aquatic > Deep subsurface > Groundwater | place: Canada...
CGGCACCAATGCGGTGGCCATCGGCAGCAGCAGCACCGCGTCGGCGGCCAACAGCGTGGCGCTGGGCGCCGGCTCGCGCGCCAACCGCGCCAACACGGTGTCGGTCGGCGATGCCGGCAAGGAGCGCCAGGTCACCAACGTCGCGGCCGGCACCGCCGCCACCGATGCGGTGAACAAGGCGCAGCTGGACAAGGTCGCGGTCGCCGCCGAAGGCGCGACCCGTTACTTCAAGGCCGATGGTGACGGCGACGACACCGATGCGGCCCGTATCGATGGCGAGGGTGCGCTGGCGGCTGGCGCCAGTGCCACTGCAGAAGGCGACGGAGCAACCGCGTTGGGGCGCGGCAGCCAGGCGCTGGCCAATGCGACTACGGCCGTGGGCAGTGACGCGATCGCCGCCGGCCTCGGTGGCAGCGCCTTCGGTCAGAACGCACTGGCCTTGGGCGATGCGAGCACCGCCGTGGGGCAGAGTGCGGTCGCTGTCGGCCTCGGCGACGTCGCGCTCGGCGCGTCGGCCGTCGCGGCCAGCGAAAACGGCGCGGCGACCGCCATCGGCGGCCTGGCCGAAGCCAGTGCCGATGGCGCGACCGCTGTCGGTGGTGGCGCGCTCGCCATCGGCCTGGGCAGCACCTCGCTTGGCCGCGGTGCCGGCAGCGGCGGCGAAGCCTCCGTGGCGGTCGGCGCGTTCAGCGTGGCCGTCGGCGATTTCAGCGCCACCCTCGGCGCCAACTCCGCCGCCGTTGCGGTCGGCAGCGTGGCGCTCGGTGCCGGCTCCTACGCCGACCGCGTGGACACGGTGTCGGTCGGCAATGCCGACAACGGCCTGCGCCGGCAGATCACCAATCTTGCCGAAGGCACCGAAGCCACCGATGCGGTGAACAAGGCCCAGCTGGATGAAGTGGGCGCGGTGGCCGCCACCACCGACAAGTACTTCCAGGCCAGTGGCAGCGCCGACAGCGATGCCGGTGCGTACGTCGATGGCGACAACGCCACGGCAATCGGCGAAGCATCCAATGCACTCGGCAACGGCGCCACCGCACTGGGCAGCGGCGCCACGGCCGTGGCGCAGAACGCCACGGCGGTCGGCTACAACGCCGTGGCCAGCGGCCAGAACAGCGCGGCCTTCGGCAACAACGCACAGGCCAACGGCCCGGGCAGCGTGGCCGTCGGCGGTGCAGCAGTGGATGCCGACGGCAATCCGCTGATCACCAATGGGGGCGTGCCGGTGGATACCGGCGCCACCAGCGCCGGCGTCGGTGGCACGGCCGTCGGTGCCAGCGCCGAAGCATCCGGGTTCGCAGCCTCGTCCTACGGTGTCGGCGCATACGCAGGCGGTGCGCAATCGTCGGCGTTCGGTGCGGTCGCCAATGCGACCGGTGACTATTCCACGGCGGTCGGCACGCAGAGCGTGGCCACCGGCGCGAGCAGTACCGCCATCGGCGGTCCGGCCGATCTGCTGCCGGGGCTGGGCTTCTTCGTGCAGACCCAGGCCAGCGGCGAAGCCGCCACGGCCGTCGGCGCCGGCGCCATCGCCAGCGGCGATTACGCGGTCGCCAACGGCACCCTGAGCGAAGCATCGGGCACCGAAGCGACGGCGGTCGGCTACTTTGCCTATGCACCGGGCGAGGGAGCCTCGGCGCTGGGCGCGGAAAGCTGGGCCAGCGGCGACCTGAGCACCGCCGTGGGCTTCTACAGCACCGCGCGCGGCGCCAACAGCGTGGCGCTGGGGGCAAACTCCACCGCCACCCGCGACAACACCGTTTCGGTGGGCGATGTCGGCAACGAGCGGCAGATCACCCACGTGGCCGCCGGTACCGAGGCGACCGACGCCGTCAACAAGGCGCAGCTCGATGGCGTGGCGCAGGTCGCCAACGTCACCGCCAACCGCTTCAAGGCCAACGCCTCCGACGGCAGTGACGTGGGTGCCTTCGCCGACGGCGATGGCGCGCTGGCCGCCGGCGAAGCGAGCAACGCGCTCGGTGCCGGTGCCGCTGCGCTGGGCAACGGCGCCAGCGCGGTGGGCGATGACACGGTGGCCGTCGGTCGCAACGTGGCCGCCAACGGCAACGGCAGCGTCGCCATCGGTGGGCTCGGGCAGGCGTACGACGCGTACAACCAGCCGCTGGTCGATGCCGACGGCAACGCGGTCCTGGTCGGCACCACGGCCGTCGCGGACGCGGTTGCGGTGGGAGCCGGTGCACAGGCCACCGGTGCACTGAGCAATGCCTTCGGCAGCGGCGCGCAGGCCACGGGCGACAACAGCCTGGCTGGCGGCTACAAAGCCCGCGCGACCGGCGACTACAGCGTCGCTCAGGGCGACAACGCCTTCGCCAGCGGTGAGGAATCCACCGCGACCGGCGCCTATGCGTGGGCAACGGCAGACGGCGCGACCGCCTTCGGTGCGAGTGCGTGGGCCACCGAAGCCAATGCCACGGCCGTGGGCCAGTCGGCCTGGGCCAGCGGCACCGGTTCCACCTCCATCGGCTACAACAGCTGGGCACGCGGCAGCAGTGCCACCGCGCTCGGGCGTGGTGCGTTCGGCTATGGCGACAACAGCGTCGCGGTCGGCTTCCAGGCGTTGGGCAACAGCATCAACAGCATTGCCATCGGCACCAACGTAGTGGCCGGCGGCGAGAGCGCGATCGGCATCGGTGCCGGCAGCGCGGCCAGTGCCAGCAATGCGGTCGCGCTCGGTGCCGGCTCGGTGGCCGATCGTGCGTACACGGTGTCGGTGGGCAGCGATGCACGCCAGCGCCAGATCACCCAGGTGGCCGCCGGTACCGAAGGCACCGACGCGGTCAATCTGGACCAGTTGAACGCGGCAACCGACCAGTTCCAGGCCAGCGGTGATGGCGTGGCGGTGGCCGGTGGTGAAGAGAGCGTGGCCGCCGGTGCCAACGCCGCCACCGATGGCGACTACGCCACGGCCGTGGGCTCCAGCAGCTACGCCGGCGCTGACGGCGCCTCCGCGCTGGGCAGTGGTGCGTTCGCATTGGCCAACAATGCCAGCGCGGTCGGCTTCAATGCGCTGGCCAGTGCGGCCAACGCGGTTGCGGTGGGTGCCAACGCGCAGGCCACCGGCGAGTACGCCACCGCCAGCGGTGCCGAAAGCGAAGCCTCCGGCGAGCAGAGCACCGCCACCGGTGCGGCCAGCATCGCCTCCGGTGCCGGCAGTCTCGCCGGCGGTGCGCTGTCCGAAGCGGCCGGTGAAGAATCGGTGGCGCTGGGCTACTTCAGCACCGCCAGTGGCGAGGGTGCCACTGCGGTCGGTGCGGAGAGCGTGGTCAGCGGTACGCTCGCAGCCGGCTACGGCTTCGCCTCCGAAGCCACCGCCAACTACGCCACCGCGATTGGTGGCTATGCCGTCGCCTCGGCCTTCAATGCCACCGCGCTCGGCAGCTTCGCGCAGGCCACCGGCTCCAACAGCGTGGCCGTGGGTGGCGATGCCGAAGCCTCCGGCGCCTACAGCACCGCCACCGGCCAGGGCAGCCTGGCCAGCGGCACCAACAGCGTGGCCGTCGGTGGCGCCCTGTTCGGTCTGCTGCCCACCGAGGCCTCCGGCAACTATTCCACTGCCGTCGGTGGTGGGGCGTGGTCGCCGGGTGTGAACAGCACGGCACTGGGCAATGCAGCCACCTCCAGCGGCGCCAACAGCGTTGCCCTCGGCGCCGACTCCATCGCCGACCGCGACGATACCGTGTCGGTCGGCAGCGCCGACGCGCAGCGCCAGATCACCAACGTGGCTGCCGGCACGCAGGACACCGATGCGGTCAACGTGGCGCAACTGAAGGAGGTGGCAGCGGTGGCCGAAACCACCAGCAAGTACTTCCAGGCCAGTGGCAGCGACGACAGCGATGCCGGTGCACTGGTCGACGGCGACAACGCGCTGGCGGCCGGCGAAGCGGCCAACGCCATCGGTGACGGCACCACCGCGCTCGGCAGCGGAGCCAATGCGCTGGCGGACAACGCCACCGCGATCGGTGTCGATGCTCTGGCCACCGGCGCAGGTGCCTCGGCCATCGGCAGCAATGCCCAGGCCACCGGCGAAAACAGCGTGGCGGTGGGTACCGGTGCCAGCGCCAGCGAGCTGGGTGCCAGTGCGATCGGCACTGCGGCACAGGCCTCCGGCGCCTACAGCACCGCCACCGGCGCCGAGTCGATCGCCAGCGGCCAGCAGGCCACCGCCACCGGCTTCCGCAGCAGCGCCAGCGATGCCGGCGCCACCGCCTACGGCAGCTACAGCGAAGCCAGCGGGCGTCTGTCGGCGGCACTGGGCTACGGCGCCATCGCCTCCAGCAACCTGGCCACGGCGGTCGGCACCTCGGCGACCGCGTCCGGTGCCAGCGCGGTCGCGCTCGGCGAATCCAGCGAGGCTACCGGCGATGAAAGCGTGGCCATCGGCGGCTCGACCTTCTACGGTCTGCTGCCGGCACGCGCGTCGGGCACGGGGGCGGCGGCCTTTGGTGCCGGCGCATGGGCCACCGACGACTACGCCACCGCGATCGGCTGGAATGCATGGGCCGATGCGGCCAGCGCCACCGCGCTGGGTGAAAGCGCAGTGGCCAGTGGCGTCAACAGCGTCGCCCTGGGCGCCGGGTCGACCGCAGACCGCGACAATACCGTCTCGGTGGGCACGGCCACCGCGCAGCGTCAGATCACCAACGTGGCGGCGGGTACCGAAGGCACCGACGCGGTCAATCTGGACCAGTTGAATGCCGTGGCCGATGTGGCCGAGGAAACCAACCGGTACTTCAAGGCGTCGGGCAGCGGCAACGGCGATGATGTCGGCAGCTATGTCGACGGTGCCTACGCCACGGCGGCAGGTGAGGCGGCCAACGCCTTCGGCACCGGCGCATCGGCATACGGCAGCGGCGCGCTGGCGTCCGGCCGCAACGCGTCGGCCTCGGGCTTCAACGCGTCGGCCACGGCCGATTCGGCCACCGCGATCGGTGGTGCGCTGTACTACGAGGACGCCAACGGCAACGTGGTGCTCGACCAGGCCACCAGTGCCAGCGGTATCGGCGCCACCGCGCTGGGCGCCGGTGCACAGGCGGAGGGCGTGTTCAGCACCGCCACCGGTGCGGCCGCCACCTCGGCCGGGCTGCAGTCGGCCGCGTTCGGCTTCAGCGCCGAGGCGGGCAGCGACTACAGCACCGCCGTGGGCGCCTTCAGTGCCGCCACCGGCGTGCGTACCACCGCGCTCGGTTACGGTGCCGAGGCCAGCGGCGACTACGCTGCCGCGCTGGGCTGGGGCAGTGCCGCGTCGGGCAGCTATGCCAACGCGATCGGCTACGCGTCGCAGGCCAGCGGCGCCAACAGCCTGGCCGCCGGCGCCAACGCCTGGGCCACTGCCGCGCAGAGCACGGCGGTGGGTCAGCTGGCGTGGGCGACCTCGGCCGGTTCCACCGCATTGGGCCAGGACAGCTATGCCTACAGCGGCATCAACGCCACCGCGCTGGGCAAGAGCGCCTCGGCCAGCGGCGAAGGCAGCGTCGCGCTTGGCGCCGGTGCACGAACCAGCGAGGCCAACGTGGTCTCGGTCGGCGGCGGCAACGGCACCACCGGTCCGGCAACCCGCCGCATCACCAACGTGGGTGCGGGCGTCAACGCTACCGATGCGGTCAACAAGTCGCAGCTGGACAGCGTGGCCGCCACTGCCGATGCGGTAGGCAAGCACTTCCAGGCCAGCGGCAGCGGCGTCGCCACGGCGAGCGGCACCGACGCACTCGCCGCCGGTGCCGGTGCGACCGCCAGCGCGACCCGCAGCAGTGCGCTGGGTACCGCTGCGGTGGCGTCGGCCACCGGAGCCACCGCGATCGGCGCCGATGCATCCGCACGCGGCACCAACAGCACGGTGATCGGCCGCCAGGCCTCCACCAATGCGACCAACGGCGTGGCCATCGGCAACGGCGCCTTCGCCAGCAACGGTGCCAACAGCATCGCCATCGGCTCTGCGGCGGGCGTGTCCGGCGCCAACGCGGTCGCGCTGGGTGCCGGTTCGCGCGCGGTGGAAGCCAACGTGGTCTCGGTGGGCGGCGGCAACGGTACCGATGGTCCGGCCACGCGCCGGATCGTCAACGTCGGCGCCGGTCGCATCGCCGAGGGCAGCACCGATGCGGTTACCGGCGGGCAGCTCAACACCACCAACCAGCGCGTGGGCGCGGTGGAAACCCGCGTGGGCGATATCGACACCCGCATCGGCTCGGTGGAGAACGTGGCGGCCAATGCGCTCACCTATGACGACAGCAGCCGCGACACGTTGACCCTGTCCGGTCTGCAGGGCACCACGCTGGAGAACGTGGGCAACGGCTCGATCGCGTCCGGCAGCCGCCAGGCGATCAACGGCGGCCAGCTGTTCCAGTCGTTGAGCGATGCTGCCAGCTTCCTCGGCGGCGGTGCCAGTGTGGGCATGCAGGGCGTGTTCGTGGCGCCCAACTACGTGATCCAGGGCGCCAGCTACGCCAACGTCGGCGATGCATTGGGTGCGCTCGACCGCAAGGTCACCGAGCTTGACCAGCGCATGGCCGGCAGTGGCGGCACGGCACGGGCACGCGGTGCCGGTGCCACGGTGGCCAGCGCCAGTCTGGCCACCGTGGAAACGGCCGTACCGCTGTCCAGTGATACGGCGCTGGCCGACGTGCAGGGCACGCCGACCGCCGCCAGCGTGGGCGGCAGCCAGGCTTACGTGGCACCGTCCGCCGCCGCCTCGTCTGCCGTGAACGCGGTGGCGATGGGCGAGGGCGCGGTTGCCAGCGGGGCCGCGTCCACCGCGATCGGTCAGGGGGCGTCGGCGACCGCAGCCAACTCGGTGGCGCTGGGCCAGGGCTCGGTCGCCGACCGCGCCGACACGGTCTCGGTTGGTGCCACCGGCAACGAACGCCAGGTCACCCATGTCGCGGCCGGTACCCAGGCCACCGACGCGGTCAACAAGGGCCAGCTCGACGGTGGCATCGCCAGCGCCAACAGCTACACCGACCAGCGTTTCACCACGATGGCCGACAGCTTTGACATCTACAAGGGCGAGATCGACCAGCGCCTCCGTCACCAGGATCGCCGCATCGACCGCCAGGGCGCGATGAGCGCGGCGATGCTCAACATGGCCACCAGTGCCGCCGGCGTACGCACGCAGAACCGCGTCGGTGTCGGCATCGGGTTCCAGGGCGGCGAATCGGCGCTGTCGCTGGGCTACCAGCGCGCCATCAGCGAGCGCGCCACGGTCACCCTGGGCGGTGCGTTCAGCAGCGATGACAGCTCGGTCGGCGTGGGTGCCGGCTTCGGCTGGTAAGCGTGTGGACGGGGCGGCACCGGCAGGGTGTCGCCCCGGGAAATGCAAGGCCTGAGGGGGCGGGTCACGGGAACCCTGGCCAGGGCCGGCCAGTGGTTGTCGCATGGAGTGTTGGCCTGAACAGTCGTTTGATCCATGACCTTGAAGAGGACTTCAACGTGATCAGTAAGCAGAACCTTCGCATCAACGTACTGGCAGCCGCGCTGCTGTCGATGTCGGTCGGCACCGGTGCCGCGTTTGCCGGCACCCTTCGCGCCGAAGAGCCGGTACGCGCGGCCACTGTCGCGCAGCAGGTCAGCGACGGCATCATCATCAAGTACCGCAGCGGCACCGCTGCTGCGTCCGACCGCTCGGCCAAGCTGCAGGTGGTGCATTCGGCGCTGTCGCGGGCGAGCCTCAACGGTGGCACCGTGCGCGCCAACGCGCTCAGCCCGCAGGTGGTGCGCACGCTCGGCGTGGGTGCCGACCTGATTCGCCTGCAGAGCCGGCTCGGCGGCGCCGAACTGCAGAAGGTACTGGCCGAACTGTCGGCCGATCCCTCGGTGCAGTACGCCGTGGCCGACGTGCTGATGCAGCGCGCCGACCTGCGCGCCAAGGCCGACGCCACCCCGCAACTGGTGCCCAACGACCAGTACTACCAGCAGTACCAGTGGCATTTCCACAACGCCGTGGGCGGCATCAACGCACCGGCCGCCTGGGACGTGTCCCAGGGTGAGGGCGTGGTGGTGGCGGTGATCGATACCGGCATCGTGCCCAACCATGTGGACTTCACCGGCAATCTGCTGGAGGGCTACGACTTCATCAGCAACGCGGCGCGCTCGCGTCGCCCCACCAATGACCGCGTGCCCGGCGCCCTGGACTACGGCGACTGGGTGGAAAACGACAACGAGTGCTACCAGGGCTCGCTTGCCGATGACAGCTCCTGGCACGGCACGCACGTGGCCGGTACCGTGGCCGAAGCGACCAACAACGGCATCGGCATGGCCGGTGTCGCGTACAAGTCCAAGGTGCTGCCGGTACGCGTGCTCGGCAAGTGTGGTGGCAGCCTGTCGGATATCGCCGATGCGATCACCTGGGCGTCCGGCGGCACCGTGGCCGGCATTCCGGCCAACCCCAACCCGGCCGAAATCATCAATATGAGCCTGGGCGGCGGTGGCGCGTGCGATCCGGTCTACCAGGCCGCGATCAACGGTGCGGTGCAGCGCGGCACGGTGGTGATCGTGGCGGCAGGCAACGACGGCGGCCCGGTGGCCAACGCACGTCCGGCCAACTGCAACAACGTGGTGGCCGTCGGTGCCACCCGCATCACCGGTGGCATCACCTACTACTCCAATTACGGCCCGGCAGTGGATCTGTCCGCACCGGGTGGCGGCGGCAGCGTCGACGGCAACCCGGGCGGCTTCGTCTGGCAGGCCGTGTCCAGCAGCACCACCTCGCCGGATCTGGGCACCTCCACCTACGGTGGCAAGGGCGGCACCTCGATGTCCTCGCCGCACGTGGCCGCCGTGGCCGCGCTGGTGCAGAGCGCCTTGATCGCCAACAACCGCGACCCGCTGACCCCGGCGGCGATGGAGACCCTGCTCAAGGAGACGGCCCGTCCGTTCCCGGTCAGCATTCCGGCGTCCACCCCGATCGGCACCGGCATCCTCGATGCCAAGGCCGCGCTGGACAAGGCGCTGGAAGAGCCGTGCACCGAGGACTGCGGCCCGACCGCGACGCCGCTGACCAACAAGGTGGCGGTGGGCGGCCTGAGCGGCGCCGGTGGCAGCGAAGTGCTCTATAGCTTCGAGGCCCAGGCCGGCAAGGTGCTGAGCCTGCTGACCTACGGTGGCAGCGGCAACGTGTCGGTGTACGTCAGCCAGGGCAAGGAACCGACCGCGACGGCCTACGACGCCAAGTCGACCCGTCCGGGCAACAGTGAAACCGTGCGCTTCACCGCGCCGGTGGCGGGCACGTACTACATCAAGCTGGTCGGCGAGTCCGCGTTCAGCGGCGTGAGCATCGTCGCCAACCAGTAAGCGTATCGCCCTGCTGCGGGAGTCCGTCTTGTGACGGGCTCCCGCTTTTGCATTCCGCACCGGGGAATCCCGCGTAGGATCGCGACGAACTGCTAAAGTCGCAGGGGTTGCCAGGAGAGCTTCGTGAACGCGGTTGCCCACGATCCCACTGCCGAATCCGCAGCGGAAACACGACTAGTCGACGTATTGCTGCAGAAGGGGCGCCTGAAGGAAGGCGACCTCGCGCGCGCGCGTCCGTTGCACCGTGAATCCGGCGGCAGCCTGCTGCAGCTGCTGGTGCGGCTGGGCCTGGTGTCCGAGCGCGACCATGCCCAGACCAGCAGCGAGGTGCTGGGGCTGCCGTTGCTGGATGCCAAGGCGGTTCCGGAAAGCCCGCCCGAGGCCCTGCTCGAAACGCTGCCGCTGTCGCTGCGTTTTCTCAAACAGTTTCACGTCTGCCCGCTGGCGCTGCAGGACGGCGTGCTCGACCTGTGGGTCTCCGACCCACAGGACCCGTACGCCGCCGAGGCGGTGCAGCTGGCCACCTCGGTTCCGGTGCGCCTGCACGTGGGGCTGCGCTCGGAGATCGACGATCTGATCGAGCGCTGGTTCGGCCAGGGCCGCAGCGCGATGGGCGCGATCATCGAGACCGCTGACGGCGAAGGCGCTGCGGTGGACGACATCGAACATCTTCGCGACCTGGCCTCCGAAGCGCCGGTGATCCGCCTGGTGAACCTGGTGATCCAACGCGCGGTGGAACTGCGCGCTTCGGACATCCACATCGAACCGTTCGAGAACCGCCTGAAGGTGCGCTATCGCGTCGACGGTGTGCTGATCGACGGCGAAAGTCCGCCGGCCAATCTGACCGCGGCGGTGATCAGCCGCGTCAAAATCATGGCCCGGTTGAACATTGCCGAACGCC
>Ga0265296_1005607_pt1 | contig 10200 bp, 18 predicted proteins | sample MunlanPumphouse1_FD_189073 | JGI IMG/M metagenome (GOLD analysis project Ga0265296, IMG submission 189073) | Groundwater microbial communities from a municipal landfill in Southern Ontario, Canada - Pumphouse #1 | ecosystem: Environmental > Aquatic > Deep subsurface > Groundwater | place...
TCACACCGAAGCGTAACGTTCCGGCCAAACGGTCGCCAGCACGGCGTGCAAGATCGCGAATATCCTGCGCCTCGACGACCAGACGCCTTGCTCGCATGGTGATTTCACGACCGATCGGCGAAAGGTCAGCGCCAGCCGTGTTCCGCTCGATAAGCTTCACCCCGAGCCGATCTTCGAGCGCACGCAGTTGCTGGCTAAGGGTGGGCTGCGACACATTGCAGGCGCGAGCGGCCCGGCCGAAATTCCTCAAATCCGCAATTGCGATAAGATATTCAAGCTGTCGTAATGTTGGCATTGCACATATCTTTGCCGTTCAAATCCGCTTTGATAAGCTGATTGTGAATTGCTTAGGTGGTTGAGAGGTGGATATCGACGGAAAAACAGCCTGATGTGGTTACAGTAAATTTCGCCGCCTCTTAGTGCGGGGCCGGAAGGAACACCTTTCGCCGACCGGGCCGCTTTCGGCGGACTTTAATGAAGTTACCAAAAACTCGGATGCAGCACGGATCCACGAAGGCAACGGCCGTTCTCCGTTTCTAGCGTGCGCTTGTCCGGTTGCAGCCCGAATGCAAGTGACAGGGTGTGATGGACCGGTGTCGAATGCTCCGATAACAGCGCGCGGGTGGACGCGCTGGGCATATCTAGAAAACTTTACATAAAATCCCTCGAACCAGCATGGTTCCAGAACGATGCTGCCCTTCCGATGCTGCCTTTCCGATGCTGCAAGGCTTAGGGGACGAACCTGATACCAATCAATATGAGCTATCCGATCCGCCGCGCGCGCTCGAAACTTAGTTCCTTGATATTTGACAGCGAACTCGTCGCCCGGAGCCAAGGTATCGATCGGCGCATTTGCGGGTGTTTAGGTTCAGTTTGATGAGCTGATCGGACAATCTCGATTGTCGATACCTAAGTTCCGAATAGCAATGATCGGTGACGGAATCGCGCGCTCAGGCTTGTTGAAATCGTTCGCGCAAGTGTTCCGCGACGGCAGGATGGAGCGGCCGCATGAATTCACATCCGTAGATTTTCCCATCACATCGCCGGACATTAGCTTCCAAGGGCGCCAAACTTGGAAGATTTACCCATATTTTGCTTCCGACCTGCAACCGCGCGAAAGTCTCCATTCGGAAGCCTGTGGCCGAAAGGTCGGACAGGGTGACTTCAAAGGGCGTCCGGCCCGCTTCGCGAAGTCGCGCGGTCGCGGATACCGCCGGCGCAGCTGGTGACGATACGCGCCTGAGGTTCCGGACCATGGCGGTTACAGAGTGGAAGCTCGATCACGCGAGTCGGGAGTTCCTGGTCGATATCTTTCCGCCACGCTGGCGTGAGCTTGTCGCCGATCATATCACGTTTGATACGCAGGCTTCGTTGAGCGACGCCGTGCCTTCCAAGCCGGAAGCCGCCGTCATCGGCCATGCCGATGACGGCGACGGGCTTGAAGCACTCGTGGTCTCCATAGCTGGGAACTGCAACAGGCCTGACGGCAGTATTTTCCACATCATTTGGTCTCTCGATAGCGACAGAGGACGGCGGGCGATCGAAAGCAACGCTGTTCTGGCCGATCATGGGTGGCGTCCCCTCGCGGTTCCCATTGCTATCGAGCTTACGCCTGCTCGGTTCTGATGCGCCTTCTTACCGACTGCTACCTTCCCGGCGCATACGAACTTCTCGGCGGTTTCAAAAGCCGAGCCGTTGAAATCCGCGGATCGGCCCGAAAAATCTGAACTAATTGGATTTATTGAAGAGCGCAGTTAACCTGAACGTCGCGGTATCGGAAATACCACATCAGCGATCCGAAATCTTAAGCGCTGCACGGCAACGGTATAGAGGGCGGTTTGAGAGGAAATTTGCAGTTACAATTTCATCTCAAAGCTTTCGGGTTGGGCGAGACGCCACGCGGCGCCGTAAAAATCGCGATTTGAGGCTCCGCTCAGCAACTCGCCCTTTTCGAGAAAAATGTGGAGCTGTGAGAACAGCCTGATTTCGGTAAGACTGACGCGGCGGACAAGATGATGGGGCCCCAGGCGGCTGGGATGATCGAGTCCGGCGGCAGCGATCATTTCAGAGAGAGCAAACAGCGTGTTACGGTGGAAATTATAAACCCGGTCCGCTTTGTCCTCCACCACCAGCGCCCGCTGGCGCATCGGATCCTGGGTCGCCACCCCGGTCGGACATTGATTGGTGTGACACGAGAGCGACTGGATGCAGCCGATCGCAAACATGAAGCCTCGACCCGCATTGGTCCAGTCGGCGCCGAGCGCTATCACCGTGGCAATGTCGAACGCGCTGACAATCTTCCCAGCAGCGCCCACTTTGATCTCGTCGCGAAGACCTGCGCCAACTAGCGTGTTGTGAACGAAAAGCAGGCTCTCTCGCAGCGGCATGCCGAGATGATCGGTGAATTCGAGCGGCGCCGCGCCGGTGCCGCCCTCGGCCCCGTCGACGACGATATAGTCAGGAAGAATGCCCGTCTGGAGCATGGCCTTGACGATCGCCATAAATTCCCACGGTTGCCCGACGCACAGCTTGAACCCCACCGGCTTACCTTGCGACAACTCCCGCAGGCGCGCGATGAACTCGATAAGCTCTATTGGGGTGTTGAACGCAGAATGACCCGGCGGCGAAATGCAATCGCGGCCCATTGGGATACCGCGGGTCAGGGCAATCTCAGGCGTTACTTTTTTAGCGGGCAATATGCCGCCTTTACCGGGTTTCGCGCCCTGACTGATCTTCAATTCTATCATCCGCACCTGCGGGTCGGAGGCCTGCTCGGCAAAGCGCTCAGGGTCGAACCCCCCGTTGTCGTCGCGGCAGCCGAAATAGCCGCTGCCGATTTCCCAGATCAGATCGCCGCCATGTTCGCGGTGATACGGGCTGATCGATCCTTCGCCGGTGTCATGTGCAAAGCCTCCGAGCTTGGCGCCCTTATTCAGCGCCCGGATCGCGTTGGCGCTGAGCGCGCCGAAGCTCATCGCCGAAATGTTGAAGATCGACGCCGAATAGGGCTTGCTGCAGGCGTCGCCGCCGATTGGGATACGAAATGTGGCCGGATCGGTCACCGGCACTGGCCGCGTCGAGTGGGCAATAAACTCGTAGCCATTCTCATAAACGTCAACGAGGGTGCCGAAAGCACGATCACTGACCTCGTTCTTGGCGCGCGCGTATACGAGCGAACGCTGGCTTCGCGAGAAGGGCGTCTGCTCATGGTCATCCTCAAAGAGATATTGCCGGATGCCCGGACGAATATCCTCGAAAAACCATCGGAGGCGGCCCACGATCGGATAGTTGCGGCGTATTGAATGCAGCGGCTGCCGCAAATCGTAGAGCCCGATGCAGGAAAATGTGGCGCCGACGGCGAACAGCGCCCAGGCCCACGCCGCTGGCAGGCCGGGAATCGCCAGGAGCGACGCGACTATGCTGGCCGCGAGCGGAATGAAACGAATAAAGGGCATCAATTCTCCGTGGCCGACAGAAGGCCAGATTTGATCGTTCGACGTTCGCCGCCCGCGGCGCGATTAGCCGAGAAACAGCCGCACACCAGCAACTGCGAGCGCAGCGGGCAAAAGAACATAAAGGATAGGCCCTGCGACCGGTGTCCGCAGATCGGGCTCGTGATCGCGATAAAAAAGCGCCAAATTTTGTGAAAGCCGCTCGTCGCCCATGATGACGGCTTTGTCGACGAGCGACAGGCCGCGGAATTGGCGCATGAGCTTGGCGAGTTCCGGCTCGCTCAGGTCGGGGTAGCGATCGAGCGATTTCTCGACCTCCTGCACCGTCGATGACCGCGGTCGCCACCGCTCTATCCGTGATTCATATTTGCTCATTTTTAATGCTCCTTTGAGCCTCTTGAGGGAAGCCCCAAATAATCGGTCGTGGTGGCCAGCGTTACCGAGCCTTCATCCCGGCTTCAGCGATTGCCGCGGAGGTGGAACGGGATTGTGGCGGGCTCGCCCAGATCAGCGCTGCCATGAAGGTTAAGGACACGCAGACGGCGAGGATCCAGTCGCGCCGCGGTTCGCGCGTCATCGCGAACATCAGGCTGTAAGTCCCGACAACGGCGGCGACGAAAATGAGGCCGAGTATATCTTCAAGGCTGTAATTCCAGCGAAGGCCAGATTCCGCCACTTCGCGCAACATGATGCAACTCCAATATCTAGGATGAGGACGCAATCGCTGTTCCGACGAGCCAGCAGGCGGCAAGGAACAGAAGGACGAACGCGGCAAGCATCATCATCTGCGTGTCGCATCCGAGCTGCCACGGCTCGCCTGGGGAACGCTTTTTCACGGCGCATCCTCCATGCCCTCGAGCGACGCGCAGCGCGCGTGCAGCACGCTCACCAGTGCCAGCATCTCGCGCCGGGCCGGCGTCGGCGCCGCAATCCTCGGGTCACACCAAAGTTCGCTGTAAACGTCTGCAAAGGCCCGCAGCTTCACCGGCAATTCGTCCTCGCCCCAGTTCGACTGCCGCTCGATGCCGGCCGCGGTCTGAGCCACCCGTTGCAGGGGGAGCCCGCGCCCGGCGATATCACTCCAGGCCGCACGACGCTGCGCCTCGACGGCAAGCCATCCCGGCGGAGTCGTGAAATGACGTCGCAACGCGCCCAAGATGACCCGCGGACGAGTTGCACTTGGCGTTAGGCGCAGCGCCGTCGCGACCAGCTGATCTTCGGCGCGCGGGGAATGTTCGAGCCGCTCAATTGCGGTGATGCCGTCGTTGGCAGGCGACCGCAAGCCGGCCGCTTCGTGCGGGAGCGCCAGCATCGAACTCGCACGACGTGCGGCATCTTTAATCAGATGGATGAACAGAGCTTGCTGTTCCAAAAGACCATTCACGTAAATCTCCATTGCCGCCGCGTCTAAGCGCGCCGGCGAGGCGTTTAGCCGTCAATCTGTTGAAAGGATCGGTGCGGGTCACCCATACGAGATCCCCGGTCATTCCGGGGCCATCGCACGCGCCGCGCTACGCCAATAGGCATCGACGCATCGCGCCAGGAACGCCACTGGTAATGCTGCGCCAAGCACGTCCTTCAGCAACGGGACGAGATTGTCGCCGAAAAGGCTGTATGCCGCGCGCGGGAACCCCCGCGCACTCGCCTCGGGCGCCAGTCGTCCTTCATAGGCAGCAATCGTCATATCCAACAATCTATCGGCGGCGGCGGCGCCGGTCGGGGTATCAATATCGACTCCGATGAGAAAGGGTATCGCAGCAGCCGTGAAAGCAGCGCGTCTGTTTTGCAGAAGACGGAAAGCCTCGGCTTCCGAAATCGGGGTATCCATTATGAACTCCGGACGTAAAAACGCCATCATGAGCCCGCAGATCGCGGGTTTCCTCTTTGGGAAAATGATCGGGGAGGATCCGATTCGGATCCAGCTATCGAGCCTCGGGAACGGCCCCGTCTCGCGTCAGGCGGCGGGGCGACGTTCCGAGGCTGGCCGGCGCGTCAGCAGGCTGCCAGCATGGGCAAGAAAGCGGAGGACCGTATGAGAGATCATTTCTCCCTGTAGCACGACCACACGAAAGGGCCAAATCAGTGGCGGCACAAGCCTGTCCTGCATCGCCTAAATCCACGGTAGCTGCGCATCGCGAAACTCGACCTGATGCGGGCGACGGCGGGCAATCGCAGACCCGCACCGCGATGCTGGGCCACTTGGCCGATGAGCTTACCGGACGACTTGACTGGCGGCCACCAGCGTGCGTGCATCACGTGGATCAATGTGTCGGTGATGTCAGCATGAGCGATATCGGCGTTTTGCTGCCGGGCGCGCTGTGCGGTTATTCTTCGCTATAATCTCGAAGCCAATCACCGCATTTTCGAACTGCGTCACTCAGGCTCATAAAACCCGGCGGGTTTAGGTATTCCGCCCAGAACTTGCCGTTGAACATCCCGGTCGACACCCCGCGGCAGACGGGCTAGGCGACACAGGGTCATCAAAGCATCACCTCATCCGACGCTATTTCACGTCAGATTAGCTTTATGCAACATGGGTTGGTTTTCGTTTCGAGAAGCTAATGTCAGGGGCCGAGAACCGCACTATTCCACGGGCGGCATCATTCCGAATGCCGCCTCGTCTTTAGATATCGGCACTGGCATAATATTCATTTTGATTTTTTGGATTTCGATCAACCTATTTGCGACGCCGGACCAAAAACCCCCCGCGTTATAATCTCTCGCTTTTAGATGGTCGATCATGCGGGTGGTGGCAACGGTAACGGCGTCCGCGCCGTAGCACTGGTCTAGCTTGACCGCCTGCTCCCAAACCTCATTCATACAAAGCTCCCTAGTCTCGATTCCTATGCTCTAAATCTAGGATTAGCGGCATAGCCCAATCGGGTGAAGAAAGATGTGGTTTCAGTGGCTTCTGTTTGTCGAACCACTTGGTGACGGCCGATTACCACCATGTGATTTATGTTATTTTCACGTCAGCAGAAGTTCCGCCGATTATCGTTTCATGATTGCTTACACCTAACAAGGAAATGTTCGGTGTTGATTAATCCGGCGAACTCCATTTTTTTAAGTCGATCCGCAACGCTTGGGTGTATGCAGGGAGCACCATGCGAGAGCGGGGTAGCGATGCACATTCACCGCAATAGAATGATCTTCAATCTTGTAGGCCGGGGGGTGATCATAATGCTGGTCGCCATGGCCGCCTCTGCGGCCATCGTGTCATGGATGAGTGCCGACCTCCCACCTGACCTTTACCGCCGCGCAATCCTCGCGGCGCTGTTGATCCCTATGCTGATCTCGCCGCCGATCTCATTATGGGTGGGAATGCTCAATTACCGGTATTTCAAACTTCACTGCAAAGTAGAATGGCTTGCCGAACATGATGAGTTGACTGGGCTATTGAATCGCCGCGCATTCCGAGCTCGGGCCACAGCAATGCTGGAGCGACCCAGCGAGACGGGGCTCGCGCAACCAGTCATTCTTTTGCTAGCAGACATCGATCACTTCAAAAATGTCAACGACAGGCTGGGCCACGATGCGGGCGACGAAGCGATCAAACACATCGCGAATATTCTCATGCAGGTCAGCCCCCCAGGAGCATTAGTGGCACGTCTCGGCGGGGAAGAATTTGCAATCCTGTCCAACTGGACAAGCTTGGCTGACGTCCGCAGCCTAGCCGAGGCTGTTTGCAAAACCGCTGAGCAATTGCCCTGCGTCTACCAAGAAAATCTAATTCCCCTGACGGTCAGTCTCGGCGTTGCCATTGGCAGTCGCGGGGAAAGCATAAACCACATTCTGCGGCGAGCGGATGAACAGCTCTATATCTCCAAGCGCAGCGGACGAAACGCCTATTCTATATCTCCGGGTGTTGCTGCGTGAGAGCGGGACATTCAGGATTCGGATAAAACACAGTGAGAATACACTGAGACGAGCGCGCTAAAGGCGAAAGCAGGCTACCTCAGTTTTGCCGTAGTCGATAATCGTCCGACCACGATAACATGACCTGTGGGTTGCACACCGCCGCGGTTCTCGTGGAATCAGCCAAGATGGCAATGCTCCGCAATGAGGCCGACGGCGGATAAAGGACGCCCTAGACGAAGCGGCGTCGGTTACGCGCGCGAAGATTCCCGAAAGCTGGATTGCACGTCACTGACGGACATGCCGCGAAGGCAGCGAAGACGATAGGCTCGTTTGCCGATTTCCACTGGATCGCTTGGTGTCGGAATGTCGTAACCGACCATAATATTCATCCTCATTGGATGGCTTTTAGGCCGTGTGAATACGACAAAGCGATGGCATCCCGTGAAATTGCCAAACTGATCCTTGAGCGCCAGAACATTATCGATGCCGACTGGCAGCTCCTCGACAGGGTGCGCAGCCCCGTCGATGCCTGCATGCGCTCCCGCCGCGGCAAATATGTTCAGGCCGAAGGCGAGTAACTCCGCAAATGACAGATGATTGGACAGCAGCCGCAGATGACAAAGCTTGGGAAGAGCTGGTCAAAAACATGCTCCGCGCGGAGATGATGCGCCGGGGTATTTCCTATACCACGTTGGTCGAGCGATTAGCCGAGATCGGCATCGACGATAATGAGCTGAATTTGCGGAATAAGGTAAGCCGGGGGCGTTTCTCCGCGGTATTCTTTATGCAGTGCATGCTCGCCGTTGGCGTCGCCCTTCTGCAGATCCCCAAAACTCTTGAGAAGGCCATCGGCAAGGGCGGCGCCCAACGGCTCGCCAAAGGTCGCACGAAACCAGATTTCTGATCTCCGACATAATTTCAGAAGCAGTTTTATTGGAATGTGATTGGAGACAGCGGTAACCTGTCAGCGTGACAATTACCAATGCGGGGCTGTCAAAATTGATCTTTTCAATCAAGATACTACCTAAAATCTGTCAACTCTGATATGAGACGAGATAGAAGGAAAAAGTTGTGGCAACAAAGCATTATCCGGAAAACTTCGCTCGATCGACCGCCCCAGTTGGCGGCGGCCGCCAAGCGATCGAGGGCAACCCCTTAACGCATGAAGAAATCCAGATGTTCGCAATGTTCGAGCGGGAAGGATGGACTCCAGAACGACGGCGCGCGCACATCCTGTCAATCTGCAAAAAGGCATCATCTCAATCGTGAGCTTAGATCCATACGTAATCCCAGGAACAACCGTTCTCCGAAATAAGCTAGACATCACAAATCAGCTCGAATTAGACCGGGCAGAGCGGCTTTTAGTTGTTCAAAGGACTTTGGAGGGACCACCAAAGGGTCGTTTCGATCTCGCTCATTTGAAATCAATTCATCGTCACCTCTTTCAGGACGTTTATGACTGGGCTGGCGAGTTGCGGACGGTAGAAATCTCCAAGGAAGGTCATTCCTTCCAGTTTATCAGATTCATTGATACCGGTATGGCGGATGTTCATCGCCGGCTTGTCACTAGTTCGTTCTTGAAAGGCCTAAGCGAGCAAGATTTTTCTGAGCAGGCGGCAAAGATTATCGGCGATGTAAATTACGTGCACCCATTTCGAGAGGGCAATGGTCGCACCCAACTTGAATATTTACGCCAGCTTGCGTCGGCATCCGGTCACCATTTCGATCCTGATCTCCTCGATCCAAATACTTGGCAAAGTGCGTCTCGCCTGTCTCATGACGGGAATTACGGCGCTATCGCTAAAGCTATTCTCGAACAAGGAATGGTCAGCACCAAGGAATCACAGGAACGAATGGAAAAGCAACGGGCGCAACATCGAGCGGCTTGGGAAGCACGAAATAAAGGGCGCGGTTTCTGATCTCTTCGATTTCGTTGACCGGATCTGGACACAAATCGTGCAGACCATATCTTTGAGTCCAATGAAATCAGGTGGCCTCGGCGCCTCCAGTTCGCCTCTCGCGGCTGTTCCCGCAGGATCGTCATGCACTCTTTCGAGACGGTGCCGATCTCAAATGGCAGAGTATAAGAGCCCGGCCGCAAAGGCTTGACCTGATCCCCATCCCATTCCGGATTTACTTCAAAGAAGATGCTTTTGGCGTTGCCAACCAGCTCCTCGAGCTTGGCCGCTCGCGTCCGCAATTGCGAAAGTTCGGCATGCGACTCCTCGATCTTGAGGATCTGCTTCTGAACTTCGAGAAGTTCACCGCTCCAGGCAGCGTATTTCTTCTCCAGCGATGCTTGTAAATTGCTTTTACCCATGCCGATTTCACTAAGGAAATCAGCGCGATTCGTGGAGTCTGCGTATCGGTTTTTTTGCGACATAATGCCGCTTTTTTGCTGCCCCGCTACACCTAATGGCGGTTACAGAAGCGAACTAGCGAGCCAAAAAACAGGGTCACCAACAGCCAAAAACTGAAAGTTCCTAAAAAAGCACCGAAGCGAAATTCATCCTCCCCGCCGATTTGACGTGGCACAGAAATTGTCGGAACATCTGCAATGAACGGCGCAGGCCAGCCTGCCACCAAGCGCGGTCGCCAATTTTCCTCAGGTGATCCAACATTGCCATATTCTGCATATTCGCTTGTGGTGGAAAGGATTTGCAAGCTGCACATGGATAACAGGAACGCAAGAACCACTGCGCTGGCGGCGCTCCGCAACATTTTAACCTCCATGTTTTTAAAGCAGATATCTAAGTGCGTTATTGTCCGCCGTCAGCGCCGATGGCACAGATTTGAGGTTGTGATTTAAGGAGGATTTGGGCTTCGTCGTAGTGACGAAGGAACGAAGATGAAGCCCAAATCCTCCTTGAAAAAATTGCCGCCGAAGGCT
>Ga0265296_1005609_pt1 | contig 10196 bp, 9 predicted proteins | sample MunlanPumphouse1_FD_189073 | JGI IMG/M metagenome (GOLD analysis project Ga0265296, IMG submission 189073) | Groundwater microbial communities from a municipal landfill in Southern Ontario, Canada - Pumphouse #1 | ecosystem: Environmental > Aquatic > Deep subsurface > Groundwater | place: Canada...
GGCGAAGATGGGAAAATTACTGAACACGGTAAAAATTATGCCGGACTAAAAGCCAACGAAGCAAGAATTAAAATTGTTGAAGATTTAAAAAATATTGGATTATTAGCAAAAGAAGAAGATTATGAACACTCTTTGGCGACCTGTGAAAGATGTGGAACCTCGATTGAACCATTAATTTCAAAACAATGGTTTGTAAAAATGAGTAAATTAGCAAAACCAGCAATTAATGCAGTCGCGTCCGGAAAAATTAAATTTATTCCAGAACGCTATAAAAAGATATATCTTAACTGGATGAATAAAGTCGAGGATTGGTGCATTTCCCGACAATTGTGGTGGGGACATAAAATTCCATTGAAAGGCGTTGATGATGTTTTGGATACTTGGTTTTCTTCTGCTTTGTGGCCGTTTGCAGCTTTAGGATGGCCCCTCAATATAACTCGGGGTAAACCCAGAAAAAACAGCGATTTGGAAAAATTTTATCCCACTACCCTGCTTTCTACTGCCCAAGACATTATCTATCTCTGGGTGGCAAGAATGATATTTTCTGGTTTAGAATTTCTGAAAAAAATTCCCTTTAAGGATGTTTATATTCACGCAACTGTTTTAAATATCGAAGGAAAAAGAATGAGTAAATCACTGGGAACAGGATTAGATCCCTTAGAATTAATTGAAAAATATGGAGCTGACGCAACCAGATTCGGACTTTTATACTCTATCAGCCGAGACCAGCAGCAAATCAAATTTTCTGAAGACACCGTAAAAGCAAGCAGAAATTTCTGTAATAAAATCTGGAATATAAACAGATTCATACAAATGAATCTACAAAGTTCAAATTCCAAAAACCAAACACCAGCTGATAAAGAAATTCTGAAAAAATTAAATGAAATCATTAAATCAATCACTAAAAAAATTGAAAATTATCAATTGGGAGAGGCCGCACGAGAATTATATGATTGGGTGTGGCATGAATATGCTGACAAATATATCGAAGCCAGCAAAAAGCAGAAACAAAGCGTCAATATTTATGTGTTTGAAACAATCTTAAAATTGCTTCATCCTTTTATGCCTTTTATTACCGAGCACCTCTGGCAAATGCATTATAAAGATAAAAATCCACTCATAATTTCTGAGTGGCCAAAATTTAAAAAATAAAAATGAAACTTCTGCTTTATATAATTTTAGCTCCCCTTCCCAGCATAATCTGGCTGGCATTTTATTTGCGCAAAGACAAGCACCCTGAACCGAATAAAATGGTGGTAAAAATATTCATCATCGGGGCTATAATGATTGCTTTTGCCGCTGTATTGGAACAAGGCCTCTATTTGGGATTAGATAAGCTAAATCTTTCGCAAAAAATAATTTTGGTGGTAATCGGCTTCGCCTTTATTGAGGAATTATTAAAATATTTAGTGGTTAAATTTGGAGTATTAAAAAATCCGAATTTCGATGAACCAATTGATTCGATGCTCTATATGATTATTGCCGCTTTGGGCTTTGCAGCAGCAGAAAATATCTATCTTTTAACCCAGATTTCCCCTTTTAAAATAGAAATCGGGCAAGCAATAGAGTTTATAACTACCAGATTTTTAGGCGCCACTTTTTTACACGCCTTGGCATCGGCGATTATGGGATATTTTCTTGCGGCGTCTTTGTGTGTAAGGTCAAAAATTAGAAAAATATTCAGAGGATTCGGACTCGCCGTCGCTGTGGTGTTGCACTCGCTTTTTAATTACATTATAATATTAAATATAGATGGACAAATCGATGCTTTACAAAGAAACATATTGGTTTTTATCGTCCTGCTCGGCTCAGCAATTATGGTTTCGTTTATGTTTAAAAAAATTAATAAATTTAGAGCGGTTTGTAAGCTATAATAATTAATCAATATAAAAAATATGGCTAAATCATTTTTTGAAAAATTAACTGGTGCTCCCATAGAGGATAATAATAAAAATGACGAAATTATTGAAGAAACAGAAAATACGTTTAAACCAGAAATAAGCGAAAAAAGAACAACAAAAAAAGCCGCGAAATCAGTAAAAAAGATTGAGGCCGAGATAGACGAGAAAGAAGAAAAAGATTGGTTGGGAGCAGCAAGCGAAGAAGAAGGTCAATTAACAATTGATGTTTATCAGACCCCTTCTGACATTGTGATTAAATCAACGGTTGCGGGCGTAAAACCAGAAGATATAGACATTAGCATAACCAATGACATGGTTACTGTGCGCGGGAAAAGAAGAAAAGAAGAAGAGGTTAACACTGAAGATTATTACTATCAAGAACTTTATTGGGGAACATTTTCCCGTTCAGTAATCCTGCCCGTAGAGGTTGACGCTGACCGGGCAAAAGCAGATATCAAAAGCGGTATTTTAACCATAAAACTTCCAAAATCAGAGAAAATAAAGACAAAGAAAATTAAAGTTAACATGATTTAAGATACAATTTTAGGGTCTCTCTGGCCATTTTCTCCCAGCTGTATTTTTTAACTTGTGCAAATCCTTTTTGGATTAATTGTTCTCGCAGATTTTTATCTGTGAGAACTTTTTTAATCTTGTCTGCTATATCATCTATATCCAACGGATTAAAATATAGAACTGCTTCACCTAAAGTTTCCGGCAAACAAGTGGCATTCGAACTCGCAACCAACACTCCCCTTTTCATTGCCTCTAATGGCGGCAAGCCGAATCCTTCATACAAGGACGGAAAAACAAATAAACTCGCGTTTTTATATAAATTATCTAACTCTTCTTCACTGATAAATTTCGTAATTAAAACCAATTCGTAATCCAACCCATCTTTTTTTATTTTTTCAAATGCCAATTTTAGCCGCTCTAAATTTTTGTGCGGATAATCATTGCCTACATATAAAATATATGGTTTTTTAGGAAATTCCCTCATAAATAACTTTTATTTTATCTGAATTAACTTTGTAATACTTTAAAATGTCCTGCTTAGTATATTCGGAAATAGCAATAATTTTATCTGATTTTCCAATCGCATACTTGAAAATAATCTTGTATGCGATTTTTTTCATTGGGTAGATTAAAAAATTTTTAATGCTTCTCTCCCAGGTCGGAAAATAACGCAAGGTTAAATCATGAATTGTGACAATAAATCTTCTTTTATATAAAATCGGCACATTAAAATGGGTAAAATGCATTAAATCTAATTTATGCCTTTTTAATTTTAATGGAAAAAATATCTGTTCTCTAAAGCCATACCACTTATAATCTGCTAAAACTTTTTGAAAATTTGGCGCTTTCGGCTCGTAATCATTCCATCGATCTTTGCGTAGGAAAACAAAATATTCATTCGCGTTTATATGCAAATCCTCTAAGGATTTGATTAAATTCTCCGTATATCTGCCAAATCCTTTGTCTTTGGCGCCAAAAAACCTGGCATCAATTCCAATTTTCATGAAATATTTTTAAAAATTCACTAGCGACTTTATCCCAATTAAATAACCTGGCTTGGCTTAGACCAAGATTTTTTAAATAATCACTAAAATCTCTATCGCGCAAAACTTCTTTAATCGCAAAAACCAATTCATCAAGATTTTGTGGGTCAATCATTATTGCCGATTTTCCTACTACTTCGGGTAAAGACGACTTATGGGAAACAATTGTTGGCACCCCGCAAGCCATTGCCTCAAGCGGCGGCAAGCCGAAACCCTCAAAAAAACTCGGATAAACAAAAACACTTGCTAAGTTATACAAATATGGCTTATCTTCTTCGTCGATAAACCCAGTAAAAATAATATCCTCTTTAAATTCGGAATTTTTGACCGTTGTAAAAACTTCTTCATATAGCCAGCCCCTGGTTCCAGCAATCACTAATTTCAAATCAGAAAAATCAACAAATTTTTCGTGGTCTTTCTTGACAAATCCTTCAAGTCCCAACCAATTAACATTTAATATTCTTCCGCCTTTGCTGCGTTTAATCTCTTCAAATGCTTTAATCAGTCCTAAAATATTTTTTCTCGGTTCGATCGTGCCAAAATACAATACAAATCTTGCCGGCAGGTTATATTTCTCCGCCACCTCCATTAATTTTGGGTCATTCCTTTCTACTGGCTTAAATTTTTCATCAATTCCCGGATAAATGACTTTAATTTTTGAAGGACTTATTTTATAAAAATCGACTAAATCTTGCTTTGTTGATTCAGAAATAGCAATGATTAAATCTGCTCCCTGCGCTTGTCTTTGAGGTGACATAAATTTATGCCATAATCTTTTGGAAAAAGGAAAAAAATTGGGAAATCTTAGAAATGACAAATCATAAAAAACCAATATTCTTTTTGCGTTTTTCGATAATGGTGTAATTAAAAAATGCGGGCTGAAAAAAACATCCACTCCCCCTAAAATTTTATCGATTTTAGGAAGTTTGAAAATTTTTAAAAATAAATCAAAAAGCCGATTAGGAATTCTTAGCTTTTTGATTTTAATGTTTTTTCCTTTTAGCCAAAAGTGATCCGCTTTCAATTTTTTAAATCCATTATAAAATAATTGATATTTATTTGTTTTATCAGCTAAAATCCGTGATAACAAATTAATTGTATAATCTTCCACCCCGGTTCTCTTCCCCTTTGCTAAAACCCTAATATCTATTCCAATGGCCATAAGCTTTATCTATAAAATCTTTAATTTTTTTCTTGAAAATTTCTTTATCAAATTTAAGGGCGTGTGAACGGATGGTCTGGAAATTGAACTTTTCTGGATTGAAATTTTTAACTGCTTCAATAAGCGAATCAATCGTCTGGTCATCAAAAAATACGCCCGTTTTACCCCCTAAAACGCTCTCCAGCGCTCCGCCGCCTCGAAATGCGATAACCGGCTTGCCGCAGGCCATTGCCTCTAACGCCACAATGCCAAAATCTTCTTCTTGGGGAAAGATTAATGCTTCACAATTCTGATAATATTCTCTTAATTTTTCTCCGCTTATTTCTCCCAAAAATTCAACATTCCAATTCGCCATTTTTTTAAGTTTTTTCCTTTCCGGACCGCTGCCAATAATTTTTAAAGGCAGTTCCAATTTATTAAATGCTTCAATGGCAATATCAAATCGCTTGTATGGCAAAAGCCGACCAACCATTAGAAAATAATTTTTCTCGTTTTCTTGTGGGGTGGAATTCGCTGAATCACTGGGTAAAAAAAATTCAGCATCAACTGGCGGGTGGATAACTTCAGCATTCTGTTTATAATATTTATCAATTCTCTTCGCCACAAAATCTGAATTGCAGATAAATTTGTCCACGCGCATTGCTGCCTCTTTGTCCCAAAGCCGGATATAATTCATAAAAAACGGAATAAATATTTTTGCCAAAGACGGCATAGAAAACTCGCGGATATACCTGTGACTATCGTCCCAAGCATAACGAGTTGGCGTATGACAATAACAAATATGCAATGCTTCCGGCTTGGTTAAAACTCCCTTGGCAAAGCTGGCTGAATCAGAAATTATCAGGTCGTAATCAGATAAATCGAACCTTTCTATTGCCAATGGCATTAGTGGCGGAAAAAAACGATGATGCTTTTTTATAAAAGGGAATTTTTGCAAAAAAGATACCCGGATTTTCTTTCTAGGAAAATATTTATCTACTATCTTTTGGTCGTAAAGCAAGGTATAAATTGGAGCATTGGGAAAAATTTCGGTTAATACTTCCAATACCTTTTCCGCCCCTCCGTATTGATTTAAATAATCATGAATTAACGCTACGCGCATAATTAACAAGCTGACCTATCTTTAAATATAACGATTAATGTTTTTAATAAAATATAAATATCTTTTAATAATGACCAGTGCTCAATATAATAAGTGTCCAACTTTACCTCTTCTGCAAATGGTAATTCGGAACTGCCGCTGATTTGCGCCATACCGGTAATTCCTGGCTTGATTAATAAAACTTTCTTATGATGTTTTTCGTATCTGGATATCTCATCTGGTTGATGCGGTCTGGGGCCAACTAAACTCATTTCACCATTAAAAACATTGATTAATTGGGGAAACTCATCAATTCTGTATTTTCTTAAAATTCTTCCGATTCTGGTTATTCTCGGGTCGTTTTTCATCTTGAATAACGGACCATCTTGGCGTTCATTTTTGTCTAATAAATCATTTTTTATTGCTTCGGCATTTTTCACCATTGAGCGAAACTTATAAAGATAGAATATTCTTTTCTGGCTAACTCTTTTTAATCTCACAAAAACCGAGCCAGCAGAATCAAGCTTAATAATTATACCAATCAAAAGAAAAAACGGCGAGAGCAATATTAATCCCAATGTTGAGCCAAAAATATCAATTCCCCTCTTAATAATCTTGCCCCAACCATCCAGTGGCGTTCTTTTGATTTCCAATAATGGCACGCCGTCAAAAGTATTTAATTCAACATTGGCAGTGTGGGTTTGAAATAGATTAGGAACAAATTTAAATCCGATTCTCTGTTCTTCGCAAAAATCAATTATCTCCAAAACATCGTTTCTCTCATAATTCGGGCTGGCAAGAATTAATTCATCTATTTTGGGAGTGGATTTTAAAATAAAATTTATAATCCTTTCGGTTTTTAATCCATAAAAATGTTTTAATACCCTATATCCCAAATCCGGTTGGCGCTTGATTTCTTTAAGAACTCTGTTGCTTAATTTGTCTTCGCCAACAACCACTACATAATGCACGCCGAGATTATATTTTCCGACAACGAATCTCTGCAATTTTTTAATGAAAAATCTTCCTAAGCTGACAAAAATTATTGCAAAAAGCCAAGCTACCAGAATAATAAACCTTGAATCAAAAAGCGTTTGTTTGAAAAAAATGTAAAGCACAATCAACAAAAGTGTTGCCGAAGCACCGACTATAATTTGCAAAAATTCTTTATACAATTTTTTTTGCGGAGAAATATTGTAAAGACCCACCACGGCAAAAATAATCAAACCAAAAATAGAAACAACCAAAAGTAAAATAAAATATCTTTCAAATGGCAAATTTACAGTAAAAAGCACTGGTCGCCATTTAGAAACCAGTGGACTAATACGCAAAAAATATGCAGCTATTCCAGCTAAAATCATCATCAAAAAATCAACCGGCACAAGTAAAGCGCTGAAAATAAGCTCTGATTTTTTCATGTCTATATTGTAGCTTAAAAACTTGACTTTGTAAATTCTCTATGATAAGCTTTTTTTGTCCTAGTAAGTTGGATGATTGCTCCGATGAATAATCGGAGAGGAAAGTCCGAACATCTATTTTCCGATAATCTCGGAATCTAAAATGGTAATGGGTAATTCCCATCGTCCGCGAGGATAGAGGTGCGAACAGTGACGATACTCCAATGTAAATTGGAGGGTGAAACGGCTAAATCCTTACCCGGATGCAAGAGCAAATATCCTAAAGGTGGCTCGCTTGAGTCCGATAGCAATATCGGACCTAGATAAATAATCATCATCCCGATTTAGATCGGGATTACAGAATTCGGCTTATAGACTTACTGGGACAACAAAAATATCGAGGTTGCGCCTCGATATTTTTTGTCTCTTCTCAATATTTATTTTAGATTCCCGGTAGGCCATCACTAACGCGAGACGATCCAAGGGCTCTATTCACCAGTTTATCTGCTTCAATGTTTTTCTCACGTGGAACACGAGTAAATTTCACATCGCCAAAATCGATTTTCAGATTCCAGGTTTTTAAAAATAATTGTTCGATTTTTCTATCTAAAATTTTGTATTTTCCGTTCAATTGTTTGGCAACCAATTCACTATCCATTTTTACTTCAATCGGCATTTCTTTTATTTTTTTCCCGCCGAATATAAGTTTGGCTTTTTGCAGGGCAAAAATTAATGACTCGTATTCTGCTTCATTATTGGTTGCCCGTCCGATTCTCTGAGCGTATTCCTTAATCACTTTTCCTTTTTCATCAGAAAAAATCACTCCGATTCCCGCTGGCCCCGGATTCCCTCTGCTCCCTCCGTCACAATTTATAATTAGTTTCATAAGAAGTCAAACTTCTTTATATTTTTCTTAAATCCATAATTTTTAATTGTAATTCTTTGGTGCCGTTCCACTCGTTGGCGATTAATTCAAAAACAATATCAATTTTGTCTCCTATTCCCATATTACCACAAATTCCTGCCAAACTAAAGCCAATTGCCTGAAATCGTTTATTATCTTTCTCCAATAGCATTTTCAAATGATTACCATTATTTCCCACACCCCTAATACCGATAATTTTCAGTCCTCGCAATAAAAATAATGGTTCGGGATTATCGCTGCCAAAAGGCGCAAATTTTTGTAATTCTTCAAATGTCCGCCAGTCCAATTCTTCTGCTTTTGTCTCAATATCTATTTCCAAAGATGGAATCAAGTCCTTTGCTTTTAATTTACCGCCTTCTTTTTCCAAGGTTTTTCGGATTTTATCCAAATTTTCAGTTTTTGCCCGAAATGCGCCCGCATAAGGATGTCCGCCATATTCTTCTAACAGATTTTTGCATTTATTTAGCGCTTTAATTACATCAAACCCGGCAATTCCGCCTCTGCCCGAACAATTCACTGAATCTTTGGAAATCTGGCACATAAAGCAAGGCCTCCAGAATTCGTCTCTTAATTTTTGGGCGACCAAACCAATTAATCCCGAAGTCCAGTCTTTATCTGCCTCAAATATTATTTTTCTTTTATCTAAATTCTTACTCGCTCTTTCTCTCGCTTCTTTAAATATTCTCTCTGTTTGTCTTTGCCGCTCCTGATTTCTTGTTTCAAGTTTTTCGGCCAATTCATCGGCTTCGTTTTCTTTTTTGGTTAATAATAATCTAAAGGCCGTAGTGCCATGGTCAACCCTGCTCGCGGCATTTATTCTTGGACCAAGAATAAATCCTATGGTATAGGTATTCAGATTTGTTTCCGATGTTTGAGGATTATAAACCGGTTTTATTCTGGCTTTAGCCATTAATTTTTTTAATCCTAATCTTTTTGTTTGCGAAAGAACAATCAATCCATATTTTACCAATGTTCTGTTCTCTCCCAAAAGAGTCATTGAATCGGTTATGGTAGCAATGGCAACCAAATCCAGAAGCCATTTTTCCCAAGCAATCAATAATTTTTTAGATTTTCTTACTGCTTGAGCTAATTTAAATGCCACTCCGGTGGCGGCAAAATATTTAAACGGATATCGGCAATCATTCTGTTTGGGATTGATAATCGCAAATGCCTTTGGTAATTTAGATCTGCCAGGAGATGAAGTAGGAATCTCGTGATGGTCAACAATAATTATTTCTATGCCTAATTTATTGGCTAATTTCACTTCCTCAAAATCAGTTATCCCGCAATCAATAGTCAGAATCAGTTTTATCTTTTTCTTGGCAAGCTGCTCTATCGCTTTTGAATTCAAGCCGTAACCCTCTAAATTTCTATCCGGAATATAGGTTTCTGGCTCGATTTTATAAACATTTAAAATTTCGTGCAATAAAATTCCTCCGCAAATTCCATCAGCGTCATAATCGGCAAAAACCGCTACTTTCTCGTGTTTTTGCGCGGCTTTTTCTATTCTTTTAATCACTTTTTTAACATCTTTCAATAAGAATGGGTCATGTAAATCCTGGTCATAATCAGGGCTGAAAAATTCGTCAATTGTTTTTTGGGTTTTTAGATTTCTATCCCATAACAATTGCAAAGTCATCCGCGATAATTCCGGAAATTTGTCCAAAAACTCCCTCGGCGCTGGTTTCTTAATTTTCCAAACCTTTTGCATAAATTATTTTAATGCCTCGATGCCGGGTAAGGTGTCATGCGCGAGATAATCCAACATTGCGCCGCCGCCAGTGGAAATATGGTCAAAAACTTTTTCTTTTTTGATTTGATTAATAAAAGCAATTGTATCCCCTCCACCGACGATAGAATACGCTTTGCTTTTGGCAATACAATCTATCAATTCTTTTGTCGCTATCGCAAACGACTTTTGCTCGATTAATCCCATCGGTCCGTTCCAGACAATTGTCTTGGCATTTTTTATTAATGTACAAAATAATTTAATCGTCTTCGGCCCAATATCCAATGCTTTTCTGTTTTTGATTTTTAAATCAATCGGCAAAAATAATTTATGATTTCCGATAAATTTTCTTACTTCTTTAAATAATTTTTTTTCAACTATTGAATCGCCTAAATCATTTCCTCGGCAAGCAAGAATTGTATTTGCCAATGCCCCGCCAATTAAA
>Ga0265296_1005610_pt1 | contig 10196 bp, 12 predicted proteins | sample MunlanPumphouse1_FD_189073 | JGI IMG/M metagenome (GOLD analysis project Ga0265296, IMG submission 189073) | Groundwater microbial communities from a municipal landfill in Southern Ontario, Canada - Pumphouse #1 | ecosystem: Environmental > Aquatic > Deep subsurface > Groundwater | place...
AATCCTTCAATTATCCCACGAATCAAATCGAAATCGAAAAATATGATTTTTCTTAGATTGTGGCTAACATATCAATTAATATGGTGCTGGGTTAAAAATTAATGGGACACGAGTGCCTCCTTATCAAGGAGGGGAGATTCGCAATAACTTTGACATCATCATAGAAATCTGCGATAATAGGGCTATGAAATCAGTCATCAATCGCTTCATCAAAATCATGATTTTTGCCGATTTTTTGGTTGTTTCGGCTTTTGCTTTTATCGGTCCGATTATGGCCGTGTTTGTCACGTTTCAAATTACGGATGGCAGCCTAAAGGTGGCCGGAACCGCGATGATGATTGTGTGGCTTGTAAAATCAATTCTTCAGATTCCGCTGGCGAAATATATTGATAAAAATCGCGGGGAGTGGGATGATTTTTACACAATGGTTTTTGGATACTTTCTGTTTACAACCGTTCCTTTCTTGTATATTTTCGTGAACACTCCCGCGCAACTTTATTTAGTGCAGGTGTTATATGGCGTGGCGACGGCTCTGGCGTATCCGGGATGGATTTCAATGTTCTCGCGGCACGTTGATAAACAGAAAACCGGTTTTGAATGGTCGCTTTACAGCACCGCGATCGGCATTGGGTCGGGACTCGCGGCTTATGCCGGGGGATACCTGGCTGACGCTTACGGATTTTATACCGTTTTTATCATCGTCGGCTGCGTATCTTTTGTCGGTTCGGTCTGTCTCCTGCTTTTGCGTAAAGAAATTTTGATGTCGCACCATCTGAAAAAGGTGGCGCGCCTTGAGACGGACGGTAAGCTTGGAAAAACGATTAATCGCCGATAGGAGGAAAAAGTTCAGCAGAGCAAGCAGAGTAAGAACTGGGCAGATTAAGTTATATTTATGGCGGCTATTAAGACATTTCACGAGCTCTTGGTTTGGCAGAAGTCACATATTTTAGTGCTTGAGGTTTATGGAGTTACGCGCTTGTTTCCCAGGGACGAATTATATATTTTGGTGCCACAAATCAGAAGAGCGGCGATTTCCATACCGGCAAATATCGTGGAGGGTTTTAGAAGAAAGTCGTTAAAGGATAGTCTAAATTTTTATAGAATGGCCGACGCATCCTTGGAAGAATTAAAGTATCATTTATTTTTGGCTAAGGATTTGAAATATATTGACCAGATAAATTACAATAAATTAGTCGGCTCATGTGATGAGGTCGGCAAATTATTAACCGGCTGGATTCAGAGCCAGCAAAAATATTTATAACTTACTCTGCTTAATCTGCTTATAAACTTAATCTGCTGAAATGAACATCTGGCAAGATTTGCTGTACACGCCGTTACTCAATGTTTTAATTTATCTTTACAACGGCATCGCTGGCCAAAATCTCGGTCTGGCGGTTGTTTTTTTAACGCTCATTTTACGTTTGGTGCTTTTGCCGTTTACCGTTGCCTCCGTCCGAAACGAGGCCTTCTATGAAAAGCTTGACAAAAAAGTTGAGAATATCAGAAAGGCCTTTAAAAATGATCCGGTGCTGCAAAAACAGGAGATCCGCGATTTTCTTCATCAAAACCGCATTCATCCCTGGGCCAAGGCGATTGTCCTCGGCGTGCAGGTGCTGGTTTTGGTGCTCTTGTATCAGGTCTTTTTGGGCGGGATAAATTATACCAAGCTGACCGCCCTCTACTCGTGGGTGCAGCGTCCGGATTTTGTGAATATCAATTTTTTGGGATGGGATATCGGCTTGCGATACACTTACTTTTGGCCGGCTTTGGTGGCCGCCGTCCTTTATCTGGAAATTTATTTTGAGCAGCGAAAAAGAAAAGCCTCGCTTTTGAATTCCGATTCGGTTTATCGTTATTTTTTTCCGCTCCTGGGCTTTCTCACGCTTTTCATTCTCCCGATCGCCAAATCTATCTTTATCTTGACATCGCTCGTCTTCTCTCTTATAATGGGATGGATACTGCGCAAAATCTTTAACGTCAAACAACCCGCGATTGATTAACTAAAAGCTGTTAGCTGATAGCCGTCAGCTGGCAGCCGCATTAGCATGGCCGATTCCATAGATAAAATTGTTTATTCATTCGTCATGGATGACGTTCTCAAAGGACTCTTTGTTCACGTGCCGCCGGGATACGTGGCTTGTGTTTACGATTTGGGGCAGGGAGTTTTGAAAAAGGTTTTGACGCCCGGATTGCATCTAAAAATTCCGTTTTGGCAAAAAGCAAAATTATTCAACACGCAGACCTTGGAATATGGCATTTCCAAGGAATTCAGTCCGGAAAATTTGCGCGGAATGGGGGATACGCCGATTTCGGCGGTCACGCAGGATGGAATTAAAATTATTATTGAGGGTACGGTTTTGCTCCGCTTGGATATGGAACAGATTCCGATGATTTGGCAGTGGATTGGCGAGGACATCGTGGCCAAGATTGTCCGGCCAACGGTCCGGAGCCGGCTCCGGATGATTGCCTCGCGCTATGATTTTAAGGAACTCGCCTCCACCAAGCGCGCCGAAGGGGAGGTGGAAATTAAAAATGAGCTGGAGCGGATTTTTTACCCGCGCGGCATCCGCATTGAAAACATTCTGCTTTCGGAAATCAGCAGAACGTAGGTGGCCGTCAGATTTTTAAAAATAAAAATTTTCTCTGATTATCCGAAATTTATTGATTCACTTAATTTCCGCTATAGCGGAAATTAAGTGAATGGCGATAAATGCTATAAAAAAGCTGTTTGCTTTCGGAAATCAGCAGAACGTAATAAACACTTAACAATTAACACTTGACAATTGTCCGCTTCTTTTGGGGCGGTTTTTTGATAATTATTATAAATTCTAATTCACTTTTTTTGCGCTGCAGCGCAAAAAAAGTGAATGGATTTTTTAAGAAAAAAACCGGTCGCGTTGGACCGGTTAGTAGTTTATCAGTCGACTACGTCAAAATAAGTAGTCATTTTATTTTTTTCGTTTGGGGCTTCAAAGGAACGGATTAGGCCGCGGTGCTTTAGATCGTTAAGATGTCGGAGGACATCGTCAGTGTTACGGTAACTGATGGTCGCAAGGGCGCCGGCATCAGCTTGTCCGTGTTCGCGTAAATAACCGAGTAAGCTGACGTCATCCGGCGAAAGCGGAGTTGCGGTCATGGCATCCTCCTCGATAGCCGTGGCGGCTAGAATTCCTTCCAATCCAGCATTGCCAGTTTTTCTTTAGGCAGGGTGCGGAATTCCACCGGGCGTCCCTCGGCTTCGGCTCTTTTGACGCCGTATTCCATTCCCCGCGACATTCCGAAGTCCGTGTAGACAACGCTCTTTTCGGCGGCGGAGCCCCAGGCGAGCCCGGCCTCAATGCCGAGTTTTCTTTCTTCCGGAACGTTATCATCAAGAATTCCCGGTTGCGTGTAAAGAAGATGGCTGGCAATCGCGGCCTCTCCGCGACAGAGACAGTCGCGAATGCAGGCGCGCGCGTAAGCGATGTTGCGCTTGACATCTCCGCCGAAAGGACTTTCCAGAATCACTCGCTGCATGGCCGCCCTCCTTTCAAGGAACGATTATTTGATTTCACCTTAACATTAAAAGGTTAAATTTGTCAAGGTATCTGGTTTTGGATTACCGATATCCAATGGATATCGGTAATCCAAAATACTGTCCAAAATGCTTGCCTAAATTTTATCTTTAAGTTAAAGTGAAAGTAGCTCCTTTTTAATCCACATTCGGCATGCCGACCGCTTGTCGCGAAAAGCGGAACGTGGATAAACCCCGGCGAAGAGCCGGGGGGTCCATCATCCTTCGCTTTGCTTTTACGGTTTTTCTGCTAAAAAAATCGTTTGGCGATATGTCCAAAAATAATTTTCTCGAAGTGTAAAACTTCGGAGGACCGAGGAGGTGAGAGATGCGCGTTTTTACAATCGTTGGCCTACTGTTAATTGCAACCGTTGCCTTCGCGGCAACAAAAGAAAAGAGCGTTGAACAAACGCAGCGCGATGACGCGCTGGCGACGTTCGTCTATACGCTCGCTTATCATGCGGAGGTGAGAATCTGTAAGGAAGTCAAGACCGAAGATGCCAAAGACGTTTGCCGCCGTAATTTTTGGGTGCTTTACCGCGAAGTGTATATGGCGCAAAAACGCACCGGCGCTTTCAATCACCGCTTTCATCGATTTTGCAAATGGCTTCTGCCGCAAATCCGCGACCGCATGATTGAATACGGCCCCAAGGAAGAGTGAGGTCGCCCATGAGATTGTTTGTCTTTTTGATACTGGTCATGGGCAACGTTTCCTGCCAAAAGAATGATTCGGCCGAGACGGTAATTTATCGCGAAACGGTGGATGTCATCAAAAACGGCATCATGCACGCGAAACTTGATTGCCAAAAAGCGCTCCTGGATTCCGAGGCCGGCATGGACCGTCTTTCAGACGACAAAGTCCACGAAGCCGAACTTCGGGCAATCCATAAGTGCATCGTGGCCTTTGAAGACGCGGAAAGTTTTGTCATGGCGAAAAGCCGTCTCTTTGACGATTCGTCCGTAAAAACGTCGGCGACAAATTCGCCGGTGGTAAAATACCGGACGGTGACCGAACATTATCTTTGGGCGACGCAATCCTACCTTGAACTTTGGCTGCAGAGGCTGGTTTGCGAAATGCTGCCGCTTGAAAACGGCTCCCTTGATGACGATTACTCTTGCGCCGAGAGAGCAGAGGCTCTTGAGGTGAAATCCAATCGCCTTTGGCAATATGCCGAAGGCTCAAACCGGGCCCTGCTCACGAGTCCGTCGCTCCAAGGAGGCAAGAGATGAAAAAGCTGGGAGTTCTTATCCTTGCAACCGCGTTTGTGGCCTGCGCCACTCCGAAGCCCCGCGTCAACGGGGCTTCTAATCCATATGCAGCCAGACCGGATCTGCTGCAAGAGCGACGGGTGGTCAATCGGCTCGTGGGCGTCAATAATCAGGCCGCGGTCGGTTGTGCCTTCGTCATCAAAGAAGCCGAGCAGGAAAAAGATCAGGAGAAGGCAAGTCTCGCCAAGCTTCTGGCGTATGGCGTTTGCGTTTCCAAGCTTAGCCAGGTAGTGCAGCTGATTGAAAAGGCCGAGGGGGACGTCCACGGTGAATATCTTGAGGCCATGAAGCTCCTAAAGAGGGCTTTGCACTTACATATCAAGACTTGCGAGGCGGAGGTCAAGTGCCTTGACCTGGCCGATAAAGAGGCAGTAGTTTGCCGGCAAGACGCGCGTCGACTTGAACTGCAAGCGCGGGCGGCCTATAACTTAGCCGGTGAGTTTATCTCAAAGCTTCTCTTGGGTACCGAGAGCGCTCCCGCTTCCCAACCCGTGAAAAAGGGTTCCGCGTCGCTGGCCCGGGAGGTCATCAAAAAAGTGCGGCTGACCGAAGAGGCGGCGCAGGAAAAATGTGTCAAGATCACCAAGGCGGCCGAGAAGAAGGGGAATGCCGAGAAGGGAGTCGCCTGCGAGATTTGCAGTAAAGAGTTTGACAAGCTGACGGTGGCGGCGGCGTCCGCCAAGCCAAAGGTTACCGGCGATTATCATCAGGTCGTTTCGTGGTACGCCGAGGGTGGAGCCCTCTTTGCCGAGGCATGGAAAAACCACGGCAGTTGTATGACGCACCGGGATCAAGAATCGTTGGATAAATGTCATGACAAGTCCACGGCCATTTGGAATAAGGCCTTCAAGATTGTTGACCGGGCGGAAGACCTCTACGACAAACTGATGGCCCAAAAGTAGTTCTTTATTTTACCCCGAGCAATCGGGGTTTTTTAATACATACGAAATTACCTGCCCGCCATAGCCATTAACGTTATTTCTTTTAGATAAGGAGCTTAATTTGAAGCAAGATACTTTCTAATTATTAAGATACAAAAAGGCGATGGCAGGCGGGCGAAATTATACGAAAATACGAAATTTCAACTTGGGGAGGTCGGGTCTCCAAAAAGTTTCAACTATGGGAGACCCGACCTCCAATAGTTTTCGTACTTTTGTAGTCTTTTCGTAATTTCGTATGGGCGTATCTTGACGGCGGGGCGATTATTTGTTAAGGTTTTGATAGCTCATTGACTTGGGAGGAAAAGATGAAAAGAGTCAAGGCGATTTTGTTGGTGATGCTCGCGCTACTCGTTTTGATTCTACTTACCGCGACTTGTCTTGGTCTTTTTAGCAAAAGGCGGCCGGAAAAGAATACTATCGGCGTAGCTTTGACTAAAAAAGAAACGCCGCTGAAAATCAAAAATAACCACCCACGCAATACTAACAATATTGGCCGTCAAAAAGCCGCCTCACAGTCAGTATTTCTTATTGATAATTACGCAAGGCAGCATCAACTGCTTTCGGAAATTGTAGATTTGGAAGACGATGTAAGTGGTAAATGCACAATGCTTAGTTACGATGAAAATATAATGTATGGCGAATGGACGCAGGAGTGCGTTGTAGGATATAGAATTTTGCTGCAATTTATTATAGGCGCACAGGTCGAACTTAGCGATGAATATCTGGGAATAGCCAAAGTATATCTGGAAGGCACCAAGTTTTATATTGCGGAAAATGAAGAATCGGGTCAATGTTTTTCGTATCTAACGATGAAGGAACGCAAAGAAATATCGGATACAGAGATTGAAGCGTTTGGTGCAGAGGTGGATAAAAAAGGAAAGATTCACTCGTGTGAAGCAAAATTGTCGGGATATCTTATGGACGCTATTGATGCATATAGCATGGCTGGTGAGCTGTATGAAAAATTAATACTCGGCGACGAATATTATAGTCTGAAAAAAGACAGGGAAGAGAGACACAAAGAAGATATGAAGAGACTATCGAATCTCCCCACCATCAACTGGGAAGCATTAGAGAAGGAGTAGTATCCCAGAGTAATCACTCTGGGATTTTTTTATTTTTTGTGAAAAAACATTCTGACATTCTCGAGAATGTCAGAATGTTAAATTATGACGTTTGCGGTATAGCAGCATTGAATAATTGAATTTTTTGTGATAGAATATTTTCATGAACAAATTTTTTGCTCACCGCCCAATTATCGCGCTGGCACCGATGGCTGATTATACGGATGAGCCGTTTTCTTTGATTTGCAAAGAATTTGGCGCGGACTTGATTTTTCGCGAGATGGTTTCGTCCGAGGCGCTGGTCCGCGGCAACAAAAAGACGCTCGCGATGGCTAAAATCACCAAGTCCGAACGGCCGGTCATCTTGCAAATCTTTGGCGCGAGTCCCGGCGTAATGGCCGAGGCGGCTAAGATTTTGGAAAAAGAATGTAAGCCGGACGGGATTGATATCAATATGGGTTGTCCGGTCCGAAAAATTGTCGGCGCGGGCGCCGGGTGCGAGCTGATGCGAAATCCCAAATTGGCGGTAGAGATTGTTGTGGCTGTAAAATCCGCGGTCAAAATTCCGGTATCGGTTAAAATGCGCTTGGGCTGGAAAAAGAAAGACGAGATTTTATCCTTTGCGCCGATGATTGAGGCGGCCGGCGCGGATTTTATCACCATTCACGGCCGGACTCGCGACGAGCAATATTCCGGCGAGGCGGACTGGGAGATGATTGCCCGCGAAAAATCCGCGCTTAAAATCCCGGTTATTGCCAATGGGAGCATCTGGAGTGCCGATGACGCCAGGCGATGTTTAAAAATTACCGGCGCCGATGGCGTGGCAATTGCCCGCGGCGCGCTCGGAAATCCGTGGATTTTTAAGGAAATTAAAAATATAATTTCCTCCCCTTACAAGGGGGAGGCGAGGAGGGGTAAATCGAGTTACCACCCCCCGCCCTTCCATTCCTCGCCCGCTCGGAACGGAAGTATCAAGGAGGGGAGATTGGTCGCCGAAATCAAGCGCGTCGTTTTTCATCATTTGAAATATCATCTCGCGCATTACGGCGAGCCTGCCCGCAATGCTTCGCCGCATAGCGATGCAGGCGGGCGGGGGATTTTAACCTTCCGCAAACATCTTGGGTTTTATTTTAAAGGCGTTCCGGGGGCAAAAGAATTGCGAGTAAAACTCGTACAGGTCAAAAGTATAAAAGAGCTGGAGGAAATTCTAAATCATCTTTAGAGACCGTTGAAAAACTCCAGATCAACGTTTGCGCCAGCACGCCCCGCCAAAGGCGAGGCTCCGCCGAATGGCGGGCCGAGGGAGGCGCATCTGCCCTTGGCATGAAATGATGACTGGAGTCCTCGCGAAAGCGAGGCCAAACCCCGCTCTCGCGGGGAATCCAGACGGGCAAAAATTGAGTTTTTCAACGGTTTCCTTCGAGCACTTGTCCATTGATCGATTTCATGTTAAAATATAATTACCTTGAATGTTGAGGAGCGAGAGGGCGGCAGGTCTTTCATTAAGAAAGCGCCCCGGAGCAGTGAATCAGCATTAATTATAACCGGTTTTTCCGGTTTTTTGTTTACTGTCGGCTTTTCGCCGAGAAAAAGCGGGGCAAAAAGTCGGGATGGTCGGCGACGATATTTGGATTGAAAAGTTATAAATATGTCAATATTTTTTGATTCTTTATTGCTTCTTTTTTTGTTCGCTGTCTTGGGCGTGGCGGCGGATTTTGTCGTCAAAAATATCAAATATGTCGCTTCTGTCTTAAAAATAAAGCTGTTCGCTTTTGGTATTTTACTTGGACTGATTACCACCTTGCCGGAATTGTCCGTCGGCATCAACGTTACGATTAAAGGGGTAGCCGCTTTGTCGGTCGGCAACTTGCTTAGCGGAATTATTGTTATTTTTGGCTTAATTCTTGGAGCAAGTCTGCTCTTAAACCGGCAAATTTTCACCGATGGCAAATTATCGGTCCTGATTCCGGAGGTGGCGGTGATATTTTCGCCAATCTTATTTGGTTTGGACGGAAGCTACGGGCTCTTGGACGGATTAGCAATGACGGGTTTGTATTTTGGTCTTATTTTTTATCTATACCGCGCTAACCATACTTTTGGCTTGTCCTTGTCGCATTCGGAAATGATAAATAAAAACAAAATTGCCAAGGCAATTTTGTTATCAATTATTGGTATTGTTTTTATTTTGCTTGCTTCCCATTGGATTGTAAAAATTACTTTGGATTTATTGAATTATATTAACATCAGTAAATTCGTTATTGGCGCGTTGGTTTTCGCCGTTGGCACAAACTTGCCGGAAATAACCATCGCCATCGCCTCTTGGCGCAAAAAAACGTCCGAGCTTTCTTTAAGCCACCTTCTAAGCTCGGCCTTCACTAATGTTCTGGTTTTAGGGATTTTAGCCGTTATCCGTCCGATTGTTTTTGGTATTGATTCGGCTTTTTGGATATTGGCGATATTTTTGAGCTTAACCATGTTCTCGTTTTTGATTTTTTATTATAGTGATAGAAAAATGGATCGTCGCGAAGGACTAATACTGCTGTCAATTTATATTTTATTTTTAATTGTAAATTTTTGGCTTCTTAGGTCGTGAGGGTTTAAAATAGGGATCAGCATGGCGGCGCGCCTCGCCTTGCGGGACACGAAATTTGGCAGTAAAACCCCAGAGGCGGTTCCGCCGTGGCGGGACGCTACGGGGCCAAGAAGCGAGGGCGGGCAGGCGATCTAAAAGTTTTTCAAAAAACTAACGTATGGACGCACAAACAAATCTATCTATTGTCTTTGGCGCGGTGATCATCATTTTTTTGGTTGTTGATTTGGGATTTTTTAACAGAAAGAGCCATAAGGTTGAATTCCGGCCGGCGCTTATCCAGTCTCTTTTTTGGATTACAGTATCCGTTGCCTTCGGTTTTTTGATATTTTTGTATATGGGCCGGGAAATGGCCGCCCAGTTTATGAGCGCGTATGTGACGGAAAAAATGCTGTCGGTCGATAATCTTTTTGTGATCATGCTGATATTCAGTTATTTTAAATTGGAAGAAAAATATCACCACCGGGTTTTGTTTTGGGGTATTTTGGGCGCGATAGTTTTTCGCGGGATTTTTATCGGCGTCGGCGCCTACATTATCCATCAATTTTACTGGGTGCTGTACATATTCGGGGCGATACTGCTTTATACGGGCATTAAATTATTGCGCGATAAAAAAGAAGAGCACATAGATTTTAATAACAATAAAATCATCAAAACCGCCCGCAGATTTCTGCCGTTTACCGCGAATCATCATAACGGTGAGTTCTTTTGCCGCGATACGGGCAAGTTTATGTTTACATCGTTGTTTTTGATAATGCTCTTGGTGGAAGGCACGGATA
>Ga0265296_1005613_pt1 | contig 10187 bp, 8 predicted proteins | sample MunlanPumphouse1_FD_189073 | JGI IMG/M metagenome (GOLD analysis project Ga0265296, IMG submission 189073) | Groundwater microbial communities from a municipal landfill in Southern Ontario, Canada - Pumphouse #1 | ecosystem: Environmental > Aquatic > Deep subsurface > Groundwater | place: Canada...
AGATCTTTTTTGTTTAATAACCTTGTTTCTCTCTGATTTAAAAGATTGGCAGCCGCAAATAATGCTTTTGCCTGTTCTTTTTTAAATCTGATAAATGGAATTAATTTTTCCAAAATTTCTTTTGTTTGCTTAAAACCATTTATTCTCAGCTCGGTCATCCCGTCATTACGACGGGAGATATAACCAATTCCAAGAACTTTTCTAATCCAATAAAGGGATTTTTCGTGTCTACTATCCTGATAAAAACAGATAGTGCACATAAATCGCCTCTTTAATCTGCCGTCCTTACGCTTTTTAATCTGAAGCATAAGACTGCCATCTCCATCAAGAAAACCTGCTATATATGATAAATTTATTTTAGATTGACTTCCCACGGTATTGTCTTAATTAATTATTGGTCCTCAAGTTAATTGTACCATTATCGCTGGACCTCAGCAATAATGGCTATCAACGAACCAATACAATTAAGGTTTCACCGTTATTAGCCGAATTGTCATTACAAATTACTTTGTAAAGTAGCAAATTTTACTAGGAACAAATCTCCTCAAAACTCCACGCCTGCGGTAGATAGGGACCAACCTGTCTCACGACGGTTTGAACCCAGCTCACGTAACTTTTTAACCGGCGAACAGCCGGACCCTTGGGAGCTTCTCCACCCCCAGGATAAGTTGAGCCGACATCGAGGTGCCGAACACTGCCGTCGATATGGACTCTCGGGCAGTACTAGCCTGTTATCCCCGGAGTAGCTTTTGGCTGATGATCTTCGTGTTTTCTATAAAAACACGTCGGTTCACTAAGTTCTGCTTTCGCAACTGCGCGACATAGCCGTCTTGCAGTAAAGCTGGTTTATGGCTTTGCCCTATCGCTTCGATTTCCATCCGAAGCTAACCAACCTTTAAACGCCTCCATTACTCTTTAGGAGGCAAGTGCCCCACTTAAACTGCCCATTAAACACTGTCACCTCAGCAAAGAGGATTAGAATTATAATTTTCAAAGATGGGTGTTTCATTGGCGGATCCACGATGGCCGAGACCATCGCTTCAAATCCTCCCCACTACGCTACGCATTAAAAATCATAAGCCAATATCTAACTACAGTAAAGCTTCCGGGGTCTTTCCGTCTAGCCGCAGGTAAACAGCATCTTCACTGTTACTGCATTTTCACCGGGCGCCTCGTTGAGACAGTTCTCAAGTCGTTAAGCCATTCATGCGGGCCAGAACTTACCTGGCAAGGGATTACGCTACCTTTGGACGATTATAGTTATCGCCGACGTTCATTGGTGCTTCATTCAGTGAGCCCATACCTTGCGGCATGGACCCCCAAACTTAACATTCCAACACTGGTCAGGCCTCACCCCCTATACATCCTCTTACGAGTTAGCAGGGAGCTGTGTTTTTGATAAACAGTCGCTTGAGATACGTTAGTTGCAGCCCTAAATCCTTGCGGACTAGGGCAGGCCATATTGCGAACTTACGGCCACTTGTTTGCCGAGTTCCTTAACGAGGTTTCACCCGTTCACCTTAGCATACTTACGCTTGTCCACCTGTGTCGGTTTGCGGTACGGATTAAACATTCATAATCTTTGAGCTTTTCTAGGCAGCGCGCTCACTCCAATTGGCCCGCGAACGGGCCTTTTCTCACGCCTTGATTTACCTTAGCGCAAGAACGGGAAATCCAATTATCCGCTAGAATTACTATGCTGCGCACTCATTGAAAAATGTTTAAGGGTTGGAATATTAACCAACTGTCCATCAGCTACCCCTTTCGGGTTTGCCTTAGGGCCGCCTAACCCTTGGTTGAATACCATTGCCAAGGAAACCTTGGACTTTTGGTGTGCAGGGCTTTCACCTGCATTGCGGTTACTCAGGCCAACATTCTCTCTTCTTATCGCTCCACAGTCGGTTACCCTCCTGCTTCACTGCAATAAGAATGCTTCCCTACCACTCTAATGATAAATCACTAGAATCCATGTCTTCGGTATTAAACTTAGCCCCGGAAATCTTTGGCGCATCTCGCCCCTTCCCGCCCAAGAAGGGCGGGATTTGGACAGTGAGTTGTTACACACTCTTTAAAAGATAGCTACCTCTAAGCTAACTTCCTGCCTGTCGAGGGCAAAATACTTCCTTAATAGCACTTAGTTTAATTTAGGGACCTTAGACTATGATCTGAGCTGTTTCTCTTTTGACCACGGAGCTTAGCCCCCGTAGTCTAACTGCCTTCACAAAAAACATGGTATTCGGAGTTTAATTAGAAAACCTGGAGAAACTCCAAGGAATTCTATTTAGTGCTCTACCCCCATGTTTTGGCTGAAGACGCCAGGCCCAAACCTGTTTCGGGAAGAACCAGCTATTACCAAACTCGATTAGCTTTTCACTCCTTACCACAAGTCATCCGAGAGGATTGCACGCCTCACCGGTTCGGACCTCCCCCCGCCTTTCGGTAGGGTTCATCCTGCTCATAGTAAGCTCGTCTGGCTTCGGGTCTTTTTTATATCCTCAATTTTCGCCCTATTAAGACTTGGTTTCCCTGCGCCTCCGGGGCATAACCCCTTAGACAAAGGATATAAAAAAACTCGTTGGCTCGTTCTGCAAAAAGCACGCCGTCATCCTGAGAGCTTGCGCTCGAAGGACTCCGACTCTTTGTAAGCAAATGGTTTCAGGTACTATTTCACCGGGGTCAACCCCCTACTTTTCACCTTTCCCTCACGGTACTGGTTCACTATCGGTGATATTGATTATTTAGCCTTGGCCGATAGTTCGGCCTGATTCCTGCCAGGTTATCATTCCCGACAGTACTTAAGAATCATAGCAAGGAGCATAAAAGTTTTTTTAAATACAGGGCTATTACCTCCTATGGCGCCCCTTTCCAGGGTGCTTCTTTTAAAACTTCTACCTAAATGCTCTCCCTCGGCAAATCCCGCCTAAGCGGGACTCCCGACGCTATAACCTTGCAACCCCATTTATAAAAAATGGTTTGGGCTCTTCCCTTTTCGCTCGCCACTACTAAGGGAATAACAATTGTTCTCTTTTCCTCCGGCTACTGAGATGTTTCACTTCACCGGGTGCGCTCCCCTTCCTTGCGGTCGGGGTAATTGCGTTTTAACACAATTGAGTTTACTCATTCGGAAACCTCCGGATCAAAGCTTGCTAGCCAGCTCCCCGAAGTTTATCGCAGGCACGCCACGTCCTTCATCGCATCAATATCCCAAGGCATCCACCATTCGCCTATAACCTATTTCTTCGACTAGAACTCAAGATTACTCTGAATTCGTCGAAAGACATTTCTAACCCAGTAGAGCTTTTTGCGTTTCTACCGGGCTTATATGCGTAAGTTTCTAATAGATACAGATTTTATGTATCTTGCCTCATGCTCCGCACGAGGAAATTCGAAATTCGAATCTCAAAACTCGAAACAAATTCTAAATTCTAATTTTCAAAATTCAAAACATGTTTCGGATTTCGGATTTCGTGCTTCGGATTTCCTTGTGCGAAGCACAAGGTTGTATGCTTGTTACCTACTGCTCAATTAAATAAAGACCCCTGTCTAAATTTTAATTAAGCAAACCTGTTAAAAATTGCTAGTACGCAATCTGTTATTGAAAACATTTAACAGGGTTAAAATTTCAAAGTTCGTGATGCAATAGAAATTAAAAACCGCCTTTGTGGAGCGGTCACTCATTCAACAAAAAAAGTCTGGCAGTTATCCGCTTCTTTTAGTGGTTAATTTAATATTATTCATCATGTAAATATATACTATTAAATTTTTTTACCCCTGTCAAGAGCTAAATCACAGGCAAGCAAAAAGACGCGGTACGTACGCGCCTTTTTGTGGTTTTTACTCTTCTATTTTTCTGTGGATGTCTGCAATAATTTTTGCCGCTGTGTCTTTTCCGCCAAGTCCAATTGCTAATCCAACGCCCAATGCCAATGCGCCGACTATTCCGTAAACAATGCTAGAATATAAAGTTTTTATCAGCAAGCTTGTCGGTAAAAGTTGGTCTAAAATTAAGAAAAGCGTAAATATCCAAATTGCCCACTTCACAATTGAAGCGGCAATATATCCGTAACCGACTTTTAATCTTTCGACTGTTGCCCTGACAATTTTTTCTATAATGTCAGAAATAATTATAGCAACGACGAAAACTAATACAGCTACGATTACGTTCGGCAGATAATTCAGAACTTGCGTCAAAAATCCTGCAAACGCGGTCAGTTTTAGGATATCTACTGCCACCAGCAAGGACACGATAACAAGAATCCACTTGAAAATGGCTCCAATAAATTCTGATGGGTTTACGTCAACGTTAGCTCTTTGCAAGGCTTTTCTCCAGCCTTCTTTTTCAAACAGCTTGTTAAATTTAATGGACTTTAAAATTTCGGTTATTAATTTTCCAACACCGACTGAAATCAAATAACCGATAATAAAAACGATTATTGCCAATAATAAATTAGCAATAAAAGCCACAAATCCCTGTAAAAGTGGCTGAATAACTGATAGAGACCAGTCTGTATATGTCATAAAATAAAATAAATTAATTTTAATTTTATTTTCGACCTTTAAGTATATTTATATAATTATCCCTTTCTCAAGAAAGTAAATCAACCCTTCACCCTGTGGATAACTCCCGGACCTGCTGGCCGGAATTTTCAATTTAAAATTTTCAATTTTCAATCAATTTTTCAAATTTCAAACTTCAAATTTCAAATTAAATCGTCCCACTCATTGGGTAACGGTATATTTAACTTTATAATTTTTCCCTCAGTGGCTGTCTTAAACTCTATACTGGTTGCGCATAAAGCGATAGAATTTTTATTATTCCAATTTCCTGAAAAACCATACTTTGTGTCGCCGAATATGGGGTGGCCCATATTTGCCATTTGAATTCTTATTTGGTGAAACCTGCCTGTTTTTGGTAAAATTCGCAATAACGAAAACCCTTCGCTGTTGCGAATTTTATCCTGAGCCCCGCTTAGCGGGGCGAAGGACTGCCTATATCTAACAACTTCCCAAGACAATTCTGCTGTTCTTGTCTTTGTTGCTTTTTTAATTTCAGCCAAGAGTTCTGCATCGGTTTTATTTGTAAAACCTTCAGCAAAAAAAGAAATCTTATTAACTTTTTCTTTGAGCTCGCCTTTTTCTTTATCTAACTTTCCCACCACAATTCCGTGATAAGTTTTTTGTATTGTGTGGTTTCTAAATTGTTCAGACAATCTGCTCGCGCCTTTTGAAGTTTTTCCAAACAAAACAATCCCCTGCACCGGCTTGTCCAACCTGTGCACTAAACCCAAAAAAACATTTCCCGGCTTCCCATACTTTTCTCTTAAATAATCTTTAACATCCTCCATTAAACTTCTCTCTCCGGTTCTATCACCCTGAGTCAAAACCCCGGCTGGCTTTACCACCGCAATAATATGATTATCTTCGTACAAAACTTTTACTGTTGACATATGTTTATTATTATGCGATCATTGAATATAGACTGAATCTTGTCTATATCTAGACATCGCACATTGCGATTGTCAGACTTGCTCTTTTCTCGAGGAGATTCTGTATGTACCTGCTTCAGCGAGCGGATGCTTGTTGCTACGATGGCGACTGGGATCACAGATTCCCGTCGACGTGGTACACAATCGATTCTTCTGAAAACGCAGACGAACTAAGAGAACGGATGCGTAATTTGGATGAACACTGTGATAACGCGATATTCAGAGTTATCGATGAAGCCTCGTCTGCCAAAGAATGATGTCCCCATCGCACCACGGTCTATGACGCTGACTAAAAGTTGGCGTCATTTTTTTATTCTAAAATTTGTTTTATGCGGTCGGCTTCGGTTTCAATAACCGGGCCGTCGTATTCGCCCGCGTGGGCATGGGTGCCTTCATAACTTGGCTGTTTCTGGTCTAAATGTAAACTAAAATCAAAATGCTCGCCTCTTTGTTTTACATAAATATGAAACCGCGGGTAATTGTCACCTGTTAGTTTCCTTACCAAATTATATTCATTCGGACTTTTTGCTTCCAATATTACATAGCCAATTTCCCGCGCCAGCCAATTTATATTTTCTTTTATATTTTTAATTACAAAATTCATTTTTTGTAATGGTAGCGTTTTTGTCGATCGACAAAAACGCTACCATTTACCACTTTTATCCATGTTTGAATTCAATTACGTCACCGTCTTTTACAACATATTCTTTTCCTTCTGTGCGTAATTTCCCTTGTTCGCGAGCTTTTGGATAACCGCCAGCATCAAGTAAATCCTGCCAAAAAACAACTTCGGCTTTCACAAATTTATTCTGAAAATCTGTATGAATAGCGGCCCCGGCAATTGGAGCTGTATCACCTTTTTTTATTGTCCAAGCCCTTGTTTCATCTTCGCCTGTTGTCAAAAAAGTAATTAAATTCAGCAATTCATAAGATTTTTTTATCAATAAATCAAGTCCAGACTCTTCTGGCAAACCCAAACCAATTCTTTCTTCTTTAGAAAATTCAGCTGACTCATATTCTTGCGCCACGTCGAGCACGAGACGTCCGACGTCGCCAAGTTTTGCGACGTCGGACGTCGCAATTTCTTCGGCAGAGCCATTTAACAAATACAATCTTGGCTTAAAAGTTAATAATTGATAACTCTGTAAAATTTCTTTTTCATCGTCTGCAAAATTTTGATCAATTAAAACTTTTTCAGCAGACAAGAATTCTTTTGCTTTTTTCAAAACCGCCATTTCCCCGCCCAAACTCGCCTTCGGCGAGATTGTGGCGGGCCCGCCTAAATGCCCGCGGCTTTTGGCGGGTTTTTCCAAAACTCTATTTATTGTTTCTAAATCTTTTAAAATCAGCTCAACATCTAAAATTTCTTTTTCTTTTAATGGGTTTACTTCATTTTGGGTATTTATAATGTCAGATTTTTTAAATGCGCGCAAAACATACAAAACCGCATCAACTTCTCTTATATTTGCCAAAAATTTATTTCCTAAACCTTCGCCAGTGCTGGCTCCCTTTACCAGCCCCGCAATATCAACAAAGTCCACAGTGGCATAAATTTTCTTTTTTGACTTTGACAATTCAGCTAATTTGTCAACTCTTTCATCTGGAACCAAAACAACCCCAACATTAGGGTCAATTGTGCAAAAAGGATAATTGGCAATCAAAACCTGCTTTTTGGTTAATGTTTTAAAAAGTGTGGACTTACCCACATTCGGCAGCCCCACTATTCCTATCGATAGTTTTGTACTTGGCATAACAATAATCTAACACGTTTTTATTGTTTTAGCAAAACAACAGAACCCTAATGATTATTTTAATTTTTTCTTAGGTTTTTTAGAGTCTGCACCTTTTAATTTTTTTACGACTTCCCTATCAAAATCAGACATATAATTTTTGTCCTGAACAATACGATATTTTTCATATTCCTTAAGCGCCAACGACTCAGCAACCTCGTGGCTAATTTTTCCTGCATTAGTTAAAATTTCATATTCGCTAAATTTTAAAAAAGCATTAAGTTTTTCCACCCAATTTTTCATAGTCATTGCTCTGCCTCTCGCCGCTTGCATCTCGGCATAATCAAGATACATATTTCCAATACGGTTTAAATGTTCTAATTCTTTTTTATCTAAATAATTTTTAGCAATTATGGTGTCGCTTGGCATAATTTTACCTTGCGGAGAACGCCTCCACGAAGTTAATCCCATTTTCTCTTTTTTGCTACTTACTCTATCCTTAATAATTTCTGCTGCAGTTTGACCTGAAATTGCAAAATGTAATTTGTTTTGCACGGTGGCAAAAAATTCTTTACTCTCGCCTGCTTTTGGCGAATAATCAATTGCCGTGGCATAAATATCGGTAATTTTTTGATAAATCCTTCGCTCACTCGTACGAATGTCCTTTATTTCTTCATAAAGCTCATCAAAATATCTAGCGCTAAAGCGGGAACCATATTTCATTCTATTTACATCCAAAGCATAACCCTTGTGGATATAATTTTTCAAAATTCCAGTAGCCCATTGCCTAAATTGCGTGCCTCGCTCGGAATTCACGCGATAACCGACTGCAATAATAGCTTCCAGTGAATAAAAAGCCATGTTCCTTTCGATTTCTCTTATTCCTTCTATTTGAACTTGTAAGAAATCCTTACAAGTTGCCTGCTCCTCAACTTCTTTATCTTTATAAATATTTTTAATATGCTGGGTTATATTTTGAGTCGTTGTATCAAAAAGCTCCGCCATTTTCTTTTGAGAAAGCCAAATATTTTCTTCGGCGTATAATACTTCAATATTCACCGAACCGTCAGCTGATTGATAAAAAGTAATTTGATTGTCTGGTATTTTTTTCATAATAAATTATTTATAAATCGTTAATTAATTCTGCGGCTTCTTCTTCATCAATGCCCCATTCTTCGGCAATTTCTTGCACTCTTTCCGCATCGTCTTCATCCAAGTCGTACTCCTCCATCATTCTTTTGGTTTCTTCCTCCGGCATAATTATTTACTATTTATTGCTTTAATATAATTACAGTAATCGCAGTCAAAACCAGCGTTCGGAATTTTATTACCGCTCAAGCATTTATGCACGTCTACGATAGTTTTTTCTATCCACGAATCATCTCCTTCGTAAGGGATAATCTTTATATCAAACTCCAGCTTGCCGTCAAAAGCTTCTTTATCAGAATCGCCATTGCAATAAACAAAATATCCGGTATTAGAAACTTTAAATCCATTTTTTCGAAACAGCCATTGGTATATCTCCATCTGTCGTTTATATCCTATTTGCCAATCAGCATCCAAATTCACCTCTTCTTCTTTTGATGTGGCTTTATAATCTACAATCATCAACTCTTCTTTTGGGTCTACCCAAACATCATCTACTCCCCCAGTTATTATAAGGTTTGTATCCTTGTGATGATAAGTTATTCCGCGCCTTAGCGCATCTCGCCATTCATTAATCTTTTCATGAGAATAAGGCACTGCATTAATACCATACTGCTTCATTAATGGATGAGTTGTGGCTTTGGCTCGGTGTATATCAAATTCTTTCTTTAAAAGTTTGTCTACCGCAGAGTTAAGGCTGAATGGATATCCGGGTGGACGATCGGTGCCAAGTCGCCTATCAAAATAAAAACAGCGGGGACAATTTAAAAATAAATCTATTCTGCTCCGGCTAAGCCTAAAAGGCTCCGATGACTTCGGATCATACAAATTTCGCTGCCTATTTGGATTATAATATTTAGACATCTTATTTTTCTATTTTTTATTTCTCAATTATTTTTTTAATTTTATCAACATTAATAAAAATCCGTTCATACAACGATGGCGAACCTTTGATTGCATTATCAATTTTCTTAATACATAATTCGACCTGTTCTCTAAATTTTTCACTTAAAAAGTTTTTATCTACTAAAACTAACATATCTTTACAATACGGGATTAACAACATTATCGCTCTCCGATAAACCTCTGAGTCCTCGCTTTGTTTTCTCATTATATACGCAATCATTTTTCCGTGAGATGATTCGCATAAGAATGAACTATATAGAAAGTATGTTTTTTTATAATCGGCCCTACAATTTTCTTTACACAGTATTTCTATATTAGGAAACGGATTTAATTCCCCCTTTGTCACTTTTTCTATGCTTGGCAAATTTAGGCCTTCAGCAACCGCTGCATACGCTTTGGCTTGTTCAAGACCAGTGCCTCCATCTAATTTTTCTCTGTTATAAAGATTGAAATAAACTCTGAGCATCTCCTTAGCCGTAATCATGTTTTTTGCAAACTGCCCTTTTTTACAAAAATGTTCAAATCGCATTCTCGTTTCCATACAAGCCCTGACTGGGTAAAAAGCAAAATTTCTTAACCCTATACTTTTTCCCATTAAAAAACTAATTCCAACATTTTCCCAAAAATCTTCCACGGCATTAAACACATAAATATGACCTACATCTTTCAGCTTATCCTTAGATTTTTTAATAAAGTTCAACTCTTTAAGTTGCTTCTCAGCTAAGGGTTTAATGAGATTGTATGCTCGATTTAACCTTCGCCGCCTCAAAAACTCGGGCAGTTGATTCCATAACTTTTCGAATTCTTTACCCTCCATTTTTATTTCTCAATTAATTTTTTGGTTTTGAATAAACGTTCACAATCGTCACAAATGTAAAACACGTGTTGCGCTCCTTTCATTACTCCTGTTCCCGAAGAC
>Ga0265296_1005614_pt1 | contig 10187 bp, 6 predicted proteins | sample MunlanPumphouse1_FD_189073 | JGI IMG/M metagenome (GOLD analysis project Ga0265296, IMG submission 189073) | Groundwater microbial communities from a municipal landfill in Southern Ontario, Canada - Pumphouse #1 | ecosystem: Environmental > Aquatic > Deep subsurface > Groundwater | place: Canada...
ATTCCTTCTCTAACGGGGATTATCTGGTTTTTTTATACCAAAATGTAAAGCGAAAAGCAAGCAAAAAACGCACCTTTTACTAATTATTTCAAATACTTAAAAGGCCGGACTTTTTACGAGACCATCAGAGTTAAACACCCTAAATCAGAAAGACCTTCTCACGGCGCAGCAAAAGATGCTCCCGTAAAGTCGAAACAATCAGCGCCGACACCCTTTGAAGAAGCGACCATCCTCTACCTGAAGGGTTTTTACCTTGAGGCGGAGGAAAGACTGAGTAAACTTGTTTCCAACGGCAGCAGCAGCCGGGATATGCTGGTTCTGTTTACAAAAATTCTCGCGAATCAGGGCAAGCTTGAAGACGCTTTCCGTTGGTGTGAAAAGGCTGTCTCTGCCGACAAATGCAATCCACATTTACACTATCTTCTCGCAATTATTCTGGATGAACAAAAAAGGGGGGAAGAGGCAAAGGCGTCTCTGAAAAAGGCAATTTATCTCGACCATAATTTTGTGCTGGCACATTTTGCCCTTGCCAATATCACTTTAAGGCTGGGGAATATTGCTGAAGCACGGAAACACTTCGGCAATACCTCGGAGATTCTGTCAAAATGCAAACCGGATGAAATCCTTCCCGAGTCGGAAGGAATCACCGTGGGAAGACTTTCAGAAATGATCGGCGCCGTTCGGCTATAGGAGATATGATGAAAAAAAAGAAAAATCAATCTGACAGAACTTTAGAACATATTCAATCCGTTATTGAAAAGCCGTTTGAAGGCTCGCCAGAGGAAAAGAGAACCATCCTCCGGTCAAGGGCAAAGAGGCTTTCACAGGAGATTGAGAGTAAAGGAAGGGACGAAGAATATTTTGAGATCCTGGAGTTTCTTCTTGCCCATGAGACTTATGCCATTGAAACCTCCTTTATTCGTGAAGTTTATCCCATGATGGAACTGACACCCCTGCCCTGTACCCCGGCTTTTGTGTCCGGACTGATCAATATAAGGGGACTGATTCTGACGGTCATAGACATGAAGAAATTTTTTGATCTTCCGGAAAAAGGAATTACAAATCTCAACAAGGTCATTGTTGTCAGAAAAGAGACACTGGAACTGGGAATTCTTGCCGATGAGATTATAGGTATCCGCAACATACCGTTGAACGAACTTAAACCGCCTCTCTCGACCATGACCGGCATTTATGCTGATTATCTAAAAGGGGTTACCGGGGAAAGACTCATTGTTCTTGATATGGAAAGACTTCTGACCGACAGGCGGCTGATTGTGCATGAAGAGTCGGAAGCGTGAGATCATTCATAGAGAGCTTATGAAAATACCTGATTCCCGCATGTGCGGGGATAAAGATGAAAATAAATTAAAATTCAAAGAGTTCAGTAATAAATGAGGAGGGGTTATGAAACATCTTAATTTGGGAGCAAAACTTTTGTTAGGAGGGCTCCTTGTTTGTGCTATTCCCATAATCATCATCGGCACTGTGTCCATCTATCTATCCAGACAGAACACTTTAGAGATGGCTAAACTTGACATGCTGACTATTTCCAGCAGCCTCGCCAGCGCACTGGAGACAGGGTTAACAAAGGAGCTTCAGATTGTGCGCAGCATGTCGAATTCGAATGCGGCGATAGAGGCGACGGAGAAGGTTGCCCGGGATGGGATCACAAAAAGTCAGAAGGAAATCGACTTGGCGCAGAGGGAGTTGGGTAAAATAAGGGAGGCTACAGGTGAAGAATATTCCAACATTCTTATTTTGGACAGGAACGGTATCAGCCTGGCTGACGGCTTTGGGGGTAAAAACAGAGGAACAAATGTAACCGATAGAGAAACCTTCAAGAAAGCCATCAAAGGGCAGGAAAATATCGGTGAGATGGGCATCTCAAAGACAAGGGGAACACCGATCTGTTTAACGGGCTCACCCATCCGTGTGGGCAAGGATACTCAACCAATTGGCGTCGTGATGACGGGCCTGCAGTTCGAATTTTTTTCAGACATCATCGGCGCTACGAAAATCGGTAAAAGCGGGTATGCTTATATTGTTGACAAGAACGGACTATATGTCAACCATCCTGTTAAAACAAATATCTTAAAGGTGAATATCTCTCAGGTCAAGGGCATGGAACCTTTGATGAAGTTCGTCGGCAGCAATCAGGAGGGCATTACAGAGTATGTTTTGGATGGTGTTCCCAAGGTTGCCGCGATTGCACCGGTGGGTATAACCGGCTGGAGTGTTGTCACAGCAATTCCTTATGATGAATTGCTTGCCCCTACCGTGTTTAGACGCAAAATTATAGTTACCATCGGCATACTTTCCCTCATTATCTCTTCTGCATTCTTCTACCTCTTTGCCAGGAGCTTCACCCTTCCAATAATCAATCTCGTGGAAGCGGCCCAGAAAATTGCCGAAGGCGATCTGGCTGTGAAGGTCACTGCCGAGAACAGTCAGGATGAAATCGGGAGTCTTGCCCGTGCGTTCACCCTCATGATTCAGTCTCTTAAAGAGAAGGCGCGGATAGCGGAAAAAATTGCGGCAAGCGATCTCACGGTAAAGGTGACGCCTCGCTCCGATGCGGATACCCTGGGGAATGCCTTCGCAACGATGACGGAGAAACTTCGAAGCCAGATACAGCAGATCATAGAAGGCGTCAATGTGCTTGCTTCTGCCGGGAGCGAAATCATGGCTTCCGTATCACAACTGACATCAGGCGCTGCCGAGACAGCTACCTCGGTGAGTGAGACCACCACAACGGTGGAGGAAGTCAAACAGACCGCGGAGGTGGCCAATCAGAAGGCAAAGCACGTCTCCGAACTGGGCCTGAAGACAGCAGAGATATCCCGGGTCGGTTTGAAATCGATTGAAGATACTGTCAAAGGTATGAACCGCATCAGGGAACAGATGGAATCAGTTGCGGACATGGTGGTCCGGTTAAGCGAGCAGAGTCAGGCGATCGGTGAGATTATCGCAACTGTGAACGACATTGCGGAGCAGTCGAACCTGCTTGCCGTAAACGCTTCCATTGAAGCTGCGAAGGCGGGTGAACAAGGGAAAGGTTTTGCCGTGGTAGCCCAGGAAATCAGGAGTCTTGCGGCGCAGTCAAAGCAGGCGACCACGCAGGTTCGCAATATCCTCTTTGATGTTCAGAAAGCCATCAGTTCGGCGGTTATGGCAACGGAACAGGGAAGCAAGGCGGTTGAAGAGGGTGTAAAGCTCTCGACGCAGGCCGGTGAATCTATAGATGTTCTGGCGGAGAGCGTCACGGAAGCAACCAATGCCGCGATTCAGATTGTCGCATCCACACAGCAGCAGCTCATCGGGATGGACCAGGTTGTTTCGGCAATGGAAAATATACGAGAATCGAGCATTCAAACGGCATCCAGCACAAAGCAGACGGAGAAGGCCGCGCACGATCTCCATAACTTGGGACAGAGATTACAGGAGATTGTGAAGCTTTATAAGGTTTGAAAAAAATTGAGTTGAAAGTTGAAACCAGAAACTTCAAACTTAAAACCTCAAACCTTAAACTTCAAACTTTAAGCTGAGAAAAGATTATGAATAACAAGAATGGAGACTTTCAAAAAAGGCTTTTATCGACCTTCAAGGTTGAGGCGGACGAGCACCTGAAGAATATTACATCGGGTCTCATTGAGTTGGAAAAAGACCCGGACACGCAGGTTAAAGCTGGGATCATAGAAACGGTGTTTCGTGAGGCCCATAGCCTGAAAGGCGCTGCCCGGGCAGTCAATCAGACCGACATCGAGACAATCTGTCAATCCCTTGAAAGTGTTTTTTCCGCACTGAAACGCCAGGAGATTGATCCGGGTCCTTTTATGTTTGACACCCTGCACCAGGCAGTGGACATCCTCAACGAACTGAATCTTTCTTCTCCAGAGGGAGTACGCACGGATAAGGCTAAAATTGCGGGAATAATTGAAAAAATAGCCAAAGTAGAAACGGGTCAGACCGACGTTTTAAGCGAAATACCGGGGCCTCCGGCAATTCAAGCTGATGACCCGCTGCCCTGGAAGCAACAAATCTCTTCTGATACCATTCGCATCTCTGTCGGGAAGATGGATGCGCTCTTAAGGCAAGGCGAGGAAATGCTTTCCCTGAAACTGATCGCTGATCAACATGTAAAGGAAGTATTAGATCTGAGTTACACATTTGATCTGTGGCGTAATGAATGGTCAAAGATATATCCGGCAATATGCGAATCCCGTCGTCTCCAGGAAAAAAATGATAAGAAGGGTAAAAAAAGAAGAAGGGAAGATGAACAAAACGCCGCTATTCTGGAGTTCAGCAATCAGAGTTATGAACGTATGAAGTTTCTGGAAAGTAAGTTGATCCTGCTCAGGCGAAACGCCGACCACCATCGCTACACAACGGAACTGATGGTGGACAATCTCGTTGAGGAAACGAAAAAGATTCTTATGGTACCTTTCTTTACATTGCTTGAAACATTCCCGAAATTTGTACGCGACCTGTCACGTGATATGGGCAAAGACACTGAACTGGTGCTCAGCGGAGGGGAAATCGAGATTGACAGGCGAATATTAGAGGAAATGAGGGTCGTTTTCATTCATCTTTTGAGAAATGCAATTGACCACGGGATTGAGAAGCAGGAAGTCAGGTTACGGAATAAAAAGTCACCCCGCGGCATAATCAAAATCATGGTTTCAAGCATGGAAAGCAACAAAGTGGATATCCATCTTTCTGATGATGGAAACGGCATTGATATGCAGGCATTAAAAGAAGTCTCAGTAAAACGTGGGATTATATCTTCAGAAGATGCGGAAAAGATGACCGACCGGGATATGCCGGCTATTGTTTTTCAATCCGGTGTTTCTACAAGCCCGATCATTACAGATATTTCCGGCAGGGGTCTCGGGCTGGCCATTGTCCGGGAAAAAATTGAAAAACTTGGCGGGCAGATATTGCTCGAAACACATCGGCAGACAGGAACATCATTCAGAATGACCCTGCCCCTGACAATGATTACTTTCAGAGGGCTTCATGTGACGGTTGCCGGACGTGAATTCATCATTCCCACGACCAACGTGGAACGGGTTGTGAGGGTTAAGAGGGATGAAATCAAAACAGTAGAGAACAGGGATACACTTTCTATCAGCGGTGCTGCCATTCCGCTTTTGAGACTTGAAAATATTCTCGAACTTACTGGAAAAAACGGAGATTCGCCCATGATGACCGTCCTCGTTCTCGAGTCACAGGGAACACGGATCGGTTTTGTCGTAAACGAGGTCTTAAATGAGCAGGAGGTCCTCATTAAAGGTCTAAGCCACCCCCTTACCCGTGTGAGAAATATAGCCGGTGCGACCATTTTAGGATCAGGCAAGGTAGCGCCGGTTCTCAATGTTTCAGATTTGATGAAATCGGCCGCAAAAGCCGGTGTCTATGGTCCAAGACCAGGCGGGTCCGAAGCAAAAGGCGGGGAGACCAGAAAATCCGTTCTCGTGGTTGAGGATTCCATTACATCAAGGATGTTATTGAAAAACATTCTGGAAACAGCCGGTTATCTTGTAGTGACGGCCGTTGACGGAGTTGACGCGATGACACTTCTGAAGACGGAGGTGTTCGATATCGTAATATCTGATGTGGACATGCCGAGAATGAACGGTTTTAACCTTACAGAAAAAATACGGGGGGATAAAAAACTTTCCGAACTCCCTGTTGTGCTCGTTACGGCATTGGAATCTCGTGAAGACAAAGAACGGGGCATAGATGTGGGGGCAAACGCCTATATTTTAAAGAGCAGTTTCGACCAGAGCAATCTGCTGGAAGTGATCAGGAGACTAATATGACCGATCCCCGATCCCCGATTAAGGTTCTCGTTGTTGAAGATTCAGCCGTTGTGCGGGAGTTGCTGATGCACATCCTCTCTTCCGACCCGGATATCCAGGTCATCGGAACGGCAAGCAACGGCGAGGAAGCCGTTAAGTCGGTCGGAGATACAAGACCTGACATCGTGACGATGGATATCAACATGCCAAAGATGGACGGGTTTGAGGCAACGAGAATCATCATGGAAACGACACCCACGCCGATCGTGATTGTGAGTGCAAGCTGGGACCCCAAAGAGGTGCAAAAGACCTTCCGGGCGATGGAGGCCGGCGCGCTTGCAGCAGTTAGAAAGCCGGTTGGGGTTGCGCATCCGGATTATAAAGACCAGGCCAAAGAACTCATCCAGACAGTGAAACTGATGTCTGAGGTGAAAGTGATCAGACGGCAGTCGCGAATAAAACACGGAAAAGGTATTCCCGCAGGGCTGGCCGTTAACGACCTTATCCCCTCAACAACGGATGTGAAAGTCGTTGCCATAGGCGCCTCGACAGGCGGCCCGCCTGTGATAGAAACGATTTTATCGAGACTGTCGAAAGACTCTCGTGCCCCATTTTTGATTGTCCAGCATATTGCACCGGGGTTTGTTCAGGGTTTTGCGGACTGGCTTGCGAATTCTTGTCGGTTCCCTGTGAAAATTGCCGCACAGCATGAATTTCCCCTGCCGGGTCATGCCTATATTGCCCCGGATGGCGTTCATATGGGAATGGATACCAGCGGAAGGATTGTCTTTGAAGGAAGTGAACCTGAAAATGGGCTACGGCCCGCTGTTTCGTATCTTTTTCGTTCTGTTGCAGAGGTTTTTGGAAAAAACACTGTGGGCGTGCTCCTCACAGGAATGGGGAAAGACGGGGCTTATGAGTTAAAAAAGATGAAAGAGAAAGGCGCCATTACCATTGCGCAGGATAAGGAGAGTTGTGTTGTTTACGGCATGCCGGGTGAAGCGGTGCATTTGAATGCCGCCACCTACGTGCTTTCTCCGCCAAAGATTGCAGAACTGCTTGCGGGGCTGCTGAAGGCAAAAATGGTCACGAACGGATAAAATACAAATAAATAGGCAATATTCAAGGGAAAGCCGGATGGGACATTGGAGTGGCAAATATAGATAAAATAAAAGTTCTCATTGCCGAAGACAGCATCACTCAGGCCATGCAATTACAGCATATCCTCGAAGAGAACGGCTATGATGCAACCGTTGTCTCAAATGGAAGCGAGGCTCTCAGGGCGATCAGTAAATCCAAACCCATGATCGTCATTTCCGATATCATCATGCCGGAAATGGACGGCTATGAGCTCTGCCGGCAGATCAAAGCAAATGAGTCATACGGGGACATATCGGTGATCCTTCTGACCTCTCTCTCCCAGCCGCAGGCGGTCATCTGGGCGCTGCAATGCGGCGCCGATAAATTCCTCACCAAGCCCTATGATGAAAACCATCTACTTTCAACGATTCAGCACCTGAACGAGAATCTGAAGAGTCAAGACCCCCCCCAAAAAGGTATCGATATCTCCTATAGAGGTGAAACCTATTTTATTGATTCAACCCGATCACAGATTATCAACCTTCTTCTCTCCACATACGAAGCGGCGGTTACAAAGAACCTCGAATTGATCGAAACACAGGCTGAATTAAAAAGACTCAATCAAGGCCTCGAAGAAATCGTCGATCAAAGGACAGCAGCCCTTCGTGTTGAAGTGAACGAACGCAAGGCGGCGGAGGCGGCTCTTCAGGTAACGAACGATGAAGTAAAGACCATGTCACAGCAGTTATGGCAGGCGGCGAAGCTGGCGACGATGGGGGAACTGGCGTCGAGTATTGCCCACGAACTGAACAATCCGCTTGCCACTGTCAGCCTGAGGGTTGAATCTCTCATCGCTCAAACAACCGGGGATGATCCGCGCCAGCGGGAACTGGAAATCATCGGGCAGGAAATCGAGCGGATGGGCAATCTCGTGAGTAATCTCCTGCAATTCAGCCGCCGGAGTCAACCGCAGATCTCCACGGTGAACGTGTGTGATGAGATCGAAAAGACGCTTGAACTTATTCATTACCACTTACGCAAGCACAATATTGCAGTTGCACGGGAATTCAAACCCGAGGGACCGCTTATCCATGCAGATCGTCAGCAATTGAGACAGTTGTTTCTGAACCTGTTCACAAATGCAAGCGATGCCATGCCTGATGGAGGAACGCTTACGATCCGCGTGACCAAGTGTCCCGAAGAAAAACAGATCTGTATCGAGATTGCTGACACGGGTACCGGCATACCGCCTGAGATCCTGCCCAAAGTCACGGAACCTTTCTATACGACGAAACCGGAGGGAAAAGGCACCGGGCTGGGGCTGGCCATTTGCCGGCGCATCGCGCAGGAACACGGGGGAACGCTCAATATAACAAGCGAGGGGGGTCCCGGAAACGGGGCAAGGGTATGTATCACCCTGCCTTTCTCAAATGGACGTAATACAGCATCGCTAAGAGATGAATGACCAATGAAACAGGTGGTGGGAGATATGAAGAATAATCATGATAATCTCAAGGTTGGCCGCATCATGATCGTTGATGACGAAGCCGAGCTGATGACGGCCCTTTGTGAAGTGCTCGGCGGTCAGGGATACGAAACGACGGGATTTACCACCGGCGCCGACGCATTGAAGGTTCTTGTGGAACAGGATTACGACCTGCTTCTGACTGATTTGATGATGCCGAAAATGGATGGCATTGCCCTGCTTCGGGCCGGACTTGAAATTGATCCGAATCTTGTCTGCATCATCATGACCGGACACGGTACTGTTCAGACGGCTGTGGAGGCTATGAAGAAAGGCGCATTTGATTATATACTGAAGCCTTTCAAGCTTAATACGCTTATGCCGGTACTTTCACGCGCCATGGAAGTACGCAGTCTGCGGATGGATAATATACAACTTAAAGAGACCGTAGCCATTCATGAACTGGGTAAGGCGATCGCTTTTTCTACCGATTTGAACGCCATTCTGAATAAAGTCGCAGATGCCACCCTTCAGCAATGCAACGCGGATGAGGTGTCCATCATGCTTCCGACCCGTGACGGTAAGGAGCTTTATATCGCCGTTGCCCGTGGTGGGCACACTGAGTATATCGGGGAGCGTGTGCCGATGGAGAGGGGTATTGCCGGCTGGGTAGCCAGTAACCGCGAGACCGTGATCATAAATGGAAAGGTTGATGATCCGCGTTTTTCTCCTGTCAATCCACGCAGCGATATTCGTGCCGCCGTTTCCATGCCGATGATGGCGGGAGGCAATCTGGTCGGCGTATTGAATGTCAATGTCACACGGAGTCATCGCCACATTACTCTGGGACAAGTGAAGGCGCTCAGTATTCTTGTGAGCATCATTTCACCCATCCTGGAAAATACATGGTTGAATATCCGGATACGCCAGGCGGAAGAGAAATACCGCTCCATTTTCGAGAACGCGATCGAGGGCATCTACCAGACGACTCAGGAAGGTCAGTTCATCACTGCCAATGGAGCCATGGCAACCATGTTGGGCTATGATTCTCCCGAAGAGTTAATGTCTACCGTGACGGATATTGCCGGTCAACTCTATGTGAATCCGGAAGAACGGACAAAATTAATACAGATGATCGAAGAATGGGGCCAGGTAAAAACATTTGAAACCCGACTTTATCGGAAGGATGGCAGTGCGACCTGGGTGTCCATTAACATCCGTGCCGTTCGAGATAAAAAAGGGGAACTTCTCAATTATGATGGGATCGCGGAGGATATATCTGAGCGGAAACTTGCAGAGAGGCAGCAGGCCCTAACCGGCAGAATTCTTGAAGCACTGAACCGCTCGAACGATATTCAGAAACTGATCAACGATATCCTTCACCTGTTGAAGGAAAGCACGGGTATCGAGGCAGTCGGGATACGGCTGCGGGAGGGAGAAGATTACCCCTACTATGTGACCAACGGTTTTTCCGACCATTTCCTGGAAGCCGAGAATTCCCTTTGCGAGCGAGACGCCTCCGGTGAGATCATCCGTGATTCAAAGGGAAATCCATATCTCGAAGGCAGGTGCGGTAACGTCCTGAGCGGACGGACGGATCCTACCCTACCCTTTTTCACGGAAGGCGGTAGCTTCTGGACGAACAGCACGACGAAACATCTGGCAGAGAAATCCGAGAAGGAGTATCAAGGCCGCATAAGAAACCGCTGCAATTCTGAAGGGTATGAATCGGTAGCCCTGATTCCCTTGCGCTCAGGGGATGAGATTATCGGCCTTCTACAGTTCAATGATTCGCGGCGGGATTTTTTTACGATCGAGATGATCCAATATTTTGAGGATCT
>Ga0265296_1005615_pt1 | contig 10182 bp, 9 predicted proteins | sample MunlanPumphouse1_FD_189073 | JGI IMG/M metagenome (GOLD analysis project Ga0265296, IMG submission 189073) | Groundwater microbial communities from a municipal landfill in Southern Ontario, Canada - Pumphouse #1 | ecosystem: Environmental > Aquatic > Deep subsurface > Groundwater | place: Canada...
TCGCTCCTCGGCATCATCTTCGTCCTCCTCATGATCTACGGCGGGTTCATCTGGATGCAGGCGCGCGGGAACACGGATGACGTGAAGAAGGCGAAGGACATCATCACGAATGCGATCATCGGGATCGCCATCATCGCGCTCGCGTTCGCCGTGACGAGCTTCGTGGTGAATCGGATTGCCGAAGCGCAACGCGCGACGCCGGCTGCTGCTCCGTGATGCTATGACGCCGCGTTCTCCAGTTCGCGTGCGACGATCCCTCGCGTGGGTATCGTCCGCAATGGTGGTGGGCGCGCTCGCGCTGCCGCTCGTCGCGCACATGGCGCGGGACCCGTTTCGGGATGCGGGCACGCAGCTCGGCACGGTCGCGACGCAGGCGGGTCAGGAGGGAAGTGTGAAGGAAGGCGCGCTCGAGGAAACGATCGGCGGCATCATCAAGGCCGCAATCTCGATCGCCGGCGTGTTCTTTTTCGGCTACATCGTCTGGGCCGGGTACCTCTGGATGACCGCGCACGGCGAGGAGGATAAGATCACCCAGGCGAAGAAAATGATCTCCGGCGGCGTCATCGGCCTCGCGATCATCCTCGCCGCGTACGCGATCACCGTGTTCGTCGTCACGAAGCTCACGGAAGCGACCGGGATTCAATAGTTCTGGCGAGCCTTTTTCGACAGCTCCCCGCCCCCTGTATTCCCCCTCCCCTCCGCGGAGGGGAGGGGGAAGGGAAAGGGGGAGAGGAGGTTTTTCGACAAGATATCGAGCAGTGCTATGGCACGAGCGTTCAGGAACACCATCGTCATCGGAGGATTCTCCGCGGTGCTCCTGTTCGCCGTGGTTCCTGCGATTCCGGTTGAAGCAGCCGCGGGGTTGCAGGACCGGCTCACAGACACCGGTACAGCGGCGGGGTACAAACCGGATACCGGCGAAACGACGCTCTCGGAGATCGTCGGGAAGATCATCTACGGAGCGACATCGCTCGTCGGCATCATCTTCGTCGCGCAGATCGTGTACGCGGGATGGCTTTGGATGACCGCCGCGGGTGAGGAGGATCAAATTACGAAGGCGAAGAACATCATCCGGCGCTCCATCGTCGGCCTTGCGATCGTCCTCGCCGCGTGGGCGATCACGTTCGCGGTGCTCCAGCGGTTGTACGCGGCGACCGGGTAGGAACCGTATGCGTCTGCCATCGCACCGACACGGAGGCCTCGTCCGCATCGCGACGTTCACCGTCTGTGCGGCAATGTGGGTTGGCATTGCGGCCACGGCGGTTTCCGCGCAGGAGATTCCGACTGAAGTGGCGGGGCAGCTCGGTGCCGCGGCGACCGGTGCAGGCGCGAATCAGCAGGAGGGGCAGATCGAAGTCGTCGTCGCGCGGATCATCAACGTCTCGCTCTCGCTCCTCGGTATCATCCTCGTCGCGCTCCTCGTGTACGCCGGATTCCTCTGGATGACCGCAGCCGGAGAGGAGGATCCGATCACGAAAGCGAAGGGTATTATTCGGAGCGCCATCATCGGGCTCGCCATCGTGCTCCTCGCGTACGGCATTAGTCGGCTCGTCATCCGCGGGCTCACCGCAGCCACATTGAACACGCGGTAGGTTGGATGGTCATCGCGCGGCTCCTCGCAATGACCAGAGCATGATCGTCGAACATTCGATCGGATTCCTGTTCCGGTAGGAACAGGGACAGAGAACCACCCGAGTCCTTGAGAGGACTCGGGTGGCTGGTGGTTACTTGTCGAGCGAGCGGCGGCAAAAGAACGATCCGAGGCGGGTCGTGTGCCCTCCCCAGTACGCGTCGTTTGCGCCGCCGACTTTGGCGGTGACGCGGCACTGAGCGAGCACGGTCGCGAGTGGCATTCTCGCACCGTTGTCCCCGAGACGCATGGAGTCGTACAGCGAGTACACGATTTCCATGGTTCCCGGATGCACGAGGCGGATGTAGCCGTGACTCCCGGGCGGGAGCAGCGGGCCCATCGAGCCGACGACCGTCACGGGTTGCCCGTTGATCGTGAGCAACGCCGGATTTCGGTGGTTGTTCACGATCTCCATGCACAGCGCCCCATCGCAGTGCGACGGCTTCTCGTCCACGAACATGACGTAGGCCGAAGCACTCGCCGCCGTGACGTTCCCGATCTGCACTGCCGCGGCCGGTGTGATCGCGCCGATATGCTGCCGCGACCGCGCCTGCACCTGCTCGCGGAGCGTGGGGCCGTGCGCCGCGCAGCCGACGTCGAGGAAGAGCATCGTGGCGAACACGAGCGCCACGACGATCGCGACGATGACGGAGAAAACGGCATCCGCCACGGTCTTCAGGACGCTCATCGCACACCTCCGTCCGCACCGCCGTTCGCGACGGTGATCTCCGCGACCGTGCCAGCGAGCGAGGCGACCGCCTTTCTGACCCGCTTGATCTCTTTGCGGGCCGCGACGTCGCGCCCGCCACCCGCAGCCGCCGCGTACGCGCCCGCCACGATCGCGGTGCGCTGAGCAGCGACCTGCTGCGCGAAGAGCAGCGCCGCGTCGGCCTGCGCCGTCTTCTGGTAGCCGTCGGCGGGGCTCTCGAGCACCGCCACGCCGTGGGACGACCAGTCGTTCTGGCCGTCCAGCGACCTCCGATTCGCGCCTGTGATGGTGCAGCCGGTGGCGAGCGCGATGAGCGCCGCCGTGAAAATCATCCTCATCTTCATTCCTCCTGCGGCGGTTCCCCGCCGCGAATGGTTGTGTTGGAAAACAGCGGGAACTCCTCTGAGTACGACAATAAAAGCATAGCACATATTCTGTATTTTGTCAAGAGCGTATGACAATATTTGGCTCTAAAAAGAGCCAAATGCTGGATACGTGTCTTGTCGTATTATTCTCTTCCGTACACGCGAGCCGATACCGAATGGGTTTCCCCTCCCTCTCCGCGCCGCAGCGGGGAGAGGGAGGGTGAGGGAGGGAGAGGTGCGTATCGCGAGGAACCGCGATGCATCTCCTCTCCCCCTCTCGCTCCCCCTCCCCATATCAATGTGGAGGGGGAGGAATTCGTGAAAAATGCGATGATATCAGTGTATGCGGAGAAGTCCACGATCGGCCGCGTGCCTTGCCGTACTCATTATCGGCTTCACTGCCGCCGTGAGCGCCGTTGGGTTCTGGAAGTACGCGCACTATCGGTACCAAGGGATGGACCTCGCAATCTATACAAACGTCCTCGCATCGCTCACGAATGGCGACGGCTGGTACTCCTCCATCCAAGGCGGTTCCTACCTCGGCGATCACGTCGAACCGATCCTCCTCGCGATTGCACCGCTCTTTCGTCTGTGGCCCGACGCGCGATTACTCATCGTCCTGCAGGCACTCGCGTTGGGACTCACTGCGGTGCCGGTATGGTATTTGTTCAACGCCTCAACTGGCCTGTCATTGCGAGGCCGAAGCCGAAGCAATCCCGGTCATCGAATGATCCGCTCCGCATATTGGACGGGATTGCGGAGCCTGTCCCGAGCCAAGTCGAGGGATCTCGCACGTTCGGCTCCTCGCAATGACAATAATGGGGATGTACGGAACGCGAGCGAGAACGTCATGGTGGGGATCCGCAGCGGCAGCCCCGTCACACAGCGCGCGTTTTTTCTCGCCGCGCTCTGGCTCCTCAACCCCCTCCTCTGGAATGCCGCGCTCTTCGAGTTCCACGCGCTCGCATTCGCACCGGTCCTCGTGCTCACCGCGGCGTACTTTTTTCAGCAGCGGAGATTTTGGCGGTTCTCTCTCTTCGCCGTCCTCTCGCTCGCAGTTCGCGAGGATATCGCGCTCATCATCGTCATGTTTGGCGTCGTTGCGTTCATCAATCGACTTCAGGAACGGCGGCGCGGACAAATTTTAACATTTAACATTCGACATTCAACATTCTGGATCGGCGTCCCGCTCCTCTTCGGCCTCCTCTGGTTCCTCATCGCCACGCGCATCGCTGCCGCGCATAGCGCGAGCGGCGGGTACAAGTTCGCAATCTACTACGGATGGCTCGCGCACGCGTCACCGCTCGATGTCCTCCGGCACCTCCTCAGCATCGGGAGCATTGATATGGTGCTCGGGCTCCTCCTCCCGTTCCTCTTCCTCCCGTTCCTCCGTCCGCGATGGCTCCTCCTCGCGGTGCCGCCGCTCGCGCAAATCCTCCTCGCAGCGCCGGGCGGGAGTTCGATCATCATCGAAACACATTACGCGCTGCTCTTTCTCCCCGCATTTGTCCTCGCGAGCATCGAGGCGATGGGGTCGTGGAAAACGGTGTCAGGTACTCTCGGCGTAAAGTACCTGACACCGTTTTCCTTGTGGCTTCAACGCCAGTTCCCCCTCCCTCAGTCATTCGCCATCACGCTCGGCGTCGCGACGTACCTCGCGGTCGCGTGGATGCTCGGGCCGTTCCGGGGCATCGGGGAGATCGCGGCGCGCGGCGCGTCATCGGATGATCGCGCGCGTGCAACGGCATACGATGCACTCCTCTCGCGCGTACCATCCGATGCTCCGATCGCCGCTGGGTACGCGTCGCTCCCGCACGTCGCCGCTCGGGCCGGTGCCTACGCGCTCCCGTACGCATACCTCGGCGTGAACCAGTACGCGTTTGCACCGTACGCGCTACCCGCGGACCTCGATTTCGTACTGCTCGACCAACGCGACGCGATCGCGTACGCCGTGCAGTTTCCGGGCGTGGGGTGGGCTGCCTCGCACGCGCGCAGCGGCCCCGATCGCCTCCGAGCACTTGTGCGCGACCGTGGATTTGCGGTCGCCGCGGAGCGTGATGGGATCGCGCTGCTTTCTCGAACATCCCCTGAGTCCCGAGGCACTGCTCGGGATCTCGACATGAAGTCGTCGGGATTTGTCGAATGGCAGGATCTCGATTCGCGCTACCTCGCGCCCATCGAGCCCGTCCGCGGCCGCCTCACCATTGACGGCCTCCGCGATGTGACGGTGTCCGCTCCGTAATCTTGTACACCTCCGCACCGTCGTTTCGGTACACGAGCGACACGCTCGGGATCGTCGTGGGGTCAACGCGCCAGAGGCCGCGGCTCGCATCCGTGACGAGGACGTAGCGCGCGCGGATGCGTTCGAGGAATTCCTGCGCGCCGTTCCCTGTGAGCGTCCCTTCGGTGAGCGCGTACGCATCGCGGTATTTCTCCGCGAAGTTCGTCGTCTCGACGCCGTGCCCGAGCGCGCTCTGGCGCGCAGCGTACATCGGGAGGAAGTTCCCGTCGAGGCCAACCGCGAACGTCACATCGCCCGACTGCGCGCGAGCGCGGATCCAACGCATCGCATCCACTGCGGCCAACGGGTAGTAGAGCGAGTGGCGTGGGATTGTTCCGGGGAACGCGACCGTGAAGAGCGCGAGGTCGCGGCCGATGTTTGCGATAGTGGAGAATCCGAGGAGCGGGATCGCGACGGCGACGGCTGTTGCGCGCGTCCAGACCAACGCGAGGGCGCGCGGCGTGAGGCGGTTCCGAATCCATGCGCAGAGCGGGGAAAGGCCGTACACCGCAGTGATGACGAGCGCGACGTGGAGCCCCTCGGTCAACCGTCGCTGCCACGTCAATGGCGAGAATACAAGGACGATGGTGGCGAGGAGCCACGCGAGGAGGAGCCGCGCGTGCGGCGTGCGCGTGCGCGCGAGTTGGTACGCGCCGATGAGCGCGAGCGGGACGAGGAATCCGTACCCCGCGGCGACGTACCACCACGCGGGCGTGAAGAGAAGGTTCTGCCCGGCCTTGGCAGCCATGATGGGATCCACCGCGATACTCCAGAGGTGGTACGCGACGGACGGCGCGCTCATCGCAGCGACGATCGCACTGTGCGCGACGACATCCCACCGGATGCGGCGGCTCGCCAGCGATTCGGTGAGGATGAGGCCGAGGAGCACGGCGAAGATTGTCGGGACGTAGAACGGGTGGAACTGGAAGAGCGCGAGCGCGCCAATTCCTGCGCCCACCGACCACCGCCAGCGTTTCGTTTCAGAATATCGCAGCGTCGCGAAGACGATCCAGAGGATAAGCCAGAGCGATGTGATGAGGTGTGGGGATTGAGCAAGCGTGAGGAACGTGTTCGATTCCGGAACCCAGAAATCAATGGGCCACCCGTGGTAGCCCGGGCGCCACACGTCGCGTCCGTCGAGCGACGGCACGATGACGCTCCCAATGCCGGAGGAGAACGCGAGGAGGAGGAGCGTGACGCGACGCACGGTACGAATGGAGAGTCCCCAAGTCCCCAACACTAAGTGTTGGGGACTTGGGGGTCGGAGGAACGCGGCGACGAACGTCGAGAGGAAGAGCGTGAACGGGATGATGATGAGGATGCGGAGGAGGTGGAATGCGAGCGGCGCAGGGAGGTGCGTCGCGCGCGCGAAGAGGCCCGCGGCGAGCCAGAAGATGTCGAGGCGCGGACGCTGTGGCCACTCGGACGTGAAGAGGTCCACGAACATCCATCGTCCCTCCCGAACCTGCTCGAGGTATGAGCCGTACACCGCCATGTCGCCCGGCGCGAGCGCGTGAATGCCGGTGTACGTGTACCCGGTCGGAGTATTCCACCAACCGTAGAGGTACGGGAGCGTGGTGAGGAGGACGAGACACAGCCCGAGCCACACGGCGAAGCGGTGATCGTTCGTCCCGATCCAGAGGCGCCCCAACGTTCGGAAAAATCTAGCGATGTCGCGAGGCCCGAGCTTCGAGCGTCCGCGCGCGCGGTCGCGGAAGGTGATGGGATGCTCGACGACGCGCGCGCCGGATTGCTCCGCACGGAAGAGCGTTTCCTCTTGGAAGGCGTATCCGCTCGCGATCAGCTGAGGTCGGCACCCACCCCGCGCATTGGGCGCTCCGTGGAGCACGTGGCGGAGCGCCTCAGCCCGCCACACTCGGAACCCGCTCGTCACGTCGCGTGTGTGGAGCCCAAGGAGGAGACGAGCGAGCGCTTGCGCGGCCCAACTCATCAGACGTCGGTGGAAGCCCCAACCGATGATGCGTCCGCCTCGGATGCGACGAGAGCCGATGATCATGTCATTGCGAGGAGCCGAAGCGACGAAGCAATCCCGGCCTTTGAGTACGGAGCTCCGTGCTGGCAGACCGGGATTGCTTCGGCTGCGGCCTCGCAATGACACCGGAGAGAGGAGCGCAATCATCTCCGGGATCTCCTCCGGCTCATGCGACCCGTCCGCATCCATCTGAACGACGACCTCTGCGCCGTCACTGAGCGCACGTTCGAATCCCGCGACGTACGCCGCACCGAGCCCCTCCTTGCGCGGGCGGTGCAAGACGTGAATCTGGAATCTGGAATCAGGAATCTGGAATTTTCGACCGATCTCCTCCGCGAGCTGCCCCGTTCCGTCCGGTGATGCGTCATCCACGATGAGAATATTGAGGTCGAGCACGCGCAGCGCCGCGATCCGCTCGATGAGCGGGCGCAGGTTCTCGCGTTCGTTGTACGTCGGGATGACGATCGTTGTTCGCATGGGGTTGACGGGCGCTGCGCGTTCTGCTACGCTTGCGGCAGCTGTTTCACTCTCACGGAACGGAGGCGGCAAATGGTCCACGAGGGATTCACGGTGTTGAACGGTCGGACGGTGCTCGTGCGGACCGACGATCTCGCTCCTCAGGAGCAGAAGGACGTGAGCGCGTTCTTCGCGACGGTGCAGCACATCGCGGCGAACGCGGGCACCGCGGCGATGGGGGGCACATTCCTTGGCTTCTTGGCGGGGATCTCCGGACTCATCGGCGGTATCATCGCGCGGAGTTCCTCCGCCGGGCGGGATGTCACGTTTGCCGAATCCGTCGCCTTGCTGCTGGCGGCGATGCTCACCAGCGTCCTCATCGGTGCGGTCTGCTGGCTTGCCATCGGTCCTCGCGAGGAGCGCAAGCACGCGGAGCTCCTCGGGGAGATCGAGCGGCTGTGCGCGCGGAGCGAGCGGTGCCGGATCGCATCGTCCCAGCTCCGCGGCATGAGCGAGTACCACGCGAAGATCCTCGGAGCGCCGGCGACCGCCACGGCGGGCTGAGCGCGGCGAGTCCGCGAGCGTCGTATTGAGACGGTCCGATAACCATCGGACCGTCTTACATTTTCCCCAGTTCTCGTTTGAGCCGCCACATCGCGCGGAGGTCGCCCACGATCATGTGGGCGACTTTTCGCATGGAGCTACCGCGCCGCGGCTCATACCACGTCACCGGCACCTCCGCGACGCGCAAGCCGGCTCGCTGTGCGCGAATGAGGAGTTCGGTGTCGAAGAACCACTGCACGTCGCGGACGTGTGGCACGATGTCCCGCACGACGCGCGCGCTCACTGCCTTGAACCCGCACGGAGGGTCGCTCGCGGTGAGCCCGAAGATTCGCCGGAGCAACTGTCGGTAGCACCATGAGGCGGTACGGCGGAATGTTCCCCGCTCCGTGCGGCTCGCGGGGAGGTGCCGTGAGCCGATCGCGATGTCTGCGCCGTTGCGCACCGCCTCAACGAGCTCGGGGAGATGGCGGAGGTCAGTCGCAAGGTCGGCATCCATGAACGCGAATGTTTGGCGCGGAGCGATGAGATCAGCACCACGCAGGGGCGGGGTGCTATCCCCGCCCGGGCGGCCATGGCAGGCCGCCCCTACGTTTTCCTCATGGAGCGCTGTGAGTTCCAGCGCACTCCCCGCCGTTCGCCTTGTGGAGGAAGCGAAGGCGGCACGCCACGCCGTGAGCACCGCGCGGCCCTTTCCGGCTTCCTCGATTTCGAAAAGCGACACGCGTGGTTCGCGGCGTGCAATCTCGCGCACGATGTCGCGCGTCGCGTCGGTTGATGCGTTATCCGCGACGATGATGCGCCAGTCCGCGCGGATGTTCGCCCGTAGGAACGCGATGAGGCGCTCGAGGGTCGCTCGGATGATCGCCGCTTCATTCCGAGTGGGGAGGACGATGGTGAGCATCGAATTTCAGGGCTTTGGCATTACGCGCGTCAGCGCGAGAGCACGTAGACCTTCGCGTCGCGACCATCGAACGCGATCGTTGCATTCGGGTCCGCTGCGAGTTGCTTCTGGAGCCCCTCTTGCTGGTGTGCAACGACCGCGATCGTTGCATCGAATCCATCCACGATGGCCGACGATGACTGCGCAATCTCGCCGCGGCTGATCGCCTGCCACGTGCGGAATCGTTCCGCATCTGCGAAGAGCGCGAAGCGTGGGTCGAGACCGACGAGGTAGCGGTGCGTGCGGTCGTTGAGGAAGAGCGGCGGGAAATCATCCCAGTCCGCGTGGAAGACGAGCGCGCCTGCCGGAACGTGGTCCCGAATCCACGTCGCCTCCGCCGCGAGGTAGTCGCTCGGGAGTCCATTGACGAAGTACTGCCGTTGCGCCGCGAGCGCTCGTCCGCTGCCGATCGCGAATCCGACGGTCGCGAGGAGGAGCACGCACGTCGAGAGGGAGCGGCGCGCGGCGCCCGGACGCCGCCAACCGACCTGAAGGCGCGGAGGCCAGAACCAAGCGATGATCGGCTGCCACCCCACCGCGATGAAGGCGACCGCGAGCGGGACGAGGAACTCGATGTGCCGTCGTGAGCGCATCGTGAGCGCGGTGAATGCGAGCGTGAGGAATCCGAACATGATCGCGTGCGTTGCCGCGTCGCGATCACGAATTTCCGAGGATCGTGCGAGTCGCAGGATGAGTGCGACGGTTCCGACGATCGCGATGAGGACGAGCGGGGTGAGGAACCCGACCGCGCGGAAGAGATCGCCTGCCGGGAGCGCGCCCCACTCGCTGCCGACGTTCGCCTCCGCACCGCCGCCCACGAGCGCGATGTCCACGATCTGCTGTTTCGCGACCGCGAGGACGTTCGGGAAGTACGGATTCACGATGAACCCCGCTGCGATGCCGAGCACGGCGCTCGCCACCACTCCACCGGCGTCGCGGAGCGCGCGGAGCGCGGTGCGCCACGCCGTCGGGCATCCGATGACCGTCGTGAAGATGTGGGCGAACGCGAACGTCGCGACCGCGGCGGCGAACACCGGCCAGTGGCCGGAGATCCATGTTGCGAAGAGCGCCGCGAGGAAGACCCCGGTGCGTGACCGCCGCGTGAGCGCGATGAGCCCGAGGAAGAGCGCGACGAACGCGAACCCCTGCGCCTTCGCGAGGTTCACGCGGAACATGAACGCGGAGGAGCCGAGGAGGAGGAGCGTGCACGCGAATGCGCCACTGGCCGCGAGTCGGCGCAGGAG